>Ga0316189_10000694_pt1 | contig 33574 bp, 32 predicted proteins | sample LowCovwburrow_MG_FD_204930 | JGI IMG/M metagenome (GOLD analysis project Ga0316189, IMG submission 204930) | Coastal sediment microbial communities from Maine, United States - Lowes Cove worm burrow | ecosystem: Environmental > Aquatic > Marine > Coastal > Sediment | place: USA: Maine...
TTTTGGTTAATTAAAAGTAAATTTTACGTCGAACTCACGTTTAAAAACTTTGCCTCATCCTGCATCAAAAATAGTCTATAAAAATTCTAATCACAAAAGGCTCTAGTTTATTACTGTATTTTTTGGCCGCCAATTACACCAAGATGCACGAATACATGCGTTTATCTCATTTAAAATTCGTGAAATGATTCTGCTGAGTAATCACACGAATAGAAAAATCTAAAGATTTTTCAAATATTAGTGAACATTAGTGCAATTTGTGGCTTTATATTTTTCATGCTGTATGTTGAATCAACTCTATTTTAAACTAGAGCCACACAAAATCTTAAACAGACGCTTAAATTTTAAAAATGGCTTTTGAGTTTTCGGTTGTAATTTTGGCGATGTCTTCTTCAGTCCTATTATATATATAAGACAATTTTTCTAATACCTTAATGATGTAGCTACTTTCATTTCGTTTGCCTCTATATGGTACAGGTGCTAAATATGGCGCATCGGTTTCTAGCACAATATGTTTTAAATCGATTTGATTTAAAAACTGATCAATCTTTCCGTTTTTAAATGTTGCTACACCGCCAATGCCCAATTTCATGTTATACGAAATGGCTTGATGCGCTTGCTCTAAAGTTCCAGTAAAGCAATGAAAGATTCCGAATAAATCATCGTTCTTTTCTTCTTTAAGCACTTCAAATATCTCGTTAAAAGCGTCGCGGCAATGAATAACGATTGGTAATTTATATTGTTTTGCGAGTTGAATTTGATGCTTAAAAGCATTCTTTTGAATTTCTAAAGTCGATGTATCCCAATACAAGTCTATACCTATTTCGCCAATAGCATAAAAATAGCGTTTTTCGAGTAAGTCTTCAACGTGTTTCAATTCTTCTTTATAATTATCTTTTACATGCGTAGGATGCAATCCCGTCATTAAAAAGACATGATTAGGGTAATCTTTTTCAAGTTGCAACATCGCATTTGTATATGCTGAATCTATTGCTGGAATAAAAAAACGCGTTACACCTAACGCAATAGCACGATTAATCATCTCTTTTCTATCCTCGTCGAAAGCTTCGCTATATAAATGGGTGTGGGTATCTGTAATTGTCATTTGGTAAAAATAATGAAGTATTTGAAGTTGGACACGGATTTCACGGATTTTCACGGATTGAAAAGACCCTTCAGGTTTTTAAAACCTGAAGGGCCTGAGATGTTATCTTTATTTCACACAATAATTATTGTAAGGGTTTTAAATTTTTAGCGGCATCTAATCTAACTTATCAATAAGTTTCTGCGCTCGCTTATAATCATCAGCATCTTCAGGAAGTGTTTTTAAAATGTCTAAACAAGCATCGTAATTTTCTTGTTTTAATTTGCTTAACGCCAAATACCATATTGCTTTATTTTTATAAGCAGATGTTTCATTAGAAAGCTTTCCAAAAAGGCTATCGGCTTCTTTAAATTTATTCAGTTCAATCAACGCAATACCTTTATACAATTGGTATTCTTTATTAGAATGGTCCTTTTCTAACAATTGGCCAAATACTTCTTCAGTTTTAGCGAAGTCCTTATTATTAAAAGCATCTTCTGCAGTTTTTAATAACTCATCCTGCACTCCTCTAACAGTTAAACTAATAGAATCATAATTATTATAATCGCTAAACGATGGATTTGAAAATTGATTAAATGTGAAAATCCCAAAAAGAACAACAATGCAAGCAGCAATGGCATATTTATAAAACTGGAACATTTTAGTAGGTTTTTTGCTTTCTAAAACCACTTCTTTTTTATTGAAATGCGCCTTCGAGATTTTTTGTAAATTATTTTGAAACGCATTTGAAGCTGCTTCGTTTTCGAATTTATGCTCTAAAAAAGAAGATAGTTCTTTATAGGTATTAAATGCTTGCTTAAATTCAGGTTCGGTTTTTAATCGGGATTCGAAAACTAATGTTTCATCTTTAGATAAGACCTTAGATAAGTAGGATTCAAATAGTATAAAATTTTGGTCATTCATAACAATTAATTATTTAGTTGGTTAAATTTTGGCGACTCTTGAACCAACTTGGTTAATTTACCAATGCATAACGATTTCTTTTTTCTGGCATAAGCATAAGTTACACCTAAACTTTTTGCTACCTCTTCCATAGATTTTATTTTAAATGTAGCAGTTAGCAAATCTTTGCATGCAGTTCCTAGTTTACTAAACATTTCTGTAAATAAGGCTTGTTTTTCTCCAAACACCGAAGTTTCGAAAGCGAGTTCTTGAGCGTCGTCATCTTTAGATAAAACCGCTTCGTTAATTGTTACCTCTTTATTAGAAGATTTTTTTAATTCATTTAACCATTTGCGTTTGCATAACAAGAAAAAATAAGCATCAAAAGGGCAAGTTAATTGTAAGTTTTTTTGGCTTGCTTGGTTATATATGGTTATTAAAGTGTCTTGAATTACATCTTGCGCTCGATCTGTGCTACCAGAATTCTGCTTTATATAATTGACAACCTTGGGTGCAAACTTATCATATATGGATTGTATTATAAATGAGTTGTTGTGTAACAATCCTTCAATGTATTTCTGGTCTTCATGCCCTTTTTTTTTGTCCATTACCCCTCGTATTTGCTGCTAAAGTAAAAAACTTTCAAATAAAGGGGTAACATTTTTTAAATGATTTTGATATAAGGGTGTAACAGTCAAAAATTAAGGGCTAAACAAAATTTAATTAATCTATAAAATTTAGAAATCATGAAAAAATCAATTTTAATTATCGCAACAGTAGCATTATCAATTTTAAACATAAACGCTGCTAATGAAAAAAGGCCACTTAACACTTCAACTGAAGTTGTAGAGATTACAAAAAACAATATTGCTCAAGTTTTTGAGTGGAACGTAGAAACAACAAAAGGAACTTACTCTGGCACATCATTGTCTTTCGAGAGTGCAAAAAAAATGATAGCATTATCTAGCTCTGGAGAAGTGGTAATAGGAACAGAGATTATGAGCTTCTTTGTTTTAAAATCAGAAATTAATAACACAAAAAGAAATTATTTCTGGGAAGTTGAAACCGTTTCAGGACGTGCCAAAGGGTATTCTTCAACCGAGGCTTACGCAAACAAAATGATACAATTAGTAGCTTCTGGTGATGCTATAGTGTCTAAAAAAATCATTAGTCAACCACAGCAATAAAAATAATTAGCAAAACAGGGTAACAAATTTGTTACCCTGTTTATATAAACGTGAATAATAATTTAAAAATCTAGTATTATGAAAAATTTAAAAAACATTTTAGGAGCAATATTACTTACAGCATTACTTTTTACAAGCTGTTCAAAAAACGATGATAGCGACGACCCTATAGTAATTCTTCCAACTGCAGAAGATTATAGTAATTTACAAAAAGAAGCCTTAGAAAACTTAACACAACATTTTCAATTTAATGCAGATGATGGAAACATTAATTTAACATCTAATAAAGGCGTAGAAATTTATATTAATGCTGGTTGCTTAACCTTAAATGGTAACCCAGTTACAGGACAAGTAGACTTAGAATTTGTAGAGTTATTTGATAAAGGGAATATGCTTACCACGAACAAGCCTACCATGGGAATTTTACCAAATGGAGATAAAGCATTATTAATTTCTGGAGGAGAGTTTTATGTAAGCGCGACACAAAATGGTACAGATTTAGAAACGACTTGTGCTTTTCAAATGATAATTCCTGCAGATTTAACTGGAGGGCCAGACAATGAAATGACACTTTGGGAGGGTCGTATTGATGCAGATGGTAATTTAGCATGGGAAGAAGAAGAAAAAGATGCTACAGGACAAGGTGAAGGCGGTGTATTTGCTGAAGGAAACCAATATTACGGATTTTTTCAATCATTCGGATGGTCTAATGTAGATCGCTTTTATAACGACCCAAGACCAAAAACAACTATTTTGGTAGGTGTTCCAGAAGGATATAATAACACAAATAGTTCTGTTTATTTATCTTATGATGGTGAGGATACAGGCTTAGCAAATCTGGATACGTATGATTCTGAAACAGGTTTATTTAGTGAACACTACGGACAAATTCCTATTGGATTAGAATGCCATATAATATTCGCAACAGAAGAAGGTGATAACTGGAAATATGCAATAAAGTCAGCTACTATTGAAGAGAATGGTGTTATCACTTTTACAAACGGAGAAACATCTATTGCTACTGAAGATCAACTTACTACTATAATAAATAATTTGCCATAAACATTTTTTGTTAAATTATAGTTTTGGTTATTTATTAGCCTACTTATTTTAAAACCAGAAATGCCTCATTTCTGGTTTTTTCAAATTTATACCATGTCTATAAAAACATGGTATTATAGGGTAACAAAAGGCAGTTTATGTTGATTTAATAGTATGATAAGAAAAGCTTTTAAGTCCATACTCATTGCCTGGATTCTATTTACCTTGTGTGTTAACATTGTTATGATTGTATTACATTTTTACTCATAATAAATTAGCAATCACTTTTTGTATATTTATAAAATAGAAAAAGTCAAGAAGAATTCAATGTAGTGTGCAACTACAAAATGGCTTTTAAGAAAAAGCACTAATGCAACCAAAATAAAGAATAAAAGACCAAAAGGTTATTAAAATTTATTTAGATGAAAAAATACATCAGTTTATTTTTATTTTTTACTTGTTTACTATCTGTTTCTGCACAAAAACTTGTTAACGATACCATTACCCGTACGGCTACTATAAAGACTATTATTACAGGAAATGCCGTTACATTTACTCCAGAAACCCCAGCTTTAAATCAAATAGCAGGAGCGCCTAAAGCCTTTTATTCGCATTACTGGGAATTTGGCGATGGCCATTATAGCACAGAAGAAAACCCAAAACACACATATAAAAATAAAGGAGAATACGATGTAAAATTATGGGCTACTAATAATTACGACACAGGAAAACCGCCAACAACAAGACCAAGAAAAATAGTAGTTAATACCATAACAACAAATTATGAAGATATGGCATCGATGGATGAAGATTTTATTTTAAAACGAAATAGAGAACCCGTGCCAAATGAAGAGATGGTAACCATTGTTAGCTACAAAAACACTAAAGATTATAAAACTAACGGAAAACTATATTTGTTTTACAACGAACTAAAATATAAAGCAGATAATTTTAAAGTTTTGGAAATAAGAACCCATCATAATGAGGAAAATAAATCTGAAACAGAATTTGCTTACACACATAATATTGATAATGTAAACACCTATTTAGCATCATCAAACCATAATATTTTTGAAAGTAATCAAGTGCTTCAAGATTCGACAGAAAGAATGAACCTAGTAGAAACTATTCAAGAATCTAAAGCGATTTATAAAAATTGGAGCATATTAGAATTCGATAATATGCAACCCAAAGAAGAACGCCATCTTTTTTTTAGTTTAAAAACCACACCAGAAATGGTAAAAGATACCAGTGCCGTAATATCGGTAAGAGGTATTTATATACCCGATGCTAATTACGATAACCATAAACTAAAAGACATGGAAATGGAAATTGTGACCTCACACGATCCTAACAAAATGTCTTCTAACAGCACCTTTATAAATTATAGATTTGTGCGTTTTAAAACGATAAAATATAAAATTAAATTCCAGAATAATGGCGAAGGTCCTGCAAATACAATCCGCCTTGAAACCGATATCCCCAATATGCTAGACAAATCGACCTTAAAGGTTTTAGATATGTACCCCAAGTGCGAGATTTGCCCTAAACGCGAAGTTTTATATAGTTGTTTAGATACTACATTTACAGATACTCAGGCTATTTTTACCTTTAAAAACATATATTTACCAGGAAGCGAACAAAAAAATGTTAAAGTCTACGACTCCACTAAAGGTTTTGTAAAATACAGTATCAAGTTTGCTAAAGATTTTCATAAGAAAAAAACCAAAAGTAAAACGGCTATTATTTTTGATAAAAACGACCCCATAATAACCAATTATTCTACAACGCGTTTTTTACCTGGAATATCTATTGGGGCTAAAGTGGGCTATAATTCATTTTCAGATTTAAACAATTCTGAAAGTTGTTTTATTGGAGCCACATTATCGCCTTATAAATCGTATAGATGGTATTGGCAGGTAGAACTGATGAATAATTTTCATAGTTATGATGCCAATACAAATGTAATCGAAGAGCTTGTAGATGGTGCCCAAGGGTTTCGGTTTTTACAACGTACAACTACAAATACCTCTTATAAAAACATAGATTGGGACATCCCCGTTTTATTAAGATATAATATTAATAATTACATTGGATTAGGGGCAGGTTTACAAAACACCATCTCGTTGAGTAAAAAACAAAACCAATCGCTTTTCATTGAACAATTTGAAGGGGTTCAACCCGATGCTCCTGTTTTTAATAGTATTGAAGAAAGCAATACTTTAACAAATTCGTTTACTAATTTAAGAACAGGCTTGTTATTTGAAGCCACAGCAGGTTTTGCAAGAATTGGTCCAAGTTTAGGCGCACGTTATATTATGAATTTTGAAAACGATTTTAATTATTGGCAATTCTACACCATTTGGAAATTCTGAAGCTAAGCTTCATTTGGCGACTCACTCTTATGAAAAAACTCGTTTTTCTTCTATTTCTAATATCCTCATTCGTGTTTTCCCAAAACCTTGAAGAGTCTATTTATGTAGCGGCAGAAGCCTTTATTAGCAAGCAAAACAGCATCTCATTACAGCTCTTAAACAAACAAGAAATGTTGTTTAAAAAACAAGTAAAAAGTAAAGATGAGCAACTTGCTTTGGTTTTTTTGCAAAGCCATAAAGGGTATTATTTGTTTGAAGCATCTAAACTAAATGAAGCTATTTTAACTTATGAAGACGCTATAAAACGATTTAATGAGAATGCGCTTTCTGAAATTTCAGAATTCGATATTATAGAAAATTGTTTGAAACCGCTAGGTGTTTTATACACTAAAACTGGCGATTTTACTAATGCTTTAATTACCATAAATCAATACATTTTTTTAGCAGAAAAAAGCAACAATACGCCCCATCAAATTAGTGGAGGTATTAATCTTGCTAAACTTTATTATACGCTGGGAAATCATGAAATGGTTTTTAAAACTGTTAGCAGCTATTTAGAAAACCCACATGCTAATAATCATCAAAAACAAAAACTTATTGAAATAAACATAGATAGTCAAATTGCACTAAACTTAATTTCTGGATATGAGGAAATAACTCTTCCTCAAAATGACACAAATAAAAGCACTAATTATTTGAACATTTACAGGCTTGAATTAAAAAATAAAAATTATAAATCTGCATTAGAAGCATTCAAAAAACATAAAACACATATTGGCTTAAATGCATTGCAACCTAGAAAGTTAGTTCAAATCTATATTGAAGAAGCACAATTACATTATTTATTAAAAGATACTGAAGCTTCTTTAAAAAGTTTGCGCGTTGCTTTAAACAAATTAATGCCACAACATAGGTCTAATGATTTGCCAAACAAAGACTTGCTATACGCCGAAAACAAATTCATAGATATTTTTGATTTATATGCCGAAATTGAAACCAATCCAGAAGCAGCGTTACAGAGTTTAGATTTAAGCTTTTATGTTTCTAATTTATTACAAAATACATGGACCTCACAAGAAACCAAAATTTTAAACGAAACCAATAACCGAATTAGAAGTGAAAAATGTATCGACATTCTTTTTAACGCCTATAATCAAACTAAAAATAAAACACTTTTATTTAAAGCACTTCAATATTCCGAAAACAGTAAAGTCTCAACATTAAAAGATGTTTTTCTAAAAAAAATATACTTACAACGTTTCCCGAATGACTCATTATTAATTAAAGAATTTAACTTATTAAAAGAGCAAGAACGCTATACAAGCCTTTTGGTAAAAGAGGGTTTGAATTCATCAGAAATCAATGATTTAAGCACACAACTTAGCACTATTAGCATGCAGATGAAATCCTTAAAAAGGATTATTTCTAAAAAATACCCCGATAGGGACTACTTATTTTCTTTAGAAACTTTGAAGAGTCAATTATTAATAGACAATGCAGTTTTAACCGAATATTTTTATGGTAAAAACAGCATCTATCAGTTTATAGTTTCAGCTAATAATATTACTCTAAATCAAATTCCTCAAAGCAAAAAAATAAATAAAACCATTACCGATTTTATTCATCTTTTTGATGCACCATCAACAATAAATAACGATATTAAAAACTATACAAATCAAGCATTTAATATATATAAAGCATTAAATTTTGATGCCCTTTCATCTTATAAAAATGTGCTCATTATTCCAGATGGGCTATTAAATTTTATTCCTTTTGAAGCTTTGTTAGAAGAAAAAACGAATATAACGTTGTTTTCTAAAATGCCATTTGTTATTACCAATCAGAAAATAGTTTATAATAGCAGTGTTCTTTTGTATTTAAACAAGATTAACAAACACGACAACAATACCGTTTTAGGTTTTTTTCCTGTTTTCGAAAACACCAAACAAACACTTACCTATTCCATTCAAGAAGCAAAAGCTATTAAAAATGAAATGCAATCGCATATATTTATGCAAACCAAAGCAACCAAAACTAACTTTAATAAAAAGGCTTCAGAATATGGGATACTGCATTTATCTACACATGCAAGTAGTGGTGATTTTGTAAAACCCTCAAGCTTATTATTTTATGATGACACGATGTTTTTAAACGAATTATATAGCCTTGATTTAAATACAAATCTTGTTGTTTTAAGTGCCTGCGAAACTGGTATTGGAAAACTTTATAAAGGTGAAGGCGCGATGAGTATAGCGCGAGGCTTTCAATATGCTGGAGTCCAAAATTTATTGTTTTCATTATGGCAAATAAACGATTTATCTACGTCGGAAATTATGCAATCTTTCTACACAAATTATCACCAACATGAATCTGCCTATCTAGCAAATCACTATTCTAAAATGGCGTACTTAGAAAATGAAGACATAAACAATATAAAAAAATCACCATATTATTGGAGTGCTTTTGTTTTTTATGGTGGGTTAGAAACTGTAAAATCAAAAAACACTATCTTTTATATAATATTTGGGTTAATAATTATTTTGATTGTTTTAATTTTACTTCTAAAATATAGAACGCATGAATGAAACGCTTCAACAATTCCTTATTCAAAAAGGATATACTAAAATAAAACTACATCTTACTAAAACAAATCATTTTGAAATAAAAGCAACTATAAATGGGTGTAAAGGTTTGTTTATTTTAGACACAGGAGCATCAAGTTCTTGTGTTGGTTTTGAGGGGATTGAAACTTTTAAATTAAACGCTAAAACTTCTGAAATTAAAGCTGCTGGAGCGGGTGCTATAGATATGGATACTAAAATGGCTAAAAAAAATAAAATAAAAATTGGCAAATGGAAACACGATAAAGCTGTTTTAGTTTTATTTAACCTTTCTCATGTTAATACGGCGCTTATTAATCATAACGCTAAACCTGTTGATGGTATTATAGGTGCAGATATTTTAAAAAAGGCAAAAGCTGTAATTGATTACAAAAAAAAACATTTATACCTAAAGTTATAACAATAAACAATTATAATTCTTACATTTATACTTAATAGCAAATAACCACTACGAATTAATTAATTAATGAATAATAGTATTATAATTGCGGACGACCACCCGCTTATGTTAAGAGGTTTGTCGGATTTTTTAACCTCAAAAGGTTTTAATATAGTTGGAAGCGCCCAAGACGGGAATGCTGCATATAATCTTATCGTAAAATTAAAACCAAAAATAGCTATTTTAGATATAAGAATGCCGCATAAAACGGGCTTAGAAATAGCTGAAGCTTGTAAAAAAAATAATTTAGACACAAAGATTATTTTAATAACCTTTGATAAAGAAGAAGAAGTTTATGACAAAGCCATTGAGCTTGGTGTATACGGATACATTTTAAAAGAATTTGCTGTTGAAGAAATTGAAACCTGTATTGAGCATGTAGTAAACAACAAGTCTTATTTTAGCAAAGAAATTTCCAATTATTTAAACAGTATAAATTTAGAAGAAAAACCTAAGGCTTTAGAATCGTTAAGCAAATCGGAACTAAAAATAGTTAAACTTATTTCTGAGAATAAAACCAGTTATGACATTGCTAAAGAGTTAACCATTTCTATAAGAACCGTAGAAAAGCACCGAAGTAATATTGTGGCAAAATTAGGCTTAGACAATAAACCCTCTTCACTTTCTATTTGGGCAGGGATAAATAAAAATTTTTTTTAAAAATACGTATAATCACGTATTTTTTATATTGTCTCTATACTATACTTTTACAGTGCTATTAATTAGTTCTTAGGGAGAATTATTGAAAGCTCTAAATTGTAATGATTTGGAGCTTTCTTAGTTTGTAAAAACAGTCTTCCTATAAAAAATACGTATAATCACGTATTTTTTATATCAACTCTATACTATACTTTTACAGTGCTATTAATTAGTTCTTAGAGAGAATTATTGAAAGCTCTAAATTGTAATGATTTAGAGCTTTCTTAGTTTATAAAAACAGCCTTTCTACAAAAAATACGTATAATCACGTATTTTTTTTATCAACTCTAAGCTATATATTTATAGTGCATTAATTAATTCCTAATAGGGGAGAGTTTTTTACAAATGCTCTGTATTTTTAATGAAGAGTTTCCCTTGATAAGAATTAATATCCCTCAAACCTATATTTAATATCTACGTCATGGAAAAAAATAATATGCTTGGTAATAAATATTTAGTAATTGGACTAATTGTTTTGGTTCTTGTTATTCTTTCAATTAATATATTCATTGCTTTTTTTTAGTTGAACTCACCTTAGACTTTTGTTTTTAACCAAAAACAAAAATATCTTGAATAAGATGCTTTTTGAAAGACATAGCATGGCTATGAATAAAAGAGTAACTAAATATGGGCAAATTTTACCCATTTTTAGGGCATAGAAAAAGTTAAGATAGTTGGTTTAGTGTTTTCTAGATGCCCGTTTTCACTTCGGTTTACTTCGTCTTCGCTCAACACAGGTCGCTCGGTGACCAAACGAGAATGACAATTTCAATGGAAAGCCCCGAGGCAAGTCTCGAGGATTTTTTATTAAAGTTCTAATGCTTTTTTAACATCATTATTCATCAATAACTCAATGGGGTTTTCTAAAGCTTCTTTTACAGCAACTAAAAAGCCTACAGATTCTTTACCATCAATAATTCTATGATCGTATGATAGTGCCACATACATAATTGGGCGAATTACAACCTTGCCATCTAAAGCGATTGGACGCTCAACAATATTGTGCATCCCTAAAATAGCACTTTGTGGCGGGTTAATTATGGGTGTAGATAACATGCTACCAAAAACACCTCCGTTGGTAATTGTAAAGGTGCCTCCTGTCATTTCATCAACTGTTATTTGTCCGTCACGAGCACGAAGAGCTAAACGTTTTACTTCAGATTCTACGCCTCTAAAACTTAAATTTTCAGCATTCCTAATTACTGGCACCATTAATCCTTTTGGTCCAGAAACCGCTATACTAATATCACAAAAATCATAAGACAGCATTTCTTTACCATCTATCATAGAGTTAACCGCTGGATACATTTTTAATGCTCTAACTATTGCTAAGGTAAAGAAACTCATAAAGCCTAAACCTACGCCATGTTTAGCTTTAAAGGTTTCTTTGTGATCTGAACGTAAAGCAAAAATTGGCGCCATATCTACCTCATTAAAGGTCGTTAACATTGCTGTTGTGTTTTTAACCTCTACTAAGCGCTCTGCTACTTTACGACGCAGCATAGACATTTTACTTCTTGAAGTTCCTCTGTTTCCACCTGTTGGTGTTCCCATACTAGGTACAGCATTTACAGCATCGTCTTTTGTGACTCTTCCAGCTTTTCCTGTTCCAGAAACAGAGGCAGCGTCCATGCCTTTTTCTGCTAAAATCTTTTTAGCCGCTGGACTTGCTGTTCCTGTAGCATAGGTAGCCTCCCCTGACCCCTCCGAAGGAGAAGAACTCGGACTCTTTTTGTTTTCAGTCACTTCCTTTTTTTCTTCTTTTACAGCATCACCTTCTGGTTTTTCTGCACTAGTATCAATTAAACACACTACTGCTCCAACTGCTACAGCATCACCTTCTTCTGCTTTAAGCGCAATCGTTCCGCTAGCTTCAGCAGGTAATTCAAGGGTTGCTTTATCGCTATCTACTTCGGCAATGGCTTGGTCTTTTTCTACATAATCGCCATCTTCAACTAACCATGTTGCTATTTCTACTTCGGTAATAGATTCCCCTGGTGATGGTACTTTCATTTCTAAAATCATGCTCTATAATTTTAATTGTATATGAGTTTTTTTAACTATCGTTTTTTAATTTTCAGTATTGAAAACAGCGTTTATTACCCGTTGTTGTCTCCTCTTATCGCGTGTACTAGATCCTGGTGCTGGTACAGAACTGTATGGTCTAGAACAAACTTCTAGTTTAACCAAATCCATGCGTTGCACAATGTGGCTCCAAGCGCCCATGTTCTTTGGCTCTTCTTGTGCCCAAACATAATTTTCAACGTTTGGATAACGGTTAATTACTTGCTGAATTTTTTCTAAATGTAATGGGAATAATTGTTCTATTCTCGCCAATGCGACATTTTCATTATTCAATTTTTCTCTTTCGGCTAATAAATCGTAATAGAATTTACCTGTACAGAATACTAATTTTTTTATGTTTTTTGGATTTACGGTATCGTCAATAACTTCTTCAAAAGCTCCAGTTGCCAAATCTTTTATAGATGAAACCGCTTTAGGGTGGCGCAATAAGCTTTTAGGAGTAAATACGATTAAAGGTTTTCTGAAATCACGTTTCATTTGGCGACGCAATAAATGGAAAAAATTTGCAGGTGTTGTACAGTCTGCAACTATCATATTGTCCACGCCACATAGTTGTAAATAACGTTCTATTCTCGCCGAAGAGTGCTCCGACCCTTGTCCTTCGTAACCATGTGGTAACAGCACTACAATACCATTTTGTGCTTTCCACTTATCTTCTGCTGCCGATAAATATTGATCGAAAATAATTTGAGCCCCATTACTAAAATCTCCAAATTGGGCTTCCCAAATGGTTAATGTATTTGGGTTTGCCATGGCATAGCCATAGTCGAATCCTAATACGCCATATTCAGATAAAAATGAATTATAAATATCCATTTTACCTTTATTTTCGGGGTTTGTATTTAGTAGGTTAATACGTTCTTCTGAAATTTCGTCTCTTAAAATCGCGTGGCGATGACTAAAGGTACCGCGCTCTACATCTTGCCCAGAAATACGCACATTAAAGCCTTCTTCCATTAAACTACCATATGCCAGTGTTTCTGCCATTCCCCAATCTAGGGTATCGGTTTCAAAAACCATTTTTGCTCGACCATCTAAAATACGTTCTGCTTTACGTAAAAACTTAACGCCTTTTGGAACTGTTGAAATTATTTTTGAAATATGTTCTAACTTATTCTTTGGGTAATTTGTTTTAACAGTTTCAAGCATCGCCTCAATTCCTTGACGCTCGAATGCGGTCCAACGTTCTTGCATAAACTCTCTTACTTTAGAGGATTCGGCTTCTTTTGATAGTGTATATTGATTTTCTAAAGTGGCTTTGAAATCTGATGTTATTTTATCTAAATAAGCTTTATCAATAGTGTTTTCTGCTAAGAGTTTATCTGAATAAATTTTAAATGGATTTTGATGCTTAGAAATATTTTTATATAGTTTAGGCTGTGTAAATCTAGGTTCGTCACCTTCATTATGTCCGTATTTTCTATATCCTAATAAATCTATATATACATCTTTTTTATAACGCATTCTGTACTCTAAAGCCATTTCTACAGCGTGTACAACGGCTTCGGCATCATCGGCATTTACGTGTAAAACTGGTGAGAGTGTTACTTTTGCAACATCGGTACAATAGGTGCTTGATCGTGCATCTAAATAATTGGTTGTAAATCCTATTTGATTGTTTACTACAATATGAACAGTTCCACCTGTTTTATATCCATTTAATTGACTCATTTGAGCAACCTCATAAACGAGACCTTGTCCGGCAATTGCAGCATCTCCATGTACAATTATTGGAATTATTTTAGAATCGTCACCATTATAATCAGAATCTATTTTTGCTCTAGTTATACCTTCGGCAACAGATGCAACGGTTTCTAAGTGTGATGGATTTGGCACCAAATTCATCTTAATATTCTTTCCGTTTTGATAGGTTTTATCAAGTGTTAGTCCTAAATGATATTTTACATCGCCATCAATATTTTCATCTTCAAAATCTTTTCCATCAAACTCGCTAAAAAGTTCTTTTAAGGGTTTTCTAAAAATATTTACCAGTGTGCTTAAACGCCCACGATGTGCCATACCTAAAACACACTCTTTAACGCCATATCTTTCTACGGCGTAAAAAAGTACATTACTTAAGGCTGGAATTAAAGACTCGCCACCTTCTAATGAAAAACGTTTTTGCCCTACATATTTAGTTTGCAAAAAATTCTCAAAAGTAACGGCTTGGTTTAACTTAGAAAGAATATATTTTTTTGTTTCAACCGAATAATTAGGCTGATTATTATTCTTATTTAATTGCTCTTGCCACCATTTAATTACTTCGGGGTTGCGCAAATACATATATTCTACGCCTAAAGAACTGCAATAAACATTTTCTAAATGCGTAATGATTTCGCGTAAGGTCTTAGCTCCGATTCCTAAAGTTTTACCAGCATTGAAAACCGTATCTAAATCACTTTCAGAAAGATTAAAATGTTTTAATTCTAAAGTTGGCGAGTAGGTTCGGCGCGCTCTAACAGGGTTAGTTTTAGTAAACAGATGCCCTCGAATTCTGTAGCCATCAATAAGTCTAACAACGAGAAACTCTTTTTGAACATGCTCTGGGATTTGGGTAGAAACACCTTCAATAATTTCGCCTTCTAATCCGTAATTCTCAGACCCAAAATCATAACCTTGAAAAAAGGCTCTCCAACTGGGTTCTACCGCATCAGGATTTTGTAAATATTGCTCGTATAAATCAGCAAAATATGCTGTGTGTGCTGCGTTTAAAAATGAAAATTTATCCATTATTATTTTTAATACCGTATAGGTTATTTAAAATATTTTTGTAAAAATACAATTTTTGTTAAAATTAGATACTCCTTTCGTTATATTTATAGGCAGATAACAACGTTTTAATGAAAAAGACATTGTTTACTGTTAAATTGTTAAAGATTTCTAATATTATGGTCACAAAAAGTATTTTTAATAAAAAAGGAACATTTATTTTATTTGTTGCTTTTTTTTGCATCCAATCTATAGTTGGTCAGCAAAAAACAAATGATTTTTGGGGTCATGTGCGTTTTGGAGGTGGTATTGGACTAGATTTTGGAGACGGCTTTTTTAGTGGTACCCTAGCACCTAGTAGTGTTTATGAATTCGACAGTAAGTTTGCTCTTGGCATTGGTTTAAATGCAACGTTTAATAATCAGAAAAGCGTTTATAAATCTACCATTTTAGGAGGCAGTTTTATTGGACTTTTTAACGTGATAAGGGAAATACAACTTTCAGCAGAATTTGAACAACTTCATGTAGATAGAAACTATAATGTTAATTTAAATATTGAAGACGACAACTACTGGGTTCCTGCTTTGTTTTTTGGCGCTGGTTATAGAAATGGTAATGTTACTTTTGGTATTCGATATGATGTTTTATATGATAAAAATAAAAGCATTTATCTCGACCCCTGGATGCCATTTGTTAGATTTTATTTTTAATTTATAAAGGTAAATAAGAGTTACCTTGTTTAACATCTATAGCTAACTCTTTAATGGTCTTATCTTTTAAAATTTTTAATATTTTCTGTCTTGACGGGCTCAATATTTCATGTAATGGGCATGGTTTTTCTTCATTACATTTTTCCAAACTTAACATACAATTAGTAAGCCTCTTTTCTCCATCAATAATATTCAGAATACTTATGACAGTTTCATTTTTATTATCCTCATTTAAATAAAACCCTCCTTTAGGCCCTCGTGTAGAAGAAATTACATTTTTCTTTGCCAATTCCTGAAGCAACTTTGCAATATAAGCTTGCGGAACGTTTATAGGTTTAGCAATATCCTTTACAATAATTTTATGGTCTTCACTGGAATTTAAAGCCAAAAATAAAACGGCTTTAACAGCATATTTTGATGAATTTGAAAGCATAATCAAAATTAAACAATTTAAAACAATTATAAAAAAGATGTTTTTATCTTAAATATGATTTTTATCATATTATTTACTAAGCTAACCACCTAATTTTGCAACACAAAAAACAACAAGTATGAAGACAACACTAAAATTAATGAACATTTTATTTGCTGCTATTTTAATGAATTGTGGTGGTAAAGAAGAAAAAAAGAAAGAAGGATTCTCTTATGAAAAAAAGGAAACCACAGAACAGGTCACAAAAAAAGCTGAATCTGTTCCTGCTTCAAAAATAGTAGATCTTAGTAATAAAGGTATTGGGCCTATCGCCTCATTAGAGTTGCCTACTGAAATTGATCAAACTATGGCAACACATGGCGCAGATGTATTTAAAAAGATGTGTACTGCATGCCACAGACAAGACAAAAAATTTATTGGTCCTGCTCCAACGGGTATTTTAGAACGAAGAACTCCAGAATGGATTATGAATATGATTTTAAATCCAGATGAAATGACTCAAAAAGACCCGTTAGCTAGAGCATTACTTATAGAGTTTAATGGCTCACCGATGGCTAACCAAAACTTATCTGAAGACGATGCCAGAGCTGTATTAGAATATTTTAGAACGCTAAACTAATTAACATATGAAAACTATTAAAAAACTACTTTTTGTTTTTGCATTTGTAGCATTGATCTGCTCTTGCAAAAACAAAAACAAGGAAACCTCAACAACCTCTATAGATACTGAAACATCTATTGAACAAACTGGTCAAGCCTTTATTACAGATGATGAAGGAACTCCTAATTGCTTACAAATCGCTATTGGTTCGCCAGATCATAAAACTTTAGTCGCAGCGGTTCAAGCTGCCCAAGTTGAAAATGCCTTAGTTAATGTAGGGCCTCTTACTGTTTTTGCACCAACTGATGCTGCTTTTGCAGCCTTACCTGAAGGCACTGTTGAAAACCTAGTAAAACCAGAAAACAAGGCTACTCTTGCCAATATTTTAAAATACCATGTAACACCAGGTAATTTAAGCACAACCATTTTAACCAAACTTCCAAAATTAGGACAAGCAAACAATCAATACGTTAAAATTGAAGTAGTTGACGGAAAACCTGTTATTGGAGGAGCTAATATTATAGCTAGTGTGAAAGCCGGAAATGGTATTGTACACGTAGTTGATAAAGTTTTATTACCGCCCTCTGAATAAAAAATACTAACTAAAATATAAAACAATGAAAAATATTTTTAAATCCGCAGTTGCTCTTTTAAGTGTTCTGGTAGCATTTACAAGTTGCAATAATACATCACAATCTAATTCTGGCGCGCTTTCAAGTAGTGCCGCAGAAAAAGTATACGTAGCTCCTGGAGAACACGATGAATTCTATGCCTTCATTTCTGGTGGATTCAGTGGACAGTTAGCCGTATATGGTTTACCATCAGGTCGTTTATTTAAAGTAATTCCTGTATTCTCTCAAGATGCAGAAAAAGCTTATGGTTATAACGAAGAAACAAAGCCAATGCTAAATACATCATTTGGTTTTATACCTTGGGATGATGCCCATCACCCAGATATATCACAAACTAACGGGGAGTTAGATGGACGATACGTATACATAAACGGAAACAATACGCCTCGTATTGCAAAAATAGATTTAACTACTTTTGAAACAACCGAGATTATTGAAATTCCAAATAGTGCTGGTAACCACAGTTCTTCTTATGTAACAGACAATACAGAATATGTAGTAGCTGGAACAAGATTTAGTATTCCAATTCCACAAAAAGATATGCCCATTAAAGAATACAAAGGAAACTTTAAAGGGACATTATCTTTTCTAAAAGTAAATCAAGAAGATGGTATTATGGATTTAAAATTTCAGGTATTAATGCCTGGATTTGATTATGACAAAGCCCATCCTGGTCGTGGAAAATCACATGGTTGGTTTTTCTTCACAACATATAATACAGAAGAAGCTAGCACACTGTTAGAAGTTAATGCATCACAAAACGATAAAGATTTTATTGCTGCGGTTAACTGGAAAAAAATTGAAGCGTATGTAAATAATGGTGGTGGTAAAAAAATGGCAACAAATTATGCTCATAATATATACGACGAGCATACACATTCTGCAACATCTACAATGAAAAAAGAAGTATTAGTAGTAGATCCTTCTGAAGTACCAGGTGCAATTTACTTTTTACCAACACCAAAATCACCTCATGGTTGTGATGTAGACCCTACTGGAGAGTATATTGTAGGTAGTGGTAAATTATCAGCAAATGTTACAGTACATTCATTTACTAAAATGTTAGACGCTATTGAGAATAAAAAGTTTGCAGGTGATGCTTACGGTATTCCAATCTTAAATTTCGAAGATGTTTTAGCTGGCTCAGTTGAGCAACCTGGATTAGGACCTTTGCATACAGAATTCGATAATGAAGGTAATGCTTATACATCATTCTTTATTTCTTCAGAAATTGTAAAATGGAAATTAGGAACATGGGAAGTATTAGATAGAAAACCAAGTTATTATTCAATTGGCCACTTAATGATTCCTGGTGGAAACTCTAGAAAACCATTTGGAAAATATGTAGTTGGGATGAATAAAATTACTAAAGACCGTTATTTACCAACAGGTCCAGAAGTAACTCAATCTGCTCAACTTTATGATATTTCGGGAGATAAAATGGAATTATTGTTAGATTTCCCTACGGTAGGTGAACCCCATTATGCAGCTGGTATTCCTGCAGATTTAATTAAACCTCATTCTAAAAAACTATATAAATTAGAAGATAACAAGCACCCTTATGCGGCATTAAGTGAAGCTGATACTAAGGTTGTTCGAGATGGGAAAACAGTCCATATTTACATGACAACCATTCGTAGTCACTTCTCACCAGATAATATTGAAGGTGTTAGAGTTGGTGATAAAGTATATTTCCATGTAACAAACTTAGAACAAGATTACGATGTACCACACGGAGTAAGTATAATTGGTGCTAACACATCAGAATTACTTATTATGCCAGGACAAACTGAAACCTTTGTTTGGGAACCTAAACAGGTTGGTGTATGGCCATTCTATTGTACAGATTTCTGTTCTGCATTACACCAAGAAATGCAAGGTTATATAAGAGTATCCGCAGCCAATGCTAAAACGCCATTAAAATGGTCTCTTGGTGAGGATATAGAGTAAAAAAAATAGGAGGATTTTGTTTTAGTGTTTATTTTCCTATAAAAGGCGAGAGTTGAGAATTCGCTCTCGCCTTTCTTTTTTTAAACACTAATATGCCTGTTATGATTCTTAAAAGTTATTTTAAGCGCAAGGCGAAATGTATTTAATACAAAAAAAACACTAATAATTTAGACTTCATATCATGAAAAAGTCAAATATCATCATGCTTTTTTCAACTTTATTGCTTTTAGGATTGTTTCTTTTTCCTTTGTGGAAAATAACATTAGAAGCTCCTCAGTATCCTACTCCATTAGGAATGTATATACACATTAACGATTTTTCAGATGTACATCCACATGACATTAAAAATATTAATTTAATGAATCATTATGTTGGTATGAAATATATTCCTGACGCCATTCCAGAATTTAAAATTTTTCCTATAGGTATTATTTGTTCTGTATTATTAGGAATAATTATAGCGTATAAAGGCAACTATAAATGGTTCTTGTTTTGGTTTATATTAATGATTCTATTAAGTGGAGCTGGTCTTTACGATTTTTACCTTTGGGAACATGATTACGGTCATGATTTAGACCCTAAGGCTATTATGAAGTTTACCAATCCAGATGGCACAGTTATGGGCTTTCAACCTCCTTTATTCGGAAGTAAAGATATTTTAAACTTTAAAGCACATTCGTATCCAAGATTAGGCGCTTTATTTTTAGGACTTGGTATTGCTGGGTCTTTTATCGCCTATTTAGTTGGAAAGAAAAACCATAAAAAAGCTTCTACTATGTAAATAGTCTGTTTACGATCAGGCACTAAATAGAAAAAACAAAACACTAAAAATGCAAACACTAAAACACTATTTAATTTTTGCATTACTGCTAATTCTCATTGGCTGTAATGCTTCTCCAAAAGCCATAGACTATGGAAATGATGGTTGTCATTTTTGTAAAATGACTATTGTAGACAAAGTTCATGCTGCCGAAGTTGTCACAAAAAAAGGTAAAGTTTATAAGTTTGATGCTTCAGAATGCATGATTAATTTCATGAAAGAATTTAATGCTGATAAAATAAAACTCTACTTATCAAATAATTATACAGAACCTGAAACTTTAATTGACGCTACAAAAGCAACCTTTTTAATTAGTGATAATATCCCAAGCCCAATGGGAGCTTTTTTATCTGCTTTTAAAAGTAAAACAGATGCCGAAAAAACGCAGGCAGATAAAGGGGGGCATTTATATTCTTGGGATGAATTACTAGTGCATTTTAAAGACTAGTAGAATGAAAAATTTAATCATTTTTTTATCTGCCTTTTTAATAGCGAACTTAACTAATGCTCAAACTATTGAGGTTTGTAATACCTGTACAATTTCCACATTGAAGGATGCTATTTCGCAAGCAAAAGACTTTGATACCATTATTGTAAAAAAAGGAACTTATAAAGAATATAATATTGTAATAGATAAACCGCTAACAATTATTGGTAAAAATTACCCAATAATTGATGGTGAACTAAAAGGTGAAATCATTACCATTATTTCAGATAGTGTAACAGTTGATGGCTTATTCATCATTAATGTTGGTACAAGTTACACTGAAGATTATGCAGCCATTAGGGTTAAAAAAAGCAAAAATTTTGTGATTCAAAATCTAGTGTTAGAAAAATTATTTTTTGGCATATATTTAGAAAAATCGAGTTACGGAAAAGTATTTCATAATAAAATAATAGGTGAAGCTGTTCAAGAATATAATTCAGGAAACGGTATTCAGTTATGGCATAGTAATCATATAGAAATTGAGCATAATTATGTTGAACATGTTCGCGATGGTATATACCTAGAATTCTCTGATGATTGTATCATTAAAAATAATGTAAGTGCCCAAAACTTGCGCTATGGCTTACATTTTATGTTTTCTAATAACGATGTTTATCAAGATAACACCTTCGAAAACAATGGAGCAGGAGTTGCAGTCATGTTTTCCAAAAAAATTAAAATGATTAATAATATCTTTAAAGAAAATTGGGGAACAGCATCTTACGGCATGCTTTTAAAAGAAATTAATGATGCCGAAATTATTGGTAATACGTTTGAGGAAAATACGATAGGAATTAATATTGAAGGCACTAACCGCATAATTTATAAAAACAATAATTTTATTAATAATGGTTGGGCTATAAAAGTACGTGGGGCTTGTTATGCCAATAGCTATATAGAAAATAATTTCTTGTATAATTCTTTCGATATTTCATATAACAGTAAAGTGAATGATAATATATTCGATAAAAATTACTGGAGTAATTATACAGGCTACGACCTCAATAAAGATGGTATTGGTGATGTACCATACAGACCTGTAAAACTGTTTTCATATATTGTAAACAGAACGCCAGAAACTATTATTTTGCTACGCAGTTTGTTTATAGATCTTATAGATTTTTCTGAAAAAGTATCGCCCGTTTTCACACCCGATGATTTATTGGACAACAACCCATCAATTAAAAAAATAGCATGGTAACTATTCAAAAATTACATAAAAAATTTAATAAAAACGTTGTATTAAGCGGTGTAGACCTTACCATAAAAGATGGTGGTATTTTTGCCATATTAGGCCCCAATGGTTCTGGAAAAACTACGCTTATTAAATCTATTTTAGGGATGGTTATTCCAAATAAAGGTGATATTTCTGTACTTGGAGAAAACATTAAAAACAATTCAGCATACCGCTATAAAATTGATTATTTACCACAAATAGCCAACTTCCCGAGTAATTTAAAAGTCAAAGAATTAATTAGAATGATTAAGGATTTACGTGGTAATACCACCGAAGATGAACACTTAATTGAACTCTTTAAATTGCAACCTTTTTTAAATAAAAAATTAGGAACTCTTTCAGGAGGTACAAAACAAAAAGTAAACATTGTATTAACCTTTATGTTTGATAGTGAGTTAATTATTTTAGACGAGCCAACTACTGGTTTAGACCCTATCTCATTAATCAGATTAAAAGATTTAATTCAAGCTGAAAAAGCTAAAGGAAAAACTATATTAATTACTTCGCACATTATGAGCTTTGTTGAAGAAGTGTCTGATGAGATTGTGTTTTTATTAGAAGGGCAAATTTACTTTAAAGGCTCAATTTTAGCATTAAAAACCAAAACCAATCAGCCAGATTTCGAGCATGCCATTGCGTCTATATTAACTTAAATAAATTAGGTCTCGACTGCGCTAGACCTGATAATCCAAACACTAAATGTCTCCTCGAGCGCAGTCGAGAGGTTAATAAATTGAAATATAATCATGCTTAAAATATTAAAGTATAGTTTTTATGATTTAATGCGCAGTCGATGGAGTTATGTATACTTTGGATTCTATTTATTGCTTGGCACGGTCTTATTGTTTTTAAACAACGACCTTTCAAAAGCTGTCATAACTTTAATGAATGTTATCATTGTATTAGTCCCTTTAATAGGAACCATTTTTGGCGTTATGTATTATTATAATTCTAAAGAATTCACAGAGTTGTTATTGGCACAACCTTTAAAACGTTCATCTATATTTCTAGGTCAATATTTAGGTGTGGCCATCTCGTTATCCATGAGTTTAATTTTAGGATTAGGTATTCCGTTTATAATTTATGGTTTGTTTAAAAGCAATGCCATTTGGGATTTTTCGTTGCTCCTTATTACAGGAACATTTCTAACATTCATTTTTACTGCATTAGCCTTTAATATAGCCTTGAGCAATGAAAACAAAATTAAAGGTTTTGGATACGCCATTTTGCTTTGGTTATTTCTTGCTATTGTTTACGATGGAGCCTTTTTAATGGTGCTTATATTATTTGAAGATTATCCACTAGATAAATTATCATTAGTTGGAACCATGCTAAACCCCATAGATTTATCAAGAACTCTTATTCTTTTAAAACTAGACATTTCGGCACTACTAGGCTATACAGGAGCTGTGTTTAAACAATTTTTCGGCACTAGATTTGGTCTTATTGTATCTTTCTTAGCATTAATAATTTGGGTTATTTTACCAGTATTCAGAATTATCTTAAAATCTAAGAAAAAAGACTTTTAGATTTAAATTTCACTAAAGATATCATCTTAAAAAATTAATAACTGACAAAAGTCATGTTTTTAAAACTTCGTAAAAGGTATTTTTGATCTGTAAAAAAGATAAAAATGTCTTTTTTATAAATAACTATAATTAAAATAATTAACCATGAAGGTAAAACAAAAACCAATGATGCTGCCATATATACTAATGGCGTTAATGTTAACCCTATCATTTACAGCTTGTATTGATAATGAAAAAGAAGAACATGCAGATGCTGCAGATATTTCTGTAAGTAAAGAAATGATTGCAGAATTAGCATCTCCTCCAAACGTACCTACTCCTATTGGAAGACGTAAAGCAAAAAAATTAATAGTAAAAATGGAAATCCTTGAACAAGAAGGGACCATGACTGACGGAACAACCTATAACTATTGGACTTTTGGGGGGTCTGTTCCTGGAAGTTTTATTAGAACACGTGTTGGTGACGAAGTTGAGTTTACATTATCAAATCATCCAGACAACAAGTTACCCCACAATATCGATTTACATGCCGTAACAGGCCCTGGAGGTGGGGCGACCTCATCTTTTGTGGCTCCTGGTCATGAGAAAAAATTCAATTTTAAAACATTAAACCCTGGCTTATATGTGTATCACTGTGCAACGGCACCTGTAGGTATGCATATCGCTAACGGTATGTATGGTTTAATTCTAGTAGAGCCAGCAGGAGGGTTACCCGTTGTAGATAAAGAATACTACGTTATGCAAGGTGATTTCTATACAAAAGGCGAAAATGGAGACCCTGGTTTACAAGCATTCGATATGCAAAAAGCTGTTGATGAAGATGCTGACTATGTAGTTTTTAACGGTAAAGTTGGAGCCTTAACTGGTGATAACGCCATTACAGCAAACGTTGGAGAAACGGTGCGTTTATATGTTGGTAACGGTGGCCCTAATTTAGTGTCATCATTCCATGTTATTGGTGAAATTTTCGATAAAGTTATGGTTGAAGGTGGAGATCTAATAAACAAAAACGTACAAACCACATTAGTGCCTGCAGGAGGTGCTGCCATAGTTGAGTTTAGAGTTGACGTTCCTGGAACTTTCATTTTAGTAGATCACTCTATTTTTAGAGCATTTAATAAAGGTGCTTTAGGCATGCTAAAAGTTAAAGGTGAAGAAAACAAGAAAATTTACTCTGGTGTTGTACAAGAAGGTATTTACCATCCAGAAGGCGGCGCAATCCAAACGATGCCAGATGATGAAAATGCTAAAGTAGCAGTAGCTTCTTCTGAAAAAAGCTTAGCTGAAAAGATGGAATCTGGAAAGAATATATATATGAAAACCTGTTTTGCTTGTCATCAAGCAGAAGGACAAGGCATTCCAAATGCATTTCCTCCTTTGGCAAAATCAGATTACTTAAACGCCGATGTAAATCGTGCCATAGAGATTGTACTTAAAGGAAAAGCAGGCGAGATTACTGTAAATGGTAAAAAATATAATAGCGTTATGACTAGACAGTCTATAAGCAATGATGAAATAGCAGATGTTATGACTTATGTGTATAACTCTTGGGGTAATAACAAAACAAATGTTACTAAAAGGCAAGTAGACGCTGTTAAAAACGGTCACTAATTATATATAACTAAAAATGCGAACTATTTTAAGACTGGCAACGAGAATTTTGTTCATTTCATACCTATCAACGACTTATTGTCAGTCTAAAATGGTTCCTATTAAAGGTGGTACATACACACCTTTATATGGAAGAGATTCTTTGCAAGTGACTATTTCAGATTTTGAAATAGATGTGTATCCTGTTACAAATAGTGAGTATTTAGAGTTTGTAAAAAAATATCCCAAATGGCAACGCTCTCAAGTAAAAAAAATATTTGCAGATGGTAATTATTTGAGGGAGTGGACTTCGGATACTCAGTTAGGAAAATTAAAATCTTTAAATGCTCCCATTACCAATATATCTTGGTTTGCAGCCAGCGATTATTGTGAATGCCAAGGCAAAAGATTAGCAACTATAGATGAATGGGAATATGTTGCCATGGCAAATAAAACCATGCCAGATGCTAGAACTTTAGAAGATTATAATAAATACATTTTAAGCTGGTATGAAAAACCCAAAACCTTTAATAATCCTATTGGGTCAACCTTTAAAAATTATTGGGGTGTTTATGATTTACATGGTTTGGTTTGGGAATGGACCTTAGATTTTAATTCGGTGCTAGTTTCAGGTGAATCTAGAAAAGATGTTGATAATGACAGCAATTTATTCTGCGGAAGTGCCGCCATTGGCGCAACCGATTTAATGAACTATGCCGCATTTATGCGCTATGCAACTAGAGGTAGTTTAAAAGCAAAATATGCCATGAAAAATCTAGGATTTAGATGTGTTAAAGATATAATTAAATGAAAACATTGAAATCAATTTTTACAATCCTATTTGTTGCGATAGTATTCATATCATGCAAAAATGATAAATCCAATTCAGGACATAATGATTTGGCTATCTATCAATGCCCCATGCAATGTGAAGGCGATAAAACCTATACACATTCTGAAAGTTGTCCAGTTTGTAAAATGGATTTAAAAGCTATGGCTTCTGAAGCATCAAAAATATTGGATGAAGGTGGAATTTCAGATGAATCCATTTTCAATTTAACTTCAAAATGGAACACAGAAGAAGGCAAAGCCATTCAGCTTGAAGATTTAAAAGGAAAAACCTTAGCTATGGTTATGATTTATACGACTTGCAAAGCAGCATGCCCCCGTTTGGTTGCTGATATGAGAAATATTGAAGATCAAATCCCTAAAGAGAATCTTAAAGATCTTCAATTTGTATTGGTAAGTATAGACCCCGAAACAGATACGCCACAACGACTAAAAACCTTCGCAAAAGAAAATATTATGGATGGTGAACAGTGGACATTTTTACAAGGAACAACAAGTAGTGTTAGAGAATTTGCTAATGTCTTGGCAGTAAAATACAAACAAATTTCTCCTATGGATTTTTCGCACTCCAATATTATAAGTGTGTTTAATTCTAGTGGCGAATTAATACATCAACAAGAAGGCTTAGGGGTAGACAATAAAGAAACTATTAAAACTATTCTTGAGTTAACAAGTAAACAGAATACTAATCAAAACTAAATAATATGTTATCAAAAAAACAAGCACGAGCCTTTTTTCTTGGCGGTACAGCAGTTACTTTTCTCATATTTATTGGTCTTACTATTTACTCTTTTAGTAAAGCCCAAGATCAAAGTAATGAGGGAAATATTACTGAAGCCGTTGTAAGAGGAAAGAAAATTTGGGAAGACAATAACTGTATGGGATGCCACACCATTTTAGGAGAAGGCGCATACTACGCTCCAGAACTCACAAAAGTTATTGAACGCAGAGGTGAAGGTTATATAAAAGCCGTATTAATGACCCCTGTAGATTGGGCGCCTAACGGAAGAAAAATGGTGGCCTATGGGTTTACCCAAGAAGAGGCAGAAGATCTCATTGCCTTTTTTGACTGGATAGATGATATTGACTTAAACGGATTCGATACCGTGGTTTCACCATTAGCAAAAGACGAAAACTAACTAAAAAGAGAAAAAATGAAATATAAATCACAAAAAGTAGCGTATTGGTTTTTTGCCCTATCCATGTTGTTGTTTGGGCTTCAACTTGTTTACGGTTTTATAATGGGGTTTGCTCATGTAGGACTAGATGGCTTACATAATATTATTCCTTTTAACACAGCAAGAGCTGTACACACAAATTTATTAATTGTTTGGTTATTATCTGGTTTTATGGGAGCAGCCTACTATATTATACCAGAAGAGGCACAACGTGAATTAGTAAGTGTAAAACTAGCTTATGTACAATTAATAAGTCTTGCGCTTGTAGGTGTTGCAGCCATTGTTGGATACCATTTAAACTATTGGGAAGGACGTAAATTATTAGAAATACCTAGAGAATTAGATTATTTAGTTGTTGTAAATGTATTACTATTTTTAGGAATCATTTTGACAACTTTATTCAAAGGAAAACGTAGAACTACAACAGCATTAGTATTATCAATGGGATTATTATTTGCAGCGTTATTATACTTACCTGGGATGATTCCTTTTGATAGCCAAGTAAAAGATTCTTTCTTCAGATGGTGGGTTGTTCACCTATGGGTAGAAGGTGTTTGGGAACTTATTATGGGTGGTATTTTATCATTCTTATTAATTAAACTTACAGGGGTAGATAGAGAAGTTATCGAAAAGTGGCTTTATGTCATTGTTGGATTAACATTCTTATCTGGTGTTTTAGGTACAGGACACCATTACTACTACATTGGTGTAAATAAAATTTGGCTAATTGTTGGTGGTATATTTTCTGCACTAGAACCTTTAGCATTTTTGGCTATGGCATTATTTGCTGTAAATATGTATAGAAAAGGCGAAAAGAAGCATCCAAATAAACTCGCTTTATACTGGACACTTGGTGCGGCCATTGTATCCTTTTTAGGAGCAGGTCTATTAGGTTTTGCTCACACCTTACCGCAAACTAATTTATACACACACGGAACTTTAGTAACTGCAATGCATGCACATTTAGCATTTTGGGGCGCTTATGCCATGATTGTTTTGGCGATTATTAGTTATAGTTTACCAAATATGACAGGTAGAAAATTATACGAAAGCACAAGAGGTAGAATAGCATTTTGGCTGTCTAATATTGGTATGATTGGTATGACAGTTGCTTTTGGAGTAGCTGGAGTTGTTCAGGTATATATGGAGCGTAAGTTCAAAATGGAATTTATGCAAGCTCAAAAAGAAGTTGAAGTTCATTTTATTGTACTTATTCTTTGCGCAACCTTATTTACCACAGGTATCATATTGTATTTTATAGATTTCTATAAACATGGTAGACCAACAGATGAAGCTTTAGAAACCTTATCAAATTAATATAAATAATGAATCACCCATATAATCATATTGTTTTATGATTATATGGGTGTTAAACTTGACCCTAAAAAGTAAAAATGAAAAAAAACGTACTTACTATAATAATAACTTCGTTATTCGTATTTAGTTCTTTTGCGCAACAATTCGATTTATCTGGGGAATTAAGACCTCGTTACGAAAATAAACATGGCTTTGGGGCTTTGTTAAATACAGATCAAGATGGTTCTAATTTCATATCTCAACGTACACGCTTAAATTTTGGTTTTACAAATGCTAAAATGAGGCTAAAAGTTGTGATGCAAAATGTTAGAGTTTGGGGAGATGTTGGTACATTATCTAGCGATGATAATGCCACAGCCTTACATGAAGCTTGGGCTGAAGCATTATTAAACAACAAAATATCTTTAAAATTCGGTCGTCAAGAAATTTCATACGATGATCAAAGAATATTTGGTAACGTAGGTTGGGCGCAACAAGCTAGAAGTCACGATGCTTTTTTGTTTAAATACACCCCAAATGCAACTAACAAAATTGATGTAGGCTTTGCTTTAAATGCTGATTCACAATCTGGCATAGATAATTTGTATAGTAACGCAGCTGGATATAAGGCATTTCAATATGCTTGGTATCATGGCGATTTTAAAAACCTTGGTTTAAGTTTTTTAATGTTAAATACTGGCATTGAATATTTAGATAGTAACGATAATCAAACCATAGACAATATGCAAACTATCGGACCAAGATTGACTTATAAATCGGGTTATTTCAATGCCGATGCTTCAACTTATTTTCAAACGGGAAAATCTTTAAATAGCGATGTAAGTGCGTCATATTATGCAGGAAATATTGGTTATAAAATAAACGACAATTTTAATGTTGGTGTTGGCTTCGAATATCTTTCAGGTAAAGATATGGACGATACAGATACAGATATAAAATCCTTTGCACCACTATTTGGTACCAATCATAAATTTAATGGTTGGATGGATTATTTTTATGTTGGGAATCATGCAAACAATGTTGGTTTATCTGATTTCAATGCTACAATAGCTTATAAAAAGAATGGATTTTCGGCAAAAATAATGCCTCACTTTTTCGCTGCGGCTAACAATGTTTTTGATGGTTCGGAAAAAATGGATAGTAATCTAGGAACAGAAATAGATTTAACAATGCGGTATCAGTTAGCCAAAGATATTACTATTAATGCTGGATATTCTAAAATGTTCGCTTCAGATGCCATGGAAGTAATTAAAGGAGGAGATAAAGATGAAAACAATTCTTGGGCATGGGTAATGATAACTTTTAATCCAAATTTGTTTTCTCATAAAATAAAATAGTATAAAAAAAGCCCTATGTCAAAATTTGAAAGAGAAGACTATCTATGGATTTTTTGAAGCTATTTCCTGCTTTTCGTTATATCTTTTTTTGCCATATATGGCAGCAAAAAAAGGATGCCACTACAATCAGGGCTAAACATATTTGCTAACATACAGCACTACTAAAATGAACGCACCATATTACCAACCTATTTATAAAGAAATTGAAGTTTTCGAGTATGCCTATACATGTAAAATTCCGTTTTTACTAAAAGGTCCAACAGGAACCGGAAAATCTAGATTTATCGAGTTTATGGCTCATAAATTGGACACAAAATTGATTACTATTTCCTGTCATGAAGAAACCTCATCAACAGATTTAATTGGACGATTCATTATAAAAGGCGCAGAAACCATTTGGCTAGATGGTCCATTAACCACAGCCGTTAAAGAAGGCCATATCATCTATTTAGACGAAATAGCCGAAGCAAGACCAGACGTTATTGTTGCGATTCACTCCCTAACCGACCACCGTCGAGAATTATTTATAGACAAGTTAGGAAAAACTTTTAAAGCGCATAAAGATTTTATGCTTGTAGCCTCTTTTAATCCCGGTTATCAACGCGGATTTAAAGAATTAAAACCTTCTACCAGACAACGTTTTGTGGCCGTTTCATTTGCATACCCTAAAGCCAAACTTGAAACTGAAATATTGGTTTCTGAGACTGGAATAGAAAAAGATATTGCTAAAAAATTAGTAAACATTGCCACTAAAATTAGAAACTTAACAGAATTAGGTTTAACAGAAACCGTATCAACAAGATTGTTAGTTGATGCTGCCAAACTTATTCATGTTGGCTTAGCTAAACGCCTTTCTGTTCATGTGGCAGTTATAGAACCTCTAACAGACGATCTAGAAGTTATTCAAGCGCTAAAAGATTTAAGTGATTTAATGATATAATTAAGTTGACAGCCAAGCCTCCTGAAAACTGATAACTGAATACTGAATACCGAAAAAATGTTCGAATTCGAACCAGACGAATATATCTTTACCAAGTTTGCTTTTTTCTTCAAAAAAAGGAAAAAGAAAAAAGAAGCTGAACTTGAACACACCGTAAATTTAAGCGACATAAAATCGCGTCTTGTTATTTTTGCTCGTGCCATTACTGGAGAATCTATAGAAATTTTTGAAGCTGAAAGAGAAGGGGGGTACAGAAACAACAATTTCTTTTTACCCACTAAATATTACGAATATCAAACCCAAGAAGAAAATATTTCCTTCTTTCTATTTAGAATTTTATACCTCTCCATTCAGAAAAATTTAAACCTAAATTGGAATGATAATCAGGAACATGATTTAATAGAATCGCAAGCTAAAGCACAGGAATGTTCCGATGCAGTTTTAAAATCACTATTCGAGCAGTTTCCTATTACTCAAAAATATTATCAAAAATTCATAGTTCATCAAAAATCAAAATCTAGCGAAAAACAACCTGTAGATTATTCTTTTATTTATGGCAAGTGGATGCGAAATTCGCCCAACGATGATTCAAAAAAGAAACTGAAAAACTTCACCGATAAAGTTAAAGAAGACAATCAAGAAAAACCAAAGACAACAATTAATTCAAAAGCAGTTGAAGAGATTATTTCGGTCCAAATAGACCAAAAGCAAATGGAAGATGCCATTTTACAACATCAATTTGAAAAGGTAGAAACCGCCGAAGAATTTGGTGGAAACTTTAGAGATATGGATGGTGATGATGATTTGGAAGACCACTCCAATGCATTAGATGATGTTAAAATGAAGCACACCGTTCGCGTTGATGACACAGCGCATTCCGTATATCAAGCCGATTTTATTGAAAATACCACCATTGCTGAAAGTTCAGAAAATGAAGGTGAAGGCCATTACCTCTCCTATGATGAATGGAACTATAAAGCCAGAGCTTACAAAGAATATTTTTGTAAAGTGTACCCCAAAATACAAACAACTTTGGATGTTGCCTATTACAAAAAAACGCTTCATGAAAACAGATCTACTCTGGTTGGATTACGTAAAATGCTAACCACGGTAAACAATAAATACCAACAACAAAGACGCCAAACACAAGGCGAAGAATTTGATATTGATGCCATTACAGATTTGTTTATTGATGTTAAAACTGGACATACACCTTCAGAAAAAATATATTTATCAAAGCGAAAAAAAGAAAAAGACTTATCCATTTTATTACTCTTAGATACTAGTCTTTCAAGTGATGGGTATGCGGCAGGGAATAGAGTTATTGATGTAGAAAAACAAGTTTCTATTCTTTTTGGCGAAATCTTAAATGAATTTAATATTGATTTTTCCATTGATTGTTTCTACTCAAAAACTAGGAATCATTCTAGTTACATCACACTAAAAGGCTTTGATGATAATTGGGACACTGCAAAATATCGAGTTGGTGCCATAGAGCCCAGTGGCTACACCCGTATTGGCACGGCTTTAAGACATTCTGGAGCTTTATTAGATAAGCGTGATACAAAGAATAAATGGGTCATTTTAATCTCTGATGGCAAGCCAAATGATTATGATAAATACGAAGGCAAATACGGTATTAACGATGTAAAGCAAGCCCTTCGGGAATTAAACGAACGTCAAATAAATTCATACGCTCTAGCCATTGAAGCCAATGCTAAATATTACTTACCTCAAATGTTTGGGCAAAATCATTATCAAATACTTACCAATCCTGTAGAATTATTACAATCATTAGTGAAGCTTTATGAAAAAATTAAACATCAGTCTTAAACCGCAATTAAATTGAACACTACTGCAATTGATTATAAAAATATCTGGTATCCTCCTGGGGGTATTCTAGTATGGATTATCATAGTCCTAGAGTTATTCACTTTTGGAGCGGCACTTATAGCCATGGCTTACTACGGCAATCAAGAATCAGAATTATTTCATAATTCCAGTTTAAAATTGAATACCACTTACGGCATGATTAACACCTTGTTTTTATTAACAAGCGGTTATTTTATGGCCGTTTCAGTCTCAGAAATAAAAAAAGGAAACAAACTTAAATCTCAAAAACTATTGCTTTTAACCATGCTATTTGGCATGTTGTTTCTAGGTTTAAAAAGTTTTGAATACGTTGAAAAACTCAATGAAGGCATTACGGTTGGGTACAATACATTCTTTGCTTTTTATTGGATGCTTACCTTATTTCATGTGATTCATGTGTTGGTTGGCTTGGTTATTTTAGCATCGGTTTATTTTGGAATACGAAAAGAAAACTCCAACACAAAAATTGAAGATATTGAAGCTAGTGCAGCTTTTTGGCACATGTGTGATTTAATTTGGATGATGCTTTTCCCAGTCATTTATTTACTTTTCTAGCACATAATGTGCATTTGGAAAACAAACACCAATACTCAAATAATTAAAACATGAAACAACCGTTAATTACAAATTTCTAAATGATGAAAAACGCAGCCACTATAACTTGGTTTATTTTAATCCTGCTAACAATTACTTCTGCTTTGGTTTCAAAGTTGGAAAGTAAATATGTTGTACTTATTATTTTAACACTTTCAGTTTTAAAATTTTTTGGTATTGCCTTTCAGTTTATGGAAATCAAAAAAGCGCATGTGTTTTGGAAAACACTAAGGCTCTAGTTTAACACTGCGTTGAAATTAATTTTTCATACCTCAATTCAATATTTTGATAGTTCTGATATGCGTTAATATCTTCTGATATTTTATTCACAAAGACATTTATCTTATCATTACTG
>Ga0316189_10000696_pt1 | contig 33546 bp, 47 predicted proteins | sample LowCovwburrow_MG_FD_204930 | JGI IMG/M metagenome (GOLD analysis project Ga0316189, IMG submission 204930) | Coastal sediment microbial communities from Maine, United States - Lowes Cove worm burrow | ecosystem: Environmental > Aquatic > Marine > Coastal > Sediment | place: USA: Maine...
GATGCTGCTGTGCAAGGCATCCGGGAAATCCTAGGACTGGAACCAGGCTCTGTGATTCCGCCGGGTTCAGTGGAGAGTGTGAGGATGGGAACCACCGTCGCCACGAATGCGCTGCTCGAGCGCACAGGCGACCGTGTCGTTTACGTTACGACGCGCGGGTTTGGTGATGCGCTGCGTATCGGCTACCAAAGCCGTCCGCGTATTTTCGATCTTGATATCAAGTTGCCAGAGTTACTTTACGAGCAGGTTATCGAGGCGGATGAACGCGTTGCTGTGGATGGCGAGGTGTTACAGGTTCTGGATGAGGTTCAGGTTCGTATCGAGCTGCAGATCGCCTTCGATGCTGGTATCAGGTCTGCTGCCGTTGCTTTTCTCCACGGTTACCAGTTTCACGATCATGAACGCCGGGTTGGCGAAATATGCAGGCAGATCGGGTTCACACAAGTCTCACTGAGCCACGAGACCAGCCCATTGATCAAGCTGGTCTCTCGTGCCGACACAACAGTCGTTGACGCCTACCTGTCACCAATTCTGCGCCGCTATGTTGAGCAGCTTGCCAACGAACTCGGCGCCGACGGCCAAAAAGGTCCAAGACTCATGTTCATGCAGTCCAATGGCGGACTGACGGATGCCCGCCTGTTCCAGGGCAAGGATGCGATCCTGTCCGGGCCTGCTGGTGGTGTTGTCGGCATGACGCGAACTGCTGCCATGAATGGCTTCGACAGAATCATAGGTTTTGACATGGGCGGCACGTCGACCGACGTGACCCACTTCAACGGCGAGTATGAACGTAGCTATGAGACACTCGTCGCGGGTGTGCGAATGCGTGCGCCGATGATGAACATCCACACCGTGGCCGCCGGTGGCGGGTCGATATTGCAGTACGATGGGTCACGATTCCGTGTTGGCCCCGCATCGGCAGGTGCCGATCCCGGCCCGGCCTGTTATCGCCGCGGCGGACCACTGACTGTTACCGACTGCAATGTCATGTTGGGCAAGATCCAGCCCGACTATTTCCCCGCTATTTTCGGTGCCGGTGGCAACGAAAAACTCGATAGTGAGACGGTGCGCAAGCAGTTTTCCAAACTTGCGGAGCAGATTTCGGGCGTGCAAGGCGCACCCATATCAGCCGAGGACGTTGCCGAGGGCTTCCTGCGTATCGCCGTGGAAAATATGGCCAATGCCATCAAGAAAATCTCGGTGCAACGTGGTTACGACGTCACGGACTACACACTCAACTGCTTTGGTGGCGCGGGTGGCCAGCATGCATGCCGCGTTGCCGATGCGCTCGGGATGGAGCGCGTCTTCCTGCACCCGCTGGCTGGCGTATTGTCGGCCTACGGCATGGGACTCGCGGACATCCGCGCCATGCGTGAGGCGCAGATGAATATTTCCTTCGAACAGGCTTCGGTCCAGGCAGACGTTGCAGCAAGCTGCAGACCGCTGGCAGTGTCTGCTCGTGACGAAGTGCGCCGGCAAGGCGTTGCTGACGAATACATTTCCATCGTCAGGAAGGTTCACCTGCGCTACGAGGGCACGGATACCAGCCTGCCCGTTGATCTTGGCAGTGGCGAACAGATGATGGCCGATTTTTGCGATGCGCATCGTCAACGATTCGGTTTTATTTCGCCCGATCACAATCTCGTCGTTGAAGCCGTTTCCGTCGAGGCGATTGGCGCGAGCGGGACCGCCGACGTTGAATCGGCGTTGCCTCCTGCGGCGATCGAGTTAAGCCCGCGGGATACCGTGACGATGTATTGCGCCGGTGCCCGGCACCAGGCGCCGCTGTTTGATCGCGCCGACATGGAATATGGCCATGTTGTCACCGGGCCGGCGATCATTATCGAGGCAACCGGGACGATTGTTGTCGAACATGGCTGGCGCGGCGTCGTGAATGCACTCGGCCACCTCGTGCTGGATCGAGCTACCGAGCGCGAAGCCGTCGAAGCAGTCGGCACCAGCGCCGACCCGGTCATGCTCGAAGTCTTCAACAACCTGTTCATGTCAGTGGCCGAACACATGGGCGCCACACTGCAGAACACCGCTTATTCGGTCAACATCAAGGAGCGCCTGGACTTCTCTTGTGCCCTGTTTAGTGCGAACGGCGACCTGATCGCCAATGCGCCGCACATCCCCGTGCACCTGGGATCGATGAGCGACTCAGTCCGAACGATCATCAATGCCAACGCCGGCAAGATCCGGCCAGGCAATGTTTATGCACTCAATGCGCCCTACCACGGCGGCACCCATCTTCCCGACGTAACTGTCATCACGCCGGTTTTCGATGCGCCCGGCAAGCGGATACTGTTCTTCGTTGCCTCACGCGGCCATCACGCCGACATAGGTGGTCGCACACCCGGGTCCGCGCCTCCTGACAGTACGCATATCGACGAGGAAGGCGTGTTGCTCGACAATGTCCTGCTGGTCGAAAACGGCCAGTTGCGCGAAAAAGAATTACGAGAACTGCTCGGCTCGGGTAAGTATCCCTGCCGCAATATCGACCAGAATATCGCCGATTTGTCGGCGCAGATTGCTGCTAACGAGACCGGCGTTGCGGAGCTGCGAAAGATGGTCGATCACTACGGTATCGACGTCGTCAATGCCTACATGACGCACGTACAAGACAACGCCGAAGAGTCGGTTCGCCGCGTTATCGACGTGCTTCGAGATGGCGAATTCGAGTACCCCATGGACGATGGCAGCAGGATCTGCGTTCGCATATCGGTCGATCGCAAAAACCGTAGCGCGACGATCGATTTCACAGGAACCTCCGGGCAAAACGCGGGCAATTACAATGCGCCAACCGCAGTCTCCAAGGCCGCGGTTCTGTACGTATTCAGGACGCTGGTCGACGATGATATTCCCCTCAACGAAGGCTGCTTCAAGCCACTCAAGCTAAAGATACCGCAGCCATCGATGATCAACCCGGAGTACCCGGCTGCCGTCATGGCGGGCAATGTCGAGGTGTCACAAGCCGTGACGAATACACTTTATGGCGCGCTCGGTGTCCTGGCGGCTTCACAAGGCACGATGAATAACATCTTCTACGGTAACGATGAACACCAGAACTACGAAACGATTTGCGGCGGCACCGGCGCCGGCCCCGATCATGACGGCACCAGCGCGGTCCACAGCCACATGACGAATACACGCATGACGGACCCTGAAGTACTCGAGGCACGATTCCCGGTTCGCAACGAGTCGTTCGCAATTCGTGCAGGCTCCGGAGGCGCCGGGCGCCACAAAGGCGGCGACGGCGTCATTCGCAAGTTGCGATTTCTTGAGCCGATGACCGCTACGATGCTGACATCACATCGCATTGTCCCGCCGTTTGGCCTTGACGGTGGCGGCCCCGGTAGCTGCGGTAACAATACTGTCGTTCGATCGGGCGGCGACATCGAGCAACTCCAGGGCAATGACGAGGTGTCACTAAACCCCGGAGATATGCTGGTTATTGAAACGCCAGGCGGCGGCGGCTTCGGTTCAGATTAGCTGCACGATCAGTGCGACGATACAAAGCCAACTCACGACGAAAGACAGCGTTCGAAGCCAGGGAATGCCAAACGTATAGACGACGAGGTGCACAAGGCGCGCCCAAAAGAAAATATTGCAGGCGAGCACCGTCGTTGCATTGCTTACGCCCGCCGCGTTAAGCATCAATACGAGTGCCGCGAAAACAACGAGGTTTTCAACGGCATTGTAGTGCGCCTTCTTCATCCTCGCAGCCCACGGCGCGAGCGGCTTCGGGTTGTCGGGATAGCCGACCGCATCGACCAAGCCCTGCACCATGATCGTATTGAAGATGTACGGAATCCACATCACCGCCGATAAAGCGACGACCCAGGTCAGACTCATCAGTTCACTTGTCATTGTTTTTCTCCTTCCTGCTTATTCCCAGCGATTGGCTGTTTCGTCGAAGTACTTGTGGCCGCGGTTTATGACGCAGAACCGCTGACCGGTCGGTGCTTCCATGACCACCCATGATTTCACGTCTTCGATGCGCCGCGCCCCCAACGCTTCGAGGCGTTGAACTTCGGCTTCTATATCGTCGGATTCGATATCGAGGTGAATGCGGCTCGCGTGGTCGACGGCCTGCACCTCGATGTAGGGATCCCCGTCCGGCGTATCCAGACCCAGGTACAGATCGTCCTCCGACGTTTCCTGGCGCTTGTAGCCCAGCGCCGCGCTCCAGAAATCGGCGGCCTCTTCCAGGTTATCCGTCTGGCAGTCGATAATGTATCCGGCTAAGCGGCTTCGATGCATGTCATGACTCCTCTACTTCGGCGGCCGGGTCAGGTAGTAGCACACGTCGGCGTGCGGCACGTCGTCCGGGTAATCCGTTACTGCAAATCCCAACGCCTTGTAACACTCATAGGCCGGCTTATTTTCACGCAGGACGAACAGCGAGTATTCATCACCCGGGAACATTGCCTGACCAGCCGTCATCAGCATTTCAATCAGGCGTCGGCCGACACCGTGCCCACGCATGTCCGGGACCACGACAAGTCGTGCAAGGTGAATCCTGTTATCGCGCTCGTATAATTGTCCGAACGCGACGACGCGGCTCGATGGTTCGCAAAGGCAAAACGAGGCCATCTTCCCCCAGTAAATATCCTTAACGAACGTCGCCCGCGTAAACGGAAATCGAAACGACGGTCCACCCCAGACGTGCACGTCATCGTACTCGGGAAACCAGCGCATCAATTCATCGATATCGTCTGCCAGCGCTTCGCGCAGAATCCAGCCATTTTCTTGCAGCGCTTCCCCCGTCATGACCGTGCTACGTGCCGGGCATCGTCTCCGCAAAATAGCGATCGAATGCACGATGCACGATCTCGGGTGAAATGCCGATGGCCTCGACAGCCTGGTTGAATTTCTCCATCTCGGCAACCTCCCTGCGGCCGTCCGCGGCAACCACCTTGAGTGCCATTAGCGCGATATCTTCCTTGTCGCCTTCCGTCAACGTCGGAGCGAGGTCGACAAGTGCCTGGCCAAGCGCGGGGTTTTCAGCCATCTCACTCATCGCTCGCGTCAGTAACTCGAGCGACTCTGCACCCTGCATGTGAAAATAGTCCTCGATGAGATCGATCATCTTGGCGGACTCTTCGGGCTCGATCGTACCGCTGCCACGCGCGATAAAAATCAGCAACGCTGCGACCAGGAACTTGGAATCGTAGGTCTCAGTCCCTTCCTGGGTCTCAACAATCAGGTGCGTGCCTTCCAGCCGTTTGGATTTAATCGTGTCAATCATCGGGTAATCACCTGACCTTGTATCGCTTGCGCATGACTTTAACCGAATCGCCGATCAGTTTTTCCAGTACGTCGTGATCGACATCATCCAGCTTGTTGAGATACAGGCAGGATTTTCCGGTCTTGTATTTGCCGAGCTTCTTCATCAAGGCGGGAAACGCGTCGAATCCCGGCATGATGTAGACAGCCAGGTTCTGCTTGCGCGGCGAAAAACCGACCAGTGCCCAGTCGCCTTCGCGGCCGCTCTCGTATTTGTAATGGTATTCGCCGTATCCGACGATGCTGCTGCCCCACAACCTGGCACGTTTGCCGGTCGCCCGGCGCATCATAGCCGCGACCTTTTTGGCGTCGGATCGCTTCCGAGGGTCTTCGATGGCATTCAGAAATGACGCCACGCTTGCCGTGTTCTTTTTTGTCTTGTTCTCAGCCATGCGAGACCCCTTCGGTCTGCTGCTGCCTCATGATACTCCGGACACCGCGATCTTGCCTCTAATGTGAGGTCCCGAAGAGTCGGTCTCCCGCATCGCCCAGCCCGGGTACGATGTACTTGTTCTCGTCCAGCCTGTCATCGATCGAAGCGGTATAGACTGGAACGTCCGGATGTGCGTCTTCGACGAGAGACAGCCCTTCCTCACAAGTGACGATGCAGATAACGAGGATCTGCCCGGCACCTGATTTCTTCAGGAGGTCGATCGCGGCAATCGTCGAGCCGCCCGTGGCAAGCATCGGATCAATAATGATGCAGGTTCCACCCTTGGTCTGTGGCGGAAAGCGCTCGTAGTAACTGACCGGTTGCTTCGTTTCCTCGTCTCGATACAGCCCAACGAAACCCACACGCGCAGTCGGGACGAGTTCGAGTATACCCTCCAGCATACCAACGCCGGCACGCAGGATCGGAACCACAACGAGATCGGTATCGATTTTGTGACACTTGGCCGTCGCGAGAGGTGTTTCAACGTCGACCTCTTTCGTCCTGATGTTCTTGAGTGCTTCGTAACACAGGAATTCGGTTATTTCGGTTGCAAGTTCGCGAAAGCGTTTGTGCCCGGTCTCAACATCACGAATGATCGCGAGCTTGTGTTGTACACAGGGATGATTGATCTGTTCGTGCATGGAATTTGCTCCGTTAGTTTTCTTCTAAACTTGCCCACATGGCGAATTCGGTGCCCGCAGGATCGACAAAATGAAAGCGTCTGCCGCCCGGAAAATCGAAAATTTCCTGCCTGATGGTCGCGCCGAGCTCTTTGACACGCTCGAAATCACGCTCCAGATCATTGCTGTAAAACACCAGCAGTACGCCAGATGCCGGCGCGGGTTCCTCGGCTCGCCGTATTCCGCCATCGGTGCGGCCATCGCTGAAACTAAAATAGTCCGGCCCCCATTCCTGAAACTCCCAGCCGTACAAAGCGCTGAAAAACTCTCGGGTCTTCACGAGATCCGTTACCGGAATCTCAATATAGTCAATCTTGCCTTCTTCTCTCACTTTTCATTCTCCAGATCACGACCAATCGACTTCAGGAATCCGGCGCGGTCGGCCGGCGAAACCAAAATACGCCGCCATTTTCCGTAGCGAATACAAATTCGATCCAGCGACAGCGCCGGCGAAGAAAGCGGGTTTTTCGTTGCGGTGACCGACGTGATCTGGTCAATGGGTACCTTCCAGCGAAAGGGACCTGACACGATCTTTATGACACCGCGGTCGACCGTGTAGTGCGTGCCAATCAGGAGCCATACCATCAAGCCCACAACCGCGATCATCAGGAATATCAGGCCAGTTGTTAACAGCGGGTCGCCGGCCTGAAGTGCAGCCGAACCCACAGCCACAATTTGCACAACAATGACAACAATAAGGAGAACAAAAATCCAACGGTCGATTTTGGATTTGAATCGTTTGGCCGCCATAGGTGTCTCCCGGTAAGTCCGATCAGGTGAATGTCTTGCTGACCCAAACGCCGATCAGATGCGATAGTACGACTACGAGAACAGCGATTCCGAGGTGCTCGCCAATAATCATGATCGGCGAGGCCTTTTGTGCCTTGGCGAGAAAGTAACTCAATACAATGATGACGAACATGCCCCACAGCAGGGATGCAAGCACGGCCTCGTCCAGTGGCAGCAACAACAACGGAACCGCAAAACTCAGTGCAAAGAAGAACTTGTTCAGGAACGTCGAGATCGTCGCTGACCAAATATGCCCGGTTGTCGCATTCGGATCAGCTTCCTCGGCGAGATGAATGCCCAGTGCATCCGACATCGCATCGGCTACGGCGATGACGAATATGCCACCGAGGACTGCTGTTATCGAATGGGTGCCCGCATTGAGCCCTGTAATCAGGCCAATCGTCGTGATGACGCCCGAGGTCGCGCCGAAAAACAGCCCGGTCCTGGCACCGTCGTTACTAAAAAAACCCATTCGTATCTTTTCCTACATTATCAATGACTTGCCGTAGATACAGACCTCATCGTCATCTCCGGGCATCGTGTGCATTCTTTCAAACTCAAAGCCCAGTTTCCTGATCAGGCCAATTGATGCGTCATTGTTCGGAGAAATGATCGCGATGAGGCGATCGATAGCAAGCATAGTTCGCGCATGGTCGACTACGGCACAACAGGCTTCATAAGCGTAGCCGCGGCCGCAGTGCTCCGGCAGCGTCGCGTAGCCAATATCGGGTTCGTCGAGACCCTCGCGCCGGAATAGCCCACAGATGCCAACGGCTGTGTCGCAGTCCCGCAGCGAGACACGGTAGGGGCCATAGCCAAACTCTTCGTACAAGTGCAGCACGCCTTTTTGCATTGCGTCCCGAGCTTCTTCGTTCGTGCGAATTCCACGATCTCCGACGAAACGCACGAACGCCGGATCATTCCAGATGCCGAGCATCAGTTTGCTATCGTCGAGCGTCAGGCTGCGCAGACGAAGACGCTCGGTATCAACAGGTTCGGCCAGTTTCATTGTGGTACGCCGTCGAAGAAATCGACAAGTCCCGACTCGAGTGAATATTCTGCACCGACTATAATGAGCCCCTCGTCGCGCTCCAGCCTCTCGATGATTTCTGAACCGTGCCGCATCTGCTCGGCCGATGCGCGCACGTTTTCACGCACAGCTCTGGCCGTTAGCTCGTCGAGGTCCAGCGACGAATCGAGTACTGCCTCAACCGAGGGACGCACAAAATTCATAATCGCACCGAAGTTCCCGGAGTTATCTTCTGCGGGCGATCGCAGCTGGCTAACAGTCTCCTCGATCGCGCCACATTGTGAATGACCGAGAACAACGACGAGTCTCGTGCTGAACTTTTTCGCTGCAAATTCAACACTACCTATCTGTGACGGCGCAACGATATTACCGGCCACGCGAATCACAAACAGGTCGCCCAGTCCCTGGTCGAATATGATTTCGGCCGGCACCCTCGAGTCGGAACAACCAAGAATGATCGCGAACGGCTCCTGCCCGCGGGTCAATTGCTCCCGGCGTGACCCGGCGTTCTCACCATGTGAGATTTGATCCGTTGCGAAGCGTCGATTGCCGTCGCGCAGCCGGACTAGTGCGTCGAGTGCCGTTACCATCACACCTTGGACTGCCAGACGCTGTACAGAAACTGCTGCATGTTCCCGGTTGGCGTCGAGTGATCTTCGAGTTCGAAAGACTTCAATTCGAAATCTGCCTCAAGGAGGTTCGTCAACTGCTCAATGGAATAGCGCTGCACTTCAAAGCCACTGCAACGAGTGGGGCCTTCGGGTCCGAACGTCCCCAACACGAAGTGACCTTTCGGGACCAGTGCCGTGCGCAACACATCCAGGTACTTGCCAATACTCGCGGCATCAGTCAGGAAATGGAAAGCCGCCCTGTCGTGCCAGACATGGTAGCGCCGCAGGGGTTCGAACTCGAGCACGTCGGACTCTATCCAGTGCACACTCGTGCCGGCGTCACCCAGGCGCCTGGATGACACCGTCAGTGCCGCCGCGGCGATGTCGAGTACGCTGATGTCGCTGTAGTCCGAGTTGAGCAGGATGTCGACAAGTGTTGCTGCACCGGCACCGACATCGATGATCGGCGCCTCGACAGGGACGCCGGTCGACCGGATGAATGCCATGGACGGCGCGGGCACCGGCTGGTACCACGAGACGTTTGTCGGACCCTGGGTCTGGTAGACATGCTCCCAATGATCTTTTCTCGACACGCTCATCCGCACACCTCCGTTGCAATCAGCCGAGTCTACGTATGCCAATCGCGTCGCGAATCTGTGCCAGGTACGGAACTGATATTTCCCGGGCCCGTGCGGCGCCTTTCCTGAGTTCTGCTTCGACCACCGCCGGATCTGCGATCAGTCGATCGTATTCGTCGCGCGCTGGCTTGATATGTTCATTGATGTACTCGAACAGGAGTTGCTTCATTTCTCCCCAGGCAATGCCATCGGCATAGCGCCGTGCGATATCAGCCGTCTCCTGCGGTGTCGCGAACGCCTTGTAAATGTCGAACAGCGTGCTGTCTGCAGTGTCCTTCGGTTCACCCGGCTCAAGACTGTTCGTCTTGATTTTCATAATCAACTTGCGCAGACGCTTCTCTTCGGCGAACAGCGGAATTGTGTTGTTGTAGCTCTTGGACATCTTGCGCCCGTCGAGCCCCTTGAGAACGGCGGTGTCCTCACCGATTACCGCCTCGGGCAGAACGAAGGTCTCGCCGTAGTGATGATTGAATCGTTGTGCGATGTCCCGCGCCATCTCCACATGCTGCTTTTGATCCTGGCCGACCGGAACCTTGGTCGACTTGAACATCAGGATATCCGCCGCCATCAGGATCGGATAGCTATAGAGCGCCATCGTGATGCCCTTGTCAGGATCGTTGTTACCGCTCTCGACGTTTGCTTGCACAGACGCTTTGTAGGAATGCGCGCGATTCATGAGCCCCTTGGCCGTCATGCCGTGCAGAACCCACGTAAGCTCCGGAATTTCCGGTATGTCGGACTGGCGATAGAAGTAAGCATGTTCTGTGTCGAGACCGAGCGCCAGCCATGACGCCGCGATTTCAAGCGTCGACTGGCCGATCTTGTCGGGGTCTTCATTTTTCGCAAGCGAATGATAGTCCGCAAGAAAGTAGAAATGCTGCGTGGAAAGGTCCCTGCTCGCCGTAATACCGGGCCGAATTGCACCAACGTAGTTGCCGATATGTGGCGTACCGGTTGTCGTGATACCTGTGAGATAGATGTCCTTGCTCATGCCTTCTAGTAACCCGCTGCCTGCCCGTCTTTGCGTACTTCGGAGGCGCCATAGTACACGCCTTCCTCGGCATCCCACATGATGGCCTGATAACCGCCGAACCCGTGGTCGCTGGGCCCGATCCTGTGGCCCATCGCCTTGAGTGCCTTTCGTGTCGCGTCACTGAACTCGTTCTCGAGATGCACGATGCCACCGTCCGTCATCACCTCGCCCGTCGGCTGCGACGAACCCTTGTGATTGATCCGTCCTGCATCCCCTGCTTCCTGCAGGTTCATGCCAAAGTCCACCAGGTTGACGATGATCTGGGCATGACCCTGCGGTTGCATCGCTCCGCCCATCAGGCCGAAGCTCAGCAGCGGTTCGCCGTCTTTCATCACAAACGCCGGGATGATCGTATGGAACGGGCGCTTGCCCGGCTCGAGAACATTCGCGTGCCCGGCGTCAAGTGAGAAAAGGTCGGCCCGGTTTTGCAGCACAAAGCCAAGATCGCCGGGCGTCATTCCAGAACCCATGCCGTTGTAGTTGCTCTGAATAAGCGAAATCATGTTGCCGTCTTTGTCGGCAACGGTCATGTAAATGGTATCGCCATCTTCGAGACGGGCGTCACCTGCGGGCACAGACCGTGCGGCTTTGTCGGGTGAAATCAGTTTGCGCCGCTTATCCGCGTATTCCTTGGAGATCAATGTTTCGACCGGGACATCGGCGAAATCCATATCAGCGTAGTACTTCGCCCGATCTTCGAAAGCGAGCTTCTTGGCTTCAACCAGGGTATGCACGTACTCAGCACTGCCGAAGCCCATTGACCGAATGTCATAGCCCTCGAGAAGGTTGAGGATTTGCAGCGCTGCAATGCCCTGGCCGTTCGGTGGCAGCTCGTAAACGTCCCAGCCACGATAATTCGTTGCGACCGGCGTCACCCACTCCGACGTATGCGCGGCGAGATCATCGTATCGCAGCAGCCCGCCCTGCTCGGTCATGTAGGCGTCAATGCGTCTCGCTATATCACCCTTATAAAACGCATCGCGACCACCTTCGGCAATCGCCTCGAGCGTGTCGGCAAGGCGAGGATTTCTGAATACCTCACCCTTGGCCGGCACGTGTCCATTCGGCATGAACGTCTCGGCAAATCCGGGGTAGTGCCCGATCCGGTTCTGGTTTATGACGAACAGGCGAGCAATCTCTTCGGTCACCGGGAAGCCTTCCCGGGCATATCGAATGGCGGGTTCGAGCAGTTGCGAGATTGGCACACTGCCAAAACGGCCATGCAGTTCGAACCAACCATCGACAGCCCCTGGCACGCTCACGGGCAGGGCACCGTACTTGGGAATCTCTTTCAGGCCCAGTTCGCGAAAATACTCCAGCGTCATCAGTGCGGGCGCTCGCCCGGATGCATTCAGACCGACCAGTTCCTTCTTCTGCGCATCCCAGACAATGGCGAACAGGTCACCACCCATACCGTTTCCGGTAGGCTCCATGAGGCCGAGGGCCGCATTTGCCGCGATAGCGGCATCAATTGCATTGCCGCCAGCCTTGAGAACATCGAGCGCAATCTGCGTCGTAAGAGGATGGCTCGTCGCCGCCATGCCGTGCTGCGCAATGACCTCTGAACGTGACGCGAATGACAAGCCCGAGTTGCGGTCATATCCCGGCTTTGAATCAGCCAACACACTGCCTCCGATCATTGTGAATGCCAGGCCTGCGAGAAATGCTCTTGTTCTCATTGTTGTTGTCAGCTTTCCGGGCAAGAGCGCCCATTATGCCAAGAAGTGACCACAACACGGTATCATTCGGCTCATGAATGACGACTATTCCGACAAGAACCCGGACCTGGCGCGGCTATATCCTGCGCACGTAGCTGCGCTGTGTGCGCGGCATGATCATGCGCTGGACAACTCCGGGGCGGCACATGCGATCGTATTTTCGGGCTGCCCGAAGACCGTCTTTCTCGATGATCAACAGTACCCTTACAAGGCCAATGCGCACTTTGTGAGCTGGGCACCGCTAACGGCCCTGCCATTGTCTTATATCGTCCATACACCGGGCGAAACGCCGCGGCTCATCTACTACCTGCCACACGACTACTGGCACCCGGTGCCCGGTCAGCCAGATGGTTACTGGACAGATCAATTCGATATTCGCGTTGTACACACGATCGACGACATTGCGGCACATCTTCCCGACGATCGCGACAAATGCATACTAATTGGTGAAATTGACGATGACTCCCATGCGTTCGGAATCGAGCGTGTTAACCCGACATCTGCGGTCAATATCCTGCACTATGCGCGCGGCGTAAAAACGGAGTATGAACTGGCCTGCATGCGGCTCGCATCAAGGCGGGGTGCCGCCGGGCACTACGCGGCCGAGGGCGCTTTTCGCGATGGCCTGTCAGAGTTTGAGATACACCGCGCCTACTGCAAGGCGGTGAGCCATGCCGACAACGAATTACCTTACTCAAACATCGTTGCACTCAACGCACACAGCGCCGTGCTCCACTACACCGACATGGACAGGGAACCACCCAGTGAGATGCGCTCATTCCTGATTGATGCCGGGGGCCAGGTACATGGTTACGCGTCGGATATCACGCGCACCTATTCGTACCAGGACGCCCGCTTCGCGGAGCTCGTCGAACGCATGGATGCAGCACAGCTCGACATTGTTTCCCGCATTCGCGCGGGTGTCGACTACCGCGAATTGCATGTCGAAACCCACCGCATTCTCGCTGCAGTGCTCGTAGAAGCAGGCATCGCCAACGGTGATCCGGATGCCTTGCTGGCCACCGGCGTCAGCTCCGCCTTCTTCCCGCACGGCCTGGGCCATTTGCTCGGTGTGCAGGTGCATGATGTGGGCGGCTTCCTGGAAAACGAGACCGGCTCCACGATCGATCCGCCAAGTGGCCACCCGTTCCTGCGGCTGACCCGCACGCTCGAACCGAACATGGTGCTGACTGTCGAGCCGGGTATTTACGTTATCGACATGCTGCTTGAAAACCTGCGCGGCACGCAGGCGGAGAATCACGTCAACTGGGATGGCGTTGACTGGTTGCGCCCATTTGGTGGTGTCCGCATCGAGGACAACGTGCGCGTCACAGTCGATGGCTGCGAGAACATGACGCGTGATGCGTTTACTGCTCTCGCTTAGCCCGCGCCTTTAGCCTGCGTTTTACACGCGCGCCTTTACGCTCGAGAGCGGGACGAGCGAGTCTCCCAAGCCACGGCATCAAATACGTCAGCATCGTGAGAATGCCGCTGATCTGCGGCATGGACTTTTCCCTGAGATTGTTGCCGCACAGATCAAGAACGGCCTGGGCCACGTCGTCTGCGCTACTTATGGGTTGCGAGAATGTCAGGTCCGACACGGCATCGACATCCGACATGATAAAGCCCGTGTCGATGGGTCCCGGAGAGACGATGCCAATCTTGATACCGCTACCATGCAGCTCCTCGTACATTGAATACGTGAATGACCGCAGTCCGGCTTTGCTGGCCGCGTAAGTGGCGCTTCCCGGCACCGGGGTACGACCGGCCAGAGACCCGACATTGATGATTGCGCCGCCACCTGCATCCCGCAAGTAGGGCAAAGCAATGCGGCTCAGCACGATTGGCGCCTTCAGGTTTACGTCGATCATCCTGCCAAGATCCGATGCAGCCACGGTGTCGGCGGCACCCCGTTCATGGTATCCGGCATTATTGACGAGGATGTCGACGCGTCCGAATTCGAATTCGGCCTTCTTGAAGACATCGACACAGGCATCTGCGTCGGACACGTCCATCGTGAAGATCTCGACACGCGTTTTGTCCCGCAGTTCTTCGGCGACTTTTTCGAGGTTCTTCCTGTTGCGGGCGACGAGCATGAGATTGGCGCCGGCAGCAGCGAATTTTCGCGCGGTGGCGGCACCGACACCTTCGGATCCGCCCGTGATAATGACGGTCTTGTCTTTAAAAATCATTGGGGGAGTTTACAGAAAACTAATCGCAGGAGCGCTGCTTGCAGCGCGATGCATTGCCGAGCGCCGCGGCAAACCTAGCGGCCAAAATACCCTTTTATCTTTTTCCACCAGGACGTTTCCCAGCCGTAAACTTCGATGAAATCATCGGCATTGAGGGCCGCGACAGGCATGGTTGTGTCCGGTGCGGCTTCCTGGTTTGCAGCAAGGTCTTCAGGCCGCAACTCAAGCTTTCCTTTTTTCCCGTCCCTGGGTTCTGTCAGGCCGTCTACGGCAAGACTCAGATACGGCAACACCTCATCGTCGACGATGTCATCGAGAAACACAGCATCGGGGTCAAAGGCTTCCTTCGACAGAATAACGCAGTCGTTACCGGTAAATGCTTTGTCGTTGCTGATGGCTCTTATCCCTTGATGGAATAGCCATAGATTAGTCTGGAACCGCCTGCCAAGCTGTGAGCCGACTCACAAGACATGAAAATCGCATTATTTTGCTTAGAAACAACTAGTTACACTATTTCACATAGCGAAAATGACCTTTTTTGAGGCGTTCAGGCTAAACTGTTTGGCTAGTAGCGTGAATAAGAATCCCAAACCGAAGATCTCGCATGCAGCAGCCAGAAAAACTCCTCATTCTGACGTCGATCCTCGTCCTTCTCGCAGCCTGTGAGGAAGAGACAGCTGCCGGCGGGCGTGGCGGTTTCGGCGGCCCGGCCACGGTCGTTACACAGCAGGTCGAGCTGCAGCACATCGTCGACGAAATTGACGCGCTCGGTACCGCAAACGCCAATGAGTCCATTGAGATTCAGCCACGTATTTCGAGCCTGATCGAGAGTGTCTCGTTTTCGGAGGGCCAGAACGTCGTGGCCGGCGAGGTGCTGGTACACCTTGAAGACAACGAGATAGTCGCGGGCCTGGCGCTTGCCGAGGCAAGCCTGTCGGAAAGCCGGAGCCTCTACAACCGCAGCAGTTCGCTGGCCGACACCAACGCGATCTCTGCGTCCACTCTGGAAGGGCTGCTCGCACAGGTGCGCGTCGACGAGGCGCAGGTCCAGGCCGCGAAGGCCCGTCTCGACAATACAGTCATTCGCGCACCCTTCTCCGGACGGGTCGGCCTGCGGCGCGTCAGTCCAGGGAGCTTCGTCAACACCTCGACCGTCATAACGACGCTCGATGATGTCAGCCAGATCAAGCTGGATTTTTCGGTGCCTGAGGCATTCCTGACTGTGCTATCCGAGGGCATGGATATTTCGGCCGAGAGCCTGGTCTATCCGGACAAGGTATTTTCCGGCACTGTCGCAAGCATCGATACGCGCCTCGACCCGGTCTCACGCGCCGTGCAGGTGCGCGCCATCATCCCGAATGCAGACGGCCTCCTGAAGCCCGGGATGTTCATGTCCGTTGATCTTCAGCGCGATCGCGGACTACTGATCGTCGCGCCGGAGCAGGCGATCGTTCCCGAGGGCAGTAACCAGTATGTTTTCGTCGTCGCGGACGGTGTTGCCACGAAGCGGCAAGTGCAACTGGGCCGCAGGATTCCAGGCTTCGTCGCGATTGACAGCGGCCTGGAGGCCGGCGAATCAGTCATTACGGAAGGCACGCACAAGGTGCGTGATGGGGGCGCTGTCGAGGTACCAGGTCAGTCTGCTGCGCAACGTCCGGATCGCCCCGATCCGGAAACATCCTAGGTCATAACGATGCTGATCTCCGACGTTTCTGTTCGCCGGCCGGTCTTCGCGGCTGTTATATCGCTGATACTGGTCATTGTCGGGCTGATGTCAGCCTCCAGCATGACCATTCGCGAGTATCCCGCGATCGAACGCCCGATCGTCTCAGTTTCGACCAGCTACCGAGGTGCAGCATCGGACATTGTTGAGCGGCGCGTTACGCAAATACTCGAAGACCAGCTCGCCGGGATTTCCGGTATTACCAAGATTTCGTCAACGAGCTACGACGAGCGGTCCAATATCAACCTGGAATTCACAGCAGACATCAACATTGACGATGCAGCCAACGACGTCCGCGATCGTGTATCCAGGGTACTCGGGATGTTGCCAGAAGAATCGGATCCACCGACGATCAACAAGCAGGATGCGTCGGCTGAGACCACGATGTGGATTGACGTCTCGAGCGACACGTTGTCAATCATGGAAGTCTCGGACTACGCTGAACGCTACCTGGTTGACTCGTTCTCCAGCGTTGAAGGCGTGGCACGAATTCGCGGCAGCGGGCAGCGGCGTCCAGCCATGCGCATCTGGGTCGACCCGAAGCGTCTCGCGGCTCGTGGATTGACGGTTGGTGATATCGAAGACGCACTGCGTCGCGAGAATGTGCAAATACCGTCGGGCCGCCTTGAATCAAGCACTCGAGAATTCACGCTGCGCACCAACACAGGGTTCGTTTCCGTCGAGGACTTCAGGCGACTGGTTCTTAGTGAAGGCAGTGACAACTACCTGATTCGGCTTGGCGAAGTCGCGGACATCGAGCTCGCGCCGGAGAATGTGAGAAGCTATTCCGCGACGGATGGCAGGGCCGGCATGTCGCTGGGGATTATCCCGCAGGCCCAGGCCAACATGCTGCGTGTCAACGAGGCAGTTAGTCAGAGGATCGAGGAACTCCAGTCTTCCCTGCCCAGCGGTATCAGCGTCTCGGTCAACATGGATACGTCGATGTTTATTCGAGCTTCGCTCGTCGAGGTCGCCAAGGCGCTGGGTCTCGCGATGTTGCTCGTGCTGATTGTCATCTATGCGTTTCTCGGCACAGTTCGCGCCACCATCATTCCCGCCCTGACCATTCCGATTTCGATAATTTCAGCCTTCATCGTCATGGCCGCCCTCGATTTCTCAATAAATACGCTCACCCTGCTCGGTTTCGTCCTTGCAATCGGTCTGGTTGTCGATGATGCGATCGTCGTGCTGGAGAACATCGTGCGACGAATTGAGGGCGGCGAGCCAACACTGTTGGCAGCGACCAACGGCAGTCGTGAAATCGGTTTCGCCGTCATCGCGACAACACTCGTTCTGGTCGCCGTAATACTTCCGGTGTCTTTTATGCCCGGGAATATCGGCCTTATTTTCGGCGAGTTCGGTATCTCCCTTGCGGCGGCCGTGATTTTCTCGAGCCTCATCGCATTGACGCTCGTGCCGATGCTGACCTCGAAGTTGTTCTGGGATAATCGCCTGCATCGGGGCTGGGTCGCCCGTGCACTCGACAACTTCTTTCGTGCTTTGTCAGAAAACTACGAACGCGTTGTTCGGCGTTCGATTCGGCATCCGGTGATTATCCTGGGGTCGGCGCTGGCGATTTTTGCTGGTGGCCTGAGCCTTCTCAACATACTTCCGCAGGAATACATGCCGCGCGAGGACCGTGGCATGGCGATGATCCGCCTGACAGCACCGGACGGTGCCAGCCTCGAATACACCCTCAAGTACATCAACGAGGCCGAGAAAATCGTCATGAAAGACGTTGCAAGCGGCGATGTCCTTCGCGTGCTCGGTCGGTCCGGAAGCTGGGGTGCCGGAAGCGACGTGAATACGGGAATGGTGATTGGACCGCTGCAAGTGTGGTCAAAGCGTGACCGGTCCGCGACCGAGATCGCGATGGGCTGGAACCGGCAGCTGGCGCAATTACCAGGTGTACAGTCGTTCGCTTTCGCTCCAGGTGCGTGGAGCCTGGGGCAGAGCAGTCGGCCGCTCGCGATCGTGCTTGGCGGCCTGGACTACGATGAGTTGGCTGAATGGCGAGACATCGTAATCCGGGAGGCGCAGAAGATCCCGGGCTTGTCTAATCTGCAATCGAACTATCGGGAGCGCAAACCGAAGATCGATGTGCGCATCGACCGGGACCGGGCCGCCGACCTCGGCGTGTCACTATCCAATATCGGGCGCACGCTTGAGACCATTCTTGGCTCGCGGGTCGTGACGACGTTCATCGACGGCGGCGAGGAGTACAACGTTATCCTTCAGGGAAGCGATGAAAGACGACAAACTCCGAGCGACCTGGAAAGTATCTATGTCAGATCCGAGAACTCCGGGCGGCTGATACCGCTTTCAAACCTGGTTCAACTTGTCGAAATTGCGGGCCCTGTCGACCTGCGCCGATTCGATCGCATGCGCTCAATTACGATCTCCGGGACGTTGAATGAAGGTTACTCGTTGGGTGCCGCAATTGCCGATATGGAGAACATCGTCGAGGAGCACCTTCCGCCCGCAGTACGACTGAACTACGATGGTGAGTCGCGCGACTACAAGACTACCGGCAATACCGTCTACACAACGTTCCTTCTCGCACTTGTTATTGCCTACCTCGTGTTGTCCGCGCAGTTCGAGAGCTTCCGTCACCCGCTTATCATCATGACGACCGTGCCGCTCGCGATCACGGGTGCCCTGGCTGGGCTCGTGGTATTTGGTTCAACACTTAATGTCTACAGTCAGATCGGGGCAGTCATGCTCATCGGCCTGGCCGCGAAGAACGGCATCCTGATTGTGGAGTTCGCCAACCAGTTGCGCGACCGTGGCATGGAGTTCAAGGAAGCCGTTATTCAGTCGTCCAAGACCCGGCTGCGCCCGGTCTTGATGACGAGCATGTGTACAGCCGGTGGTTCGATTCCATTGATCCTCGCGACGGGTGCAGGCGCCCTGTCGAGGCAGTCGATCGGCGCAGTTGTATTTTTCGGCGTAACATTTTCGGTGATTCTTACGCTGATCGTAGTACCAACCGTGTATGCCCTGATCGCGAGGAACACGCACTCACCAGAGTACGTGGCGCACCTGATTGAGAAGCTTAAGGGCGAAGCCAGCCCACAGGAATCTCAGGTATAAAAAAGCCGGGCAATGCCCGGCTTTTCTTCGCACTGACTACGTACCCTCGGGGTACAGGCAGCGCTGCTAGGATTCCGCAACCTCGGCCTCTGGCGCAAGCTCCGTTAGCATAACGACCGCCATAGGCGCAGCGTCACCCGGACGCGGGCCCGTTTTGAGGATGCGCAGGTAACCGCCCGGGCGCTCCTTGAAACGAGGTCCGATCTCAGAAAACAGCTTGCCAACAGCAGCCTTGTCACGCAGACGATCAAAGGCCAGGCGCCGATTTGCAACGCTGTCCTCTTTCGCAAGAGTAATCAGCGGCTCTACGACTCGGCGCAGTTCCTTAGCTTTGGGTAACGTCGTTTTGATCGTTTCGTGCATCAACATCGAGGTCGCCATATTACGAAACATGGCTTTGCGATGTGAGCTGTTACGACCCAGTCGACGACCGGATTTTCTATGGCGCATTATTCTTACCTAAGTCTGTAAGGGGTCAGAGCCCTTGGGCTCTGACCCCGGTTCTGGTTCAGGCCGGCATGCCGAGCTCGTGCTCGGGACGCAGGCTTGCCGGTGGCCAATTCTCGAGACGCATGCCCAAACCGAGGCCGTGCCCTTCGAGGACTTCCTTGATCTCTGTCAGCGATTTCTTGCCGAGATTCGGTGTCCGCAGAAGCTCTACCTCTGTACGTTGAACCAGATCACCGATGTACATGATGTTCTCGGCCTTGAGGCAGTTCGCAGAACGTACGGTCAGTTCGAGCTCGTCGACCGGGCGCAGCAGGATCGGATCAACCTGATTCTCTGCTTGCGCTGCAGTGCCATCTTCCTGGCCTTGCAGGTCAACGAATACCGATAATTGGTCCTTAAGAATACTTCCCGCACGGCGGATAGCTTCCTCGGGATCGATCGTTCCGTTAGTCTCGATCTCGATAAGCAATTTATCGAGGTCAGTGCGCTGTTCTACGCGGGCCGCTTCGACGGTGTACGTCACACGGTTTACCGGGCTGAAGGAGGCATCGAGCTGCAAGCGACCAATCGGACCTGCCTGCTCTTCAAAAACCGGGCGCTGTGTCGCTGGACGATAGCCGCGACCGCGCTCGACTTTCAGAATCATGTTCAACTCACCAACCTTGGTCAGGTTCGCGATGACCAGTTCTGGATTCATGATTTCAACATCATGATCGAGCTGGATGTCGGCACCCGTAACCGGGCCCGGTCCCTTCTTCGAAATACGAAGCTCGGCCAGGTCACGCGTATGCATTTGCACAGCAACCTGCTTGAGATTCAGGAGGATCTCGACGACGTCTTCCTGCACGCCTTCGATGCTCGTGTACTCATGCAATACGCCCTCGATCTCCGCCTCGGTGATAGCAGCACCTGGCATTGACGAAAGCAAGATACGCCGCAGCGCATTGCCTAAAGTGTGGCCGAAACCACGTTCAAAGGGCTCGATGACCACTTTGGCCATCAGATCATTAACCGGCGTGACTTTGACAACGCGCGGTTTCAGAAAATCATGTACAGAATCCTGCATGGGGAATATCCCTCCTGACTACTTGGAGTACAGCTCGACGACTAGGTTTTCGTTGATGTCCGGGAGAATGTCTTCCCGATCCGGCAACGACTTTATGACACCTGCCATCTTCTTCGCGTCGACATCGACCCACTCGGGCAAGCCGACCTGACCCGCAATCTCAATCGCATTCTGAATGCGAAGCTGCTTGCGAGCCTTTTCACGAATACCTATCGAATCGCCCGCCTTTACTTGCGCGGACGGAATGTTGACGACCTTACCGTTCAGCTCGATGCTCTTGTGACTCACGAGCTGACGAGCCTCTGCGCGCGTTGCCGCAAAGCCCATCCGGTATACAACGTTGTCCAGGCGACCCTCAAGGAGGCGCAGCAGGTTTTCACCCGTTGAGCCTTTCAACTGCGCGGCACGCTTGTAGTAGTTGCGAAACTGACGTTCCAGCACACCGTACATGCGACGGAGCTTCTGCTTTTCGCGAAGCTGCAAGCCGTAGTCCGACAGACGCGGACGGCGCTGCGGAGCACCGCCCGGTGGGACGTCGAGTTTGCACTTCGACTCGAGCGGCCTTACGCCACTCTTCAGAAACAGATCCGTGCCTTCGCGGCGGGACAGTTTACACTTTGGTCCTAAATATCTTGCCATTAACTTGAGCCTCTATACCCGCCGCTTTTTAGGCGGGCGACAGCCATTGTGAGGAATCGGTGTGACGTCCTCGATGTTTTGAATACGAAAACCGAGAGCGTTTAGAGCACGCACCGCAGACTCTCGTCCCGGTCCTGGCCCACGAACACGCACGTCCAGGTTCTTGACCCCGAAATCAAGTGCCGTTCGGCCGGCCTTCTCGGAAGCCACCTGCGCCGCAAACGGTGTCGATTTACGCGAGCCGCGGAAACCACAGCCACCTGCAGTTGCCCACGACAGGGCGTTACCCTGACGATCGGTAATCGTGATGATTGTGTTGTTGAAGGACGCATGGATATGGGCGATCGCATCGACCACATGCTTTTTGACCTTCTTTTTCTTTGGTTCTGCCATGTTAATTAGTGCTCTTTTAGTGTTTAGCCACTATTGGTTGTGTCGAGTTACGCGACTACCGTTTGATCGGACGCCGTGGACCCTTGCGAGTGCGTGCGTTCGTACGTGTACGTTGACCGCGCAGCGGCAGACCACGCCTGTGACGAATACCGCGGTAGCAACCGAGGTCCATCAGACGCTTGATATTCATTGAAATCTCGCGACGAAGGTCACCCTCGACCTCGAAGCTGTCGACTGCCGTACGAAGCTTGGCGACTTCCGGCTCAGCGAGATCCTTAACTGGTGTAGAGGGATCAACGCTGGCTGCCGCGCAGATCTGCTTCGCGCGGGTGTTGCCGATGCCGTAGATCGACGTCAACGCGATCACGATGTGCTTGTTCAGCGGTATATTTATGCCTGCTATACGTGCCACTTATATTTCCTCGTTTAGCCCTGGCGCTGCTTGTGCCGGGCGTCTTTGCAGATAACCCGAACAACACCATTCCGACGAATGATTTTGCAGTTCCTGCAGATTTTCTTAACTGATGCTCTTACTTTCATGAGATCACTCCTGCCGCTGATCGAATCAGCGTACCTGTCCGCCTCTGCCGTAGTTGCGCAGATTCGCTTTCTGCATCATGCCCTCGTACTGATGGCTCATTGCATGCGCTTGCATCTGCGACATGAAGTCCATCGTTACAACAACGAGAATGAGTAATGAGGTACCACCGAAGCTGAACGGCATGGTCGGATAGAACATGCGTACCAGTTCCGGAAGCAAGCAGACGCCGGCGATATAAAGCGCACCCCAGAACGTCAGTCGCGTCAGTACCTTGTCGATGTATTCGGCCGTATGCGCACCAGGACGAATGCCTGGCACGAATGCGCCCGATCGCTTCAGGTTATCCGCCGTGTCCTTCGAGTTGAACATCAGAGCGGTATAGAAGAAGCAGAAGAAAATAATCATGGCCGCGTACAACAGCACATAAATCGGCTGGCCCGGGCCGAGGTTCGCCCCGATCGACTGCAATGCACTCTGCAGAGCATTTGGCTCTGCCGCCTGCCCGAAGAACTGTGCGATCGTTGCCGGGAACATCAGGATGCTCGAGGCAAAAATCGGCGGAATTACACCAGACATGTTGATCTTGAACGGCAGGTGCGTACTTTGCGCCTGGTACATCTTGCGTCCCTGCTGGCGTCGCGCGTAGTTCACAGTGATGCGGCGTTGCGCACGCTCCATGTAGACAACGAACACGATCGCAGCCACGGCGCCAACGAGCATCAGAATTGCCGTGACAGCTGACATTTCACCGTCTCGCACAAGGCCAGCCGTGCCAGCGATCGCAGCAGGCAGACCTGCGACGATACCGGCGAGAATGATCATCGAGATGCCATTGCCAATACCACGCTCGGTGATCTGCTCACCCAGCCACATCAGGAAGATTGTTCCTGTGACCAGCGTGATCATGGCAGTAATCAGGAACGCCGGGCCCGGATTTACGACGATCCCTGCCTGACCCTGCAGCCACGATGCCGCCGCAACTGACTGGAAGCTGGCAAGTGCAACCGTACCATAGCGCGTGTACTTCACGATCTGACGGCGGCCCGCTTCGCCTTCTTTTCTGAGCTGCTGCAAGCTCGGCAAAATATGGCTCGCCATCTGCATGATGATGGAAGACGAGATGTACGGCATGATGCCCATCGCAAAAATACCGAAGCGCGACAGGGCACCACCTGAGAACAGGTTGACCATGCCAAGCAAGCCGCCCGCCTGCTGCTCAAAGAACGCAGCCAGCGCGACAGGATCCACGCCGGGCACCGGGATAAAGGTGCCAGCACGGAATACGATCAGCGCGCCGATGAGAAACAGAAAGCGAACCTTCAGCTCGCCCAGTTTGCTCGCAGCTTTCGCGACGTCTGCCGGATTTTGTTGGGGTTTCTTTGCCACGTCTAATTAGTCCTGGATGCTTCCGCCAGCTTTCTCGATGGCTTCACGCGCACCTTTAGTAACAGCGATACCTTTAAGCTTCACTGCCTTGCCAATTTCGCCAGACTTGATGACCTTGACCTTCGTAACGATGGCCGGTACGAGATTGGCTGCCTTTAAGACGTCGATCGTGATCTCGTCTGCATCGGGAATAGCCAGTTCATGCAAGCGCAATTCAGCTGACAGCTTAGCCATCCGCGAATTGAAACCAACCTTCGGCAAACGGCGCTGCAGCGGCATCTGGCCACCTTCGAAACCAACTTTGTGGTAACCGCCGGAACGAGCGTGCTGACCCTTCTGGCCGCGACCACTGGTCTTGCCCTGTCCCGCGGAGTGGCCTCGCCCAAAACGCTTGCCAACTTTCTTTGCACCCTTACCGGGTGACAGTTCATTTAAACGCATTTCAGGCTTCCTCTACCGAAAGCAGGTAAGAGACGCGATTGATCATGCCGCGGTTCTCCGGAGTATCGGTAACCGTGACTGTCTGATGAATCTTGCGCAGGCCCAGACCAGCAACACAGGCTTTATGATTCTTAAGTCGCCCGTGCTTGCTCTTGACCAGCGTTACCTTAAGTTCTTTTGTCTTAGCCATCAGGCCAGGATCTCCTTAACTTTCTTGCCGCGCTTCGCCGCGATCGCCTGCGGAGAGTGAATCTCCGACAGCGCCCTGATCGTTGCGCGCACGACGTTGATCGGGTTGCGTGAGCCGTAGCTCTTTGCCAGCACGTTGCGAACGCCCGCACACTCAAACACTGCACGCATCGCGCCGCCCGCGATGACACCAGTACCCTCTGAGGCCGGCTGCATGTAAACGTTGGTCGCGCCGTGACGCCCCTTTTTCGCATACTGCAAGGTGTCATTGTTCAGATTGACGTTAATCATGTTTTTGCGGGCTGCCTGCATCGCCTTCTGGATAGCGATCGGCACTTCACGCGCCTTGCCATAACCAAAGCCGACCTGCCCCTGGCCATCACCAACAACGGTCAATGCCGTAAAACCGAATTGACGACCACCTTTTACAACCTTCGCAACGCGATTTACCGTTACGAGTTTTTCGATGAGGTCATCACCCGACTGTGTCTGTTCGTTTCTTGCCATTGTAGGTCCTTAAAACTTGAGTCCCGCTTCGCGCGCCGCATCGGCCAAAGCCTGAACGCGACCGTGATAGCGGAAGCCCGAACGGTCGAACGCGACCGTGTCGATTCCGGCAGCCTTTGCCTTCTCGGCAATCCGTGCGCCAACGATTACTGCAGCTTCAACATTGCCGCCGCACTTGACGCCCTTGCGTACTTCTTTCTCCAGCGTCGACGCCGACGCCAGTACCGTGCCACCATCAGGACCGATGACCTGCGCATAAATATGGCGCGGCGTACGGTGAACGCTGAGGCGATTCACTTCGAGTTCCGAGATCTTTGCACGAGCTTTGCGAGCACGGCGCAGACGATTTTGTTTCTTATCGAGCTTCATAATGTTCTCGCTAAACTATTTCTTCTTCGCTTCCTTGAGCTGAACACGCTCATCGGAATAGCGAACACCTTTTCCCTTGTACGGCTCGGGCGGACGGAAGCGACGGATCTCTGCCGCCACCTGGCCAACCTTCTGCTTGTCCGAACCTTTGATGACAACTTCTGTCTGGCTCGGCGTCTCGACGCTGATGCCCTCGGGCACGTCATAGACGACAGGATGTGAAAAACCGAGCGTCAGGTTTAACTTGTTACCCTGAGCCTGCGCACGATAGCCAACGCCTACCAACTCGAGCTTACGCTCGAATCCTTCGGTTACGCCCTGAACCATGTTCGCGAGCAGCGACCGGGTCGTACCCGTAACCGCCATCGCGAATCGTGAACCCGAACGCGGCGCCAGCGTGATCGTTGCCTCTTCCTGTTTCAGTTCCACTTCAGAGTTCAATTCAAGCGACAAAGAGCCCCTGCTGCCCTTGATCGTGACAACAGTGCCTTCCTGCTTGAATTCGATGCCTTGCGGCAACTCAACGGGTGATTTTGCAATTCTGGACATAGTTTTGTCTCAACCGGGTCAGTCTCAACGCATCAGGAAACGATGCAGAGAACTTCCCCTCCAATACCTTTCTCTCTTGCCTGACGATCCGACATCACACCTGCTGACGTCGATACGATGGCCACGCCAAGTCCGCCGAGAACCTTGGGCAGATCCTGCTTGCCGCGATAGATACGCAGACCCGGGCTACTCGCACGCTGAATGCGCTCTATTACCGGCACACCATCGAAGTACTTGAGTTCGACGCTAAGCGCGCTTGAAGCACCCTCACCTTCGGTCGAGTAACCCACGATATAGCCTTCGTCTTTCAGTACCTTGGCAACAGCTTCTTTCGCTTTCGATGCCGGCATGGAAACGCTCACCATACGAGCTTTCTGGCCGTTACGAATACGGGTTAGCATGTCTGCGATCGGATCGGTCATACTCATTTCTGTTCTCCGCCTACCAACTGGCCTTCGTCAGACCCGGAATTTCGCCATTCATAGCGGCTTCCCGGAGCTTGTTGCGGCCGAGGCCAAATTTTCGATATACACCGTGCGGACGTCCCGTAATTGCACACCGGGCGCGTTGCCGCGTCGGGCTGCCATCGCGAGGCAAACTGTTCAGTTTCGCCTGCGCAACCTGGCGCTCATCGTCCGAACTGTTGATGTTGCGAATGATCGCTTTCAGCTTGGCGCGCTTTTCAGCATGGCGCGCTACAAGCTTGGTGCGCTTCAGTTCGCGTTGAATCATCGATTTTTTGGCCATGTTTGTCAGTACTCGTTTTCTGCTTAAATTAAGAATTGGTTGTCTGGAGTTACGTGACTACCAATTACCACTTACCACTTATTTCTTGAACGGGAAGTTAAACGCTTCAAGCAACGCACGCCCCTCCTCGGGAGTACGTGCACTCGTCGTGATCGTGATGTCCATGCCACGAATTGCATCAATCTCGTCGTAGTTAATTTCCGGAAAAATGATCTGCTCGGTGACGCCCATGCTGTAGTTGCCGGAGCGGTCGAACGACTTCGGATTCAGACCACGGAAGTCGCGGATACGCGGAATGGCGATATTCACCAGGCGATCAAGGAATTCGTACATGCGTTCACGACGCAGCGTTACCTTGCAGCCGATTGGCATACCGTCGCGAATCTTGAACGCGGCTACCGATTTGCGTGCCAGACAGATCACCGGCTTCTGGCCGGAAATTTTCTCCATGTCCGCCCGTGCCTTCTCCAACACTTTCTTGTCAGCAGCGGCATCGCCCACACCCATATTAAGTGTGATTTTCGTGATACGCGGCACTTCTTGCGTATTTTTCAGACCAAGCTTCTTCTGGATCTCGCCAGCAAGCTCACTCTTGTATTGTTCCTGTAAACGGGACATATCTCTTAGCTCTTAAATGTCGACGACGTCGCCGGTGCCTCTGAAGATGCGTTCTTTGCTGCCATCATCATTGACACGAATTCCGACGCGATCACCCTTCTTCGATTTCGGGTTGAATACCAGTACATTGGAAATATCGAGCGGCATTGCCTTGTCCACGATGCCACCCTGCTCACCGATGTTCGGATTCGGCTTGGTGTGTTTCTTGGCCAGGTTTACGCCTTCGACAAGGATGCGCCCATCGTCGAAAACCTGCAGGACAGTGCCGCGGCGGCCTTTATCCTTGCCAGTCCGAACGATTACCTCATCGCCTTTTTTGATCTTGTTCATTGTCAAAGCACCTCGGGTGCCAGCGAAATAATTTTCATGAAACGGTTTGTGCGCAGCTCGCGCGTAACCGGGCCAAAAATACGTGTGCCAATCGGCTCGAGACGTGCATTCAATAACACGGCCGCGTTGCCGTCGAACCGAATTAACGATCCATCTTTGCGGCGCACGCCTTTACGCGTGCGCACCACGACGGCGTTGTAAACCTCACCCTTCTTGACTTTGCCGCGCGGGATCGCGTCCTTGACGCTCACCTTAATGACATCACCGACGCCAGCGTAGCGACGCTTTGAGCCGCCCAGCACCTTGATGCACTGCACGCGACGGGCGCCGGAGTTATCGGCTGCATCAAGAACTGTCTGCATCTGAATCATGACTGCATTCCTTGGTCGTTATTGACCAGCCGCACGTTCGACAACGTCGACGACGGCCCATGACTTATTCTTCGAAATCGGCTTGCACTCGGCAATCGTTACGCGATCGCCAGGCTTGCACTCATTATTCGCATCGTGTGCAAGCACCTTGGTCGTACGACGAATGTACTTGCCATACATGGGGTGCTTGATCAGGCGCTCGACGGCAACAGAGACGGTTTTGTCCATCTTGTCGCTGACGACACGACCAATAATCGTGCGCTGTCCTTTGTTCTCTTCTTCACTCATTCGCTTTCACCGGCCGCGCGCCCGAGCTCGTTGAGCACGGTCTTTACACGGGCAATATCTTTTCTCACCTGGCGATGCTGGTGGTTCTGAGTCAGCTCACCGGTCGCATTCTGCATGCGCAGATTGAATTGTTCCTTACGCAGCGCGAGCAGCTCTTCGTTGAGCTCCTCGACTGACTTTTCGCGTAGGTCTTTGGCTTCCATCACATCACCTGCCGTTCGACAAACGTCGTTGGGAACGGAATTTTTGCCGCAGCCAGGCGAAATGCCTCGCGTGCAATCTCTTCCGTCACACCTTCCATCTCATAGAGCACGCGACCCGGCTGAATCTGGCATACCCAGTACTCAACGTTGCCCTTGCCCTTACCCTGGCGCACTTCCAGAGGCTTTTTCGTGATGGGCTTGTCCGGAAACACACGAATCCAGATTTTGCCGCCACGTTTAATATGGCGCGTCATAGCACGACGTGCCGCCTCAATCTGGCGAGCAGTCATGCGACCCCGGCCCGTGGCCTTCAGACCGTAGGTACCGAACGCAACCGTGCTGCCACGCAACGCAAGACCGCGGTTACGCCCCTTGTGCTGTTTGCGAAATTTCGTTCGTTTAGGCTGTAACATCTCTTATGCCTCTGCCGGCTCTGCCGCTACCGCTTCGGGCTTCGGCTTGTCAAAGACCTCACCCTTGAAAATCCATACTTTGACGCCGATGACACCGTACGTCGTATGCGCTTCGGCCAAACCGTAGTCAATGTCAGCACGCAGAGTGTGTAGCGGCACACGGCCCTCGCGATACCATTCCGAACGCGCGATTTCCGCACCATTCAGGCGACCACCAACCTTGACCTTGATGCCTTCAGCACCAACGCGCATCGTGTTTGTGACGGCACGCTTCATAGCACGCCGGAACATGACGCGACGCTCGAGCTGCTGCGCGATACCCTCTGCAACCAACTGCGCATCGAGCTCTGGCTTGCGAACTTCGGCGATATTGATACGCACATCGACCATGTTCATACCAATCAGCTTTGCAACTTCTGCGCGCAGCTTCTCGATGTCTTCGCCTTTCTTGCCAATCACGATACCTGGCCGAGCCGTGTGGATCGTTATATTGACCTTCCTCGAAGGGCGCTCGATCGTAATCTTGCTGACTGACGCATCCTTGAGCTTGGTTTTGATATGAACGCGAAGCAGATGGTCAGACTTGATGTGATCTGCAAACGTTTTCGAATCGGCATACCACTTGGACGTCCAGTCCTTGACGATGCCAAGACGAATCCCGGTTGGATGTACTTTTTGACCCATATTCTTTACTCGTCCGCAACGCGAATGGTGATGTGACTGTTGCGCTTGATGATGCGAGCGCCGCGGCCTTTGGCCCGCGCACGGAAGCGGCGGTACGTCGGTGCCTCATTCACTTCAATGGTCGAAACCTTCAATTCATCAATATCAGCACCATGATTGTGCTCGGCGTTGGCTATCGCCGACTCGAGCACTTTCTTCACAATGCGTGCGCTTTTCTTTGGCGTAAACGTCAAAGTGCGTAACGCGTCATCCACCGTTTTGCCCCGAATAGCATCAGCCATCAGGCGACATTTCTGCGGCGAGATCCGCGCGTATCTAAGTGTTGCTGCAACTTGCATGAACCGGCTCCCCTATTTCGTTTTTCGGTCACCGGAGTGACCACGAAACGTACGCGTAACCGCAAACTCGCCAAGTTTGTGGCCGACCATGTTTTCTGAAATCAGGACCGGTACGTGCTGACGACCGTTATGTACGGCAATCGTCAAGCCGACCATATCCGGCAACACCATCGAACGACGCGACCAGGTCTTGATCGGGCGACGGTCATTCTTGGCTGCTGCCTCTGCGACCTTCTTCGCCAGATGCGTATCGACGAACGGGCCTTTTCTAACACTGCGTGGCATATCTTTTATCCTGTCTTCGTTTGTCGCGCTGCAAGCAGCGCTCCTACGATTCCCTATCTATCTATTTACGTTTGCGACGACGCACAATCATGCCGTCGGTACGCTTGTTCGAGCGAGTCTTGGCGCCCTTCGTCGGCGTGCCCCACGGGCTCACCGGGTGACGGCCACCGGACGTGCGGCCTTCACCACCACCGTGCGGATGATCGACCGGGTTCATTGCGACGCCACGAACTGTCGGGCGTACGCCTCTCCAACGCGACGCGCCGGCTTTGCCGAGCTTGCGCAGGTTGTGCTCACTGTGGCCAACCTCGCCGATCGTCGCGCGACAGTCCACGTGGATTTTTCGCATCTCGCCAGACCGTAGCCGAAGCGTCGCGTAAGAGCCTTCGCGAGCTGCGAGCTGTGCATAGCCACCAGCAGAACGTATGAGCTGCCCACCCTTACCGGGTTTCATCTCAACGTTATGAATGACCGTACCCACCGGAATTGCACGCAATGGCAGCGAGTTGCCTGCCTTAATCGGCGCATCTTCGCCGCTGATGATCGGTGAGCCTTCGCCAATCCCCTTCGGTGCGAGGATGTAGCGACGCTCGCCATCGGTGTACTTCACCAGTGCGATATGTGCGCTGCGATTTGGATCGTATTCGAGCCTTTCGACCACGCCCGAAATACCGTCCTTGTCGCGCTTGAAATCGATAATGCGATAGCGCTGTTTGTGACCGCCACCCTTATGACGAACCGTAATGCGACCGTTATTGTTACGACCGCCCTTCGATGTCTTCTTGTCAAGCAAAGCGCTATGCGGCTTGCCCTTATGAAGACCCGGTGTCTTAACCTCGACGACAAAACGGCGCCCGGCAGATGTCGGTTTTGCTTTATGAAGTGACATGAATCAGCCCTTTAATCCGCGCCAAGGAAGTCAATCTGACTGCCTTCAGCAAGCCTGACATAGGCTTTTTTCCAATTGTTGCGTCGACCGCGCGTCTGGCCGAAGCGCTTGTTCTTGCCGCGATAATTGATGACCTGCACACCGTCAACTTTTACTTCGAACATCAATTCGACGGCCTGGCGAATCTCGGCCTTGGTCGCATCGGTGCGGACCTTGAATACGACCTGGTTATGCTGTTCTGCAGACGTTGCACTCTTCTCAGTGAACATCGGGCCCTGCAGAACCGTCATCAGGCGCTCTTGGTGACCAGCAGCACTCATGACAGGCGCTCCTCAATGAGTTTCAGCGCGGGCAACGTCACCAGCACCTTTTCAAAGCGAATCAGCACGACAGGATCGATCGAGCCTGCGTCGCAAATGCCCACGTTTGGCAGATTACGAGCCGCGAGAAAAATCTTTTCGTCAAAGGCCTCATTCAGGATAAGCACGTTATCCAGCTCGAGTTCCTTCAGCTTCGTCGCGAGCAGCTTGGTCTTTGGCGCTTCGAGCGAGAGCTCCTTAACGACGACAAGACGATCCTGGCGCACGAGCTCGGACAAAACCGAACGCAGTGCAGCGCGATACATCTTCTTGTTGACCTTCTGCTCATGGTTGCGCGGCTGGGCTGCAAATGCGCGGCCACCGCCGACCCAAATCGGGCTGCGAATGGTACCGGCGCGAGCACGACCGGTGCCCTTCTGCTGCCATGGCTTTGCGCCACCACCACGAACCGCGGCGCGATTCTTCTGTGCTTTGGTTCCGGCCCGTCCGCCCGCCAAATACGCGGTGACAACCTGGTGCACCAGAGCTTCATTAAAGTCAGCCCCAAATGCTGCCTCAGCGACATCAACAGATCCTGTGCCCTGCATCTTCAGTTTCATGATGCAGCTCCCTGGTTAGCAGCCTTGATAGCAGGACGAACAATGACCTTCCCACCCTTGTGGCCCGGGACCGCGCCCCTGATCAACAGGAGATTGCGTTCCGCATCAACGCGAACGACTACGAGGTTTTGCACAGTACGGCGAACGTTGCCCATGTGGCCGGACATTTTCTTGCCCTTGAACACGCGGCCCGGCGACTGGTTCTGACCAATAGAACCGGGGGCTCTATGCGCCAGTGAATTGCCGTGCGTAGCATCCTGCATTGAGAAGTTATGGCGCTTGACCGCGCCAGCGAAGCCTTTACCGATCGACGTGCCAATGACGTCGACTTTCTGGCCTTCCTGGAACAAGTCCACTTTTAGCTCACCGCCCGACTCGAACTCACCTTCATCGGTGTCATCGAGGCGGAATTCCGTCATCAGATCGCCGGCTTCAACCTTTGCTGCAGCAAAGTGGCCGGCTTGAGGTTTAGTCACGCGAGAAGGCTTGCGGCCGCCAGCAGTTACCTGCAGCGCCCGATAGCCGTCATTCTCCACGGTCTTAACCTGTGTAATTCGGTTTGGCTGTGCCTCGATCACGGTGACCGGGATAGAAACCCCGTCTTCCGTAAAGACACGTGTCATGCCGCATTTGCGGCCAACAATACCCATCGTCATCTTCAAAACCTCGCACTAACTTCGATTGGTTAGCGCCTAAAAACTCAAAATCTCTTTCACCGGCCCGACTGCGATTGGCCTGGCCTGTCTTTTCGCGCTTCTTTCAGACACGCGAAAGGGCCAGCCATTGCCGAGAACTTCATGTTCTCTGTGCTCTGGGGCTGACCCTGCTTCCGACCCGAGAATCCACTCGGTGCGGCTGTTCCGGGATTTGCCGTGTCGCCTTCGATTTCCCGGCGACCTGGTACTTCAGCCGTCACAGAGCAGTGCTTTGTGACGCCATTTCCGAATCTGGCCGACTCCCGGCCCGGCCAAACTCAGCGAGCCAGCAATTATACCGCCGAAAACCCCATACGCAAGACGTTTTCGAGGAATATTTGCAGGTTTCTTTATGCCTTAGTTCAGTTTGATCTGCACATCCACACCGGCTGGCAGTTCGAGCTTCATAAGCGCGTCAACGGTCTTGTCCGTCGGGTCCACGATATCCATGAGACGCTTGTGCGTCCGAATCTCGTACTGATCCCGCGCGTCCTTATTGACGTGCGGCGAAATCAGGATCGTAAACCGCTCTTTTCTCATTGGCAGCGGAATCGGGCCCTTGACCGTGGCACCCGTGCGCTTGGCGGTGTCCACGATCTCGCGCGCCGAATTATCGATCAGTCGATGATCGAATGCCTTCAGGCGTATACGTATGTTTTGGTTAGTTGCCAAGTTCTTAATCCTTGTCTTTGTTTTCATTTAGCACTGTGACGATACTGGTCGTCACAAGTGCTTCTACGATGTTATTCGATAACCTTCGCTACGACGCCGGCACCAACAGTGCGACCACCCTCACGGATAGCGAACCGCAGTCCCTCTTCCATCGCGATCGGTGCAATCAGGTCCACAACCATCTTCACGTTGTCGCCCGGCATTACCATCTCGGTGCCCTCGGGCAGCTCTACGGCTCCCGTTACGTCCGTCGTGCGGAAGTAAAACTGCGGACGATAGCCCTTGAAGAACGGCGTATGACGGCCACCCTCATCCTTGGTCAGAATGTAAACCTC
>Ga0316189_10000697_pt1 | contig 33546 bp, 24 predicted proteins | sample LowCovwburrow_MG_FD_204930 | JGI IMG/M metagenome (GOLD analysis project Ga0316189, IMG submission 204930) | Coastal sediment microbial communities from Maine, United States - Lowes Cove worm burrow | ecosystem: Environmental > Aquatic > Marine > Coastal > Sediment | place: USA: Maine...
GAGAACCACCCTGATGTGGCAGATCCTGTCCGGCGCGTTGGGCGAGCTCCTCTTTGCCGGCTTCATTCTCATCGCCTTCCACTTCCCCGGGCCCGACCGCTTGCGTTGGGACTTCTGGCGTTGGGTAGCGCTGATTCCGGCCGCCGTCTGCTTCACGCACGCAGTGACGCTCTGGCGCAGCGCAGTCACCGACTTGTCCAAGATGCCTTGGGGCTCTGCGATTGGCAGCGAAAGCGACGGCGACATGAACCGGCTCGTCGGCCAGTTCGGCTGGACGGCCATCGAGCTTGCGGAGTTCTACCGGAACGTCGGCTACCTGGCCGTCACGGTCTTGGTCGCGGCGTACGCTTACGCGGTGTACCGACTGATTCGCAGAAAACGGGAGCTAGGCGCTTAGCCCCCACTTGGCCTTGTTCTCGGCAACCTGCTCGGGAGTCGGCTGGTCGGTGCCGTCGTTGACGGGAACCTCGAAGTCATCTTGGGCATCCATCATCTTCGCGTTGAGCGTGGTGTCTTCTGTGAAGACTTCCGGCACCGAAGCGTCTTCGAAAATCGCTTCCCAGGGACACTCCGGCTCGCACGCGCCGCAGTCGATGCACTCTTCGGGCTGAATGTAGAGCTGATTTGGGAACGCCTCACGGTCGTCACCCTTGTACTCGTAGATGCATTCGACGGGACACACATCGACGCAGGATTTGTCAACGCAGTCGCGGCAAAGACGTGTAATGACCCAGGTCATCGGACTCCCTTTCCCAACAAAGTGGCTGAACGCTAGCAGGGGCGCCTGGCCGGGTCAAAGCTGGCCGGCGGGGCGCTCATCGCTTGGACTTGGAGCTTTTCTTCTTGGGCGCAGCCGCCTTCTTCTTGTTGGCTGCCTCGCTCGGATGGCAGCCGGCGCAGCTGTAGTTCTCGATGCCCAGGAGCTTGCCCATGGCGGGCGTCACCACGTCCTGCATGAACTCCACCTCCTCGGGGAAGGTCGACATCATGCCGCGGTGCCCGGGCGTGCCCTCGGGCGGGACGATGTACATCGAAGGCGCAGGCATCTTGAAATCGATTTCCCGCATCTCTTCGCCGTGGCAGTCGACACAGTCGAAGTCGCCGAACTCCTCGGCGTCATGAGCGGCAAAAAGCTCCTTCATGATGGGGTTCACCTTGCCAATCATGTAGAACTCACGGTCGGCGACGCTCATCGCTTCCCAGGGCGAGTCGGGCGGCGTGAGCCCCATCGCGTCCATGGCGCTGACCTTTCCCTTCGACCCGGGCGCGGAGGACTTCGAACCACCGCAGGCCGTCGAGAGCAACACGAGAGCGAGCGCGACTGTTTTCATGCTTCCTGTCATCGCTTGGCATGGTAATTCATGCGCAGCGTGTTCGCACAGTTTCAACGGCAGATGGTTTTCCCGGGGCCCGATGGGGTCAGCGTTCCGCTCCTGCACGAGGTTGCCGGCAAGGTTGGCGCCACCGAGCTCAGCATCCCAACGCAAGACGGCGAAACCCTCTACGGCTGGCACCGGGACGCGGTCTGGTCCGGGCCGCGCCGCGTCGTCCTCTACTTTCACGGGAATGCTTCGTCGCTGCTCGCCCAGATCGAGCTGCAGAATCTACTGCTGAGCGAGGGCTGGGACTTCGTTGGCATCCACTACCGCGGCTACCCGGGCAGCAGCGGCGTCGCAAGTGAAGAAGGCCTGCACAGGGATGCGATGGCGGCCTGGCGCTTCGTGACGGGCGAGCTCGGCACCGAGGCGAATCGAATTGCGATTCACGGCAGGAGCCTAGGCGGCGGCGTGGCCGTGCAGCTCGCTTCGAAGGTGAACCCGGGCGCGCTCGTGATGGAGTCGACCTTCACCTCGATTGTCGACCTCGCCAAGGAGCACTACCCCTGGCTTCCCGTGGGAAGCCTGCTCAAGCACCGTTTCATGACCCGCGACTTCGCGGGGAAGGTGTCGTGCCCGGTGCTCGTTGCGCACGGGCGTGCGGATAGCACGGTCGACGTCCACCACGGCAAGGAGCTCGCCATGCTTTTTCATGCCGACGAGTACATCGAAGTCCCGCGCATCGACCACAACGACATGCTCCTCGTCGGCCTGATTGCAGCGCGCTACATCGACTTCCTCGAAGGCGCAGTCCCCCGCGCTCAGCCGCCGGACGCTTTGCGGTAACCAGATGCGAATCGCTTCCACCACCGTCGCTGCTTGTCTGCTCGCCTGTCTTGCGCTCGGCTGCCAACGCGGCAAGGAACAAGCCGTCGTCATCCAACCGGGCGCCATGCACAACGGCGGTCACGCCATTCCGTCCGACCCCTTCGGCTCGGCGAGCGCCGCGTACGAGGCCTTGTACGACGTGACCAACGCCGCGCTCGCATCGAAGTGGAGCGGGGAGCTCGAAGGCTTTGCGCCCTGGCTCGAAGAGCAAACCGTCGCGGTCGAGCGGGCGCTTGCGCTGCTCAAGGCGCTTCGCGTCGGGCCGGGTGACGTGTACGCCGTGGCCAACGGACGGATTGCCTTGGTCTACGAACAGATTGCGACCGCGCTGACCCAGGCTTCGGAAGAGGCCGCGGCGGCCGGCTTCGATGCCGACTGGAAAGACCAAGAAGGGCGAATCTGGGAGGAGGCCAACGCCTTTTGGGCCCGCTGTGCGCGCGGCTGCAGCACCGGGGGAACGCACCTGGACGCATGGGACCTTCGATGCCGCGCGGGCCAGGCCAATAGCCTTACAAAATTGGCGCCTTAGCCAAAACCAAATCGCCTCGACAGCCCAAGTGAAACATGTTCTATTTCTTCCCTATGGCTAAAGGGAACAAATCACTGGCCCCGCGACCGGCCGATCCACCGCTCGTCCTCACCAAGAGCGAGACTGAAGCCTGGGACGACGAGGCCGATGTCGTGGTCGTCGGCTTCGGTGGCGCAGGGGCCTGCGCGGCGCTCGAGGCGAAGGCCCAAGGAGCTCGGGTGCTGGTTCTCGACCGCTTCCACGGGGGCGGCGCGACCGCCATCAGCGGCGGTGTGTTCTACGCCGGCGGCGGTACGCACATCCAAGAGCAAGCAGGCGTCAGCGACGATGCCGACGAGATGTTTCGTTACCTTTCGCTCGAGGTAAAGGGCGTCGTCTCTGAAGAGACCCTTCGCGACTTCTGCAACAAGAGCGTCGAGAACCTGGGCTGGCTCGAAGGGCACGGCGTTCCGTTCGAGGCTTCGCTCTGCCCATACAAGACGAGCTACCCGACCGACGACTACTACCTGTACTACTCGGGCAACGAAGGCTTCTCCCCGTACAAAGATGCGGCCAAGCCAGCGCCGCGCGGTCACCGCGCCAAAGGTGCCGGCCTCCCGGGTGAAAGCTTCTACGAACCGCTTCGCAAGTCCGCACAGGGCCGGGGCATCAAGGTCGAGTACGAGACCCGCGTCACCCGTCTCGTCATCGACAGCCAAAACCAAGTCGTCGGTGTCGAGTACCGGCAAATCGAAAAGGGCCTGTGGAGCCAACTCTACCGCCGGCTGAACCAAGCCGGCATCGCCATCGTCAAGTATCATCCGAAGACGGCCGCGAAGCTTCGTGAGCGCTGCTTCCAAATCGAAGCCGAGCACTCGGTCGTCAAGCGCGTCCGCGCGGTGAAGGGCGTGGTCCTCGCGGCCGGCGGCTTCATCTACAACCGCCAAATGGTAAGGGAAATCGCGCCGAAGTACGGCGCCGGGATGCCACTGGGGACCGCGTCCGACAACGGTAGCGGCATCTTGCTGGGGCAGAGCGTGGGCGGCAAGACCGACCTGATGGACCGCATCTCGGCGTGGCGATTCATCAACCCGCCGGAGGCTTTCGCCAAGGGCATGATTATCAACCAGAACGGCGAACGGTACATCAACGAGTTCATGTACGGCGCGGCGGTGGGCGAAGCGATGGTCGAGCAGAACGACGGCGTCGCGCTGCTCATCATCAACGGCGAGCTCAAGAAAATCGCGCGCGAGCAGTGCAAGCCCGGCAAGGCGCAATGGTTCCAGCGGGCGCCGGCGCTTCTCAACTTGTGGTTCAACAGCAAAGAGGCCAAGTCGGTCGAAGAGCTGGCGAAGGTCACCAAGGTTCCGGTCGACACGCTTCGAAGGACGCTCGATGAGTACAACGACGCGGCAGACGGCAAGGCCGCGGACCGCTTCGGCAAAGACCCCGAGAAGATGCACGCGATGCGCAAGGGGCCTTACTTCGCCATCAATGCAGGCATCAAGAGCAAGCGCTTCCCCTGCCCGACGCTGACCCTGGGTGGTTTGGTCGTCGACGAGCGAACCGGTCAGGTGAAAGGCGAAGACGGCGGCGTGATTCCCGGGCTGTATGCCGCGGGACGAAACGCGGTGGGCGTCTGCTCTCGGCAGTACGTGAGCGGCCTTTCGATTGCAGACTGCGTGTACTCGGGCCGACGCGCCGGCGGTGCGGCAGCCCGGGGCGAAGTGTACAGGGCCAAAGATGCGCCGACGCCGTCTGAAACCACGCCCATCGAGGCCAAGCCTGCGCAGGCCAAGCCGCTCGAAGGGCTACCCATCCTGAGCCAGCGTCAGGTCGCCGATTCGTCGCCTGACGCCGATCCGCCGAGCGGCCGCCGGGTGCGAAGGGACGGGCTCTACCCCCGTCAGGCGCTCAACCGATCAATTCGGCGGCCGGGTAGCACGACTCGTTTCTCGGGCTCGCCGCGCGGACGTCTCGCGAAGCGCACGCCCTGAGCCCAGCTGGTCGCTCGGGCGACTTCACAGGCGCCGGCCTGCTGACTTGACGGAGGCGCGGCGCGGCACAAGGGTGGCTAATTGCAATGACTGACAAGCTGAGCGAGGAAGAAGCCAAGGAATGCGTTCGAAAGCTCCTCGCCTACATTGGCGATGACCCCGAGCGTGAAGGTCTGCTCGACACGCCGAAGCGGGTCCTCGGCGCGATGGAGGAGCACTTCCGCGGGTACCACGAAGACCCGGTTGAGCACTTGTCGCGAACGTTTACCGAGGTCGAGGGCTACGACGAGCTCGTGCTCGTGAGCGACATCGAAATCTACAGCCACTGCGAGCACCACGTCGTGCCTTTCGTCGGCAAGGCGCACGTGGCCTACATACCGAACGGCAAAGTCGTAGGTCTTTCGAAAATCGCGCGCGTCGTCGACACCTTCGCCAAGCGCCTGCAAGTCCAAGAGAAGCTCACCGCGCAAATCGCCAACGCGATGGATGAGACCCTGACGCCACAGGGCACCGCCGTCATCCTGCAATGCCAGCATTTCTGCATGTGTTACCGGGGCGTCCGCAAACCCGGGTCCTGGACGACGACCAGCCGCCTGACCGGCTGTTTCCTGAAGGACGAAGCCGCGCGCATGGAGCTCCTGACCCTGGTCGGCATGCAGCGCTCGATCGGCGGCGCTGGGAGCTAGGGCCGCCTCGATCTCAGGGCGGGTGCGTCGTACAGTACGCACATGCATGAGCAGCACTACGACTGGGTCATCATCGGGTCGGGCTTTGGCGGAAGCGTCTCCGCGTATCGCCTGACGCAAAAAGGCTACAAGGTTCTCGTCCTCGAGAAGGGGCGCCGATTTGCAGACGACGACTTCCCCAAAACCAACTGGGACGTGAAGCGCTGGATGTGGAACCCGGCGCTTGGCCTCAAAGGCATTTTCCAGATGTCGTTCATGAAGCACATGACCGTGCTTCACGGTGTCGGCGTCGGTGGCGGTTCGCTGGTGTACGCCAACACCTTGCCCACGCCGAAGTCAGCCTTCTTCGAGTCGGGCTCCTGGAGCACGCTCAAAGACTGGGAGACCGAGCTCGCGCCTCACTACGCGACCGCCAAACGCATGCTCGGCGCCGCGCCCAACCCGCTCGAAACGACTGGCGACGTGGTCATGAAGGAAATCGCCAAGGACATGGGCCGCGAAGAGCACTGCCACCCCACCGAGGTCGCGGTCTACTTCGGTAAACCGAACAAGAATGTCCCCGACCCCTACTTCGACGGCGAAGGTCCCGACCGCACCGGCTGCAACTTTTGTGGCGCTTGCATGACCGGTTGCCGGATCGGCGCAAAGAACACCCTCGTCAAGAACTACCTCTACCTCGCCGAGAAGAACGGCGCCGAAGTGCGCCCCGAAACCGAGGTGACCGCCATCCGTCCGAACGACGGCGGCCGCGGCTACCGTGTCGAAACCAAACCGACCTTCGGCAAGGGCCCGGGCGATACGGTCTGCGCCGATCGCGTCATCCTCTCGGGCGGCGTCATGGGCACCATGCCGCTTCTGCTTCAAATGAAAGAAGACCCTGCTGGCCTGCCCAAGCTCTCCGAACGCGTCGGCGACTTCGTCCGTTCCAACAGCGAGTCACTCATCGCCGTCCTTTCCCCGAAAAAGGGCACCAACTTCTCGAAGGGCGTCGCCATCACCTCGATCCTGCACACCGACGACCACAGCCACATGGAGCCTGTGCGCTACGGTGCCGGCTCGGGCTTCTTCCGCACCCTGCTCGCTCCGCACGCGCCTGGCCCCACCGTTCTCTCGCGGCTCTGGGGCGGCTTCAGGTCCTTCCTGCGGCAGCCCGTGCGCTGGCTCCGCGCCCTCTTCGTCAGCGACCTCGCCAAACACTCGCAGGTTCTGCTCTACATGCGCACCCTCGAAGGTACGCTCCGCATGAGGCTCGGCCGCGAATGGCGAACCGGGTACCGGCGCTCGCTCGTCACCAAGGTCGACGACCCGAGTCAGGCCCCCTCGGCCTTCATGGAAGAAGCCACCGACCTCGCCGAGCGCTTCGCCGACAAGACAGAGGGCGTCACCACCACCCTGATGACCGAAACCCTGCTCGGCGTGCCCTCGACCGCGCACATTCTCGGCGGCGCATGCATGGGCGACTCGGCCGAGACAGGTGTCATCAACGAGAACCACGAGGTCTACAACTATCCCGGCCTCTACATCATCGACGGCTCCGCGATTTCGGCGAACCCCGGCGTGAACCCTTCGCTCACCATCACCACGCTTGCCGAGCGTGCGATGAGCCTCATTCAGCCAAAGCACCTACCCGCGTCAATCGACCCGTCCACCGAACACACCGGCGCCGCCGAGCAAGTCGCAGTCGTCTAGACGCTGGCACTGGCGCTGGCACAAACGCTGACGCTGGCACTGGTCGACTAAGTCCTACACTTCTAGACTAAGTCCGAAAAACACGTTACCATCCTTTCATGCCCGAGTCCGACGACAGCAAGCCCGGCGACCTCGTGATGAACATCCACGAGGCAAAAACGCACTTCTCAAAGCTTCTGCGTCGCGTCCAAAGCGGGCAGGCCGTCACCATCGCAAAGGCCAACAAGCCCATCGCCCGCGTCGTCCCGCTGGCGGATGCCACCCCCAGCGGTCGGGTCTTTGGCGCGTTCAAGGGCTGGGTCGAATGCGCCCCCGATGCCTTCGAAGCATGCGGTGAAATCGCGAGCCTCTTCGAGAACGAAAACCCGCTCCCCTAGCCATGCAGGTCCTCCTCGATACGCACGCAATCGTTTGGTGGGCAACCGGCGACCAACGTTTGTCACCGAAGTCCCGCAGCGTCATCGCCGACCCCAGCACCGACGTCTACATCAGCATGGCGAGCGCTTGGGAAATCCAGATCAAAGCCGCTCTTCAGAAGCTCCAGCTCAACGAGTCGGTCGACGCTCTGTACCGCAACCTGCTCATCGACCACGACTTCCGTATCAGCGGCATCGAGCTCGCCGACATCGATCGGCTGGCGACGCTGCCGCCTCTTCACCGCGACCCATTCGACCGCATGCTCGTGGCCCAAGCGCTGCGCGCCAGCTTCCGCCTCGTCACGAAGGACAGGGCCCTCTCCAAGTACGGGGCGGTAACCCTCTGGTAAGCCATTGGCCCAGGCCGGCCCTTTGCAGCCGCGGGTGTGGTGGGGGTGGGGGGGTGAGCTGCTTACGTGGTGCGGTTTGTTTACACCGCCCCGCCCACCCCCACCCGTAATCCTCCCTGGCGCGGCGGTCGCTCTGCTCCGCCTTGCCGGCGCGTTGCGCCGGGCTTCGCCCTTCGGGCTCGCGCTGCCGCGGGTGCTGTCTGGCGGGTTGGTGGGCTTGGAAGCGGGTGGCGGCGTACGGCTCGCGCTGCCGCGGGTGGATTGGGGGCGGGGCAACGAGGAGGCACTGCCACGGTCACCGTCCTACGGTCACCGTCAGCGCGCTGTCCACCTTGCTGACCCGGGAGCTCGGGAAGTATCCGTACGCGACCGCGAGCTGAAGCCCTGCGCGCACCTCCTTGGCCGAGCCGCACGCCGTTGCAAAGCGCGCCTTTGCGGTTGCAGGGTCGTTTCCGTCGGCTTCTGCAATATTGAGAACGACGCTGTTCATCGCCCGATGGATCTGGTCGAAGAGCGACCGATCCCGCTTCCGCACGATCGAAAGCACCTGCCGCAAGCCCCCCGCCGCCTGAAGCGCCCGTTGTTGAACGATGAGCAAGTCACATCAGACGAACGTGTATCACTGGCACCGACGCTGCCGCTGACCCTGACACTGCCCCTGCCACTGCCACCGCCGCCCTCAGCGAGGGCTTACCAGCTGCGTGACCGTCGCCCCCGGCTCCACGGGCTCCGGCGGCTCGAGCTTGAACGTGTCCACCACTTCGCTGCCGCGCTCATCACAGTAGTACGCCCATTCGCCCCACTGCGGATCGTCCAGCTTGATGAAAAGCGCGACGCAGGCGTAGTAGGCGCGCGCCGAGAGCTCGGCGAAGGGCGTCAGGTGCTCGGTGAGCGCGTTCGTGTAAATCTCGAGCAACTCTTTGTCTTGAGCGATATTCTCCGGCACGGGCGCGCCGCGAATGCTTCCCGCCATGTCTTCGTACATGTAGCCAAAGAGCGCAGTGCCGATGCCCCGCTCGAACAACGGATGGGTGCGAAGGGCCTGAGTGGCTGCAAGGGCACGGTCGGTGGCTGCCTGGCGCCGAAGGATCCAGTCCCGGAACGCGCCCTCGGCCCAGCTTTGAATGATTTCTTCGCTCGCTCCGTCCGGCGGTTCGGGCGGACGGACCGAGACCGCTTCTTCGACCCGACTCCAAAGCTCCTGCAAATCCTTGCTCAGCTCTTCGCGCGGATAAACCGGCTGCGGAACGGGGATCGGGCTCGCCACCGTTTCCTGCGAGCCGTCCGGGGTCTGCCGGCCGGCGCAAGCAATTCCCAAGGCCAACCCGAGTAGAAGCCAACGCCACATTCGACGACGTTAACAGGCACAGATCGGCCGGGCGAGTTTTGGGCGCAAAGCCAGTTGACTTGACGGCCCAAATCGCATTTCCATCAGCGCATGGCTGCTTCCCTGGTCGAGCTAGCCGACGCCGCCAGCGTCGACCGCGCCGCACACGCCCTATTCGGGAGCTCGCTCGATACACGCCCGGCGGTTTCGCACAGCTTCGCCGCCTGGCGTGCCAAACGTGAGCAGCCACTGACGACGATTCGCATCAACGAGCACAGCCCGAAGAGCGACCTCGACTTCCTCGCGCTGCACATCGCTCGGGCCAGGGCCGACGCCATCATCATCACTGGGAAGATTCTCCACGATGAGCCAGAGCTGAGCTTCGACCTGCGCGCCGACCCGCGATGGGGTGACGCCCTGCAAGATTGGCGTGAGCGCCGCTGGGGGCTTTGGGAGCCACCTTGGCTGCTCATTCTGACGGCTCGGGGCGAGCTCGACTTCGACCATCCCGTTTTTCACGGCTGGGTGAAGCCTTTGGTCTTCACCAGTGACGCTACCGCCTCGCGGAAGCTGGCCGCGGCCCCCTGCCCCGTCGTCGCGGACGAAGCGCCCGACATCAGGCGCGCCGTCCGGCACCTGCAAGTCGCGCGACAGTCCGAGTGCGTGTCGATCGAATCAGGCCCCTCGACGGCACGCGCCCTCTACGAACGTCCCAAGGCGGTCAAAGAGCTCCTGCTCTCGGTGTACCTCGAGCCGTCACTCGACGAGCGTGCCCAGGGCGCCCCTCTCATCACGCTTCCCGAAGTCCGCGGGATGTTTCGCAGCGAAACTTCCGCCGCGCACCGCGAGCGGGGCCAGCATTGGAGCTTTCACAGGTTGCGTCGCTAGCGGCGCCCCGGTTCTCGCTGTAGCCTTGGCGCGCTCGTCATGACGGCCTTCATCAAACGCATCCCGCGAAACGCCGCGCTCCTCGCTTTTCTGCTGCTCTTGGTCATCCTGAGCCCATCGATCGAGGAGAACCTCTCGGGCTTCGTCTTCGAGCTCATCTTCGACGCAATTCTCCTCGCCGGTGTGTACTCGGTTGGCCCCAGCAAACATCGCTGGCCCTTCCTCGTTCTGACTGCCGTCGCGCTCGCCGTCCGCTGGGGCCAACACCTTGCGGGCGTCCCGGCGCTCGACACTGGTGCGCTGTTCGTCACCGTTCTTTGGCTCGTCTACGCCATTGCGCTCCTCGTCGCCCACATGTTTCGGCGCCGTGACGTGTCGGTCGACACGATTCTTGGCTCGATCGTGGTGTACCTGCTCATCGCGGTGGCCTTCACCCTGACCTTCGAAATAATCGAGCTTCAGAACCCGGGCTCATTTTCCGGCCTCCCCGATAGCTCCGCCACGAACCGAAGCGATCTCAGCGGCACGATGATGTACTTCAGCCTCGTCTGCATCAGCACGATGGGCTACGGCGACATCGCCCCCTTGTCCGACATCGCGAGACCCGTCGCGGTCCTCGAGGGCGTCACCGGCCAGCTCTACTTGGCGGTCATGATCGCCCGCCTCGTCGGCCTGCACATCGCAGGCGCGCGAGACGACTGAGCAGCGAAGCCAGGAGGCGTCGACGTAGTTGCGCTTTACGCGGCTGCCGGCGGCGCGGTCGTCGCCCCGCCACCATCGGCCGGAGCCGGGGCCGGAGCCGGAGTCGTGTTCCTGCCCTCGCCCTTCTTCGCCTTGAAAAAGATCGCGTAGAACGTCGGCACCACAATCATGGTGAGCACCGTCGCCACCAGCAGGCCACCGACGATGGTGACAGCCATGGCAACGTAAAACGCGTCGGTGAAGAGCGGAATCATCCCGAGCACCGTGGTCGCCGCGGCCATCGCCACGGGTCGCAAACGACTCACGCCGCTGTCGAGCACGGCGTCATAGGTCGGCTTCCCGTCGCGAACCTGCATGTCCATTTCGTCGACGAGCACGATCGCGTTCTTGATGAGCATCCCGGACAAGCTGAGGAAACCGAGCAGCGCCATGAATCCAAAGGGCTGCTTGAAAAGCAGAAGCCCGCCGGTGACGCCGATCAGCGCCAGCGGCACGGTGAGCCAGATGACCAAGGGCTGGCGAATCGCGTTGAACAAGCCGACTACGATCAAGACCATGATCCCAACGAATGTCGGGATCGGCGCGAAGAGCGCCGCCTGCGCATCCATCGTGCTTTCGTACTCTCCGCCCCATTCGACGTGATAGCCCGGCGGGAACGGCAGGGCTTCGATCTTGGGCGCAAGCCGTCCCAAAAGGGTCGGCGCGGAGTCTTTGTCTGGATCGGTCACGACCGTCAGCGTGCGTTTACGATTGCGCCGTTCGACGACTTCATCGGTGAACTCCGTGTCGAGGCCGGTCACCACGTTCGCAAGCGGAATGTAGCGCTGCGCAACGGGGCTCCAAATCGGAATCTGACGAAGGTTGGCCACGTCGTCCCGAAGCGGCGTCGGCTGCCGAAACAGCACGGGAATGACTTCGTCGCGCTCTCGATAGACCCCAACCGGATGCCCTTCGAACGTCGATTGAATTGCCTGGGCGACACTCCGGGTCGTGATCCCGTGGGCGTCCGCTTGTTCTTCGGAAAGCTTCGGGTGAATGGCCTTCACGCGCTCGAACCAGCGCCCACGTGAGCCCTTGGCGTCACCATCAGCATTCATGATCGCGAGCGTCTGCTGCTCGAGATCCCGGAGCACGTTCACGTCCGGCCCTACCAAGCGCGCTTCGATTTTGCCGGGCTTGCTCGGCCCCAGATCGAAGGTGCGTCCAAACGAAATCGCATCGGGCGCGACGCTCTGCACGTACGCCTCTGCCCGCTTGATGTCTTCTTGAAGAGTCGTGTAATCCTCGATATCGACCAAGAACTGGGCGAAACCGCTGTGCTCCTTCTCGGGCGTAAACGTCAAAATGAAACGCAGCGGACCCTGACCGATCGACGAGGCGACGTGGGTTACCCCTTCGAGCTCAGCCAGGCCCCGCTCGATGACTGCCACTTTTCTTTCGGTCTCGTTGACGTGCTGATCGATCGACCAGAACACGTCGAGGCGATACTTCGGCGTCGTAGAAGCTGGGAAGAACGTCTTGTCGGTGAACTGGAATCCATAGACCGAGAGCGCAAAGAATCCGAACACCACCGCAACGGTGACCCAGCGGAAACGAATGCAAAGGGCGAGGAACTTCTTGTAGCCATTGTAGAAGGCGTTGTCGTACGGGTCCTTGTCCGCCTTCTTCTCGGCGTTGGTCGGAGGCTTGAGAAACCAAATCCCCAAGAGCGGCGTGATGGTCATGGCCGTCACCCAGCTGAGCGAGAGCGAGATTCCAATCACGATGAACAAGGACCGGCAGAACTCACCGGTGCTGTCCGGCGACAAGCCGATGGCTGCAAAGGCGATGATCGCTACGGCCGTCGCGCCGAGGAGCGGCGTCGATGTCTGACCTGCAACCTCGCGGGCCGCCTTCTCGGCATCCATCCCGCCTTTGATCCGCACCAACATGCCATCGATGATCACGATCGCGTTATCGACGAGCATCCCGAGGGCGATGATGAGCGCACCAAGCGAGATGCGTTCGAGGGCAAGACCGGCAGGCCCCATGAAGATGAACGTGGCCGCGATGGTGAGGACCAGCACGAAGCCGATGATCAGGCCGCTCCTGAGCCCCATGAACAGCAAGAGGACGACGATCACGATGAGAACGGCCTCGATGAGATTGATCAAGAAAGCATTGATCGCAGTGGTGACCATGTCGGACTGCATGTAGATGACCCCGAGATCCATGCCGAGGGGGAACTCCGCTTCGAGCTCTTGGATGCGCTGCTTGACGCCATCGCCCATCGTGACGACATTGCCGCCCTGCTCAGTGGACACGCCGATGCCGATGGCCCGGTGGCCGTCCATGTGCAGCTTGTTCAGGGCCGGGTCTTTGTACCCGCGCTCGATGTTCGCGATGTCCCGAAGCCGTACCTGAGACTCGTCCCCCTTGCTGATGAGAATGTCGCCGAGGTCCTGCGAGGAGTCGATCAGGGTGTCGGGGTGAATCTGCAGATACTCGGTTCCGGCCGGCACCCTGCCCGCGTCGACGACTACGCCTTCGGCAACGAGCTGCTCGGAGATGGCCTCGGGTGAGATCCCGATCTGGGAAAGCCGCTCCCGATCGAACTCGACGTAGACGACTTCCTGCAAGACGCCGAAGAGCTCGACCTTGGCAACGTCTTTGACGAGAACGAGCTCTCGTCGCAGCATCTTCGCCACGTCGTAGAGCTCTCGATCACTGTATTCGTCCCCGTAGAGCGCGATGAACACGCCATAGACATCCGAGTAGTCGTCGATGACCAAAGACGGCCCGGCTCCCGGAGGCAGCTTGCTCTGCGCGTCGCCGACCTTGCGGCGAAGCTCGTCCCAGACCTGCGGCAACTCCTTACTGCTGACAGTGGAGCGCATCTCCACCGTGATGGTGGACTGGCCCGGGATGTTCCGTGATTCGATGCGCTTGATCTTGCCGAGCTTCTGGATCGCGAGCTCGAGCTCGTCGCTCACCTCTTCTTCCACCTCGTACACCGTGGCTCCGGGATACGGCGTGACGACGAGCGCTTCCTTGATGGTGAACTCGGGGTCTTCGAGTCGCGGCAGGCTGCCGAATGATTTAAAACCAGCGTACAGCGCGCCAATCGACAGAACGATGATCAGGGTACGGTTTCGGAGCGCGAAGTCGGTCAGGTTCATTTCCGGGTCTCGTCGGAATCCATGAGCTCAGTGACCACGGTGCCCTCGGTGAGCATGTGCACACCCGACATCGCGATCGCCTGGCCTCGTTGAAGGCCATCCGACACGACAATCCGGTCGCCGGTGATTTGACCCACCTGGACCGGCAGCTTCGACACCTTCATCGCTTCCTCATCGACGAGCCAGACATAGGGCTTCCCATCGATATCGGCGACCACCGCCCCCACGGGCAAGAGAAAATCATCTACCGCGGTCGTCTGCAGGCCTGTCAGGATGAGCTTGGCAGTCATACCGGAAAGCACACCGACGCCCTCGGGCTTTTTCATGGTGAAGGTTGCCCGGAAGGTGCGGGTGTTCGGGTCCGCCGCGGTCGCGAGCTCCGTCAGCCGGACCGGGAACTGCCGCCCGGGTAGCGCGGACAACTCGACCATCGGTTTGGCCTTCTCATTGAACTCGTCGGGGCTGTTTTTCGTTTCGGAACCAGCGAGGTCCCGCTCGGGGACGTCCACCACGACCTCCATCACGGAGTCGTCTTGCAGCAAGAGCACGGGCTCGCGAGCCGCCACATTGCGGAAATCGGTCACCAGCTTGCGTGCGATGACGCCATCGAAAATCGCTCGAAGCTTGGTGTCCTCGAGCGCCTTCTGCTGGATGCGAAGCTCTGCCCGGCTCACGTCGCGCGAGCGGGTGGCCACGTCCAGGTCGCGCTGCGTGCCGGAGCCGGAGGCGAACAACTTGCTCTCGCGACGATACTCGGCGTCGGCGAGCCGAAGACGGGCACGTGCGGCCTCGACCTGGGCCTGATAGTCGCGCGGATCGAGCCGCGAGAGGATTTGGCCCTTCTTGACGCGCTGCCCTTCTTCGACGTTCCAGTCGATGATGCGACCTTCGACTTCGAACGCGAGCTCGACGACCTTGATCGCCTTGATGCGGCCCGGGTAGTCCGGCCGGGTGTTTCCAAGCTGCCCTTCCAGCCGGTAGATCTTGATCGGCCGAGGCGGTGACTCGACCTCCACGTCCTCCTCCTTCTTACAGGAAGCGGTCATTGCGAGCGTGAGCACCAATGGCGCCACAGCAAGGCCACGGAAAAGCAAACGTAAGGGCATGGAGGGCTCCGTCTTCGAGGCGATGCTCATAGTCTTCGGCTAACGGGGCAGCATAGAGAGGTCAGCGCGGCTTGCCAAGGCCAAAGCAAGACGCGATCGACAATATGGGCCGGCAAATGGGCCGCTCTTTTTCGCACGAACGCCTAGGGAAACCGTTGCCCGTCGACTATGCTCCGCCGTCTATGCGGCTCCTTTGCCTATCCCTCGTAACGCTCTTGATCACGCCCGCGCTCGTGGGGGCCCAGGCTGACAAGCCTCAGGTCAAAGTGACCGCGGTCTTCGACGGCCCGTCGCCCGTCTTCGACCAGATCACCGAGGACCTGTCGCGCGAGATTCGAACTCAGCTCTCCGACCGCTTCGACGTCGTCCTCGTGCCCTTGAGCTTCGAAGGCGATTGGACGGCCGCCGGCGTCGAACGTCAGCTCGATGAAGCCTATTCGGATCCGGAAATCTCGGTCGTATTCGGCTTCGGTTACTTGGTGGTCCGCGCCGTCGCCGCTCGTAAAGGCCTGCCCAAGCCCACCATTCTCCCCTTTGTCACCGAAGCGCGGAAACAAGGGCTGCCGCGACGCGGCGATGTGAGCGGCAAGCGAAACCTGAGCTACATCAGCGAAGAGTTCGACATCAGCGACGAAGCCGAGTGGCTGGCCAAGGTCGCCGGTTCCAAGCAGGTCATTCTTCTCACGGAGCAGTCGCAGCGCGACATGATTTCCACGGTGACCGGAGCAGACCAGCTGCGGGTGGTCAGCGCGGAGCCCACCGTCGAAGCACTGCTCATGGCGATTCCCAAGAGCGCAGATGGCGTAATCCTGTCGGTGATGCGCCAGCTCAGCATCGCCGACCGCGAACGGCTCCTCGATCACATCACCAAGCGCCGTCTACCGAACATCGCGGTCGGCCCAGGCTGGCTCGATCAGGGCGCCATGATGTCGATCCGCTCGCCCAACAATTCCATACGCCGTGCACAGCGTGCCGCGCTCAACCTCGACTTGATCCTCGAAGGCAGGCCCGCCGCCCAAATTCACGTCAACTTCGAAGAGCGTCTAGAGCTACTGATCAACATGCAAGCGGCGCGCGCGGTTGGCGTCCGTCCGAGCTACGAGACGCTGCTCGAAGCCGACATGGTCAACGAAGAAGAGGCTACGGAAGAGAACCGCATCCACATGCGCGTCGCCATGAAGGAGGCCGTCGACCAGAACCTCGATCTGCTCGTCTCGGAGAAGTTCGTCGAGGCCGGCGAAGAGGGAGTGAAGGTCGATCGGGGTCCTTTGCTTCCCCAGGGGCAACTGCAAGTTGGCGTCACCTACCAGGATCCTGATCGCATCATCCCCGGAGGTCAGGTCGCCGAATGGCAGGCCTCCACCTTCGCCCGCGCCAGTCAGAGCCTCTACTCGGAGCGAGCCTGGACACGCTTCAAGGCGCGCAAGCTCGCGCAAGGAGGGCGCGAGTACGGCTACTTCACCGATGTCCTCGACATCATGCTCAGCAGCGGCGTCGCCTACGTTGGTGTGCTCCGCGCTGAAGCCCAGGAGCGCATTCAGCGAAAGAACATCCAGCTCACCCGCGAATACCTCGAGCTGGCTCGCCTTCGCCTGGAAGTCGGTGTCGCCAACGCCAGCGAGCTTTATCGCTGGCAAGTGACTCTTGCGGAGAACCAGGGCTCTGTGGTCAACGCGCGGGCGTTCGTCGGGCAAACCAAGATCGAGCTCAATCGGGTGCTCAATCGCCCCTCGGAGCGACCGATCGCCCCCATCGATCTTCCCGTCGACGACGCGGGCCGCACGCGCGCCCCCGACGATCCCATCAGCAAGTACATGAACGACCCATGGTCCTTCGAGCAGCTGCGCAACTTCATGGTCCGAGAAGGCCTTCGCAACTCGCCCGAGGCTCGGCAGGTTGAGGCGCAGAAAGCTGCGGAGAAACGCATCAACGAAGGCCGCGCCCGCGAGCTCTGGTTGCCTGACTTCTCCGTCGAAGGCGGCATTCAACACGACTTCTGGCGAGAGGGTGAAGGCGCCACCGTGCCTGAGCCCAACGATTTCGGCATCGGGCAACCCGACAAGTTCGGCTGGGATGTCGGCCTCTATCTCGCGATCCCGCTCTCCCGTGGCGGCTCCGGCGTCGCCGACATGCGTCGAAGCGCAATCTTGCTCGAACGCCTGACCGCCGAATTCGATCGCGTCGCACAGAACATCGACACCGGCGTCCGCACCGAGCTCTACAACGCGGCCGCCGCGATGGCCTCGGTCCGCCTCACGCGCAAAGCCGCGGTCGCTGCAGCCAACAACCTCGTTCTCGTGACCGACCTCTACCGTCGCGGCAAAGTAGACATCATCACCCTCGTGGATGCGCAGACCCAAAGCCTCGTTGCCGACCTGGCCGCGGCCGACGCCGTGTACGACTACGTGCTCGCCTTACTCTTCGTCAATCGCGAAGCCGGCCACTTCCGCAATCTAGACACGCCCGAAGCCCAGCAGGATTTTTCGCGCCGCCTCAACGAGTTCATCTTGGCGGCAGAATCGGCTGACGTGACGACTCCTCCGGCCCCGTAGACAGCGCCGGCCTTCGGCTTTAGGCTCTTGTCTCCGGAACCCCCCGGCGAGGTCCTCATGACGAGATTGTTGCTGCGTGCACCGCTGCTGCTCCTTACGATTGCGCTCTGGTCCGTTCTTGGCTCGCAGGCCGAAGCGCAAAGAAAGACGCCGACCTTCCGGATCATGATGGTCGCCGACGGCCCCTCGCAGCTCTTCGCCGGACGCCAGAGCGTGCTCAAAGCGGAAATCCTCGAGCTCATGAAGGAAGACGCCAGCGTCGAATTCGTCGAGCCCAAGACGAGAACCAACTGGACGCTCGCCAGCAGCGAGGCCGCGCTCAACGAAGGCCTCGCGAATCGCGGTGTCGACATGATCATCGTCTCCGGCTCGATGACCGGCGTCGCGGCTGGCCGGATCGCCAAGCTGAGCAAGCCGGTTCTCATCCCCTACGCCGCTCCCGAGCTTCAAGGCCTGCCTCGGGACGGAAACCGAAGCGGCCGGAAGAACCTAGCGTACATCGCCGGGCTCTTGAACTTCGAACGCAACATCAATCAGCTGCGCGACATCGTCCGCTTCGATCGCATGGCGCTGATCGTCGGAGAAGAAGTCGTCAAGCACCTCGACTCCCCAGAGCGACCGATCCAAATCGCGAGCCAGCACCTCGGGGTCCACACGAGCTTGGTCATCGCCAATGGAAGCGCAGAAACGACGCTCGCCGCCATTCCCGAGGACACCGAGGCCATCTACATCGGCCCCATCTTCAAGTGGAGCGACGAGGAGATGCAGCGCCTCATCGACGGCATCAACGCACAAGAGCTTCCTTCGTATGCCGGTGGCGGCGTCCACTGGGTCGAGCGAGGGGCGCTAGCGACGATGGAGACAGAGGAAGACGAGACCCGCCGCATGCGGCGCGCTGCCCTCTTCGTTCAGCGCATTCACATGGGAGAGCCCGCCGGCGCGCTTCCGGTCTCGTTCGAGCAGCGCCCGGTGCTGGTCATCAACATGGGAACCGCCAGGGCGATCGGAACCTGGCCGCGATTCGAAGTGATGGCCGAAGCCCGATTGATCAACGACCAGTCCGGCACGAAAGGCCCGCTCATCACGCTCGAATCCGCCATGCACGACGCCGTCCGCGCCAACCTCGACTTGATGTCGCAAGGCCTCGAAATCGACGCGCGATACGAAGGCGTCAAAGTCGCGCGCGGCAGCTGGCTTCCTCAGGCCGGCGCCGACGGGGATTTCTTGATCAACGATCCGGCCGTCTCGACATCGTTCGGCCAAGCGGAACGGCAGTTCACCTGGGGCGTCAGCGGCTCGCAGCTCCTCTACTCACCGGGAGCCCATGCCGATCTGCGATTTCGTAGAGACACCTACTGGAGCGCAGAGCACGACTACATGGCCGCGCGGCTCGACGCGATGCTCGAAGCCGGCGAAGCGTATCTCAATGTGCTCCGCGCCAAGAACACCGAGCGCGTGAACCGCGACAACCTCAGACTCACCCGCAAGAACCTCTCCCTCGCGGAGACACGCAACGCGATCGGTGTTGCAGGCCGCGAGGAGGTCTTCCGCTGGCAGACCCAAATCGCCGAAAGCCGTTCCGCGGTCATCGGCGCGAGCGCCTTGCGCAACCAAGCCGAGATCGACCTCAACCGGATCTTGAATCGACAGCTCGAAGCGCCGTTTCGCGTTCCGCCCCCTGAAGAGGTTCGCGCGGTCACGCCGGGGAGCGACGAGAGGCTCGTGAAGTACCTGCAGGACGCCTGGTCGTTCAAGGTCTTTCGGGAGTTCATGGCCAAAGAAGCGATCCTAAACTCACCCGAAATCCGCAGCATCGACAGCACGATCCAAGCGCGGGACGAATTGCTCAAAGGCGAGCGCCGTCAGCTCGGCATTCCGGACATCGCGGTCGTCGGTGGCTTCCAACACATCCCCTACGTGGGCGGCGTGGGCTCTGAGCCCGATCCGACTTTTCAGATACCAGGTGGCCGCCAAACGTTCACCTGGAACGTCGGCGCCACCGCTTCGCTCACCCTCTTCGACGGCACCTCGAACTACGCGCGCATCCGCCGAACCTTCCGCGAGATCGACCGCCTAGAGACCGACCGCGCCGTCATCGCGCAACGACTCGAGCAAAGCGTCCGCTCCGCCCTCCACCAGGCGGGCTTCTCGTACGCGAACATCGCCCTCACCCAGGACGCCGCCGAGGCCTCGGCGCGAAACCTGGAACTCGTCACCGACCTTTATCAGCGCGGCGCCGCGGATATCATTCAGCTCGTGGACGCGCAAAACCAGGCCCTCGGCGCAGCCCTGGCGGCAGCCAACGCCCTCTACGACTTCCTGATCGACGCGCTCCGGGTCCAACGCGCGGCAGGCGCGTTCTCCCTCGAAGGGACTCAAGAAGAGCGCGACGATTTCATCAAACGGATCGACGCCTTCGCCGCGGCGAAAAAGCACGAGAGCCGCCAACCCACGACACCGACCGAACCGACGCGAGTCAATCCCCGGGAGCACGACTGATGGCAAAGAAACCAACCCTCCTCGCGATGGCCGCCATGTTGGCGATGCTCGGTTGCGAGGACGTGCAGGAAGAGCCTGAAATCATTCGCCCGGTGCGCTATGTCGTGGTCGAAGGCAGCGACGCGGCCACACAGCGGACCTTCTCTGGCGTGGCCAAGTCCGGGCAAGAGAGCCGGCTCAGCTTTCAGGTCTCGGGACAGGTCCTGAGCGTGCCGGTCAACGTCGGCGATACCGTGAAGAAGGGCGATACGATCGCCCGGATGGACCCGGCCGACTACGCGCTGCAACTGCAAAACGCGCAAGCCTCGGCGGCGCAGGCGCGCGCGCAAGAACGAAACGCCAAGGCGACCTACGAGCGGACCCGAGCCCTGTACGAAAACCAGAACGCCTCGCGCCAGGACCTCGACGCGGACCGGACGGCATACGAGTCGGCCCGCGCCGGGCTCGGCTCCGCCACCCAGACCGTCCGCCTTCGCCAAAGGCAGCTCGGCTACACCCATTTGCGAGCGCCTGAATCGGGGACCCTCGCGACCGTGGACATCGAGGTCAACGAATACGTTCAGGCCGGCACGCTCGTCGCCACCCTACTGGCGGGCGAGCAGATCGAAGTCAGCGTATCGGTCCCCGCATCGGTGATTCGCAGCATCAAGAAGGGCGCCGCAGCGGAGGCTCGATTCGATTCACTCGGCGGCAAAGCGCTTCGAGGAACGGTCACCGAAGTCGGTGTGGCGAGTATGGCGGGCGCGACCACTTTCCCGGTCACGGTGCGGCTGAGCGAAGGCCAGGACCAGGTGCGAGCCGGCATGGCCGCGGACGTCACGTTCATTCTGGCGGCTGCGAAGAACGGTCCCAAGTACGCCCTCCCGACCAGCGCAGTGGGCGAGGATCGCGAGGGTCGCTTCGTCTTCAAGGTCGAACGCGGCGAGGGCGCGCTCGGGATCGTGCATCGAAGCCCCGTCGAGGTCGGTCAGCTTCTGTCCGACGGGGTCGAGATCTTCACAGGCGTGGAGCCGGGCGACCTTGTGGTGACCGCGGGCGTCAGCCGCATCTACGACGGCCTGCAAGTGCGGATGCCCGCGAAGCCCGGTTCGGAGCCTGAGAACGTAGCGCCCCCCGGGCCCGGCACGGAGGCGCCCGCCCCAGCCCCCGAGACGCCATGAGCTTGACCGAATTCGCGCTCGAACGACGAACGGTCACCGGCACGCTGATCGCCGTCTTGATCTTCGCAGGCGTCGGCGCCTACGTGGACGCGCCTCGCCAGATGGACCCGGGCTTCATCATCCGGACCGCGATGATCAGCACCACCTTTCCAGGCGCAAGCCCTGCTCGCGTCGAGCAGCTCATCACCGACCCGATCGAAAAAGCCGTCCAAGAGATCCCGGAGCTCGACTTCGTCAACAGTGAAAGCCGAACGGGAGTCTCGGTGATCTACGTGAACATCCGCGAGGAGTTCAAAGACATGCGTCCCATCTGGGATGACATGCGGCGCAAAGTCGACGCCGTGGCGCCGAACCTCCCCGAAGGCATCATCGGCCCGATCGTCAACGACGAGTTCGGCGATGTCTATCCGATCATGTTCAGCATGACCGGCGACGGCTTCTCCTACATGGAGCTCAAAGACATCGCCGATGACCTCCGCGACGAGCTCCTGCGAGTCGAGTCGGTCGCCAAAGTCGACATTCTCGGCGCCCAAGAAGAGCGGCTCTTCGTCGAGTACAACAACGCCGTCCTGAGCAAGCTCGGGATGACGCCCAAGTTCCTCAAGGACAGCCTCCAGCAGCGCAACATCATTCAGCCTGGCGGAGAGATCGACGTCGAAGACGAGTCGATCGCGCTCGAGCCAAGCGGCAACTTTGCCTCCGTCGAAGAGCTCAAACGCACCGTCATTCGTCTGCCCATGACCGACGAGCTGGTCTACCTCGAAGACATCGTCGACATCTACCGCGACTACGTCGACCCGCCCGAAGGCTTGGTCCGCATCGACGGCGACCCGGGGCTGACCCTCGCGATCTCCATGGCCGAGGGCGGCAATCTGATCCAGCTCGGCGAACGGCTCGAGGGCTTCTTCCAATTGATTCAGGAGCTGTACCCACACGGCGTCGACTTCTACAAGACCTACTTCCAACCGACGATCGTCGAAAAGAAGGTCAACGACTTCGTCGACAGCGTCGTTCAGGCCGTGGTCATCGTTCTTGTCATCATGCTGCTGACGCTGGGGCTACGAACCGGCTTCGTCGTCGCGACGCTCGTGCCCGCCACGATGATCATCGCCATGTGGGTCATGAGCCTCTTCGGCATCCAGCTCGATCAGATGTCTCTCGCCGGTCTGATCATCGCCCTCGGTCTGCTCGTCGACAATGCGATCGTAGTCTCGGAGTCGATCATGGTCCGCATGGCGGAAGGCGAAAAAGGCGTCCCCGCCGCGCTCGCCGCAACCAAGGAGCTCAGGGTCCCGCTCCTGATCGCTTCGCTGACCACCGCTGCCGCGTTCCTCCCTATCCGGCTCGCCGAATCCGCCGTCGGCGAATACACCGGCGTCCTCTTCTCCGTAGTCACCATCACCCTGCTCGTCTCCTGGGTGCTCGCGCTCACCATGATTCCGATCCTCTGCGTGAAGTTCCTGAAGCCGAAAAAGATCGAAGAGCCCTTCAACTCGCGCTTCTACCGCTTCTACCGGCGGACCATTCTCGCGGTGCTCCGCCATCCGATTCTCAGCATCGTGATCGCGGTCATCGGCTTCTTCGCAGGCATTCAGCTCTACCAGTTCGTCCCCCAGCTCTTCTTCCCGCAGCAGGCCAGCAACTTCTTCGTTGCCGAGCTCACCTTCCCGCCCGGGACTTCGATCTGGACGACGGAAACGATGGTCAAAGACCTGGAGTCTTACATCGAGACCGAGCTCAGCGCCGATGAGGAAGAAGGCAAAGACGGCGTCACCCACTGGGCATCATTCATCAGCATGAGCCCCCCGCGTTTCACGCTCACCTACAACCCGGACGCCCCGCGGCCCCGCTACTCCGAGACGATGGTGCACACGACCACGCCCGACGTCGTTCCCGAAGTGATGGAGAAGCTCGAGCACTACGTGACCGAGCGATACCCCGACATCCGTCCTCACATACGGCCACTCGGCAACGGCCCGCCCGTGCGAAAGCCGATCGAGGTGCGAATCTCCGGCAAGGATTCCGGCGAAGTTTTCGAGATCGCCGACCAGGTCAAGCAATGGCTCAACGATCGCGACGACACCCGCAACGTTGGCGACAACTGGGGCCCGAAGGTCAAAAAGCTCGTCATCGACGTCAACGGCGACCGCGCACGCCGCGCCGGCATCACCAACGAGGACGTCGCGACCTCTCTGCAAACCTTCCTGAGCGGCTACGAAACCACCCGATACCGAGAAGACGACAAAACCATTCCGGTGGTCTTGCGATCGGTCGCCGAAGGCAGACGCAACATCGACCGGCTCGCAACCTTGAGCGTATTTGGCCAGGACGGCAGCTCGGTGCCGCTCACCCAGGTGGCCGTGGGTCATCTCGAGTGGGAGGCCTCCGAAATCTTGAGACGCGATCTCTACCCGACCGTCACCGTCGACAGCGATACGATAGAAGGCGTCACGGCGTTCGACGTCATCGCCGAGCTCACCCCCTGGCTCGACGAACAGAAGAAGGACTGGGGCATCGGATACCGCTACGAGTTCGGCGGTGAAGTCGAAGGCTCCGGCAAGGCCAACGCCTCCATCGCCGACAAGCTCCCTATCGCCGGCATGGTGATCATCATGCTGCTGGTCTGGCAGTTCAACTCGCTGCGCAAGCCCGCCATCGTCCTCGCCACCATTCTATTCGCCCTGGTCGGCGTCGCGATCGGCCTGCTCACCGTCCACTGGTCCGGCCTCCCTGGCGGCTACTTCGGCTTCATGACTCTATTGGGCATCGTCTCGTTGGCAGGCATCGTCATCAACAACGGCATCGTCTTGATCGACCGCATCGACATCGAAATGAACGAGAACGGCCTGAGCCCACCACAGGCCGTCATCCAAGCCGCGCAGCAACGATTCCGCCCTATCATGCTCACGACCGCAACGACGATCAGCAGTTTGATTCCACTCTACGTAGGCGGCGAAGAGATGTTCCAGCCCATGGCCATCGCCATCATGTTCGGCCTCTTGTTCTCCACGATGCTGACCCTCGGCTTCGTTCCTCTGATGTACTCGATCTTTTATCGGGTGAGCTTCAAGGACTTTGTTTACGCCGGGGAATAGCGGGGCGCGGAAAAAAGGCGCGAAGCGCCGGCAAGGCGGAGCAAAGCGACCGCCGCGCCAGGCACGCTGCTCACTCGCGTGAGAGTGATACCAGGACTACGGGTGGGGGTAGGCGAGCGGTGTAATTAGACCACACCAGGCAACCAACCCAAGACCCGCCCCCCACAAGACCCGCGGCAGCACCGGTCTCAGTGCCAGTCTCAGCGTTACCGCCAACGTTCACCGTTCCGCTTCGGCGCGAGCCCGCTCGAGCTCCGGAATCAAGTCGCTTCGATCGAGTGCCTTTTCGAGCAGCTCGAGTGTTTCGCGCACGCGATCATCGTTCAACGCCGGTCCCTGCGCCGCAATCATCGCAACGACGTCTTCTCGATCTTTTGGGCGGCCGCTCAGGATCTTCATCGCGACTACATCCTCGGCGGATGCGACCGGAACCGTGGTGCCGCCCAAGTCGGCGGGTCGCGATCGGGAGCAGAAAGTCTCTTCGATGCCGGGCCCACCAAGCACGACGTCGGCGTTGATGCCGGTGGCGAGGTGTACGACGGGAATCACACGAGTCTCTCGGACGAACTCCGCGTCCGCTCCGCGCATCTCGAACCCCGCCCGCTCGATCGACTGCACTAGCTCCTCGGGACTTCGATCACCGGCGAGCACAGTCACATCCACGTCCGCCGTCATCCGTGCGGCGCCGTGGATCAGCGCCGCCTGTGCCCCGAAAACGTACCAATCGGCATCGAGCGACTCGAACGCTTCCGCGAGCGAGGCAAGAACCTCAGCGAAAGGGGAAGGCATGCGCCGCCTGGTCCAAAAGGGCTTTGAGTCGAACCTGAGCCTTCAGGTCGGTCTCCGCATAACGCGCGCCAGGAAAATCTCTGCGCGCCCGACGCGCGTGTTCGAAGAGAGCGTGGCCCGCCGACACGGTCGCACTCGACCCCTCGAGACGAAACCGCTCCACCCAATGGGCCCTATCCGACTCGGCCACTCTGGCCCAGTCCCGCGCCGCGAACTCTCGGATGTGCTCGTCTTTCACTGTCTGCATTCTAGCATTGTATTGGTACCGCGTCTCCGCGCGGGGGACTAGGGGAATACGGGGGCGCGGAAGATGGGCGCGACGCGCCCCTCCCTGCGGATACACCTCTAACCGCGTCCCGCCGTACAGTGCCATCCAGAGAAGTGCTCCACACCCCCTCAAGACAGCAGCGAAGCCACGCCAGGCACGCTGCTCACTCGCGTGAGAGTGATACCAGGACTACGGGTGGGGGTAGGCGATAGTGTGGGGGTGGTGGGGTGGGACCAACCGACCGCCGAAGGCGTCCGGGCGGGCGGTGTAATTAAACCGGACCAGGCCACCAACCCAACACCCCGCCTCAACACATCCGCGGCGGCAGCAGTCTCAGTGCCAGCGCCAGTGTCAGTGCCGGTGTCAGTGCCGGCGTTCCCCCTTTCAATTTGGCGTTCCCCTCCCCCCCGCCTATCTTCGCCCCAGTGTCGTCCGCGAAAAAGGGAGGTCAACGCCGGCACCTGGACTTCATCCAGGCAACCGGTGTCGGCGTCGGCGCCATCGTCGGTGGGGGCATTCTCGTCTTGGCGGGTGCGGCGTTTCGCGAAACCGGCCCGAGCGCCCTCCTCGCCTTCGCACTAAACGGCATCATCGCGATCATGACCGCGCTGAGCTTCGCGGAGATGTCCTCGATGTTCCCCGAGTCGGGAGGCGCCTACACATTCGCCAAGAAAGTGCTCACCGTCCGCGCGGCTTTCGTGGTCGGCTGGGTGCTCTGGTTTGCGTACATCGTCGCCGGGGTCCTCTACGCCCTCGGTTTCGCAGAATACGCCGTCCTCGCCGCAAGCGATATCTGGGCCGCGGCAGGAGGCGAGGCTCCCGCCTGGCTGAGTGGGCGCCCTACCCTGAGCGCACTCGCGGTGCTTGCCACCGGCGCCTACAGCTTGCTTCTGATTCGAAGCAACAAGGGCGGCGGCCAAATCGAAACCGTCGGCAAGCTTGTCATCTTCGCCATCCTTCTCGCCGCCGGCGCCTGGGCGCTCGGGGTCGCGCCGAGCGGCACCGTGAAACGCGGCCTTAGCCCTTTCCTCGAGCACGGCACGACCGGCCTGCTCACCGCCATGGGCTTCACCTTCATCGCGCTTCAGGGCTTCGATCTAATCGCCACCGTTGGCGGCGAGGTCAAAGAACCCGAGCGCAACATCCCACGCGCCATGCTCGCCTCCCTCGGCATCGCGCTCGCCGTCTACATCCCGTTCCTCTTTCTGTCCTCCACCGTCGGCGTTCTCCCTGGCGAAAGCATCTCCCAGATGAGCGCCGAGAACCCCGCTACGGTCATGGCTCTCGCCGCCTACAACTACGCCGGCGTCTTCGGCTACTGGCTCGTCATCGTCGCCGCGATCCTTTCGACTCTGTCGGCGCTCTCGGCCTGCCTCTTCGCCGCAAGCCGCGTCGCGCTGCGCATGGCCCGCGACCGCACGCTCCCGAGGGTCCTCCAGCAGCAGCACTCAACTCGCGGCACTCCGATCATGTCGATCTACGCCACCGCCCTGGCCATGGCGTTCCTGCTCATGATGGTTCGCGACGTGTCCGCCGCTGGCGCCGCCGCCAGCCTGATCTTTCTGATCTCGTTCGCCCTCGTGCACTGGACCAACCTCCTCGCCCGTCAACGAACGCGCATCAAGGCGCCCTTTCAAACCCCCTGGTTCCCTGCGATCCCCATCCTCGGCGGCTTGGCCTGCGCCGTGCTCGCAGCCTACCAAGCCGTCGTCGTCCCGCGCGCGGGCGGCGTCGCGGCGGTCTGGCTCGGCCTCGGCGTCATCCTCTACTTCGCCCTCTTCGCCGGGCGCGCCCAAGCTGTCGACGCATTCACCGAAGCACTCGACCCGCGTCTCGGCATTCTCCGCGGCCGAAGCCCACTCGTCCTGGTTCCCGTCGCAAACCCCGACACCGCCCAACGCCTGGTCCGCCTCGCCAACGCCCTCGCCATCCCGGTCGTCGGGCGCGTCGTTCTGCTCACCGTGGTGCGCCGCCCGGCCGACTTCGCCGCCGCCCAAGCCGAAACCGAGAAGGCACTCCAAGACGCGCAGACCGTCGTCGGCCAAGCACTGAGCGCATCGCTGGCTGCCGGCGACGCCCCCGAAGCCCTGATGACGATCGCGGCGGACCCCTGGAACGAAATCGTACGCGTCGCGCAAGCCCGCTCCTGCGAAAGCCTCCTCATCGGCTTCTCGTCACTCGACCACCCCGGAAACGTCCGACACATCGAGGACCTGCTCAACAGAGTCGACTGCGACGTCGTCGTCCTTCGCGCCCCCAAAGCCTGGTCCCTGAGCGACGAAACCAAGATCATCGTCCCTGTCGGCGGCCGCGGCGGCCACGATGCCCTCCGCGCCAGGCTCCTCGGCAGCCTCGGCCGCGCGGGTCTCACCAACGTCCGCTTCGTCCAAGTCACCGACCAACCCCTCACCGACTCGGCCAAGGCACAACGCGAACGCGAGCTCCGAATCTTCGCCGAAGAAGAAACCTACGGTACCCCCCAGACGAAGATCATCGAATCCGACGACACCCTAGAAGCCCTAGTCAACGAAGCCGGCCCCCACGACCTCATCATCCTCGGCCTCCAACACGAACGATCAAAGCGCCTCTTCAGCAAACTAGCCCTCCAGGTCGCCAGAAAAACCGAAGCGGCCACCCTCATGATCAGCCGCCGCACCTGAGGAGTCGCCAATCGGCGCGCCTGGAGGGATTCGAACCCCCGACCATCGGCTTAGAAGGCCACCGCTCTATCCAGCTGAGCTACAGGCGCGTTTCGCCGCTCCTTAGCACGATACGTATTCAACGTGTAAGTCGCGAACGGACGGGGCGCGGGGACCCCTACCCAACCGCGAACCGCCAAACCTCACTACGCAAACCGCGGATTCGCAAGCCGCTAACCTGGTCCGAGCCGGGGGTCGTTCAGCAGCTGCCGCACGGTCGTGTCACGATGGAAACGGACGACCAAGACACGCAACGACGGATGGGCCCCGCACGAAAGGGAGCAACGTCTCGCATGGCCGAGGCTCACGCCGACGCACCGTCTCGCATGGCTCGAAGACGCCAACTTGGATCGTTCCAACCCCCGTGGATTCGGTTGCGCCGACACGAAACCTACCTAGACTGCCAAACACCGTACGGGTGATTCCCGTTTTGACAGGAGGTTGACCAATGCGACGCACAAGTAGGGTTTCAGGTTTCCTCGTCGTTGCCTTGCTTGCCGTGCTCGCCGCCGCCTGCGGCGACAGCAAGTCCGACGGCGCCGCCTCGAACAAGGCGAGGTTCACGTTCGACTGCAACATCGCCGGATTCCCGGGAGCGCTCACCCTGGACGTCGAGGCCATCGGCCAATCCGGCATCACCTGGGGCCCAGGCCCGAATCCCAGCATCACCGGTGTCATCGGAACGGGTGACTACACGTTCTACACGACCGGAACCTTGAGCCTCCCGGATCGTACCTACTCGATCAACGGTGAAAACTCGTTTGCAGAACTGTGGAGCGCCATCCCAGGCGACCGACTCACTGTCGAGTGGCAACCGAGTGGCACCACCATGATCATTGTTTGGGACTGGTTCGGCGCCGCCGCCCAGTATGCGTGCGAGCTCACGGGCTCGGCTTACCTCTGAGCTAGTGCAAAGCATTGCAGAGGTGTCTGCTCCGGACTGATCGGCGTCGCCGTTGTAGTTACTATCTGCTTCCACCGAAGATCACTTATGATCTATCCTCGAAGCTTCGCGCCCGAGCGGGTATCGATGTTGACTGGATGGTCATAGTATTTGAAGCAGCAAACGACACAGAGCGCATCCCCGGCGCAGACGGTGCTGTTTCCGACTCCCCAACTCGAACGGCCGGAACGCGATCACTTGTCGCCCTTTCCAAGAATGAGGAACGCAATGCGTAGAATCGAAAACGTCATCTTCAGCTCATCCCTCTGCTTGGTGCTGTTGTCGTTCGGCTGCTCGGGCTCTGATGGCGGCGGCAACGGAGGCCCTGGCGGAACCGGCGGAACCTCCGATCTCGAAAAGTCCCTCAACGTGCTGGGTGTCGATACGACGAAGACCGATCGCGTCGATCCCGACCAAGACGAGCTGCCTGAAGATTATAGCCCCCTTGGCGCCTCCGCGGCGTTCGGCAGTCCCGACGAATTCAGCGAGGAGAGCGGCGCGAACAAGACCGATGAAATCTTGCTCGTGAATGCGACCGTCGACGGCGGAGATCCTCGTGTCAATCTCGTCGAGCAAGTTGGCGTTCAGATCGATGGCAACGGGGACGTCAACCCCGGAAGCACATCGGTACTGCATACTTTGCCCGACGAAGGAAACCCTTGGGTCAGCGACGGCATCAGCAGCTCTGGCGACACGGACAACCAGCGGGCCTTGCGTGACGTGGAAGCCGGCGATGTCGATGACGATGGGCTCGAAGAAATCATCGTCGTGTTCGTAGACACCTCCGCCGCGGATCGCCTCGTCAAAATCAAAGTGATCGAAGACATGGAGGACGGCTATCAGGAGCTGGAGGAGACCATCGCCGATGGGGATGGCGTCATGGACGTGTCGATCGCGACGGGCGATTTCGACGGCGATGGAGCCGACCAGATAGCCGTAGTCTTGACCAAGGATGCCGAGTCTGAGCTGCTCTTCCTGACGCCTCGATCCGGGGGCGATGGCGAGCCTGCGAGTAACTTCACCGTCGACGAGGACGCTAGCAAGACGCTTTCGCACGTGACGGAGGCCACGAACGACACGGTCGAGATCGCGACTGGAAACCTCGACTATGACAACCCCGACGAGTTGGTGGTCGTCGTCAACGAGTACATTGGAGCTCCATCGCAAGGCGTAGCGACCTACTACGTCTACGACGATGAGAAGCGAGACTTCGCACCCCTCGACGACGGCAACGTGACTGGCACCGACGGTCAGGCATATGTCGCACGTCAGGCCGACGTCGCGATTGGTGATGTCGACGGCGACGGCATCGAAGAGGTCGTGTTCGCCGGGCTCACCGAGTTCGGCACCAGCTGCAACGGCGGCGAGTACGGGGCTATCCTGACGGTTCTCGATGACGCCAAGCACGGACTCGCACCGCTCAGCGCGAAGTTCTTCCAACCCTTCTTCAGCAAGTGTCCGGCCTTCGGCCCCTGGAGGCTCCGCTTCATTCACGTGAACGCGCTCGACTTGGACGGCGATGGCGTCGACGAAGTCCAGGCAAACCAGTTCGTTTGGGAAGACCTCGCAACAACGGGAAGCTTCGGCGAGCCCAACTGGGAGATGCCGGAAACCATCTTCGTCGATGGCGATTCCGACGCGGGCGTCTACGTCTCCTCGGCCACCACCTCGATCGAAGCGGGCGACGTCACCGGCGACGGGCGCGAGAACATTCTCACCTACACCCAGTCGCAGGGCGATGTGCACATCTTCGGACTGAGCATGATCGAATCGGTCGGCTTCGCCGAGCTCAGCACCATCGAGGCCAGCTCGAGCGCCAACAGCCAGACCCGCGTGGGCCCGCTCCTGGTTCCGGTCAACGTCGACATGGATAGCCCGGTTCTCAAGTATTCCGACGGCATGTATCAACTCGTGTTCACCGAGCCGGTCGTCGTGGCCGTGTTGGCGGCGGCTCCCTGCGGTGAAGGAATCGGACAAAACACAGAGGCATGTTCGGTCTCCTTCGGCCAGACGGAGAGCACCATGATCGATGCGTCGATCACGGTCTCGGTCAAAGCCAGCGCACACGTGGGCGTGAAATCCGCCGCAAACATCCCCTTCGTCGGGGAAGTGGGTGCCGATTTCAAGCAGACCGTGACGGCCACTGCCTCGCTCTCCGCAGGCGCCTCGTACGTCGTCGAGAAGTCGCGCGTGTTCACGACGGGGCCGCTCGAGGACGGCGTGGTGTTCACGACGATCCCCTACGATCGCTACACGTACGCGATTCTCTCGCACCCCGATCCGGAGCTCGTCGGCGGAGAGGTCGTCGTATCGCTTCCGCGAGAGCCGATCATGCTCAAGGTCGAACGCGAGTTCTACAACGCGAGCATCGTCGAAGCGAGCTTCCCCATCAATGACAACGTCTTCAGCCACACCGTCGGCGACGTCCAGAGCTACCCGAGCGTCAGTGAGAAGAACTCGCTCCTGTCGCAGTATGACGGCCTCGAGAATGGGCCGATCTCGGTTGGACAGGGACAGGGCAGCGATGGCCTCGGGATCGACGTCTCGACCGCGATCAGCGCGGGCGCGAGCTTGGGCGTCGAGTACGAAGAGTCGGTCGATGTCACCGCGGGTCCGGCCTTGACTGGCTACTCGGTCGGCTATGGCGTATCAGCAAGCCTGACGATCACCAGCGGTTCGTCCACTTCGTATTCTGTCACCGTTGGCGACCTAGACGCAGAAAATTTCGCCGCCAACCAGTACAGCTACGGCATGTTCACCTACGTACAACCCGTGAGCGGCCAGGAGTTCGAGGTCATCAACTTCTGGGTCGAATGACGACGGGCCCATTCGAAAACCGAAGCCGGCGCTATCTCGAAGAGCTGCTCGCCTGCCGCGGCGTCGAAGAGGACCTGGAGTTGCGCTCCCGCTTCGGCTTCATGGCCTTTCACGGTGGGAGTCTCGAGACGCAGACCGACGCGATTGCCGCGGAGGCTGCACGGAACTCAGACGCCTCGTTCTATGCGATAAGACAACCCCCGAACCTCCGCTGGCACATCCCATCGTCACTTTTTCGCGCGGGTGAGTCCGCAAAGCTTCAAGCGTTCTTCGAGCGTGTCGACATCGTGGTGACAGTGCATGGCTTTCGACGAAAGGCCTTTGCTCGCCACGTCATGCTCGGAGGAAGCAATCGCACCCTCGCCGCCCACCTCGCCGAAACCCTCCGGCCCAATCTGCCAGACGCAGTGATCGTCGACGACCTTACGAAGATCCCAGCGTCGATTCGAGGCGTGCACCCCGAAAACCCAGTCAACATCCCCCAGCTCGGCGGCGTGCAAGTAGAGCTCCCCCCACTCCTCCGCACCCACCCAGCAACCCTAATCCAAGCCCTCGCAAAAGCCGCCCGAACGTTTGTACCTCGGTAGCAACGCGCCAGACGCCGACACCAGCACACCCGCGGCAGCGCGAGCCCGAAGGGCGAAGCCCGGCGCGAATGCGCCGCCAAGCCCAAGCGAAGCGCAGGGTGCGGCAGGGAGGATTACGGGTGGGGGTGGGCGGGTGGTGTAACCAAACACTGGCACTGGCACTCCCCTACGCCATTGGATTCCCGAGAATCAAATCTGCAGCCCGCTCCGCCACCGCAACCGTCGGCGCGTGCGTATTCCCGGAAGGCAGCAAGGGGAAGATCGAAGCATCCGCAATCCGCAGCCCTTCGACCCCATGCACCCGGAGCTCATTGTCGACCACAGCCATCGGGTCATTGGCGGCACCCATCTTCGACGAGCCAACCGGGTGATACACGCTCATCCCCTCTTGCCTCCAGAACTCGAGAATCTCTTCGTCGGTCTGCACCGAGTCGCCGGGCAATATCTCGTATGTAGCGTGCGGCTTGAACGCCTCCGACTGGTAGATCTTCCGCTGCAGCTTGAAGCCCTCGATCGCGAGCTCGCGGTCGTGCTCTGTCGACAGGTAGTTGTGAACGATCTTCGGAAACGCTTTCGGGTCCGTGTTGCGTGCGTGGACACTGCCCCGTGAGGTGGGGCGAATGATGCAGACCGTCGAATTCACGCCCGGGTCCGGCGTTGCCACCATCTTGCCGTCGGCGTCCATGCCTCCGGCGCCCGGCGTGAAGTGAATCTGGAAAATCGGACGTTCCGCGCCTTCATTCGGTACGAAGCCCCCGACGTTGCAGGCCGGCATCGTGAGCGGCCCCTTCTTCGTGAACATGTACTTGAGCACGCCCAGAACCACCTTCGGAAACTTCCCGTCCTCCGAGAGGCAGTGCTTGGTCTTCACGCCCTGCTGAACCCAGATTTGAAAATGGTCCTGCAGGTTCTCGCCTACGCCGCGAAGCGCATGCTTCACCTCGACGCCGAGCTCAGCAAGCACGTCCGGATTGCCAATCCCCGACTGCTCGAGCAGCGGCGGCGAGTTGTACGTCCCAGCGCAGAGCACGACCTCGCGATTGACGGTGACCCGATGCGTGTTCCCCTTGGCGTCCTGGTACTCGATGCCGACGGCCTTCTTCCCG
>Ga0316189_10000698_pt1 | contig 33468 bp, 34 predicted proteins | sample LowCovwburrow_MG_FD_204930 | JGI IMG/M metagenome (GOLD analysis project Ga0316189, IMG submission 204930) | Coastal sediment microbial communities from Maine, United States - Lowes Cove worm burrow | ecosystem: Environmental > Aquatic > Marine > Coastal > Sediment | place: USA: Maine...
TTGAAGTTCAGCTCCCTGAATTGCTTCGGCGCCCGTTGGGGCAGCTCCATCCAGAGAACTTGATGGACCTCATCGAGCTCTCCGCCACCGACGGGCGGCCCCGCTCGCTCGAGCACGGCCTGAGCGGCTTTGTGGAGGGAGTTGCACGGCAGGTGTCCGACATCCCTGCAGGCCGCTCGTGGGACGAGTTCTTGGAGGAGGTCGGCGCGCTGCCCGGTGACCGGGTCCCGCATCGCTTCCGTGAGATCATCTCGGCGCAGTCCGAGCGCGCCGAGCGCCCGGATGCGCCGATCGAGGCGGTCCTCACCCGCTGGTCCGAGCAAGAGCCCACCCCCTTTGCGATGGGGCTGCGCCACGCGCGCATGCAGCGCGCCGAGGCGGTCAAGCCCCGGCGTCCTGCGGGCGAGCCCAGCTCCGCGCCGCGCGAGGGCGGTCGCAAGCGCGCATCGGGGTCACAGAGCGGCCGTACAGGCGGTGCGCCGAGGACCGCGCACGTCAAGGACATCGATCGCTACGAGTTCGTACGCGACCAATGCCTGGAGCGCCTCGGCCGGGTAGGCGACAAAGGCCTCGGGGAGGTCGTGCTCATCGCGGGCGTGCGACACGTCGCGAAGGATCGCTACCCGGACATGTTGCCGATTGAGGTCAAGGGCGTGCTCAAGGATCTCATGGGGCGCAGCTTGGTCCGCTACTCGGCGGGCCGCTGGAGCACTCCGACGCACTTTTGACCCGGGCGCCCGGGCGGTGTAAGCAGAGGTCCTGGGGGCGTGGCGGAACCGGTATACGCGCTCGATTCAAAATCGAGTGGGCTTTGCCCATGAGGGTTCGATTCCCTCCGCCCCCATTTCTGCGCACGGGCCCGGGAGACGCAGGGGATGGCACAGGACGACGAGACCGGCGAGCGGATGACCATGCGGATCGGGATGGACCTGGTGCCGGAGTGGTCCAACGCCGTCGAGCGCATGGCGCGGTACTACGGCGAAGAGGTCGCGGTCGGTGTCGCCGACGATGGGTTGACCATCGACCTCACCATCCAGCCGCACCGCAAGGAGGGGCTGCTCGCTGACATGCAGAACCACTGGGATGCGTTCGTGCAGGCGCGAAAGCAAGCCGGTCGCTGGACCCCCGCCCGGCCTAAGTCCGGCTGACCTTGCCCCGGCTTGGGTTCGTCGGGAGCATCTAGCAGCGCTCGGGGAAAGGCCCCCAACGGGGGCCGGGCTTGCCCCGAGCACTGCTAGGACCCGCCGTCGTTGCCGTGCGCGTTGGTGCAGTGGTTGTCGGACCAGTCCGCGTACAGCCCCATGAGCTCGGACCGCATCTGTTCTGTCTCCGTGGGCGGGAGGCTCTCGAGGAGGTGGACCGTGATCCCGATCTGGCGGACGTACTCGTTGCAAATGCTGCAAGCCATCGTGTGAACCCGAAAACGCGCCCACTCCAATGCACCGAGATCACCGTCGAGGTAGCCGGAGGCACGCTCTGCGATCTGCTTGCAGGTATAGCCTCCTGTCATCAGGGGCATGATCATCGCCGGCCCTCCAGGTAGTCCGCCAGTGCAAGCCGCACTTTGGTTCGCGCCCGGTGGAGCAGGACGCGCTGGTTTGTCTCGCTGATTTCCATCACGTTACACACCTCGACGCTGGTCCAGCCCTTCATGTCGCGGTAGGTGAGCACCTGCCGCTGCCGCTCTGGAAGCTGCGCAACCGCCTCCTCGATGGCCTGGCCGAGCTCGCGATCGGCCGCACCCTTTTCAGGTGTGCCTTCCCACCGATTGAGCGGCCGGCGCCACATGCCAACTCTGTCGAATGCGTCCGCGCTCGAGTCGTCTTCGTTCAGCGCCGAGATGGGAATAGTGCGGCCCTCCTTGCGCGAACGGGTGCGGCCGCGGTTCGTCAGGATCCGAAACATCCATGTCTTGAGCGACGACCGCCCTTCGAACCGGGGCAGCCCCTGGAGTACCGCGAGCCACGTCTCCTGCACGACCTCCTCCGCCAGTCCCTTCCCAGGGAGCATCGACCGCGCTACGCGGAGCATCGTGTCGTTGTGCTTGGAGACCAGCGTGCGGAAGGCCTCCTGATCACCGGCCAGCAGCGCAGCGATCAGCGCTGCCTCTCCGCGGCTATTGACCTGGTCGCCCGACATGCACTCCACTCCGGCCTCATTGGTACCCTGAGCAGGGGCCGTTGCAAGGAGCGCTGTGTCCGCTGACCCCTGTTTTGTGTTCGCCAAGCCGCCCGTTCCAGGGCAGGTCAAGACCCGGATCGGTGCGTGCACAGGCCACGACACGGCCGCCCGGATCGCGGCGGCGCTGCTGTCCGACACCGTCCGCTTGGTTCGTAGCGTCGATGCGCTGCGGCCTGTGCTGTCGACCCCGGAGCCGACTTCCGACCACGGCCTGGTTGCGGCGGTGGCAGTCCAAGATCAGGGCGGGGGAGACCTCGGCGCACGCCTCGAGCGCACCCTGCGTGCCGGACTGGCGACGTCAGCCAAAGCGATCGCGATCGGCGCCGACGCTCCCCACGTGCCGCGTGAGCATCTCGCCCAGGCGCTGGTGGCGTTGGACGCGCACGACGCAGTGCTGGGTCCCACGAGCGATGGCGGGTTCTACCTGCTGGGACTTCGATGGTGCCCCGATGGGCTGCTCGCCGACCTGCCGTGGAGCGCGCCGACGACCGCTCACGCCACGCGCACACGCCTTGTCGAGCGAGGACTGACCGTGGCGGCGCTCCCGCCGTGGTGGGACGTGGACGAGCTGGCCGATCTGCGACGGTTTGTCGCTGAGGTCGAGGTGGGCGCGGCACCGGCGACGCACGCCGTCCTCGCGACGCTCTCGCTGTGAACTGGGTGGTTCTCGTGGTGGTGTTGACCGGCGGAATGCGGCCGAAGTGTGCCTCGCACACGGCGTTGACGCCGATGTCGTGCTGATCGAGGACCTCTCGGTGGACACGTTTGAGAACGCGGCGCTCGCAGCGCGACTGGACCGCGCACCGGCCCGACGCGCTCACCCCCGTGGGGGCCAGCACCTTGTAGGCCCAGCGCACGGTAGGGACCGCGACCCGGTTAGAGGAGCCTGCCCCCCCCGACGTGGACCGCCCGTGCCAGACGACGGCCTCGACATCGCCGTGATCATGCCGTGCTTCAACGCGGAGGGCCCCATCGGGCGGCTCGTCCAGCCCGTCGCCACCGAGGCCTGAGCATGCACCGAGCACCACAGGCCATCGCGGCGCCCGACCCCGGCTCGTTTCGGGATCCCTCGGGCGTGGTCTACCGCCGCGACGGCGTCCTGTACCGCCAGATCCACCACGCCGGGCGCGCGGACTGGGAGGCCGTGGCCGCCACCGGGCTGCTCGACTGCCTCATCGAGGACGGGCTGTTGGTCGGCCATCGGCAGGTGGACCCGGAGCACGCCCTGGACGACCGCGCCTGGACGGTCCTGGCTCCCGAGCCCGTCCCGTTCGTGAGCTACCCCTACGAGTGGAGCGTGCGCCAGCTCGTGGACGCCGCCCTGCTGACCCTGACCCTGCAGGAGCGCGCCGTCCGCGTCGGGCTCACGCTGCGCGACGCCTCGGCCTACAACGTCCAGCTCCACGCCGGCCGCGCGCGCTTCATCGATACCCTGTCGTTCGGGCCCCGCGACGAGGGCGCCCCCTGGGTCGCCTACGGACAGTTCTGTCGTCACTTCCTGGCGCCGCTCGCTATGTACCGCTTCTGCGGCACTGTCGCGCGCGCCATGCTCCGGACCCACATCGACGGCGTTCCGCTTGACGAGGCCGTTCGGGTGCTCCCGATGCGCTCGTGGCTGCAGGGCGGCCTGGTCACGCACATCCACCTGCACGCCCGCGCCACCACCCGCTACGCCGCATCCGCCCAGGGCGGCGCGGCTCCCGCCCGGGCGCCCACCGTCAGCACGACCGGCATGCTCGGATTGGTCGACAGCCTGCGGCGCACCGTGCTCGCCTGCGACCGCGAGGTCCGTCACACCGAGTGGGCCAACTACACCGCCCACACCAACTACAGCGACGCCGCCGGTCGGAGCAAGATCGACGCGGTGCGCCAGGGCCTGACCACCCTCGCCGTGCGTGGACCGCTCGAGCGCGTGTGGGACCTGGGCGCCAACACCGGCACCTTCGCGCGGGTCGCGGCCGCCCACGGAGCGACCGTCGTGGCGCTCGACATCGACGAGGGTGCGGTCGACACCCACTGGCGCGCGCTCGCCTCCACCGAGGACCCACCCAGCGTGCTCCCGCTGGTGCAGGACTTGCGCAACCCGAGCGCCGCGCTGGGCTGGGCCCACCAGGAGCGCGCCGCGCTCGCCGACCGCGGTCCCGCCGACGCGATCCTCGCGCTCGCCCTGGTCCACCACCTGGCCATCTCCAACCACACGCCGCTGGAGCGCATCGCGCGCTGGTTCGCTCAGCTCGGTCGGGGCGCCATCGTCGAGATGGTCCCCCACGGAGACTCCCAGGTGAAGCGCCTGCTCGCGACCCGGCCGGGCGCCTTCCCCGACTACACGTTCGAAGGCTTCGAGCGCGCGTTCGGGCAGCACTTCCAGATCCTCGAGCGCCATCCGGTCGCCGACTCGGAGCGGGTGATCTACGTGCTGGCGGCCACGTGAATGCCTGGTGGTGGCTCGAGCGCGTCCCCGTCTACCCCGTCGCCCTCACCATGGCGATCGTGCTGGCACTGGGGGTGTCGAGCGGCAGTCGACCCGCCGACGTCGTGCCGTTGGCGGCGGTGCTCGCCCTGTGCCTTGCCGGGCTCATCGCCGCCTGCTCCGCGCTGACCCGGCGGCCTCGGATCGTCGGTGCGCTCGCCACGCTGCTGACCGTGGCCACCCTGCTAGGACGCGACCTGAGCACCGTCGAGCTCGGCCTCGTCGCCCTGTTGTCGCTCGTGCTGGCCGCCGCGCTCCTCCGTCTTCCCGCCGAGCCCCTCCGCATCGCCACCGCTGGGCTCAACGTGATGGGCGGGTTGCTGCTGGTCTTCGCGGCCACCTCCACCGTGCGCTGGCAGCTCGCGCTGTGGCGCGGCGACCGGGGCGTGGCCGAGCTGCCCCTCCCTGCGCTCGGTCCTGCGTCCGACACACCACCGATCCTGCACATCCTGCTGGACGGCTACGGTGACCCACAGTGGCTGCAGGCCCACTTCGGCTGCGGCGGGGCGCTGGTCCCGCTCCTCGAGGACCGGGGCTTCACCGTGGTCCCGGGCGCCCGCAGCAACCACGCCAAGACGCTCCTGTCGACCGCCGCGATGCTCCAGATGGCGCCCATCGACACCTGGGTCCCGCCCGGTCCGAACGCCGGACCACTGACCGCAGCGCTGCGCCACAACCGCGTCGAGCGCATGCTCACCGCGCGCGGGTACCGCACCGAGCAGGTCCCGTCTGAGTTCGAGCCGGTCCGGTTGGCGGGAACCGTCCACCGTCCGCGCCCCGCCGCCGGCCTGTTCGACCTGACCCTGCTCGGCATAAGCGCCACCAGCGCGGTCTCTCGCGCCCTCGGACTGCCCGCGCTGCGCGCGGTCCACGCCCTGCACATGCGCCAGCAGCGATTCGCCCTCGACCAGATCGCGCGCCCACTGCCCGGGTCGACCTTCCGCTTCGTCCACGTCCTCGCCCCGCACCCTCCGTTCGTCGTGGAGCCCAGCGGGGTCTACCGCCCCGACCAGAGCCACCACACCATCCAGGACGGCTCGGACTGGATGACCGACGGGCGCGACGCCGCCGCGTACCGCCAGGGCTACTGCGCCAAGCTGCGGTGGCTCACCCCGCGGCTGATCGAACCCCTCGACGCCCAGCTCGCAGCCCATCCCGACACCGTGGTCGTGATCCACGGCGACCACGGACCCGGCAGCGCGCTGGACTGGAACGCCGGCGGCGATGTCGCGGAGCGGTACGGTGCGCTCGTGGCAGTTCGCGCTCCCGCGGCGGTGCGCGAACGCCTGTATGCAGGGATGACCCTGGTGAATGTTTACCCTGTGGTCTTCGAAGGCATCTTCGCTGCCGCGGTGCCACGCGCGCCCGATACGCTATACTGGTCGATGTCCGACGCACCGCTGGCGTTCCGGGAAATCACGTCCTACAACGAGGCCGCCCCATGAAGACCACCGCGCCACTCCTCCTGATGGGAGCGGTGTTCCTGCTCATGACGCCAGGCACGGCCCACGCCTACCTCGACCCGGGCACCGGCAGCCTGATCCTCCAGGGGCTCGTGGCCACCATTCTCGGTGTCACATTCACGGTCCGGATGTACTGGTCCCGCCTGAAGGGCTGGTGGTCTGGTGAAGGCGGCGGGGATGGTGGGTTGTCCGGCGGCGACTGACGCTCGTCGAAACAGCTCGGGGTCCCCGCGCGACCGCCGGGCGAAGGGCGGCAGACCACAGCGTCATCCACTCGGGCTCCCCACAAGTCGCCAGACTGTTGTCGTGCGGTGTCAGCCGATGGGATGATGCATGCCATGAATCCAGGGGGCTACTTCCCAGTCGGCGGCGGAGGCTGTGCCCTTGTGAAGACCCAGCGTGTGGAAGTCGACAGGTCGGACTGCCAGGCGTAGCCACCCCCATCAAACGCACGCAGATCGGCCGGATCGTCGATGCGGTGTACGACCGCCCACCGCGCCATCTCACCCCGCGCGCGCTTGGCGAAGAACGAGATCACGCGCGCCTTTCCGGCCTTGATGTCGCGGAAGACGGGCTCGATCACCGTCCCGGGGAGCTTCCTGGGGCGCACGACACCAAAGTACTCCTTGCTCGCGAGGTTCACGAGGGTGTCGTTGTCCTGACCTGCGAGCCGCGTGGACAGCCAGTCGGTGACCCGGTCGCCCCAGTAGGCGTACAGCGTGCCGCCGCGGGGCGTGTCTAGGCGGGTGCCCATCTCCAGACGGTACGGCTGGATCAGGTCGAGGGGCCGCAGCGCGCCGTACAGGCCGGACAGGATGGCGACCCGGTCCTGGGCGAACACCAGGTCGTCGTCGGCCATCGTCTCGGCGTCGAATCCGAGGTACACATCCCCGCGAAACATCCGGATCGCCTGCCGACTGTTCTGCGGGGTGAACGGCTCGTCGTAGGTGTGGAACCGACCGTGATTCAGCTCGGCGAGAGCCGGGCTGATCGACATCAGGGATCCGAGATCAGCGGCGGATAGGCCGCGCACCACGCTGACCAGTCCACGGGCCTCCCCCAGCAGGTCGGGCATCGTGGCGGGGAGGCGGGCGATCGCGGGCCCCTCGGCCAGGGTCTTCGCTGGCGACAGCACCATCAGCATGGGGGCTCCGTACGTCTTGTGGACCCTCGTACGTCGACGGGTAACGCTGCACTCGCGAGGTGCACGATGCTGGGGGACCTGATCCGAGACCATCACCAGAGCGGCCGAGTGGAGTGGATCGGCCTGCGCCCGGCGCGGGGGGCGACGATGCGGTCGGTCTCCGAAGTGCTCGCGACCGCAGACAAGGGGCTCGCCGGTGATCGGACCGCGGCAGGGCGGGGCGGCGGATCCCGGCAGGTCACGCTGATCCAGGAAGAGCACCTGCCGGTCATCGCGGCGCTCGCAGGCCAGCAGGAGATCGCCCCCGACACCCTGCGTCGCAACCTGCTGGTGCGCGGCATCAACCTGACGGCGCTCCGCGGGGTGGTGTTCCGGGTGGGCGACGCGGTGCTGCTCGGGACCGGGTCGTGCGCGCCGTGCTCCAAGATGGAGACGGCACTCGGCCGTGGCGGCTTCAACGCGATGCGCGGTCACGGCGGACTCACCGCCAAGGTGCTCGAGAGCGGGTTGGTTGCGGTCGGCGCTGCGGTGGTTCCGCTCCCTGACGATGTGCGAGGCACGCTGCCGCGGCGGCCGAGCTCCTAGATCAGCTCGGCGCGCAGGAGATCGGAGATGGTGTCCGGTGCGTCGACGTGGACCCAGTGGCCAGCGCCGGGAACGAGGTGTAGACCCACGCCCATGGCTTCGGCGGCGGATGCCGCGCGCAGATCGCGCTCGTGCCAGCGATCGGAGTCGCCGGCGCGCACCAGCTGCACTTCGCCTCCGCGCTGGAGGACCCTGGGCCACAGGTCGGCCTCACCGTAGGCGGCCAAGTGCGCGTGCGCCACGTCGAGGTCCCACAGCCAAGACCAGCCCGAGGCGCTGCGACGCGTGGAGGTGAGCAGCCAGGACGCGAGCGCTTCGGAGAGCCCGCCGGCGATGAGGTGTTCGCGGAGCGTGCTGCGGTCGGTGGCCGGCGTCTTGGCCTCTGCGAGGATCCGGAGCACCCCGATGGCCTCGCCGTCTTCCATGTCTCGGGGACCCGGTGGTGCATCGAGGACCCAGAGCCGCCGGCCGGCGCCCCAGACCAGCGCGACCTTTCCGCCAAAGGAGTGACCGACCACGATATCTGGCCGACCGACCGTGGCTGCGAGCGCATCGAGCCGCTCAGAGACGCCCTTCAGCGTGTGCGGCCCGGCGCCTGCGCCACTGTTGCCGTGGTTGGGCAGGTCCGGCAGGACCGCCTTCCAGTCGGGCTGCTCGTCGATGACGCGGCTGGCCATGCTGCGCCAGTTGCGCCCCCGACCCAAGATGCCATGCAGGAACCAGATGCTACGGGGAGCGTGGGTGGCCCCCAGGGTGGTATGCGCCAGCAAGTTCACGGCAGCTTCGCCTCCGAGCGTAGGGCCTGCGCAATCATCCACCGTAGCGTCTTGGTGTCAAACGGTTTGTGCAGCACCGGGTTGTGGGTGCGCGCGAGAAACTCCCGGACGGTGCCCGTGAATACGCCCGCAGTCATCAAGATGACGCGGGAGAGGAGGTCGGGTCGGTGGGTCTCGATCCAGGAGTACACGGCGGTGCCCGGGACGTGCCCCATGATCAGATCGCAGAGCACCAGATCGAACTGGCCGTCCTTCGAGAGCATATCGATGGCGGCTTGTCCGCCGTCTGCAAGCACCACGTCGTAGTGGCTGAGCGCGCGCCGGATGGAGGCGAGGATGTAGGGCTCGTCGTCGATCACGAGGATGCGGCTGGGCGTGTCAGATGCGCCCCACGTGTCTTCACCGGACAACTCGGTGGTTCCCTGCTCCCCCCAGCTGAGCACCTTCAGTTCCCGAATGTGGTCGCCGATCCGGGACGCGCCGTCCGTCGCTTCTTCCACGAGCTGCATCAGCCGCGCGCGGGCGGCGGGATCGAGGGGGAGCTGCTCGATCTCTTCGCCGAGGACGTTGAGGTTGGTGAGCGTGTACGCAGCCGCATTGTTCATGCGGTGCGCCAGATTCCCTAGCGTGGAGGCATCGAAGCGGTCATCGTTGTCCATCATTCTGCCCCGCATCCGCAGCTCTGTTTGGTTAACAACATTTGCTCGACGGCGGGGATGGTCGCGCGATGGACGAGGTAGAAGAAGCGTCGTTGCTGAAGAACCTGACCGGTGGGGGAGGGTGCGGGTGCGGATGCCTGGGCCTGTTGGGGCTCCTTCTGGCCGTGACCGCGTTCGCTGGGCTGCCCCTCGAGCTGTACGACGAGTCGCAGGCGTCCTCGGTCACGCTGTGGGGCGCCGGCGGCGCAGTGATCTCCATCGGCGTCGCCGTGGTCGGGAGTATCGCGTTCTTGGTCTCGCTGTTCCTGGACTGACCGAGCCGGACGCCAGCGCTGTCGCTGACGCCCTCCTGCGCTGGTTCGCGAAGAGCGGCCGCACCCTGCCGTGGCGTTCGAACCCCACGCCGTACCGGGTCCTCCTCTCCGAGGTGATGGCGCAGCAGACCCGCGTAGGAGTGGTCATCCCTTACTTCGAGGCCTTCCTGTTGCGCTGGCCCACCCTGGCAGAGCTCGCCGCGGCGTCCGAGGAAGAGGTGCTCCGAAGCTGGGCGGGGCTCGGGTACTACTCGCGGGCCCGAAACCTCCTCCGGTGCGCCCAGCGGGCGCAAGCGGCTGGCGGCCTCCCGCGCACCGCAGCGCAGCTAGTCGAGCTTCCCGGCATCGGCCCATACACCGCCGCGGCGGTAGCCTCCATCGCATTTGGCGAGTCCGTCGGCTTGGTCGACGGCAACGTCCAGCGCGTCCTGTCGCGCCTCGATGGCCGAACCGCCGAGCCTACGAGCGCTGCGGGCCGGGCGGCGCTGTGGACTCGCGCTGATGCGCTGCAGGAAGCGCGGCCCGACGGCAGCCACCCCGGCGATCTCAACCAAGCGCTGATGGAGCTGGGCGCGCTGGTCTGTGTGCCGCGCCAGCCCCGATGCGGAGCGTGTCCGGTGGCCGAGATGTGCCGCGCGGTCGCGATGGGCGACCCCGAGGCGCTGCCCGCGCGGCGTTCGACCAGAGAGCCTGCGCCGATCCGCGCTGTCTCCGGCCTGCTCGTGTTCGACGAGGGCGTCGTGCTGGGTCGGCGTCCTGCGGGGCTGCTGGGTGGCATGTGGGAGCCCATCGGGGTCGAGCTGTCTGCCAGTGACCCGCCACAGGAGGCGTTGCAGCGCGCGTTCGCGGAGCGCGCGGGGCTGCGCGTCTCGGTCGACGCGCTGCGCGGGCAGGTCGTCCACGTGTTCACCCACCGCCGGCTCACGTGCGCGGTCTACGCGGTCAGCCACCAGTCTGGGGTGCTGCGGCGCGGCGAATGGTACACGCACGTCCGCGCGCTCCGAGATCCCGAAGACGTGGCGCTGTCCACGCTGTCGCGCCGGATCCTGGACCTCGTGTAGGCTGGGGGCTGCATGCCCACCGCCGCCGTCGTCGTGATCGGAGAGGAGATCTTGTCCGGCAAGTTTGCCGACGACAACGGGCCGTACCTCATCCGCCGGCTGCGCGAGCTCGGCTGCGATCTGCGGCACATCGCGGTGATCGGTGACACGGTGGACGCGATCGCCGACGAAGTGCGCCGCCAGACGGCGGCAAACGACCACGTGATCACGACCGGCGGAGTCGGACCCACCCAAGACGATCGCACCTTCGACGGTATCGCTGCGGCCTTCGGGGTGGGGCTGGAGGAACAACCGGCGCTGGTGGCGCTCCTGCGGAAGTGGAACGTGCCCGCGTCCCCGGCGAACCTGCGAATGGCGAGACCGCCGGCGGGGGCTACGCTGATTCCGGGGTCCAGTTACCCCGTGGTCCGCGTCCGCAACGTGTGGGTGTTTCCGGGGGTCCCACGACTGATGCGCGAGAAGTTCGAGTCGGTGTCGGCGCACTTTGCCGGCCCCGCCGTGCTCACGCACCGCCTGTACCTCTCCCAGCGCGAGACCGAGATCGCGGATGACCTCGCGGTGCTGCAGACCGCCCATCCCGCGGTGGCGATCGGAAGCTACCCACGGGGGGGAGAGGAGCGCTACCGCGTTGTCCTGACGCTAGAGTCGCGCGATGCCGACGCCCTCGCGGCAGCCGAGCGAGCGTTGACGGCGCGGCTGTCACCCGTGGACCCGGCCGGCTAGGTCGTCTGCGTGTGTCGCGAGGCGTCGTCGTGGGGCCCAGGGCGGACTATGATCTGGTGTGGCTAGTACCTACGCCCTCTACGCGAGCGCCAGCTTCCACGACCAGGTGGTCGAGGAGAGCTTCGTGCACAGCGGCAAGCCGGTGCAGATCGGCAACTCGCCGACGCTCGCGATTCCGGTCCCGGAGGGCCTGCCTTACGTCGCGCGGGTACTGTGGACGGGCCCGTCCAGTTGTGCGGTGCAGGACGGTGCAGGCGGGAGCCACCACCTCGAGCCTGGCAACGACGTCGTGATCGAGCTGGGGCCAGTGTCGCTGCGGCTGTACGTCGTCGAGCAGTTCCGGATCCGCCGGGCGCAGCCCTGGTCCGCGCGGGGCAGCATCGCCTGGCTCGCGATCTTCTTGATGAGCATGGTGGTGACCTCCCAGGCCGCCTGGATCGACCGGCACCAGTGCAAGCTCGCCCTCACGTTCATGTCGACCGAGATGGTCCAGCAGTACTACTGGCACTGTCTGCCCCAGCAGGCCAATGCGGGCAGAAGCGGGATGACGGCCGAGTACCTGGCGCGACTCCTGCGGGAAGACCTCGACGGCGAGGAGATCGGCGTGGTCGAGAACGAGCTCGACCGCCCGGAGCAAGGCGCCCCGATCGACCGAGAGTTCATGCCCGCGGGCCACATCGGCCCCGCCACGAGCATGGGTGGCGCCGAGGACACCGCGCCGGAGCCCATCCGCTCGCCCAGAGAGGACGAGATCCCGCTGCCGCGCAAGGCCGAGGACGAGGTCGTGCCCCTGTTTGCGGAGGACGTGGGGACCCCGATTCCGCTGCCGCCCGAGGAGGCGGTCGACCCCGAGGACGGCGTCGCGGATGGAATCGACTCCACCGAGACCGAGGACGACGCAGTCGAGCCGCCAGCCGAGGAGGAGGAGGGTTGGGGCATCCCGGACTGGTACGACCAGCGGGACGAGGCGATGGACAACGTCGAGATCGAGCTGATGCTGCGGGTGGCCCAACGCAGGCTCAAGATCGACGCGGACGACCCCAGCGCGCTGATGCTGCTCTCCTACTACCAGTACCTGGCCGAGGACTATTCGGGCGCCACCACTACCTACGATCACTTCATCGAGCTGTACCCGGAGGATGCGGCCGGATACAACAACAAGGCTCTGATCTACAAGCGAAAAGGCGAGTATCAGAAAGAAGAAGGACTGTATCGGGTGGCGCTGTCCTACTCGGAGTTCGATGAGACAGCGATCAACAACCTCGCGGTCAACCTGAGCCACCAGGGCCGATTCGAGGAAGCCCTCACCTGGATGGCGCAGCTCGAGGCCGTCTCCCCCGACGACCCCTACGCCCACCTCCACCGGTCGAAGATCTACGCCGAGATGGGCAACGACGAACAGGCGCTCGTGTACCTGCGCAAGGCGCTCGAAGGCATGGCGGCGCTCGACACGCTGCACCACATCGAGTTCCGGCAGGACATCCGGCTCGACCCGAGCTTCGAGTCGCTTCGACAGACGCGCGCGTTCCGTGCGATCCTCGACGAGTTCTACGGCTCGGACACGCCCCTACAGGAGTAGCGCCGTTGTTGGCCTTTCCATGACCCCTCGACGCGCCATGTTCGCCGGGTCGTTCGACCCGTTCACCAATGGACACCTCGACCTTGTCGAGCGCGCAGCAGTGCTGTTCGACGAGGTCTTGGTCGCAGTGGGGGACAACCCCGCCAAGCGCACACTGTTCACCACGGCGGAGCGCGTCGCGATGGTGACGGAGGTGGTGGGCGGCGACCGGATCCGAAGCGTCTCATTCTCGGGGCTGTTGGTCGACGCGGCCTCAGCGCACGGCGCTGGCGTACTCATCCGCGGACTGCGCGGTGCCGCCGACATGGATCTCGAAGGACGCAACGGATTGGCCAATCGCGATCTATCAGGAGTAGAGACCCTGTTCTTGCTCTCGGCGCCGCAGTGGTCCTTCGTGTCGTCCAGTCTGGTCAAGGAGATCGCGGCGCACGGCGGAGACGTGTCCGGCTACGTGCCGCCTGCCGTCCTCGCTGCGCTGGCACGCGCGCTGCATTAGCACCAGAGCTCAGGACACCAGGAGCACACATGTGCGGAATCATCGCGTACATCGGGCCCGACCCCGCGCTGCCTCATCTCCTCGATGGGCTGCGGCGCATGGAGTACCGCGGGTACGACTCGGCCGGCGTGGCGCTCGGCGGTCGGGACGCGCTGTGGATCCGCAAGGACGTGGGTCGTGTCGCCAACCTGACCGAGCTGCTCAGCGGAGGGCCCGAGGTCGGCATCGGCATCGGTCACACTCGATGGGCCACGCACGGCGGGGTCACGGCCCAGAACGCGCATCCGCACACCGACACTGAGACGGGCATCGCGGTGGTGCACAACGGCATCATCGAGAACAGCCAAGCGCTTCGGACGATGCTCGAGAAGCGCGGGATCCCCTTCCGCTCCGGCACCGACACCGAGGTCCTCCCGCACCTCATCCGGATGCACTACACGGGTGACCCCGTGGCGGCGGTCCGCGCCGCGCTGGCCCAGGTGCGCGGGACCTATGGAGTCGCCGTGCTGTTCCACGATCATGCGGACACGCTGATCGCGGCGCGCAATGGCTCTCCGCTTGTCGTCGGGATCGGCCAGGGGTCGACGGTGATTGCCAGCGACCCGCAGGCTGTGGTCGCGCACACCCGGCAGGTCGTCTACTTGCAGGACCGTGAGCTGGCCGTGGTGACCGCAGCGGGCGCGGAGATCCAGACGCTCGACGGCCGCTCGGTCGAGTCCGCCGTCGAGCTGCTCGACGCCGACTACGCGCTGGCGAGCAAGGAGGGCTTCCCGCACTTCATGCTCAAGGAGATCCATGAGCAGCCGCGATCGGTTCGGCGCGCGCTGCGCGGGCGGATCCAGGTCGCTGAGGGCAACGCCAAGCTCGGGGGTTTCCACATGAGCCCTCGCGATCTCACCGGCGTGCAGCGGGTCATCAACCTCGGCTGCGGCACGAGCTACCACGCGGGGATGGCCGCTGCGATGGCCATCGAGGCGCTGGCCCGGGTCCCGGCGCGCGCCGAGATCGCCAGCGAGTTCCGCTACCGGCACCCCATCATTCCGCCCGACGCGCTGCTGTTCGCCATCTCCCAGTCCGGGGAGACCGCCGACACCCTGGGCGCCGTCCAGGAGGTGCAGCTCAAGGGGGGGCACGTCATGGGAGTGGTCAACGTGGTCGGATCGACCATCGCGCGCACCTGCGGGCAGGGCGTGTACGTGCACTCGGGACCCGAGATCGCCGTGGCCTCCACCAAGGCGTTCACCTCGCAGGTTGCGGCGATGCTCGTGTTCACGCTGATGCTGTCGCGGTGCCGGAACCTGTCGCTGGAGCAGGGCCAGCAGGTCGCCGGCGCGCTCGATGAGATTCCGGGCAAGATCGCGCAGTACCTGCAGGAGCCGGGTCCGATCGAGGCCGCGGTAGAGCTCGTGATCAACGCGCGGTACGTGCTGTTCCTCGGCCGCGGATTCAGCTACCCGGTCGCGCTAGAGGGCGCCCTGAAGCTCAAGGAGATCGCCTACGTGCCGTGTGAGGCGTACCCCGCAGGCGAGATGAAGCACGGCCCCATCGCGATGCTCGAGGAGGGAGCGCCGGTGGTGTTCATCGCACCCCGCGACAGCCAGACGGAGAAGGCGCTGTCGAACATGATGGAGGTCAAGGCGCGGGGTGCCAAGGTGATCGCGGTGCACACGCGCGGCGACGAGGCCGTGGAGCGGCTCGCAGACATCTCCATTCCCATCCCGCCCACGACCGATTTTGCCAGCCCCATGCTCTCAGTGCTGCCGCTGCAGCTGATCGCATACGAGGCGGGGCTGGCGCTGGGTCGCGATATCGACAAGCCGCGCAACCTCGCGAAGTCGGTCACCGTCGAATAGACGCCGCTCCAGCCCCTGGAGTCCGCGTGAGCAGCATCGAGGTACAGCCCATCCAGCTGCCGGGGGACGTCGTTCCCTGGGTCTCTTCTTGGTGGGAGATCTACAAAGGGGACCCCCATTGGGTCGCGCCCCTGCTCCTCGAACGCAAGGCGTTCTTCGACCCGGCCCAGAATCCGTACTTCCGGCACGCCGACATCCGGTGCTTCCGCGCGGTCCGCGACGGCAAGGTCGTGGGTACGATCTCTGCGACGGTGGACCACACGCTTCAGGAGCACGACAAGGGCGTCGGCATGATCGGCTTCTTCGAGTTCGTCGATGACCAGGATGTCAGCCGGGCGCTCTACGAGGCGGCGGCAGCGTGGCTAAAGGAGCGGGGGATGACGCGGGTTCGCGGTCCGTTCAACTTCAGCCCCAACCACGAGTTCGGCCTGCTGGTCGACGGGTTCGACTCCGACCCCGTCATCGCCAACCCGCACGCCCGTCCGTACATGGAGGCGCACTGGGACGCGCTGGGCTTCGACAAAGCGCGAGACTGGTATGCCTACTGGCTGGACAAGGGCGAGATCCCCGAGCGCGTCGCCCGGGTCTCGGAGCGGTTCATGAAGCGGCACCCCGACGTGACGCTGCGAAAGGCGGACATGTCGCGGTGGGAGGACGACCTCCAGCACGTGTGGGACATCTACAACGCGGCCTGGGAAGACAACTGGGGCCACGCCCACTTCAGCCGCGACGAGTTCGACTTCACCGCAAAGGGCCTCAAGCAGGTCATCAACCCCGACCTCATCTGGTTCGCGTACAAGGGAGACGAGATGGCTGGCTTCACGATCACGCTGCCGGACTTCAACCAGGTGGCCAAGAAAATGAACGGCCGCATCTTCCCGTTTGGCTGGTGGCACTACCTCATGGGGCAGCGCAAGATCGACGCGCTGCGGGTGTTCGTGCTGGGCATCCATCCCAAGTTCCAGCGGCTGCCTCTTGGCGCCCCGCTGTACATCAAGACGTGGGAGGAGGGCTCAAAGCTAAACATCCGCGGCGCGGAGTGTTCGCTGGTCCTCGAGGACAACCATCGGATGCGCGGCGCCCTCGAGAAGCTCGGCGGGAGCATCTACAAGACGTACCGAACCTACGAGCAGGGGCTGTAGGCGAACAGCCACCCGTCCTGGGTCCAGTGGAAGGTGACCCCGTCAACGGTGGCCCGGTCGGCGGGCCGGGGCAGGGGGGGCATCGCATCGGCGGGCTGCGGTCCGTCAGGGGTCATGCGAAACCCGGCACCGAGCGCGGTCTTGACAAAGGCGGCTCCGTCGACCCAGGCGCCGCCCACCGGCGTGTCGTCGTGTTCGCAGGGAAGCGTCCAGCGCTGTCTCACCCCTCCGTGCATGCCGACGAGGGTGACCTGCAGCGTCTCCCAGTCCACCGTGTAGAAGCCCTCGGGGCTGCCGACCGTGACCCCGAGCACCACGTGGCGGTGATCCGAGACCGGGGTGCCGGTTCGGAGGTCCCAGACGAGGCCGCCGGGACCGGCGAGCAAGCAGCCGAACTGCGCACAGGATGCCTCTACGATGCCGACCGCCATTGACTCCTTGCCACGGAGCACCGCGCCGGCGTCGGTGCGGTGGGCGTCGTGGGTGACGGGATGCCCGCGGAACCGGCGCACGACCTGGTGGGCCCGCAGATCCAGCTCGACTCCACCGTCATCGGTCTCACCGGCGACCCGGTCTCCGTCGTCGCTCCAGCGCACGGGGAGGGGGAGCAACGCCTCGGGGAGCGCCTGCGGTGCCCGACCCGGGGCAGCGCCCACCCGCCACGCGCCGACCCCTCCCAGGAGTGCTCCGCGCGGCCCGACGGTCCAGGCGCCGCGCGGCGAGCCGGCCGCGGCGCATGTCCAACGTCCGTCGTTCCATCGGTAGACGAAGCCGTCCTCTTGCTCGACCGGATGGGGACCCGGCACGACCCGCGCCCCGAGCGGATGGATCTCCGTGCCTGACTCCATCAGGCGCCCATGCTGGTGCGCGCTCCAGAGCGAGAGCGCCGCAGCGTCCTCGCGCACGACCTGGGTGACCCCTGTGAACGCAGCGCAGAGTGCCCGATCGGGCCGCAGCCACCAGACGTGGGGTCCGGTGTCGACCACGGGGCCACCCGCCCACCACCAGCGCTCGCCGACGCCCGGATGCAGCACCGCGCGCGGACCGTCGCCCAATCGTCGGCTCCAGCGCCCCGTCGGGTCCGTCACTCGGCCTCGTCTCCGATGAACCGATAGCCGACGCCGCGGACCGTGAGCAGGTGGCGCGGGCTCCCCGGCGTGTCGAGCTTCTGGCGCAGCCGCGTGATGAAGTTGTCCACCGTGCGGTCAGTGCCCAGGTACTGGCGACCCCAGCCCGCCTCGAGCAGCGCGTCCCGTGTCACGGCCCGGCCCTCGTTGCACACCAGGTGGGCCAGTACGTCGTACTCTTTAGGCGACAGCTCCACGATCTGTCCCGCACGTCGCACCAGACGCTTCTCGAGGTCGATCTCGACGTCCGAGAAGCGGACCCCCTCGCTCGGCGCCCGTCGGCGGAGGTGCGCCTTGACCCGCGCCATCAGCTCGGCGATCCGGAAGGGCTTGGTGACGTAGTCGTCGGCGCCGAGATCGAGCCCCATCACGATGTCGGACTCGGCGCAGCGCGCGGAGAGCAGGATGATCGGCACATCATTGCCGGCCGCGCGCAGCTTCTGGCAGACCTGGTACCCGTGCACGTGCGGGAGCATCAGGTCGAGGACCACCAGATCGACGCCGTCTGTGCGCTCCAGTGCGGTGCGACCGTCTGTGGCCGGCACAGTCTCGAACCCCTCGAGCTGGAGGTTCAGCTCGAGGCCCCGGAGAATGGACGGATCGTCCTCGACCACAAGGATGCGCGGCGCCATCCACGCGTCGTAACCCGGCCTCTGCTATCCTCGCGCCCATGCTGATCGCGTGGCTCGCTGTGGCATGCGGGCCCCGCGTGGGCCGGATCGAGGCGCACGACGTCTCGGCGCCGGATGGTGCTGTGCTGCACGGTCCCCTCCGGGTCGCGCTGCTGGGGCACCTCGCGCAAGCGCCCCACGCGCTGGCGAGCGCGGTCGCGGACTACGCGCCCGATCTCGTGGTGCTCAACGGCGACGCGGTCGTTCGCTCGACGGTGCGGGAGTGGGAGACGCTGCATCGCGCAGTGGCGCCGCTGTCCGTGTCTCCGCTGCCCGGACGCGGCGAGGTGACCGCAGATCGCGCGCGCCGGGGCTTCGCGGCCGCATGGTCGGGCCTCGGCGTCTCCGCGCTCGACGCGCCGGTGACCTGGCGGGCCTTCGACATCGACGACGGTGTGCTGATCTGGCGGGTCGTCGTGCTGGACGCGGATCGAGCCGCCCTGCAGGAGCGGTGGCGGGAGCAGCTGTTTTGGGTCCCCAAGGTAGTGGCAGGCCCCGACTACGACCAGCTCATCGTGCTGGCGAACCGGAACCTCGGCACGCTGCAGCGAGGCCGCGCCGATGCGGATGCGGCGCTAGCGACGCTCATGGATGTGGTGCGCGAGCACACCGCCGCTGGCCGGCTCGCGCTGGTCGTGACCGGGGATGCGGAGACGCCGTCGGCGGAACTCCCTGGCGGGCGCTGGGGAGAGGCGTGGGTCTCCACAGGCCGACCGCGTTCCCCGACGGGAACGCTGCTCTGGGAGCGCGGCACCCGGGCGCTCGCGCCAGGTCTCGCCGATGCGTTGGTGGAGACGTTCGAGGGCCGCGCCGGGGGAGAGGAGATGCCTGCCTTTCGGGCGGAGCGGCGTTTTCCAGCGCAGAGTGCACCGGTCGCTGGGTGGTGGTCGCTCTCGCTGGCAGGCGGCGCCTGTCAGCTCCGGCTGCACTTGGCGGACGGGGCGGGGTGGAAGCCGGTCTACGGGCTCGGCTGGACCCGCGCATTGGGCTGGCACGCCATCGGCGCCACCCCGGGCTGACTGCCCGACTACGGGTTCTCGGGTGCGGGTGCGGGTGCGGGTGTCGGCGCGGCTGGTGCTGGTGCCTTCGCTGGCGTCTTGGCGCCGCCGGTCCTCGTGCCCTGCGCGCGGCTCGGGGCCCCGCGGGCCGGCGCCTTTCCGCCCGTGCCCGTCTTGGCCTTCGCGCCGCTGCCGGCACGCGGCTTGGCCTTGCTGCCGTGACCGGCCTTTGCCTTGCTACGCGCACCGCCCTCCATCCGCTTGAGGCGGTTCTCGAGGGCCTGGACGCGGTCCTTGAGGACCTCTACTTCATTGCTGAGTCGCGTTGTCTCCGCGCCTTCGCAGCCTGAAAGCACCAACGTAGCCAGCAGCAATGAAACCGTCGTCCTCACCGGACCTCCCTTTGGTCCCCCGTCTAACGCACCCCTCGTGGGGCGGGTAACCACAGCGTGAACGTCGCGCCTCGGCTGGGCTCGGACTCCACTTCGACCCGGCCACCGTGCGCCCGCGCGACTGCCCGGACAATCGACAGACCCAAGCCGCTTCCGCGGTCGACGCGACCCTGGGTCGGTGCCGAGAGCCGCGCGTCGACCTGATAGAACTTTTCGAAGATGCGCCGGTGGTGCTGTTTGTGGATCCCCGGGCCATTGTCGCTCACCGCCAGCGCCACACCGCGGCCCGCGCGCGACGCGGACAGGACGATTCGTCGGGGGGTGGGGGTGTTCTTCAGTGCGTTCTGGAGCAGGTTGAGCAGCGCCTCGACGATGGCGTCGGTGTCGGCGTGGATCTCCGGCAGATCGTCGCCGAGCTGCAGATCGATGGGCTCGTCGGTCAGCAGGTTGTGGGACTTGAGCGTGCGCAGCGTGGCGTGCGCGAGGTCGGCGGGCGCCACCGGCGCGAAGTCGTAGACGCGGCGTCCGGCCTCCATCCGCGCCCAGTCCAACACCCGCTCGATCATGCGCTGCAGCCGATCGGACTCCTGCGCGAGTAGGTCGAGACACTCCTGCACCTTGTCGGGGTCATGCAGTCGGCCGGACTGCAGCGTCTCCACGAACAAGCGGATCGAGGTCAGCGGCGTTCGCAGCTCGTGCGACACGCTGGACACGAAGTCGGTCTGCAGGCGCGACAGTCGGATCTCGCGTCGTGCCGAGGCGAAGGTGAACACCGACCCGACGACAACGAGCCCCACCAGGAACACCAGCGTGGCGGGGTACAGCCAGGCGTCGCGACGCAGCAGGGCGCGGGTGGGGTCATCGCCGGTGATGCGGAGGCGCCAGCCGCCCAGGGGTGGTGGGAGCGACAGCACCGTGATGGCGGGCTCGAACAGCCGCGCGACGACGTCCTCGAGGCTCGAGCCGGTGGCGGGCGCCTCCAGCAGCAGCACAGTCACGTCGGGCAGTCGCTTGCCGACACGGTCGCGCAGCTGGGCCTGCAGCGCCTCTGCCTCCAGTCGCCAGGCGAACCGCCGCTCTTCATCGGCGACGACGGCGAGCGGCGCGGTGCGGTCCACAGGGCTGACCCAGACCACCTCATCCCCATCGCCGACCCCGCGCGCGACGCCAGCCGACTGCAGGTCCGGCGGAACCGCCTCGCCGTCGAGCCAGGTCCAGGCCTGCTGCGTGCCCGGGATAGACAGCTGGCAAGCTGCCGTCACGTCGTGGCAGGACTGCGCGTGGCCCACCATCGCGATCTCGAGGGCTTCGACCTCCCCCAAGAGCGCGACTGCGGCGATCTCGAGTTGGTCGGTCCGCTCCTGGTCCAGGCGCTGAACGAGCGCGGCGCGCTGGTTTCGGATCGCCATCACCCCGAACAGCGACAGCAGGACGGTGGGGACGATGATCGTACCGATGAGCAGCCACAGCAGTCGCTGAAAGGCGTATCCGTCCCCGATGCCGCGGATGGAGCTCATCGGCGCACCGTGCGCCGCAGGCCGGCGACCGGGCGGTCGCGCACCTCTCCGCTGGGTCCCGCCGCGATGAGGGTGCCGGTGTACCGCGAGGTGTGAAGCTGCAGCCCGTGCGCGTCGACCTCCAGCCGGGTCGTCGTGTGGACCTCGTGCATCCGGGCGTCGGCGTCCGGGGGCGACGTGACGGACCCGGCGCAGTCCCAGGTCGACCCGTGCCCCACCAAGGTGTGGGCGCAGTCTTCGCGCCGCACCCCCCAGACCCCGGCGATCTCCTCGGCGCGCTGCCACACTCCGTCAGGGGGGGCGCCTGGGAAGGTCCGCGCCAGGTCCGCCAGCAGTCCAGCCGGGTCGAGGAGAGGTTCCCCGATTGGCAGCGCGGCGGAAGGCAGCGCCGAGGCGGCGAAGCGACGCCGCGCCTCGGCCTGCCACGCGTCGGCTTCGAGCACCGCGATCGGCACACCGACCGGGTCGAGCTGCAGGCGTGCTGGCACGCTTGCGACCAGGTGCTGCAGGGTAAGCGGCCACGGGTCGGTGTCGGCGGGAGCGGCGCTGTCGTAGGCGTAGGAGCCGAGGTCGTCCTCCCACCAGCCGCGGGAATGCTCGGTCCACACGACCCACACGTCATCGCCCGCCGGCTCCGATGCCAGGGTGTAGTGGGCGCTCAGGCTGCGCGCGCCGCTGCCGACCGCCACGGAGACCTCCCAGCGCTGGGGTCGCGAACCCGGGGTCACGAGACCCGGGGAGCGCGCACAACCCCACAGCGAACCGGCGAGCCAGATCATCACTGGGGCGGGGACAAACCAATCCGCTCGAGCAGCGCCTCGTCGCCTTCCCTGTTCTTCTGCCAGTACGGCTGACGGTCGACGCCGAGGAGCTCCGCGACCTCTCGCGTGCCGTTTGCCCAGCGGATCAGCCGGTGGGGAGGGGCGGCCTCGACAGACCACTCAGTGGTCTGGTTCCCGACGGTAGTGGTGATCGTGCGGACCGAGAACGTGCCAGCGGGCACGGTGACGTCGGTCAGCTCGTCGCTGCGCGCGATGGTGACCTCTGTCCACTTCGGCGGTGCATGCTGGGTCCGACGGCTGGCCAGCGTCCGAAGCGCGGGAAGGGTCCGCGAGCCGCCAGCAGGAACCAGGTCGCCGACCAGCCCGCGCACCAAGATGGGGAGCGCGTCGAGCAGTAGGCCGTCCTCCGGCAGCGGCAGGTCCTGCCGGCGATCGGCCTCGCCATCGAAGTAGCTGTGGGACGTCCAGTCCAGCGCGCCGGAACCGGTGATCAGCTGCTCGTAGACATGCCCGCACCACTCCTGCATGCTCATCGAGACCTTGACGGGCTGCCCGATGGGGGCGGTGCCGTCGATTCGGACGAAGGTGCTGGTCATCACGTTGTAGTCGTAGATGCCCGTCTGATAGTCGTCGGCCCGGTTGACCTTGAGCACGGGGTACTCGTCCGGGTGGCCGCCGTCGGACTTCACGCGCTGCGCGTCGGTGAACGTCTCGGTGACGAACACGAGGACGGTCGTGCCCTTGCGGGCCTGCTTGTAGCGCTGGCGGGTGAGCCGGTAGCTCGCGAGCTCCGCCTGGCCGTCCCCCCAGTGATCCCAGAACGCCGAAGAGACGGCCGCTGCGGGCGTGGCAGCGACCGCAGGGGGTGCGCAGGATGCGGTCGCGAGCAGGAGCCAGGTGAAGCGCATTCGGCCCCCCGAAGATAGGACGTCCCTTGCCTGAGGCGCCCACGAATGAACATCGCCCGTATCCTCGAAGAGGAGATCTTGCCCCTCGTGGACAAGCCCTCGCGCTACCTCGGCAATGAGGTCAACGCGGTCCACAAGGCCCCGGAGCAGATGGAGGTCCGCGTCGCCCTGGCGTTCCCAGATCTGTACGACTTGGGGCTCGGCAACCTCGGGATCCACATCCTGTACGCGGTAGTCAACGCGCTCCCGTGGGCGAGCTGCGAGCGGCTCTACGCGCCGGCGCCCGACATGGCGCAGGCGATGCGTTCGCACGGTGTGCCGCTGTTCACGCTCGAGTCCAAGTCGCCCGCCAGCGAGGTCGACCTTCTGGGCTTCACGCTGCAGTCCGAGCTGACGTACACCAACATCCTGGCGATGCTCGACCTGGCCGGGTTGTCGCTGCGAACCCAGGATCGACGCGAGGACGACCCGCTCACCTGTGCGGGCGGGCCGGCGGTGTTCAACCCCGAGCCGCTCGCGCCGTTCATCGACTTCTTCGTCATCGGCGATGGCGAGGACGCGATCCTCGAGATCACGGAGCTGTTGCGGACCCTGAAGGACTGCACCCGACAGCAGCGTCTCGAGGCGCTCGCCGCGTTGGAGGGCGTCTACGTCCCGGCGCTGTTCCCGATGGAGACGCTGCCCGATGGCAGCATCCGGCCGCCGGTCGACGGGCCCACCATCCGCAAGCGCATCACGCGCGACCTGAACGGGGCGACGTTTCCCGTGGACTACATCGTGCCGTTCACCCAGCAGGTCCACGACCGGATCAGCCTTGAGGTGTTGCGCGGATGCACGCAAGGGTGCCGCTTCTGCCAGGCCGGGATGACCACCCGGCCGGTGCGAGAGCGCGAGCTGGAGGAGGTGGAAGACCTGTTCGAGCGGACGCTGGACACCACGGGATACGAAGAAGTCTCGCTCGTCTCGCTGTCGACATGCGACTACAGCCGGGTCCGCCAGCTCGTGGAGAACACGGTCGAGCGGGCGCGTGCCCGGCGGGTGAGCGTGTCGCTGCCGTCGCTGCGCCTCGACAGCTTCTCGGTCGAGCTCGCCGACATGGTTGCTGAGACCCGGCGCACCGGGCTCACCGTTGCGCCCGAGGCCGCGAGCCCGCGCCTGCGCTCGGTCATCAACAAGTGGATCCCGGACGAAGATCTGCTGAAGATGACCCTGGGCGCGTACCAGCGCGGCTGGGACCACGTGAAGATGTACTTCATGATTGGGCTGCCCACCGAACGGGACGACGACATCGTCGCGATCAGCGATCTGGCGAAGCGGGTGGTCACCGAAGGGCGCGTGCTGCACAGTCGGGCAAAGGCCCACCTGGGCGTCTCCACGTTCGTGCCCAAGCCGTTCACGCCGTTTCAGTGGGCAGAGCAGCTCAACATCGACGAGATCGAGCGTCGGCAGCGCATCCTGATGGGCGCGCTCGACCACGACAAGCGGATCAAGTTCGGCCGGCACGACCCGGCGGAGACCTTCCTCGAGGGGCTGGTGAGCCGCGCGGACCGCCGCGCCGGCGACTTGATCGAGGCGGCGTACCGCCGTGGCGCCCGGTTCGATGCCTGGCGCGAGCACCTCGACCTGCCTGCCTGGAAGGCTGCGATCGAGGAGGTTGGGTACGACGTCGCTGACGCGCTCCGCGAGCGCGATCGCGACGAGCGCCTCCCGTGGGACCACATCGACGTGCTGATCACCAAGGAGTGGTTCCAGGAGGACTGGGACCGCGCCGTCGCGCTGCGCCACGCTCAGGATTGCCGACACTCCAAGTGTCACAAGTGCGGGGTCATCGATCACGAACGGCCGCTGTGCGCATCGATGCTGCGCCGGTCGATCAAGGGACGGGCGCCCGAAGGGGAGTGGGAGCGCAAGGAAACGCCGGAGCACAAGGAGCCTGCGGTCGCGCAGCGGCTGTGGTTGCGGATCAGCCGCGTCGGACCGGCGCGGTTCCTGTCCCACCTCGAGTCGATGAACGCGTGGGTCCGGGCGCTGCGGCGGGCGAAGGCGCCGCTGTCATACAGCCAGGGCTTTCACCCACACCCCAAGGTGGCGTTCTCGTCTGCGATGCCGCTCAACTCGCAGTCTCGCGGCGAGGTGATGGACATCTCGCTGATCACGGAGGTCGACCCGGCCCAGTTCGTTGGGGAGCTCGCCGCGGTCCTGCCCGAGGGCTTCGGGGTCCATGAGGCGCGCACCGTGCCGCTGCGCGTGCCGTCGCTGATGTCGCTCAACCACGGTGCGGACTACCTCGTGACCCTGCCAGGCGCGGTATCTGAGACCCTGCAGGCCCGGGTCGACCTGCTCCTCGAAGCTGAGCGACTCGAGGTGGGCCGGCGCTCCAAGAAGAAGGGGAAGCGCCGCCACGCGAAGGAGCGCCGGGTCGATCTGCGCCCGTCTATCGTCAGCGCCGAGGTCGTGACCGACCTCGACCAGCCGGCAGTGCGGCTGCGGCTGCTGAAGGTGGGGGAGGTCGTGGCCAAGGTGCGCGAGCTCACGCCACACCTCACCGACCACCCCGATCGCGCGCTGTCCGTGCGGCTGGACACGCTCACGACGGCAAACGGCGAGCCTCGGTCACTGTTCGCCTACTAAGTCCGGCGCATCAGGTGTTAGTGGTGCCCGCGGAGGTTTTGGTGTTCCAACGGACCGAGGAGCAGGACGCGCTCGCGGAGGCGGCGCGCGAGTTCTGCGAGGCGACGCTAGGTCCCACGCTTCGCGCTGACGACGACGCGGAGCGCTTTCGACCGGAGCTGATGGTCGCGCTGGGCGAACAGGGCCTGTGCGGCATCCCGACGCCCGAGGCCTTCGGCGGTCTCGGACTGGGGTACTTCGACTACAGCATCGTGCTGGAGCAAATCGCGCGAGTCAGCGCGTCGTACGCCGTCTCGGTTGCGGTCACGGGCCTGCCGCAGGTCATCCTGAACACGTTCGGAACGGGCGATCAGAAGGCGAAGTGGCTGGGTGGGCTGGCTTCAGGCGAGCTGCTCGGCGCCTTCGCGCTGTCCGAAGCGGGGAGCGGCTCGGATGCAGCGTCGCTGCGCACCACTGCGCGCCGCGAGGGGGACGGGTATGTCCTCGATGGCAGCAAGTTTTGGATCACGCACGGCGGGTACGCTGACGTCTACGTGGTGATGGCGCGTACCGGTGGACCCGGCGCGCGCGGAGTCTCGGCGTTCCTGGTCCCCGGGGACGCGCCCGGCCTGTCGTTCGGAAAGAAAGAGCAGAAGATGGGGCTGCGCGCCTCCCCCACGGTCGAGGTCGTCCTGGACGGCGTCGAGGTTCCCGCTGACGCCTTGATCGGTGAAGAGGGGATGGGCTTCACGGTCGCCATGGCCGCGCTCGACTCGGGCCGGATCACCATCGGAGCCACGAGCGTGGGTCTGTGCCAGGCGTCTGTGGAGTCCGCGACGGCCTACGCCACACAGCGGGTGCAGTTCAACCGCCCGATTATCGACTTCCAGGGCGTCGGCTTCCTCCTGGCGGACATGGCCGTCCAGACAGACGCTGCGCGGTTGCTCGTCCATCGCGCAGCCGCGCTCAAGGATGCCGGGCTCGACTTCTCGGCCGAAGCAGCGATGGCGAAGGTGGCTGCAACGGACGCCGCCATGGCGGTCAGCACCAACGCCGTGCAGGTGTTCGGCGGCATGGGCTATACCCGTGAGGTCGCGGTGGAACGCTACATGCGCGACGCAAAGGTGATGCAGATCGTCGAAGGCACCAACCAGATCCAACGGCTCGTCATCTCTCGGCACCTCAAGCGACGATTCGGCAGTGACTGAATTGCAACCCGGATGGGATTGCTCGCCCGGTGGGGCGATGCGTATACTTGGCCCGCTCACCAGGGCCGGGGCTCAATGAAGGTCTGCCACCTGTGCGGCGAGTCCTACACCGACTCTGTCGACTTCTGCTTTCGAGATGGCGAGGTCTTGGACCAGGCCGGCACGGGTGCCCACGAGGGGGATGTCACCGAAGTGCGTGCCCAGGGCACTCAGATCGAGATGACCACCGTCCCAGTGAAGCGATCCCGCGCAGCCACCGAGGCCTCGCTGCGAATCCCGACCGTCACCCCGACGGAGGCCAACATCGCTGCCCCGGCGGCCCAGCTCGCCCCGCCGGCGGGCACCGGAGCGTCGACAGCATCTGCGGTCACCGAGCCAATGACGCACCCCAGTGCCAGCGCTGCTGCGGAGACAGCAGCGGATCCCGGCATGATGACGCCCGTCAAGGGGGGCCGGGTCTCCGCCTCACTGCCGTCTGAGGTGCCCACACCTGAGCTGGCGGATGCCAGGGCGGTCTCTCCGGTGCCGCGCGCAAACCACAGTGCGGAAGCCGAGTCCAAAGACCGCAGCACGCGCCTCGTGGCGATCGGCCTGGTGGTCAGCATCCTGGCGCTGCTGGTCGCTGTGGTCGGCGGAATGCTGGTGGCATTCCTGACGCAGAGAACGGACCGGGACGACGCAGCGACGGCCCAGGTGGAGTCGGTCCCGATCGAGCGCCCGCCCGCCCTCGAGCCTCAGGTTCCGGTGGACCAGCCGCGCTGGGACGAAGAGGAAGTCGCGCCTGAGACGCTACCGTTGGATGTTGTCCTCGAGGAGGCTCCGCCCGAGCCCGACGAACCAGAAGATGCGGCTCCTCCGGTTGTCGACGTCACGCCCTTCGATGATGTCGTGTCTGCGGAACCCGCGCCGTCTGTCGCCGCCGTGCAAGCAGCGCCGGTTCCGGCTCCAGAACCAGTGCCCGCCTTGGTCGACGTGGTCGTGCGGTCCGAGCCGGACGGCGCGATGGTGTACGTCGACGGTCGCATGCTGGACGAGGAGACGCCCGCACGGACGCGGATTCTCCCGGGGCAGTACACCCTGCGGGTCGAGCTGGATGATCACGAAGCGTGGGAGAGCACTGTCGCGCTGGGTAGTGAGCCGGTGCCGATCATCAAGCTGCGCCGCACGCAGCCGCAGGCCACCGGTGCGCCGTCCACGATCCCCAAGGTGATGGTCTTTGCCCCCGGGTACGACCATGCAACGACGCGCGTGATGATGGACGAACAGGAGGTCATCGAGCCGCCGGCCAACTTCCTCGATGTCGCGCCGGGCGTGCACCGGTTCACGCTGCTGACCCTAAGCGGTGAGGTCTCGGTGGAGCGCACGGTTCAGGGCGCCAAGCTGTTCCTGAGCCGCTTGACGCCGGGGGGCGAAGCGTTCGTCGTCAACGACGATGGGCAGCGGGTGGCGGGCTCGCCGCCGCCGCCGGAAGCCGCGGCGCCCTGATCAGAAGGCGCCGCTGAACACGAGCCGGCCGCCGCCACAAGTGGGGCCGAGGATGACGGCGGCGGGTGCGCTGCTGGAGCGCTTCAGCGAACGCAGCCCGAGCACCTGGTTCGCGACGACCGTGATGGCGTAGAAGCCCCCCAGCGATACCGCGGTGAACTCGGCGGACGTCTGCCCAGTCTGACCCGCCGCACCCACCCAGTCGCGGCGAGGCGCCGGTGGTTGCGGCGGTTCAGGGTCGTTGGCCGCGGCGGAATGTGGGGAAGAAACACGCCACGCCGCCCGAGGTTCAGCGGCTCAGGCAGCAGGTCGCCGGTCGCGCTGTCGCGCACCTCGGGATGTAGCCAGTGGCCTGTTGGGCAGCCGGTCTCGGCGTCCTACGCGTAGAGGGGGACCTCCCACTGCGGATCGCCCAAGCCATCCTGGCAGGCCACCGCGGCGCCGCCGCCCTGGTGACCATCGCCGTCGACGAGCGCCACGACCGTCAGGCACAGCGCGCCACCTTCGTGGGTAAATCGAAAGAAGTCCAGATCGCCGCGGTAGCTCAGTGGCAGCCCGTCGAGGGGACCAGCGCAGCCAAAGCGCTCGGGCGCACCGTCGTTGGATACCGTGCGGGCCCAGCCAAGCTCACCGGGCCACACCAACCCATCGTTGAGCGAACCGACCGCTAGCGGCCGTGGAGGATTGTTCAGCGCGCGGGGATCGGCTGGGAACTCGACCTGGGGAGCGGTCTCGGCGGCCTGCTGCCTCAGCAAGACGGCCCCCGCGGGTGATTCCAGCGGCGGATCCGGGTGCTCGGCGAACCGCGGCCAGTCGGCACAGCCGACCACTAGGGAGCTCCCTGCGCTCCACGCCAGCAATGCGCGACAGGACATCACCCCCCCCGTTGTCCCTCACGCGCGCCGCGCGCGTGTTAGCCAGGGCCCTTGGCCGGGAGTGGACGTGGCGGATTCGGAAGACGACGATCTCGATCTCGAGCTCGCCCCCGCGGATGCAGGGGCGCTGTTTCGGGCCGAGATGTGGGCAACGAACACGCTCCTTGGCTACTGGAAGCACCTCGTCGCGGTGTTGATCGTGGCGCTCCTGGGGTTCTTGTTCTGGGGCCAATACACCAGCAACGTGCAGCGCACGCAGCGTGGCGGGGCGGGGCAGATCGCCGAGGCGCTTTCGGCGCTGTCCGTGCCGCTAGAGGAGCTTCCCGAGGTGGTCTTCTTCGGGGAGACCCCGGTGGACAAGGATGAGCTCGAGAAGGTCGCTGGGTCCCTCGAGTCCCTCGCTGGGACGTTCACGGGCATCGTACGGGTCGAGGCCCACCTCAAGGCCGCCGAGCTGTACCGACTGGCAGGCGACCGAGACGCCCAGCGCGCTTCTCTGGAGAGCGCACTCGACGGCGCGACGGGCGTGCTCAAGTTCTCCGCGGTCGGCGCCCTGGCCAACCTCGAGCTGGAGGTCGGCGAGCACGAGGCAGCCGCAGCGCGCCTCCAGGCACTCGTTGACGGCGAAGAGGACTTCTTTGCCCAGCAAGCCGCCCTCGACCTCGGCCTGGTGTACGAAGCCGCCGAGCAGACGGACGCTGCGGCCAAGGTGTACGAGGACTTCCTGACCCGATGGCCCGACTCCGAGCACGCGTCCCAGATCTCTGCGCGCAGGTCGCGCCTGTCCGGAGCTGGCTGACGTGATCGCACTGTGGATAGCGGCGGGCGCACCCGCATGGGGCGGGTCCTGGGATGCCCTGTTCGATCACAAGCTCACCCCGCCCGATGCGACGTATCCGGGCGCATTCGACGCAGCGCCCGTCCTGCATTTTCGGGTGCCACTGCCCGGCCCGCCACTCAACGCGGCGACGCACGCGGAGCGGAGTGACCCGCTGATCTCCGGCGAGGTCGTGTTCGTCGGCTCCGCAGCGGCCAATGCACTGTATGCGCTCTCCCGTCGGGACGGCGCGGTCGTCCAAGCCTACCCTGCACGAAACTCGGTGGAGGCGCAGCCTGCCGTCGCTGACGGCCGCGTGTACTTCAGCGACACGGGTGGAAACACCTACTGCTACACCGTGGAAGGGGAGCGGCAGTGGGCGCATGACGGGACGGCGCCCGTACTGGTCGCCCCCGCGCTGACCCCGGACGGCACGCGGGTCATCGTCACCAACGTCGACGATCTCGCCGTGGCCCTCGACGCCACAACCGGCACCCTTGCGTGGCAGTACCGCGGCCGGCGTGACCTCACCCGCCAGGCCGAGCTGTCGCTGTACGCCGCCCCACGCGCCACCGTCCTCGAAGATCAGGTCGTGCTGGGGTTCTCGAGCGGCACTCTGGCCGGGGTCGACCTGGACACGGGCGAGGAGCTGTGGCAGCGCGCGATCGGCGAGGGACGCTACCCCGATCTGGTCGCTGACCCTGTCGCCATCGGCACGGATCTCCTCACATCGGGCTACTTCCGCCCGTTGGTCGCCCTCGACCTCGCCACCCGCAACCCGCGCTGGCGCGTGGAGGCCGGGGCTGCCCATCCGGTCGCTGTCGATGAACGAGACGCCGCCGCAGTGATCTACCACCCGGGGACCGACGGCAAGCTGCGCGCGATCGCAGCGCTGACGGGCGCTAGCCTGTGGACGTGGGATTCGGGGTCTTCCGGCGCGTTGACGACGCCACGCATCACCGAGGCCGGCCTCCTGGTGGCCTCCTCCGACGGCGCGCTGTACCTGGTCGATGCGGCCAGCGGCACCCAGGTGTGGGAGTGGCACGAGTCATGGCTGCTCAACGGCGTGTCGAGCGTTCCTGCCGTCTCCGGCCGTCAGCTCCTGTTCCTGTCCAATGGCGGGGTCTTGTACAGCATGCTCGTTCCGCAGGGCCAGGGAATCTGACCGACTCATCGAGGCCCCAGCCGGCCCGAGCGAGCTACGGGCAGGAGGGTGCGGTGCTGCCCGGGGTCCCCAGGTTGTCTGCGTTGCTGCCATAGGATGTCAGCGCGTAGCACCAGGCGGTCTGGGCATCGTTGGCGTCGACGTCGAACCGGTCGGCACGCAGCTCCAGCGACGCACCCGCGACGTTCGGCCAGCCACTGGGGTCGACTTCGTCGAAGACCACACCCGCCTCGTTCTGCACGGCGATGGCCGTGTTGCTCGCATAGTCCTCCAGCTCCGCGTCGCAGGGGACCCCGCCGTTGACGGCCATGTTGGTCTCGACGCAGAGCACGAGGCTGCCGCCCGCCGCCACGGACCCACTGTCCGCTAGCTCGGTGATTCCTGTCCCGATGCGGACCTCGATGCCGTCGAGGGAAGCGTCCACCTTCGTCGGGTTGTGCAGCTCGATCCACCGGCCACTCGCACCCGCTGGAACCGCGGACTCACGCATGATCTCGATGATCAGGAGGCCTGAGTCGGGCGGGACTCCATCGTCGACCACGCCGTTGCAGTCTTGATCGACGCCGTCCGCGACCTCCGTGGCGCCGGGAAACACAGAGGCGTCGAGGTCGTCGCAGTCGTCAGGGACCGGCCAGCCGTCTCCGTCCTGGTCGTTGTCGTCGGCTCCGTCGCAGTCCTGATCGACCCCGTCGTACCAGACCTCCACACCGTCGGGGTGGATCTCCGCATCGCCGTCGTCACAGTCGACGCCGCCGGCACCCACGGCCTCGAATCCGTCTCCGTCCGCGTCTGTGGTGACCTCGGCCAGAAGATACACCTCCAGCTCTTGCACAGCCGTGGTGACCACCAACACGCTATCGAACGGCGCGTAGGATGGAGGCGTGACGAGAACCGCCAGCTCGCCGGTCGCACCGGGCCGTATGGAGAGCTGGCTGTCCTCGGGGACCGCGAAGTCTCCGGCCGCGACCGCGCGCACGACAGCCCGAGCGGTGCCGGTGTTCGACACGGGCACGGCGAACGTCGTCGTGCGATTCACCATCAGGCCGTCGAGCGCAACCTCCACGGGCGCCTCGACCCAGGGCACCGCGACAGCGGCCCCGTTGGTGCATCCGCACAGCGCCACAAGCAGCCACAGAGCAGTCATGGGCGCACCATAACCAGCCGCCCCCAATGTCCGATAATGTATATTATGTAAAGTATAAAGTCATGCAGCGCGACGCAGTGCTGCTGGGCCCGTGGCGAGTCGCCGCCACGGCCCAGCAAGTCACCCACTTAGGGAGCGTCCGAAAACAAGCGCGCTGCATCGAGGAGGTGCTGCTCGTTCTGGGGCAAGGAGGAAAGTCGAGGGGATAGCGGGCTATCCCGAGAGCTCGACGACGCAGCCATCGGGCGTGCAGCGCGTCCGAATGCAGCGTTTGTTGTTGGACGCTCCCTTAGCGGCGCTGCAGGCGCATCAGCAGCGTCAGAACGTTCCAGAACAGGACCACGATCCCGATGGAGACCTGGAAGGCGCCTGGGATGACCATCTCGGTGGAGTACCGGTGCATCACGTTGTTGAGGCTGTAGAACAGGCCCGCTGCGGAGACACCGACAAACACCAGCGACAGGATCATGCCGAAGACGCCGCCCACCGGCCAGAACCAACTGAACGCCATCAGCCCGAGCATCGGCAGTGTGAGCATCGACATCATCGAGCCCAGAAGCGACAGGTTCCGCGGACCCGTCAGCAGGTACGCGACCATGCCGAGGACCGTCATGGCGACCAAGGCGCCCGCCTGACCGATGAACACGAACGGTTGTGAGTACTGCTCGATCGACATCATGACTGCGGTGAGCATGATGTAGCCGAGCGCTGTGCCTTGGGCGGCAGAGCCAGCCACAAAGCCCATCATCTGGGTGCTGCGATCGGCTGTGCCGGCGATGAATCTGCCGATGAACTGCGCGCCATAGATACCACCGAGCATCACGGCCATCGACGTCCACCGTCCTTGGAGGAAGGTGACCGACACGACCGCGTACATCGACAGCGCAGCCGCGACGGCGGTGATTCCCAGGGAACCAAGCGTCCATATGCCGACTTGCCGCATGAACGCGACCCGCCTTGGCACTTCGGCCTGGGCGACGGGGATGAGCTCGTAAGGATCGGACTCGGCGTAAGCCATGGGACCTCCGGGAAGCTGAATCTATGGCCGACCTGGGCCAGCGTCCAGCCCTACAGCCCGCGAATCTCCTCCGGGGGAATGGGCTCATAGGCGAGCGAGCCCGGAGCGTCGGTGCCGAGGATCGCGCGATCCTGTATGGCCCGCCATAGGGCGACCAGCGACATCGTCATGCCGCCCGCGATCACGCCAAGATCATCGATCCAGCCGACGAACGGCAGGAAGTCGGGCAACAGATCGATGGGCGAGACGACGTAGATGAGTTGAAGGACCCAGATCGCGGCGGTGATCACCAGCCAGGCTTTGCG
>Ga0316189_10000699_pt1 | contig 33463 bp, 20 predicted proteins | sample LowCovwburrow_MG_FD_204930 | JGI IMG/M metagenome (GOLD analysis project Ga0316189, IMG submission 204930) | Coastal sediment microbial communities from Maine, United States - Lowes Cove worm burrow | ecosystem: Environmental > Aquatic > Marine > Coastal > Sediment | place: USA: Maine...
ACTCGCCTCGGCGCAGGGTCGGTGGGACGTCGCGATGGAAGCTTGCGTCGGGCAGCTCAACGCCGTCGGCGAGTCCGAGGATGCAGTCGCGCGGGCCGAGCTGTTCTACCGGGTCGGGCGCCTGGCCCTGTTCCGCCTCGACCGCCCCGTCGATGGGCTGGCCGCGATGCGGAAGGCGCTTCGACTCACGCCCGGGCACATCCCCGCGATCGAGGATACCGGCCGGTTCCTCAACGCCAACGGAATGTGGGCGCAGCTGCTCGAGCTCGTCAAGCTCGAGATCTCCACGGCCGCCGACGCCGGTCTGACCTCCGAGGAGATCGCGCTGGCCCACCTGCGGGCCGGCCGAATCATGGAGCGGCGACTCCAGGAGCTGGAGGGCGCGCGCGAGTGCTACGTGGCCGCCGTCGCTGCCCACCCCGCCTACCGCCCGCCGCGCGACAGGCTTGAGCGCCTGCTGCATCAGCTTGGCGATGGCGAAGCACTGCGCGACCTGTACGCCGAAGAGCTCGCCCGCGCGAGCACCCCGGCACGCCGGGTTTTCCTGTTGTCCCTGCTGGGCGAGCTGCACGCGCGCGACGAAGACCCCAGCGACGCTATCAAGTACCTCGCCGCGCGCCTCAGCGACGACGCAAAGCACTTGCCGTCGATCCAGCTGCTGGCGCGGCTGCTGTCCCGGGCGGACCGCTCCAAAGACCTGCTGCGGGTGACCGAGCAGGAAATCTCACTGACGGAGAGCCCCGCGCGGAGGGCCAAGCTTCTCCACCGCGCAGGCGAGCTGGCCGAAGCGCAGGGCGATACAGACAAGGCGCGCGCCTGTTTTGAGAGCGCGCTCGAGGTCGTCGACGATCATCTCCCGAGCTTGGACAGTCTCGGCGACCTGCTGCGGGCCGCGGGCGATTGGGAGGGCCTCGTCGCGCTGTTGCGCAAGAAGCTGCTGTACGCCAACGACCGCGCGCTGCAGGTCGGACTCCAGCTGGAGGTCGCCAACCTGCTGGCCACGCGCCTCCACGAGCCCGACGAGGCGCTCACCGAGTTGCTCGCGTTGCTCAAGCGATGGCCTCGGCACCTGCCCGCGCTGCATGCAGCAGAGAGCCTGGCCGCGTCGTTGGAGCAGCCGCGCATCCTTCTTACGCTGCTCGAGCAACACATCGCGACGCTGTCGGGGTCTCGAACGCGCGCGCTCCTGCTTCACCGTGCCGCGGCGGTCCGCAGTAAGACGGGCGACGACGACGGCGCCATCCGGGACTTGGTCCGCTCCCTCGAGTTGTGGCCTCAGCTCGGAGTCGCGCGCGCGCACCTGCTTCGGTTGTACGAGAAGCTGGGCCGCAACCGCGAGCTCCAAGCGTTCGCGGAGGCCGGGCTCACATCGGAGCGCGGAAGCGACGACCGTCGGGCCATGGCATTGCAGCTGGCCGAGCTGTCCCCCAAGCCTGTCGTCGCGATCCAGTATCTGGGCGCTGTCGCCGAAGCGCGCCCCGACGACTACGTCACCCAAGTCCGGCTGGCCCGCTCGTGTCGGCAAGCCGGGCGGCCGTCTCGCGAGGCTGGCGCGCTCAACATGGCAGCCCGCGCCATTGCCGACCAAGAGGCCAACGATGCCCCTTCCCTGCTCTCGCTGCGCTACCGCGCGGCGCGTGCGGACGAAGCGGCGGGAAACCTCGATCAGGCCGACGCTGGGTACGCGGCGATTCTCGACGTTGCGCCCACACACATGCTCTCCACGCGGGCGCGGCTCAGACTCAAGGAGCGACGCGCTGCGGCTGGCCTGAGCCGAAGCGTGAACGACCTGCGCAAGGCCGCGGAAAAGACGGAATCACCCGCGGAGCGCGCGGCGTATCTGACGATCGCCGCCGACCTCCACGAGCGCACACGCGTGTACCCCGACGCGCTGGCGTGCTTGGACGAAGCCATCGAGGCCTGCCCCGCATACCTTCCGGCGCTCCACGCTCGAGCCCGCATCCTCGAAAACACCGGCCAAACCGACGTGCCCGTGGATGCCGTCGACACGCTGTACGATCTCGCATCGCGCCTCCACTCCGTCGAACACCGAAGCGCGACCCTGTCGCGCGGCGGCTCGCTGGTGCTCAACGACGTGCCCCGCGGCACGAAGAACCCGCGCGCGTGGACCATGTTTGTCGACGCGCTGCGGGCGGACCCGAGCAACGACAGTGCCTTTCGCGGCCTCCGACGCACGCACGCGCGCCACGGATCGGAGGGCGCGCCACCCGTTGCCGAGGTGCTCGAGGCGCGCCTGGCAAACATGCGAGACCGCAGCATCCTGAGCGGCTCGGGCCTGCGCGACATCGCTAGACTGGGTGGTGATCTCGAAGGGCCCCTGCTGTCGGCACGCCTCTTGGAGCAGGGGTTGGCTGTCGACGCCAGCGACCCGGGCCTGCGGGTGGACCTCGCCCAGGCCTACGCAAAACTCAAACGCTGGGACGATTGCGTCGACCAGCTCGAGCTGGCGTTGTCGGCCGAACCAACGCCCGAACGCGGCGCGGCGCTGCGCTACTTCGCTGGCGACGCCTACACGGCCGCGGGCCGCCCCGACGATGCGATAGCCCACTACATCGCGGCGGGTCGCGGCGGTTTTCATCCACGCCACGCGCTCGTTGCAGCGGACAAGCTGGCCGCGCTCACCGGCGACCTCGAGCAGCGCGTCGAAGCGCTGCAACTGCTCGTCGAGATCGAGTCGGGGCCCGAGCGCGCCGCGGGCCTGCGCTCGCTCGCCGAGCTGCACCGTGGCCCCCTCGCCCAGCCGGAGGTTGCGATCGAGCGGATGCGAGAGCTGCTCCTTCTGCGACCGACGGACATCGATGTCGTCCTGGAGCTGGTCCGTCTGCTCGAGGCGCTAGACCGCCCGGAGGAGTCGACGGCCGCACTGCTCGCTGGCATCGCGCACCATCGTGCTTGGCTCCGCTCATCCCGCCTTGCGCCCACTCCCGAGCAGGACGACCAGAGCAGCCCCCCAGTGCTGGGTCTGCTCCGACTGTTCGACGCGATGGGCGAAGCCGATGGCGTGTACTTGGCCGCCTGCGCTGCCGAGGTGCTCGGCGCAGCCCCCCTGCCCCCCGGGCGCACCCCCGACGCCCTCGTGGTCGAACCGTGGCCGCTTCCCACCGCGCAAGACGGCCGCCCGTTCGACGGCCTGGTGGGCGACCTCCCAGGCGGCGCGGCGCTCGACCTGCTGCGCGAGGGCGTGTTCTACCTCGGCGTGCTGCCGGGCGCCCCGCCGCCCAAGCTCGACATCAGCGCGCAGCGGAGCCTGCCCACCAACAGTGCGGTGGTCATGGTCATCCGAGCGCTCAGCAAAGCGATGGGGGTCGCCGAGCCGTTGGTGTTCATCGATCCCAAGTCCGAGGACGACGTCGTCGCCATCTCGGCACCGACGCCGTGCCTCGTGGTCGGACGGAGGGTCAACGGCTCTCCGTCCGCCGCGTCCTCGCGCGATCTTCTCGGGCGCGCACTCCTGCGGCTGTCGACCGGTGGCGATGCCTTGTATCGCCACACCACCCCCGCGCAGCTATTGGCCATCCTGGTCGCCTTTTGTCGGGCCACGGGGCTCGACTGCCCTGTCCCGGCGACAGCGGACCTCGACGAGGACTACATCGATGAGATCATCGGCACCTTGCCTGCGCCCGGCAGCCTGACCGACCTCCGCGAGGTCGGCGAGGCCTTCGTCGCGCGGGCGACAACCTTCGATCCAGCGGTGCTGTTCGACGCGCTTCGCACGGCGCAGGATCGAGCGGGGGCGGTCTGTGCCGCGGATCCCCGCCCGAGCTTGAGTCAGATAGGTGAAGGGCAGGCACAGCGCGGCACAGCGCTGCTGAGTTATCTGCTCTCCGACGACCATCTCGCGCTGCGACGACGGCTTGGCTACCTCGCCGAGGTCTCGATGGAGCGACGCACTCCCAAAGGGCGGGCCCCATGAACGACACCACCACGCGTGGGCCGCAGCCGCCCAAGGCGCAGGACGCCACCGACCCCATCGACCTCACCGACTTCGTCGAGGAAGAAGAGGCCTCCATCGACACGCCGCCGAGCTTGCTCGACGACCCGACGGGGTTGTGGCCCGCTCACTCTGGGTTGCACTCGAGCATGCTGTCGGTCGCCGCACCGATCGGGGGCGCACAGTCGTGGCAGAACCTGGTGGAGCAGCTTGCCGCCGAGAGCCGTCTGGTCGACAACGACGAGCTTCGTGGCGCCATCCAGTGTGAGGCGGGACGGCTGCTCATCGACCGTCTCGGTCGCCGAGAAGAAGGCGAACTGCTGCTGCGCAAGAGCGGCAGCCCGATCGCAAAGTTCCTCGATGAGCAGGCGCTCGGTGGCGGACTCTCGACCTTGGCCACCGAGCTGGCGTCACTCGAAGCGGAGGCCCGGGATGAATCCCGCGACCCCGAGGTGCGGGCGTCGGCCTGGATTGAGTTCGGACAGCTGTGCGAGGAGCGAGCCTCCAACCTGCGCCGCAGCTACGACGCCTACAACCAGGCGCTCGCACTCAGCCCGTCGCATCCCGTCGCGCTGGCGTTGGCGACCGAGGTTTCGACCTTTCTCGGCGAGGCCGAAACGGCCCGCAACCACCTCACCGAGCAACTGACGCTGACCCAGTCGGCGAGGTTGCGCGCGACCCTGCTGCTCGAGCTGGCGGAGCTGACCGACGACGCGGACGAGCGCCTGATCGTGCTCGAGCAGGCACACCAAGCCGACCCCGGCGAAGAGACCGCCCTGCGTCGACTGTCGCGCGCTCTGGCCGCGACGGGCGACCGGGAGCAGCTGGGCCAGCTGTACCGAGAGTTGGCGCGGGTCGCAGAGGATCCAATCTCCGCGAGCACCGCCCTGCACCTCGCGTTCCTGACGCTGCGCGAAGGCGGCCATCCCGTCGACGACCTGGTCGAGGAGCTGGCGCGCGCCGAGTCTGAGCAAGGGGACAGCAGCGATTTGGCGGCGCCTCTGCTCGAGGTTGCGCTGTACGTCGAACAGCAGATCGCCGCGGGCGAGGACCCCGAGGGACTCCCCGAAAACGAACGATTGCTCGAGCGCCTGGCGACCGGGCTCGACGACCAGCGCGAGCAGGCCCTGGTGCGCGAGCAGCTGGCGCGCATCCGGCTCGCCCGTCTGCGCAGCGCGTCCGCAAGCGATGCTCCGGGCACCGAACCAGAGGCCCAAGCGGCTCTGTGCGACGCGCTCGAACAAGACCTACGTTTTTGCCAGGTGCACCTGCCCGAGCACCGCTGGGTCAACGTTGCCCTGGCCGAGGTGCTCGAGGCGCAGGACAACATGCCCACCCTGGTGCTGCACCTTGAAGAATGGGCGCGCACGCAATCGGCCGGCCCAGGGCGAGCCTCGATTTTGCTGCGCCTGGGCCGTGCACACGAACTCAAGCGGGGCGACCTGTCCCGAGCCGCCGAGATCTACGAGCTCGCGGTCGCCGAGGACCCCGACAACCCGAACTGCCTGCGGGCGTTGGGCGGCATCTACGAGAAGATGCGTCGGTGGCCGCAGGCGGTCGCCTGCCTGCGTAGGCAAGTCGCCGAGACGCACGACGCTCCCGAAAAACTTGCCGCGCTGCGACGCATCGCTGGGATGGCAGAGCACGAGCTAGACGATGCCGACCTGGCGATCGCCACGCTCGAAGAGGTCGTTCGCATCGACCCCGACGGAATCCTGTCGCTGTACCAGCTCGCGAAGCTCTGTCGTATCCATCGGCGGCCGAACGTTCTGATAAGCGCGCTGACGATGCTCGTCGAGCGCGTCAACGACGACGTCGCGCGAACCGCTGTCCTCGTGGAGTTGGGCGAAGTCCAGGAGCTGCACCTCAAGCAGCGCAAGGCTGCCCGCGCCTGCTACGAGCGCGCGCTCAAGCTCACCCCGGGATACACCCCTGCCCTGGGCGCACTCGGTCGGCTGTACCGCGATGGTGGCGAGCTCGACGCACTCGTGGGCCTGCTGGTCCCCGAGGTCGACACCGTCACCGACCCCGCCGCGCTTGCATGCAAAGCCGGCCGCGTGTGTTTCGAGGAAATCGGCGACATCGATGGCGCGATCGAGCACTTCCGGCGCGCCTACGAGACAAACCCAGACCTCGCGCCCGCCCGCGAGATGCTCGCGCAGCTCCTCACCGGTCGCGGACGGATCCGGGAGGCCTACGATCTGCTGCGCGCCCAGGACGTGCCGCGCAGCGCAGCGCTCACGGCCGACTACCACTACCGCCTAGGCCTGCTCGCTGAGGCCATCGCCCGCGACGACCAGGGGGACCAAGGCGCCCCCCCCACGGGCGGGCATCCCAGCGACGACGCTGCGCTGCAGCACTACCGTGCCGCCTTGCGGGCGCAGCCAGACCACGGGCTCGCGTTTGAACGAAGCCGCCGGCTCCTCGTCGCGTACAACGACGTCCCGAACCTCATCCACCTGCACGAGGCACTGCTCGAGCACAGCGGCGACGATGCCATGGTTGTGCATCTCGTCCAGCTGGGCCGGCTGCACCTCAACAGTACCGACGGTCTCGCCACCGCGCGCCGATACTACGAGCGCGCGTTCGAAAAGGCGCCCGACGATCCGATCGTACGGCGGGAGTTCGAGGGATTGCTTCGGCTCAGTGGGGACACCCAGTCGCTCCCCGCACTGATCCTGCGGTCCGCACAGTCGAGCGCCGACACGCACCTCAAAGCCACCCTTCTCGTCGAAGCCGCCGAGCTTCTACTGGGCACCGCGGTCCCGGAGGACCACGACCTGGCCGGGCGCGCCATTTTGGATGCGTTGCATTGCGATCCGGGCAACCCCTACGCCGTCCGGCATTTGGAGCGCCTGCTGTCGGAGCCCGATTCTCCGTTTGTGATCAAGGACGCGGTCTCCGCCCGGGCGGTGCGGGCCCAGTCCGACGCCGAGCGGGCGATTTTCTACGTCGAGAGCGCAGAGTTACTCGAGCGCGTCGGCGCGTGGGGGCAAGCGCGCCGAGCGTACGTGGCCGCCAAAGGAGCGCTCGACGATCTGGCACCCGCCGACCTCGGCCTCGCGCGCATCGCCACCGACGATCGGCGGGCCGCCGCCGCGGGCGAGGGCAAGAGCTCGATTCACGTACTCGTCGCCGAGGCCCGTGACGCGGGCGTCCGTGCCGGCCGAGGCGATGTCGCCGCGCGGGCGGTCGCCATCAAGATCATTGGTGAGATTCTCCAGCGCGATATCGAGAACCGCGACGCGATCACGTTGGCCCGCACGCTCGCGGGCCAGGTTGGCGATGCGCAGCCGCTCACCGAGCTTCTCGCCGACGTGTTCCCTCGCCTCACAGATGTGGCGCTGCGCTACGACCTCGGCTTGTTCTTGGGCGAGCACTCCATCGCCCTCGAAGAGGCGGTGAAGTACTACGAGGCCGCCGCGAGCGCGCGCCCCGACGGTCGTCGGGCCTTGCGCGGACTGGTCAACACCTACCGTCAGATGGGAGACGACCGGCGCGCTGCCGAGGCGACCGAGCGCCTGCTCGAGTTGTTCGACCCCAGCGAGCCGTCGGCCATCGACCTCCGCATGGGGATCGCCAGCTTCCTGTCGGCGTCGGCCGAGACCCTTCCGCGGGCGGTGGAGCACGCGCGCGTCGTACTTCAGGCGCGCGGCGATGACCCTCGCGCCATCCAGCTGATGGCCGACCTGCTGCAGCGGGCCGGCAAGCGAGTCGAGGCCGCAGACCTCCTCGAGCGCCTCGCCGCCCGCGAGCGCAACCGCGACAAGCTGCATGAGATCTACCTGCGGAAGGCCAAGCTGCTGGCCGAGGTCATGGGCCAGGAAAAGCCCGCGTTGGAGGCCATCGAGCGCGCAGCGGCCCTCAATCCAGGCAACCGCGAGACGGTCTCGCTGCTGGTCGACCAACTCAACCGGACCGGTCAGTCGGCCCGCGTTGCCACCTACCTCCAGCCGATCCGAAATGCGCTGGTGGCCAACATCTCTCGTGGCGCCGTGTCGCTCCGGGACTTGTCCCTGCTGTCGACCGTGAGCCGCAGGGTGCACACGGGCTTGGCGCGTATGGCCGGTGTCTTGCTGTACTCGATGGAGCCCTCACCCGGCGCGCCGCCAGCCGAGGTGGCGCTCAGCATCAACCGCACCGGGCTGCGAAGAATCCTCGATACGCCGTCTCAGCGCGTCGGGCTGTACTCGGCAGCCGAGCCGCCACTGCTGCACTCGCTGCTGCAGACGCTCGAGGGGGTTGTCGCCCGCCTGTCGCGAGACTTCCCGTCCGTCGGCGGCATGGACAACGCTCCGATTCCACCCGGTGCCGACGTGCAGCGCGTTGCGCCGTACGCCCGCAAGTGGGCGGACATCGTCGGTCTTCCGCCCCCGCGCCTGTCGGCGGGTGCCACGGCAGACACCGTGGTTCTGCTCCACGATAGGTCGCCACAGATCCGGATTGGGCTCAACATCTGGAAGGGTGCCGACGAGGTCGCGCTGCGCGGCTTCGTTGCCCTGGCGCTGGCCCGCTACGCCCTTGGGGCGCCCCGGGCACGGGCACTTTCGGCCAGCGCGACGGACCTACTCCTCGCGGCCGCGTTCGAGGCCGTCGGCGTGTTCAACCCAATGACCGCCGACACCGATCCTCGGCGGTTGCGCGAAGTGGCGGGGCACCTCGCCAAGCTGCTTCCACCCCGCCAGCGTCGTGCTCTGGAGCGCGAGTGTCAGGGCCTGGCCAACCACGCGCTCGACGGCGCAACACGAGCCACACTGGCGACCGACCTCCACGTCGCTGCGCTTCTGACCGGCGACGTGGGTGCGTGCTTGGCAGCAGCCTGCTTCTTGGACGGCGCCAGCGGCGGCTCGCTCAAGCAGCGTGTCAACCGCTCGCCCACCGGGCAAGAGCTACTGGCGCACCTGCTGTCGGACGGCTTCCTCACCGCCCAAGATCTGGCGTCGCAGCGCTGACGCCCCCGCGGGGGCGTCACGTCGATGCCGCCGAGCCTACGCGCGACGCGGTTGACCGCGGCGCGCCCGCTGCTCTTCTTGGGCCTGCTGCTGCTGCACAACCCGCAGCAGGCTAGCGACCTGAAAGCCGAGCAACCGAGCGACCCACTCCATGGTCTCGGGCTCGTCATTGTCGACGAGAGCGCTGACCATGTCCGAGAGCTTGCGCGCCGCGCTTACGTCGCCCTCGAGCCACAGGTGAATCGCGGCATCGGACAGCCCCTGCGCCAGCGCGCCCTTGAGCCCCTCACGAACACCCTCATCCCCAGCGATCGACTTCATCAGCAGCTCGACACGGGCATCGTCCTCGGTCGGCTGTGGCTTGTCGCCGTGGATCTCCGCTGCCCGGCCCAGCGTCGACTCGAGGTCGAGCAATGGCGGCCAGTTCGGAACGCCCGCTTTTTGGAGCATGTCGTTGATGTCTTTGTCGGCCTCAAACGCGGGCTGGTCGTCGAGCCCGGTCAGGAAGCTGGTCGGGCGCTCCTTGGGCGCGTCACCGAGGCGGGTCAGCACCTGGTCGAGCGCTTGCGGAACCGAAACGCCCGCGGCCACCGTGGCATCGCGCGCGAAGCGGATCCGCTGCATGAGCCACTCCACTGGGATGCGACGCTCGCCAACCTTGCGGTCCCAATCGCGGACCATCCGCACGCGCTGGCCGTCGCTTTGCTTGTAGCTGGAAAAGTCCAGGACCCGATCGCCCGAACCCAACGCGCCCGCAAACAGTGTCGACCCCGTGTCGGTGTCGGGGATGCTGAGCATGAACCGCATCGCGCCAGGAATGGCACGGGTGTCCACAATGGCGACCGCCTCAAGCGGTCCGCGCAGGTCCGAGAGCGTCGAGCCCACCGTCCAGCCCGTGGGCGCGGCATCGGGGATTTCGACGCCCTTGCTCTTGAGCGTGTGTAGAGCCTTCCGCGCGGCCTTTCGCACGCGCTTGTCTTCGTGGTCGCGCACGGCAACCAACGAAGTGGCGTCCTGCTTGCTGACCAGTTCGGGAATCGACTCGAGGAGCTTGTCGGCTTGTGCGCTCATGAAATTCCGCAGTCCGCGCGATTACTACATCCCCAGATCCATCGCAAACGCGGGCCGCAGGTTTGCGCCCGTGCCCCAGCGCGCCCGCTTCCAGCGCCCCTCGTGCATCAGCTGCCAGGAGAGCGCGGTACGCACCATCCGCAGCGCCACACCGCCCTCAAGGGCGAGATCCGTCTTTTCGCCACTGTCGGAACCAAGGTCATAGAACGCCTCCGCAAGGCCCGAGCCAAGGATGAGCTTGTGGTTGCCCACGACCGCGGCACGACTGCCATCGCCCAGGTAGGCCACCACCAGCCGCGGCGGTGGCTGTGGATCGTCGATGACGGGCACGAGCGTCTCCCCCTGCCAGACATCGGGCGGGGTCACACCGACCAGGTCGGCGAGGGTGGGTCCCAGGTCGAGCAGATCCACGGGCACGGTAACACGGCCTGGCGCCAGCAGCTTGGGCGCACGAATCGCCAGCGGCACGGTGATGCTCTCGTCGTACAGCTTGCGACCGTGACCGGCACCGCCGTGTTCGAAGAACTCCTCGCCGTGCACCCCCATCAGGACGACCACGGCGTCCTCGAGCCTCCCCTGCCTCTCGAGCATCTCCAAGAGGTCGCCGAGGGCTGCGTCCACCATCTGAAGTTCACCGCGATACAGGCGGCGCACGTACTTCAGCTCATCGCTCGTCGGCTCGTGCTTGCCCATGTGCACACGACCGACCCAAACATGGGTCAGATGCGCCAGGGGTGCCCCTGGCGGGGGCACAACATCCGCGGTCAGCTCACGCATAGGCTCGTAGGGCGCTTGAGGGTCGTTGACGTTGGCGAGCAGAAACCATCGCTCTGAGCGCCCGGTGACCAGCCGACGGAGCATCGTCACCACTGCGCGCGCACTGTCGTCTTCGGCCTGCGCTGAGATCACGCGGGATGTATCGAACCCCTGGAGCAGGCCGCGTTCCTTGTTGACGTAGTCGTTGGCGCTGACCGCCGCACGATAATAGCCACCGCGCGCGAGCGTCTCGGGGACCAGTACCTGCCCGTCGGCGACGTACGTTCCCCGGACTGTGAGGTGAACCGAAGGGACAACCGACGAGAGCCACGCGGCGTGGCTGGGCACCGCCGCGGCACCGATGGCGTACGCACGCTCGAACACCAGCGATTGGCGCACGAAGGACTCGATGTGCTCCAGCGAGGGACGCCGACCCGGCTCGAGAAGCGCATCGGACCGCGCCCCCTCCACCGAAAGCACGATGATGTCGCGCAGCGTGCGATGCCGGGTATCGCGAGGCACGGTGCGACGCGCGACGATCTCGGCCGCTAAGATGACGGCTTCGGCCTCCGTCGACCCGCGCACGGCAAGCTCCAGCCGGATCGGGGTGTCGCCCCACGCGGTGAGATCCAACTCGTGCTCCTGACCGGCCGGCCGGAGCGGCTCGTCGACCAACGTGGTTCCTTTGCGGCCCTTGCGGTGGTCGGCATCGCTGCTGACACGGACGGTGATGGCGCCTTTGCCTTGGACGGCCAGCACAAAGCGGCCCCGCCTCGGGGGGGTCACGTAGTAGGCCAGTGCACTCCCTCCGGCCAAGCGAACCGTGGACTCGCCCTGCGGACGAGGCTGGACGGTGACAGCGGGCCCCACCGTCTGCGGTGGGCGCGTGATGACGGCGTGTGCACCAAACTCGACGCGCTCCACGGCGGCGGAGACCTCCACGTCGCCATCCTCGCTCGCGGCCAGCCGCCGAAAGTGGAGCCGCATCCGATTCTCACCGGGCTGCACGATGTCCGCGGGCACCGACAGCGTGCGCCGCTGCCACCCCTCCGTCAGCCGAAGGTGCGCCAGCGGCCGCTCGTTCCACAACACGGTCATCTGCTGTTTTTCGGTCATCGGGCGCACGGTGACCGCAACCGCAAGTCCGGGATGCTCTTCGCTATCGGGGTTGAGTCCGGGGCTGCGCGCACCGTCAACGGGGATGTCGATCGAGGCGGTTCGTCCCCGCAGCACGCCCGCCGCCCGGCCATCGACCTGAACCCCCAGCTGCCAGCGCTCGGCCTGGCCCAACGCGATGTGGCGCGCGGCTGAAGCCCGAGACAGGTCGATGAGTACCCGCTCGTCCCGCAGCACGACCGCACTGGGGCGCTGCGCTATCAAATCGAGCCAGCCGTCGGTGGTCTCCACGCGCGCCACAGGAGCGACGACGCGGGGCGCTTCGGATGCGACCGGGGCCGCCACCTTCGCGGGGTCACTCGGCGTCGAACCGCCGCACGCTACGGCAACGACGACAAAGACAAGAGCACAGAGCCACCTCATGCGTCCCGATCCCGATCCCGATCCCGCGCCCCCAGGGTGGCGTCTTCCGCGGGGTCCGCATCCGGCTCCACCGGCTCGTCGCTCTCCACCGCCGCGTCGCTCTTCGCCGCCTCGTCCGGCTCCACAGCCGCGTCCGGCTCCACAGCCGCGTCCTGCTCCACAGCCGCGTCCGGCTCCACAGCCTCGTCCGGCTCCACAGCCTCGTCCGGCTCCACAGCCTCGTCCGGCTCCACCGCCTCGTCCGGCTCCACAGCCTCGCCCTGCGGCGGTTCTGAGCCCTCGCCAGGGCCACCGCCCGTACGAGGCTCCGCCGTCTCGGCGTCCGGCTTCGCGTCCGGCGCTTTTCCACGCAGCCCCGCCGGGTCTGGACGCAGCAAGCCACGCAGCTGGTACGCGCGGCCCCCCCAAAGTCCCACGAGTCCCGCCGCCCCCACGACCCCGGCACCTGTGGCGACCCACGCTAGTGCCTCGGCCCGAAGCGCCGCTTCGAGCCAGCCGACCGCGGAAAGCAGCACGACCAATCCCGTGGCGACGGCCCAACCACCACGCCCACGGGAACTGCGATGATCGAATGCAGCCAGCACCACGCAGAGCGCGACGATCCCGGCCCCCACGGCAACGGAAATGTCCGGGAGCCCCCGCGCCCACTGCACCAGCTCCTGCAGCAACGGCCCCTGCCCGACCGCTTCGGACCACGTAGGCTGGAGCTGCCCGGCGGGCCATGCCGCAAGCTGCAGGCCGGCCTGAGCACCGATCGCTGCGACAGCGCAGGCCACAGCCAACGGAACCCGACGCGCCCAGAGCAGGCCGCCCAGCGCCGCGGCGAGCACCGCAATCCACGGCACAACGCGGACGACGACCGGCCCCGGTGGCTTCAGACTCCACCCCTTGCGATGCAGCATGCCGCGCACCAGCCAAGTCCGTCCCTCGTGGACGTATTCGAACCGAAGCTCGTGCGGCCCATCGCCGACGCGAAACCCCGGCTCCACCTTCGCAGCATCCTGGGCGACCTCGGTCAGCCACGCCGTATTGCCGGCCACAACAACTCGGACTCCCAACGGCTTGTTCGGCGGGGCCCCAGGCTCGCCACGCAGCCCGGCGAGGTCAGCAACCTCTGCGGTTGCGACCACCAATCCGCGATGCAGCGCATGCCGGGTGACCTCGGCCTCCTGGGCGAACACGACGCCCCCGAGCACGGCCAGGAGCGACAGCAACGAGAGAATCAAGGCTCGGCGGCTGCCCACCCAGCCTTTTATCGCGCCAACCACGCGGAGGCCAACTCGAGCCCCGCGGCGAGGCGGAGCAGCACATCCTCGTCGGCGATCAGCGGCACCGCACGAACTCCGTGCCCGCTCTCGGGCACAGGAAAGCCGATCGCGGGGTCGTCCGGCGGCTCGACGGCAGCGGGCTGCACCAGCATCAGTCGGACCACGGCAGCCCGCTGCGAGGGGCTCGCCATCGCCAACAGCACCTTCATGCCCTCGGCGCGCATCCGCGGAGAACCGTAGACCGCGAGACCAATCGCCGTCCGCCACCGGGTCTGCCAGTCCGTGGCGTGCTGCGCTAACGCCAGGCGCACGGGAGCCAAGCGGACCGCATGGCCCAGGGAAGCGGCCGCTGGCGGGAGCGCGCCCATCGAGCCCCCCAACGCGGCCAACGTCAGCCCCGCCACGTCAAACGCGCTGGCCGGCGGCGGCGCAGCGCCGGACCCAGCCCGTGCCAACGCAAAGGCGTGCCGTTCTGTCGCCGCGGGACCCAGCAGCTGTTCGATGACCAGCGATCGCCACTGTGGGGAAACATCGTCGGCAGACGCGGGCCCCAGCGCGCCCTCGCCCACCCGCCACAGCAGCGCCTCACGCATGGCCCAACGCTGCGCGGGTGCGACGGCATCCAAGTGCGCCTGGATGTGACGACCGAGCGTCTCACGCCCAACCTCGGTCTGCCCGCCCCCCCACGACCGTGCACTGTCCGACAGGCCCGCGAACAGCAAAGCCTCGCGTACCGCGGGCGCGCGCAGGCCCGGGGTGTGCAGCAAGGTCTGACGAAGCGCGAGTCGAACGAGCGAGCGATTGCCCGTCGCCTCGGCAAACCTCGCGGTGTCGAGCCATTGCGCGCGTGGGTCACGGGCAGACGCAGCCGCGGCGACCGCAAGCGTTTCGGCTTCGAACGGTCGCCCGCCCAACATCGCAAGCCGTGCCATCGTGGACAGCGTCGTCGGCGTGGCCACGCCCGGCTCGTGCGCGAGCAAGTCTGAGGTGAACTGCGCCGTGGGCGACGGCGACATGGGGACCCAGAGCGTCGTGGCATCTCGCGCGGCGCACCCGAGGGTGATGTCGGCTTGCACGACATGGGCCAGCGCATCGACCTGCGTCGGCGAGGGGCCCTTGGACACCCCGTCCGCATCGAGCACGTCCGCAAGCGGACCGTCGGCTGCGAACCGTTCTCCGACCGTTGGGCACGATCCCGCGGCCGGCAGCGGTGCGCGCCCCGACGTGGCCTGCGCGGCCAGCCGTGCGGCGGCGTCCTCAAACCATGCATCGCCCATGACGCGTGCGACGAGTTGCTGATCCTCATCGTCCTTGCACGGTCCGCCGCAAAAATCCCTCGCGAGCAGCAGTCCGGTGGCGGCCGCCGATCCCATCGGGGCCAGCAAGCTGGGGGCCGCGTCGGCCGTGGCCAGGGCTTGCGCGAAGCGGCCCCCGGCCAGATGCCAGCCCGCGAACTGTGCTGCGATAGCGCCCGCGTTGGGAATACGCTCGGCCTCGGCCCGGGCGATGGCGTACCGCGCCATCTCCAGTGCCAGGTCGGGCCGACCGCGCCCATGCCGAAGCCGCGCGAGCATCAAGGTGGCATGCAGTGCCTGCTCCGTCGGGGGCAGACGCGATGTCCAATGCGAGGGTTTGTCTGGGGCGACCTGGCGTTCGACCGGGTCTGGCGCAGCCGCGGTGCTCCCTGACGCTCCGGCGTCGGAGGTGTCGCGACCCGTGTCCTCAGCGGCGGGTTCCTGCTGTGGGGGGCGGGGTGACTCGGGCGTAGCGTCGGGTTGCTCGGGGCCACCGGCCGCCCCGGCCGCGGGAGCCGGCGGCGTGGGTCGAGGGCGCCAGGCCGTCCCCAGCGCCAACTCCGTCGCGCCGAGGTCGCCCAGCCACGCAAAGACCCGCCACGCCGCCGGGCCTGCCGAGTCGGTGGCGCGAGCGACCCACACGGCGCGCTCTCCTGGCCCGAGTCGTTGGTTGGGCCCCACGGGCATGTCGTCCAGGACAGCGCCGAGGCGCAGCCGCAAGTAGGCGGCGGACCCCTGGGGCAGGCTCATGACGCGCGGCGCAAAATCCGACCACTGCGAATCCCCAACCCAACGTCGGACCTCGTCGTCCTCGATCACCGCGGTGGACAACGAGCCCGACAGGTCCGCGACGAGCAGCGTGACCACCTGCTCGGGCGACAGCGTCAGGGCGTACCGACTCGCAACACTACGGATTGCGACGGGACCGGCCGAGGCGGCGTCGGCCAGTGCCCGCGCCGGGTCTGGCAGCTCAGGCATCGTTTCCGCGGGGAGCACCGACAGCGCCACCCGAGCATCCACCTCCGCCTGCTGTGCCGCGGTCGCACGGGCCTTGCTCTGCGCGAGCCGCCGCTGCGACCGCGCGTCTGTCGGCTCGCCGCACAGGGTTGTCGCGCGGTCCAGGTCGCGACCTGCGGCAGCCCCCGCGCCCGCGCGGGCGAACCCGTCGGCACGCCGCCGAAGGAGCTCGCAGACATCATCCCGGCCAGCCAACGCGGTCACATCACGATCGACGATGCGTGCGTAGTGCACCGCCGCCGTCCCCTCGAGCCCGTGCGCCAGTTCGAGGTCCGCGAGCATCGTCAGCGACGCAAGCCCCCCGCCTCGCTGAAAATCGCCGAGCAATACGCCACGGGCTTCATCGACCCTGTCGGTCCGCACCAGCGCCAACGCCCAGGCGCGGGCCTGCTTGCCACGGGGCGGCCGACGTCGGGAGAGCGCCCGCTCAATCGCCGCGCTGTACTCACCGTCCGCCGTCAACCGCTCGACGCTGGCGCATCCGACCAGCGCAGCAGCCCCGATGGAGGCGAGCACGAAGTCACGCAGGCTCACGCGTCGGCTGCCTCGCCGCCGCAACCCAGCGCTGCGTCGCCGCCCGCATCCGCGACCAAGCGGCCCAGCAGGGCCTGATCGTCCGCACGCAGCGTGTCGCGGACAGCCAGCGTCGTGCACAGGTGTGGCAGCGCGGGCTCGGGGTCACCGAGGTGGATAAACGCCTCCGCGACGCGCAGATGGTTGAGGGGCTCGTCGGGATGCTCGTCCGCGAGCGCCTCGAGCAGCTCCAACCCCGTCTCCGAGTCTCCGTGCTCCACCAAGCGCGGAGGCGCCATCACATACAGCGAGCCCAGCATCCGAGTCGCTGCCTTGCCCTTGAACTCGGGATCGCGCTCGATGGAGAGCCGCGCGTAGCGCTCCACACCAGTGACCAGCTTGCCTGCCTTGACGCCACGCAACTCCGCGACGCGGCCGAGTAATGCAGCCCGCGCAAACGCATACTCCGCGGTGCCGTCGTCCTCGATCTTCTGCACGCCATCGAGGGCGAATTGCCGATCATCTTCGGAGTCACGTCCGTCGGCGATGAGCGCCTCAAGCTCGGCGTAGATCTGCATCGCGTCGGCCTCGTCGGCGGCGTCCGCCACGGTCGGGGCCACATCCGTCGAAGCGGGCGCCTTGGGACAACCGGCCAACGACAGGGCGATCAGGGCGACGAGCGGGCTTCGCAGCATGGCGCAGTCTTAGCAGGAGCCGCGCGCCCGCGCACGCCCGCGTCAGCCGTCGTACTTGGCGGCCAGGGCGTCCAGCCCATCCGCAGGCGCAGCCTCCAACGCATCGATTCCGGCGGCCCCACAGGCTTTGGCCCCTTCCCCAGCGCAGATTTTCGGCAGGTTCTCCGCAAAGGCCTTGGCCTCCGCGTCGTCGGCGTTTGCGAAGCGCGTCACGATCAACGAGGGGAGCTTCGGCGAAAACCACACGGTCTGGAGCGCGTCCCCGCCCTCCAACTTCGACATCGCACCGATCTGGGCGTCGTCGATCAGCGCGCACTCGGCTTCACCTCGGATCACCTTCTTGATCGTCTGCACGGGGCGCCGCGTATGTTCGACCTCAAAGTCGGTCAGCGAGAACGCATCACCCGCCACGACGGCATCGATGAACTTGGCGTCTCCGCCGAGGTTTGTGGCCAGAGTCTTGCCTTTGCAGCCGGCCAAGTCGATCGCATTGCTGCTGATCAAGTAGAACTGCTTGCCGCCCGCGGCCGCCGCTTGGACTGTGCCCACGGGGGACAGGCCGTGCTTTTTGCGCATCGACAGATACGCGACCAGGCTCAGGATCCCAAAGTGCGGTTTTTCAGCCGCGACCCAGCCCTTGGCGAGCTTCATGCTGGTGAAGTACTTGCCGCGTGCGCCTGCCCAACCGTTGACGCGGGCGGCGACATCCATCAGCGCGTCGATGTAGCTCTGGGCCGACGATGCCGAGCCAGTGCCTCCCACGCGAAGCACGAGGACGGGCACCGCGTCGTCCGCGGGCGCCGCGGCGGCAGCGTCCGCTTCCGCGGGGGCCGCCTCCGCGGGCGGGGCGATAAGCATCGACGCAGCAAGAGCTGCTGCCCCGAAGAGAGGGGCAAGGACAGGGGATGAAGCGCTACGCGATGAGGCCGACATAACAGCTGGTCGGATTAGACGGCGGCCGCCCGCGAGTATGCAACCTCGCGCAATCAGCGCTCTTCGACGGGCGTTTTTGAGCCCTCGGGCGGCGCGTCCGACTCCAACGGCGCGTCGACATAGTCGAATTCTGCGCCAAACGTGTCGCGATATCGGCGGGTTGCGCCGTCCAGTTGCACCAGGCGATCGGGGACAAGTGTGATCTTCCCCCCACCGCGCGGCAAGTCCATCGCGAGCTGAGGAATCGCCAAGCCACTGACGCGACCCCGCATCTCGTCGAGAATGTCGACGCCGGTCTGCACCGCCGTCCGCAAATGCGCCGTCCCACCGACCGGGTCGCACTGGAACATGTAGTACGGCCGACAGCGCTGGCGAAGGAGCCACCGACCCAGCTCGGTCACGGTGTCCGCGTCGTCATTGATTCCGCGAAGGAGCACCATTTGGTTGCCTACGCTGAAGCCTGCGTCGGCCAGCAGGTTCAAGGCGCGCGCGGCCTCGGGGGTGCACTCGCGCGGGTGATTGAAATGCGTGCTGACAAACAGCGGGTGGTACGGCCGCAGCGCCTCGACCAACTCCGGGGTAATGCGCTGCGGCAGTGTGACCGGGTTGCGCGTGCAGAGTCGGATGACCTCGACGTGCGGGATGGCGCGGAGCCTCGCAACGATCTGGACCAGCCGCTTGTCGGAAAGACTCAGCGGATCGCCACCGCTGACGAGCACATCTTTGATCGCGGGCGTGCGCGCGATGTAGTCGAACGCCGCATCAAACATCGCGATCGTGGGCGCACTGCGAGCATCGCCGACCTTCCTCGCTCGCGTGCAGTGGCGGCAGTACACCGCGCAGTTGTGCGTGACATACAGCAGCGCGCGGTCGGGATAGCGGTGCACCAGGTTCGGGACTGGGCTGTGCGGCTCCTCGCCAAGCGGGTCCTCCAGGTCCCACGGCGTCGTCCGCAGCTCGTCCGCGTGCGGGATCGCCTGACGTCGAACCGGGCAATCGGGACCGCCCATCAAGCTCAGGTAGTAGGGCGTCGCCGCAAACGGAAAGGTACCGACGCGCCCGTTGATCCCCTCGCGTTCGGCGTCGGTGACGGTGATGAGCTTCTCGAGCGTCGCGAGGTCGCTGACACGATGGCGGAGTTGCCAGCGCCAATCGGACCATTCGGCGTCGGGTACCGTGGACCAGGCGGGGTGACGAACGGAGCTCACGTGGCGGGAGTATCGACGCGGGATGGCGCCAACGCCAGCACGGCGCCCAGCACCGCTGCGGCGACCCCCAAGATCAACGGCCACGAGCCCACGCTGCCGCCGCTGGAGCTGGCGGCACCGTGAGCGAGGCCGTGGGCGCGGTCGGACCACACCAAGAGCGACTCCGGCAGGATCCAAGCCAGTGCGAGCCCAAGCACGATGGCCCCGCCGTAGAACGCCGCAAGGACCCGGGCTCGACGCTTGGGCGACAGACGCCCACCGCGCAGCGGCGCGGGAAGCACCGACATGACCCGACGCGCGAAGAAAGGGTCGACGCCCGGAGATCGCTCGACTGGATCGAGGTCCGCGATGGCGTCACCCAGTGGGGAGCGCTCGCGGCTCACGAGGCTCCGTCGGCGGCGGCATCGGCCGCATCCATGTGACGACGCAGGATTCGCTTGGCCCGGTGAAGGTGTGTCTTCACCGTGCCCAGGGGCAGATCGAGGATCTCCGCGATCTCCGGATACGTAACTTCTTGGAGGTAATACAGGACCACGACCGCGCGATAGCGGTCCGGCAGCGCGCCGATGGCGTGCCGTAGATCGCGACGCAGATCGACCCGTGGCACCGACAATGCATCCTCGGGCGCGGCCGCTCGGACGTCGTAGTCCTCGGGCAACGCGGAGAACCGCTTGCTCCGCGAGCGATGGTTCAAGAATACGTTGTAGGTGATGCGGTACAGCCAGGTGCCAAAGCTCGAGTGGCCCCGAAACCCCACCAACCCACGATAGGCGCGCATGAAGACCTCCTGGGCGAGGTCGTCGGACACCGTCGTATCCGACGACAGCCGCAGCAGCAGGGCGCGGACCTTGGCCTCGTGCATCACGACCAGGCGAGAGAACGCCTCGCGGTCACCCGCCGTCGCGCGCTCGATGACCTCGCTGTCGGGCAGCTGCGTGTAGTCGAGCTCGCGGCGGCGCGCGGTGCTTCGACCGACACCGAGGCGCCCTAGCGCAGACGCAAGCGTCGCGACCTTGGCGCTCAAAGGGGACCACCGTGATTGGGATGGTCAGGCTTCGCGTCGAGGTCGGCCCACGCACGGCAGGTTGGCGCCTGTAAGGGATCTCCGCGCGCGTCCGGCTCAGCGGACGCGAGCCCTTCGCCGACGGCGAGGCGGTACGACACGAGGTAGCCAAGACCGATGAACGCAGGCACCAGCCCCGCAGCGCCCAGAGCACGATCCGAGAGCAAGAGCCCAGCGGCGCACAGACCGATCCCTGCGCACAGCGACACTACGCCACGTCGTAGATCGCGGCGGGCGGGCGCGACGATCAGCCCTTCCGGCGGCGTCAGGCCACGTTCGATCAAGCGGCGAGCGACATCCATGCGTCGCTGCTCTGACATCATTCGCATTCGGCCCAGAGCGATGATGACAAGCGCGGTGACGCCCAAGAACGCAAAGCCCACCCCCTGAACGGACGCGCACGCGGCGCCATCGGCGTGCTCGACCTGGAACCCGAACGCGCCGAACCCGAGCGAGCCCGTGAACCGCACCACGCCATCGACGATGGCCGCGCCCGAGAACAGCACGTCTCGCGCCAGCTCGAGCGCCAAACCGGGGGCCTCCATCGTGGCGATAGAGGCCGCGTGTGCCGTCGACGCGAGCAGTGAGACGCACGCCACCACGGCCAGTGGAGCGATCGCGCACATGGCGCCGACGTATTGAGATCTGTTCACCGATTCCACCCGCAGCACGCACCACGCAGGTGCATAGAGCCGTCCGATGGTACGACACACGCGCGTCGCGATCAGTTTCGGTCGCGCGTCGTGAGCGTACGACCCAGCGTTATTCCGCGCTCGTTGTTGCGCGCAAAAACCGCCGCGCGATCGACACCAACCACGCAACGCCGATGGCATACACCTCAAAGGCCATCAGTACGATTATCGGGTCGTACGGAGAGCGAAACCGAGCACCGCCGATGTACGCAAAGGCGATCAGCACGATCGCCCACAGATGCAGGGCAACGACGCCGAGCCCGCGGTGCCGACCCACAAAGAACACGGCGAACAGTCCGAGCAACGCAGGGACCGCGAGCGCGTTGGCGTGGATGGTGCCCCACTTGCGCGCCACGTCCCGCCACTCCGATTTGCCGGAGTCAGGCCACATGACGTTGTAGCGCCACAACAGGAGGCCGTTGACCGCGCTGTACTCGACCTGCTTTTGCCACGTGGTCTTGGCCACGCACTCGTCGATCATCTCTCCCAGAATCTCGTCGTCGCCGATGTACCCGCGATAGGTCATCTCGACGCCCATCGCGGGGTCCAGCCCAGGCCATTGGCCGGGCATCATCTTCTCTCGCTTGGCGAGCTGGATGAGAGGAGGGGGTCCGAAGCTGGTGCGCCGCTGGCTACGATTGGCCGGCTTGGCGATGATCTTCTTGTTGTGACAGCGACCGAACACCTGGTTGAACTTGCCGTTCTCTGAGATGAGCCCCCATCGCCCCTTCGTGGCCGGCCACGGCTCGCCCCGCGGCGACGTGTGGTAGTTCAGCCGCGCCGCTGAGAACACCACGATCAACAGCAGAGGCAGCCCCGCCACGAGCAAGCCGGAAAACCGCAGTGCAGGCATCCGGCGTCGCCAGACGATCCACATCAGCCCGAACAGCGCGATGCTGAGCAAGATCTGCGGTCGAATGGTGAATCCCAGCGCGGCCAACGTGCCGCAGGCCAGCGCGTCCTTCCATCGGCCCTCGTCGACGAGCCGCGCCAAGAAAAACGTGGACGCGGTCAGGCACAGCGAGAACGGGATCTCGCTGAGGAAGTACCCGCCCAGCGAGATGTGCGGGTAGTAGAAAACCAGTGCCAGTCCGACCGCGGGTGCGACAGCGGGAAATCGAGAGACCCTGCGCGCGAGGAGGTACCCGAAGCCGACGACGCCCCCGCCGAACACGGCGTAGACCTTGGCGATGGCGACGTGGTTGGCGGCGGTCTGTGCAACGAGTTCGTCGCCCCGCAGCGCGGGGTCGATCCCCACGCCAAACACCTTCATGATGCCGTACAGCAAGACGTGGGTGCCGTACGGGTAAAAAGCGTCGTACTCACGCTTGCCCCACAGCGACTTGAACATGCCCTCGGAGCGCCGCATGTAGCCGCGCATGTCCGAGTAGTAGTAGTCGCCGGGCGGGTGAACCACGAGGTTCCAGTGCAGGCGCACCACGAGCGCGGCAAACACCAGCGCGAACAGCCACCGGTATTCATACAGCCACCGTGCCAACACGGCGGTCCAATCTCGCGAAGACGTACTCATCCCAGCGGGTGGCGGGAGCCTACGCGGATCCGGGCGGTCGTGCCCACTGCCCTAGGACGCGCTCCCAGATCTCGGACAAGCCTTGCACCTCGGCCTGCGCCACGTGCGCGGGTGCCCCCTCAGCCTCGAGGGCGCTCCGCATCTTGGTCGTGGCGCGCTGTACGACGGCACAAACCTCGGCCTCATGCTCGCTGAGCAGGGACCCGACCCGCGCAAAGAACCCGGGGGGGTGATCCTCCATCCCGTAAAAGACCGGCTGGATCTCGACCTGCTCTGCAAACCAAGCGTCGACACGGAGATCCCGGTCTGGAGCACCGACGCCGCGCCGCGCCAACTCGGCACTCAGGTAGGCGCACGACACGAGGCTGCACGACAGCTCCTCCCACAGCAGCTCGCGGCCGGAAGGCGTGGTGAGATCAAACGGGATGCCGGTGTAGTCGATGCCGTGATCATCCGCGAGGCGACCCGCGTGCAGCGCATGCACAAGCTCGTGGATCAGGTTGGGCAAACCCTGGGCTTGCACGATCACGGAGGGCTCTCCGCCGCCAGACTCAACGGTGCGCACCAGATTCTCGCCGGTCTGTTCCACCGACACCACCGCACCCATAGACACGAACGCTTGCGTGACCGCGCGCAACAATGGACTCCCCGCGTCCGGGTGATCTACTGGTATGTTGACGCACTGCAATAGCACCGCAGTGTACGGCGAACGCTGCATCGGGTACCACCACACCCGCGAGCCCAACTCGCCCCAACCGACGCGCATCTGTTTGCGCGTGTCTGCCTACCGATGCCCGAGATCTCCGTCACGCCGGCCTCGCCGCCGGGCACAGCTGTGCCCCGGCTGATGCCGTCGTCCGCTGAGATCGCCGACGATGTCAGCGGGCGCTGCGTGCCGGTCGACGACCCCGCATACAACGACGACGAAGACCCAAGCGGCGACAGCCTGCCGCCCGTCCCCGCCACCCGACTCGGTCGCTACATCATTGCCGGCCGCATCGCGACGGGCGGCATGGCCACGGTCTACCTCGCTCGGCTCACCAGCGTTGGCGGTTTCGCCCGCGAGTTCGCCCTCAAGGTCATCCACCCGCACCTCGCTGACCAGCCTGGGTTCCGCGAGCGCTTCCATCGCGAGGCGCGCCTGGCCGCTCGCGTGCACCACCCCAACCTCGTCACGACCATCGATGTCGGCGAGGACGCGGGCCACTTGTACATGGCGCTGGAGCTCATCGAGGGCGGGACGCTACGGCAGCTCGTCGCCGAGCGGCAGCGTCCGTTTCCAGCCCCCGAGGCGGCGCAGATCATCACCGAGGTCGCGCGAGGGCTCCATGCCTTGCACTCGGCGACGGACGAAAAAGGCGTGGCGCTCAACGTCGTGCATCGCGACCTCGCGCCACACAACGTGATGCTCGATCGCACGGGCCGCGCCGTCCTCATCGATCTAGGCCTCGCCAAAGCCGACGACAACGCGGCGCTGACCCAGTTTGGGGTCCTCGCGGGGCGTCTGCCGTACATGAGCCCGGAGCAGGCTCGGCAAGACCCGCTCGACGCACGCAGCGACGTGTTTTCGCTAGGCACCGTGCTGTACGAGCTGGTCACCTCCGAGCTGCCCTTTGGCGAGAATCACGACACGACGACCATGGAGTGTCTGCTGCGTTGTGACCTCCGACCGCTGGCGGAGACGCTCGACAAGGCAGCCATCCCCGATTGGCTCAAGCACATCATATTGGTGTGTCTGCAGTCCGATCCCGAGGATCGTTTTGACACGGCCGAAGCGCTGGCCGATGCGCTCTCGCAAGAGCTCACCCACGCAGGATTCCGGGTGCTCGAAACCCGACAGCGACTCGCGCGAATCGTCGAGGCCGCGCTGCCCGAGCTGGGCACGCTCGCCGCTCAGCATGCGCTTCCGCGCCGCATCGAGCCGGACCCAAGCCAGCCGATAGGCTACGGGAACACGGGCCGCCACCCCGCGGTCAAACGCGTTGGGCTTCGTCCTATTGCGTGGGCCTTCACGGGTGCGCTCACGGGCGCCATCTTGCTGTTCGCCGTCTTGTTCCTCGGCGACTTCGTGGGTCAGGCCACGCCAACACAACAAGACCGTCCGACATCGCTCGCCCCCGCGACCGCGCCACGCGACGCTGAGCGCGGCGAGGCCCTCGCACCGCAATCCACGACCCCCAGCGCTCCCGTTGCGCCCCCCGCAGTCGAAGGCTTCGGGGGCCATCAGGACGACCTCGCCTCCACACAGGACGACCCGACCGGCGGCGATGTGATGGCGCTGGAGGAACTCGCCACCGACGGCGAAGAAGAGGCGGAGACCGGTGATCGTCCCACACCGCGTCGGCGTCGCCGCGTGGCACGTCCGCGGGACAGCGCCGAGGGACTCAAACCCAACCCGTACTCCGCCCATTGATGCCCGTCGGGATCAGCCGCGCCCCCATGCCCCGAGCCGAGCCGTCCTCCCCTTGTTGGGCGGTGCCGGGTCGCGCGCGCGCGTTCGTGGCGGCCTCAGCCCAAGCGCTCGCCGTGCTGCTCAGCGTGGCCACAGCGCTGGATGTGGCGCCCGCGCAGGCAGCCTCGGGTCGCGCACTGAGCCTGACGCCAAGAAACCTGTCCCCGGCGGCCGATACGAGCGAGGCGCCCGACGCCGAGGCCCTGTTCGTCGCTGGCGAGGCGGCGTACGAAGCCGGAGACTTCGCGGCCGCGGCGGACTACTTCGCGCGCGCCCAGACGCAGGTCCCCCACCCCGCGACTCTGTACAACCTCGGTATGGCGCAGCACCGCGCCGGTCAGCCTCTGGCCGCGCACGCGACGTTTGTGGAGCTGCAAGCCGTCGCCACCTCGCCGGAGGAGCGCGCCGAAGCGGATGCAGCGCAGGAACGCGTCCGACGGGAGCTGGCGTCGGTGATCGTCGTGGTCGATCCGGCCGTCACGGTTTGTCTCGACGAGCAGACGATGGCGCCGCGCGAGGGTGAAACCCGGGAGCGCCTCACCGTCCCGGGGCCCCACGCGCTCGAGGCGTTTGGCGAATCGACGAATCTGGACCTCCATCCGGGCGAGACCCAGCGGGTCTGGCTCGATGGATGGGAACAGGCGGCAAAACGAGGTCGGCCGCGGAAGCGACGGCTCGCCACGGCGCTGATGGCCCTCGCTGGCGCGGGTGGGGCGGCGGCGGTGGGGGCAGGCGTCGGGGCGGCGGTGGCTCGGGACCGACAGCTGACGCTCGGACTCGGCGTGGGTGCAGCGGTTGCGGGCGCCATCGCACTGGTCAGCGCCGCGTCGAGCATCGGCGTGCTTCGGCGAGAGCGTGCGACGGCATCGCTACCGCGCACCACGTGCGCAGCTAAAAGCGCCCGCGGACCGTCAGCCCAGCAAATGTGACGTGTCGCCCATCGCGCACGAGGGCGGCCGATGCGGCGATGCGTCGCTGCCTTCGAAGTCCGACGGCCAGTGCCGCGGCGCCGCCGCCCACGAGCGCCAGCGCGGGGACTCCCATGGTGAGCGCCGCACGGTTGCGCGCCTCGGACAGACAGCTGTTCCCACCCCGCGGCGCGCACGGATCGGACAGCCCCATAATCGTCGCGCCAATACCCAACGCGCCGCCCGCGGCCAGCATGACCACGCCGCCGCGGATCCAGTGCCGCGCCCTCACGGCCTCGGGGCTGTCGCGCAGCGGATCGTACTCGGTATCAAGCCGGCCGCCGCCGAACTCGTCGTCACCGAACTCGTCGTCACCGAACTCGTCTTCACCGACCGCATCGTCACCGACCGCATCGTCACCGACCGCATCGTCCGCGACCGCGTCGCCCCCCACGCTTCCATCGTCCGCGGGGGTGTCCGCGGGCGTGTCGTCGGCCGGGAGCGCCTCGCTCCCAAGGGCATCCTCCGAGGGCACGGGTCCCGCCTCCGTCGGGCTTCCGTCCTCCCCGGCGTCGGCTGAGGACGGATCGCTGGGTTGCTCGGGAGCCTCTGCACTCGGCTCCGGGTCCGCGGGCACCTCGCTTGGCGGAGCACCATCGCCGTCGACATTGGGCGGAGGGGTCGCATCCGGGGCGCCGCCGCTGGGCGACACCACTGGGTCCTCCGAGGGGGCCCACGCGGCCGCTTGCGCAGGGAAGAGGCCCAGCGCTGCACACGCGATGCAGATGGTTATCCGAGCCTTCATACGGCGCGCGGCAACCTACCACGCTCCGCCGCGTCGACCCCTGAGCAGCCCCGAGCCCGGAGATGGTCTACGCTGATGCGGATGTCGCGGGCTTCTGGGCGAGGGTTTGCCACCACCGGGCGCTGGCACCGCAGCTGGACCCATTGCCTGCGTGCTGGGCTTGTCGTGGCCACGCTGCTCGCAGCCACGCGAGGGTCGAGCGCCAAGGCCGCTCCGCCACCGCCGCCCGCCGCGTGCGACACGACGCGGCCCGCCGACGTCGTCCTGGGCCCGGCCGACGCCGGTCGAACCATGCGCGCGTGGATCGATCCGGCCACGCCGACCTCCCTGGCGACGTACCTCGAGCTTCGGCGATTGACGGCCGACAGGTCAGGCACGCTTCGGATCGAGATCCGACTGGCACGCGGCGCCAACCAGCGACAACCGCCCCAGGACCGCATCCGGACGTGGACGATAGCGCTTGCCGCTCACGGCCATCTCGAACCCGCACTCCGCGAGCTCGCACGCGATGGCGCGAGCCGTCTGATCGCGCGCCTCGGAACCGAGGCGACCCGCGCCAAGCTCGCGGCCGACATGGGCGTGCCCGCGCCCCTGCACGAACGCCTGGCGACCGACACCTGCGCCCGATCGAGGCTGGAAGCCAATACAGCCCAGCTCTTGTCCCACTACGACGACAAGCCCTCCAGCGTCCGTCCACCTGTGTTCGAGATCGGTGGGCACGTATTGGACGACACGTCGACGCTGGGCCGCGTGCGGCCGTCGCTGGGGCTCGACGGGCTTCGTCGCGACGACCGCCCCACCCCGCCGACAGTCGCCGCTCCGGTCGAAGCGAGCCAGCCGAGGATGCGACACCCCAAAATCGGCGGCATCGTCCTGGGCGGCCCCGGTTTACCCCACCGATTCGTGATCCAGGCCCGCGACGAGCACGACGCGAGTCTCTTCATGCGGCTGCCGACCGTGCTCCGCATTCGCCGGGAGCACCCGGGGCGCCTCGCCGTGCACGTCGTCGCTCGGGGCTCCTCTTTGAGGGCCTCGGGGTTGCGCCATCGCCTCTGCGCGGCGCGCATTCTCGGCCAGGAGCTGTCCTACCTCGAAGTCCTCGCCTCCGATCCCACGGTGCACGAGCACCCCCCGCCCGATGTGGTCGCCCTGCTCAAGGCGCTCGACAAGGTGCCCGAACGCCGATGCGAGGACGACCCCGACCCGGCCCAGCTGGACCTCCCCGATGGTCAGTGGCTGGACGGCCTCCCCCGGTCGCGCGCGGAGCTCGTCAACCTGGAGATCGCCCTACGACGGACGCAGGAGGCCGCGTACCGCCCACTGACGCCCTGGCTGGGGAGCACCACGGGCCGCTGATCCGAAGGGTGAGTCCCCCCCTACTCCCCCGACCGCGCTGGGTGATAGAACCATGCCCAGGCCTGCGGAAACGTCATGGAGATCAAGTACTGGGCGGGCACCGACGTCGGGCGGAAGCGGGCGGGCAATGAGGACAACTTCCTCATCGACAAGCAGCTCAAGCTGTTTGTCGTCGCCGATGGCATGGGTGGGCACGCTTCGGGCGACATAGCCAGTGCGATGGCCGTGCACTCGGTCCGCGACGTTGTCTACGAGGAGCGCGACATCTTTGACACCTACGACGACACCGACCCACGGTCGCACGTCGAGGTGTGCACGCTGCTGGAGTACGCCGTCCATCGCACGTGCGCCACGATCCACAACAAGGCCCGCCTCGAACCCGAAAAGCGGGGCATGGGCACAACCCTGGTGGTGTTGCTCATCATCGGCACGCGCGGATTCATCGCGTACGTCGGCGACTCCCGCATCTATCTGCTACGCGGCGGCATCGTCTACCAGCTCACCGAGGACCACAGCCTCAAGAACGAGCTGATCCGGATGGGCAAGATCACGGCCGACGAGTTCGCCGACAGCCCGTACGCCAGCCTCAAGAACGCGATGACGCGTGCGGTGGGCGTCTACGAGTCGGTGGAGGTCGACACCCTCGACTTCGACATCATCCCGGGCGACACCTTCATGCTGTGCAGCGACGGGTTGTACGAGTATCTGCACGACGACGACATCGCCAACACACTGGCGCTCCCCGACGTCAAAGCGATCCCGGGCGCGCTGATCGACCTCGCCAACAAGCGCGGCGGCAAAGACAACATCACCGGCGTCGTCATCCAAGTCGCGGGCGACGGCACTGGCGACCGCGCGGCGGAGATCAACTTCACGCTGGACACCCTCAAGGGGGTCCCGATCTTCGCGGAGCTGTCGTACCAGCAGCTCGTCCGGATCCTCAACCTCGCCGATCAGCGCGCGGTGCTGTCCGGGCAGACAATTTTTTGTGAAGGCGACGACGGCGACGACCTCATCGTGATCCTGCGGGGAGAGGTCGAGCTGACCCGAGACGGGGTCGCCGTGGCCACCCTCAACGCGGGCGCGCATCTGGGCGAAATGTCGCTCATCGACACCAACCTCCGATCGGCGACCGCAACGGTCATGGAGTCCGGCAAGGTGTTGAGTATCTCGCGCAAAGCGTTTTACGAGATCCTTCGACGGGAGCCCCGCCTCGCCGTCAAGCTGCTGTGGAGCTTCCTCCAAATCTTGTCCGGCCGACTGCGCAAGACGACGTCGGACTTGGCGGACGCCAAGACAGCGACGGCTCTGGTGCCGGATTTCACGGGAGAGCTTCTCGTCGACGAGGAGGCCTCCGACGGCGTGACCGCCAAGCGTCGTGCGACGTCGGCGTCGGCCATCGCGGACACGGACCTCGCCGAGATCGCACGACTGGCCGATCTTGCCGAGCCGACCCCTGCCCAGGCGGACGCGGCTGCGCAGGATGCCGAGGCGGCCGTCCAAGCCGAGACTGCGACCCCAACCGAGGCTGCGGGCGCAGCGACCGCAAGCGGTGACGCAGCGACCGCCAACAAGACGATGCAAGCCGCAGACCCTGCCGCGGCTTCGGCCCTGCCGCTCGGCATTCCTCGCTCCGACACAGGACCCAAGAAGGTCACGACGGGCCCGGCCGCGCTGCCGCCCCCCGCAGCGTCCGTCGCCGCCAAGGCCGACAGCGCCACCGCGTCGCAGCCTGTCGTGGGCACGCACGCGGACGACAGCCAAGCCGAGCCCGAGCCTCCGCCTCCGCCAGCCTCAAAGCCGGTCCGGTCACGGGCCAAGACCGAGCTTCCGTTACCGAAGCCTCGGCCGCCCGTCCCCGCCGCAGCCAAACCGAAGCCCACGCCCCGCGTCGTCGCCGCCCCCGGTGGCACCGTGATAGCGCCCGCACCGACGGGCCCCCCAAAGCCGGAACGCGGCGTCACGATGAAGGTCGCAGCCGTCCCGCCCGAAGAGCCGACAGATCCGGAGACATCGTGAGTGAGACGAGTGACAGTGATGGCACGTCGCTGACGGAGGCCGAGCGTGCCCTCGTCGACGCAGCATGGACAGCCCGCGATGGCGCGCGCTGCGAGTACTCGGGCTTTGCGGTCGGCGCCGCGCTCGAGACGACGGCGGGTGTGGTGCACACGGGCGCCAACGTCGAAAACGCGTCGTACAACCTGGGCCTGTGCGCGGAGCGGGTCGGCATGTATCACGCGCTGACGCACGGAGCAGAGGCGTTTCGGACGGTTGTCATCGCCACCGACACGGCCGACCCGACGTACCCGTGCGGTGCGTGCCGCCAGGCGCTCTGGGAGTTCGCGCCTGACGCCGTGCTTTGGCTCTCGGTGGCCCGCGGACGCATCGCTCTGCGCACGACCGTCGCGGCGACGCTTCCCGCCGGATTCGACAAACGCGCACTCCAGCGCTGAGCGTCGCGGTGCCGCCCAGGCGGCCACGAACTGCTACCGTGCGCGGGTGACGACTCGACTGTTCCTGCTCGCGTGCCTCACCACCGTGGTGTCGGGCTGCGTCGATCCGTTTCCGGCTGAACCCGACAACTACCAGTACCGCGCGACGATCCGCTGGACAGAGCACGGCATCCCCCACATTTTGGCCGATGATCGGCCGAGCGTGTTCTTTGGTCAGGGCTACGCGTTTGCGCGCCTCAACGGATGCATCCTCGCGGACCAGATCGTCAAAGTCCGATCCCAGCGCGCAAAGTTCTTTGGGCCAGGCCCCGAAGACGCCAACGTCGACAGCGATTTCTTAATGCTGCACCGCGGCCTCATCGCCGCGGGCGAGGCCGGTTTTGCCGAGCAAGACGAGGGTATCCAGGCGGCGATGCAGGCGTACTCGGCCGGCTACAACGAGTTCATCGCAACCCGCAGCGACGAGCTGCCGTGTGGCGGTGCCAGCTGGGTCCGCCCCATCACGCCCGAAGAGTTGATGGCCTACTACATCGATGTGGCGGGTCTCGCGTCTGCCCGCCAGCTCTCGGACTTCATCCTCGCCGCCGTCCCGCCCTCGGCGGGCCTGGAGATGGGACCTGATCCGGCCCCACGGGCAACGCCCGACATCAGCACCTTGGGAGACCTCAAGATCGGCTCCAACGGCTGGGGGATCGGAAAGGACCGCAGCTTCAACGGTCGCGGCATGTTGCTGGCCAACCCGCACTTTCCCTGGCAGGGCGAGCTCAAGCTCATGGAGAGTCACCTGCGGGTGCCCGGCGACCTCGACGTGTACGGCGCGGGCCTGATGGGGGTCCTCGGGGTTCTCATTGGCTTCAACGATGCGGTCGCGTGGACGCACACCGTGTCGGCGGGCAACCGCTTCACGATCTATGCGCTGACGTTGGACCCCAGCGATCCCACCGTCTACATGGTCGACGGCGAACCGAGGCCCATGGAGGCCAACGAGTACGCGGTCGAAGTCCTCGGGGACGACGGCGAGATCACCGAGACGACGCGAACCCTTTATCGGAGCCATCACGGCCCGATCATTGCCCCCGTGTCCAACGGCCTGCCTTGGACCCGCGAGACCGCGTACACGTACCGTGACGCCAACGCGAACAACATCACGCTCATCAAGCAGTTCTTGGGGATGAACGAGGCCGAGAGCCTGGACGCCTTCAAGTCGACACACGCCGAGGTCCAGGGAATTCCCTGGGTCAACACGATCGCAGCCAGTGCGCAGGGCGAGGCCTGGTACACCGACAGCTGCCCCACGCCCAACCTGTCGCCCGACGCACTGCAGCGCTGGCAAGACTCGCTGGGCGTCGACCCCATCGCGACGCTCTTTTACTCCGCCGCAGGCGCGGTGGTGCTCGACGGCTCAGACTCCCGCAACGAGTGGGTCGCAGACGACGGCGCCCGCGAGCCCGGGCTGGTGCCGTTTGCACGCATGCCCCAGCTTTCGCGGTCGGACTTTGTCTTCAACGCCAACGACAGCTACTGGTCGACCAACCCCGCCGAGCCGCTCGAGGGGTACTCGCCGCTGCACGGCGCAGAGGGCACCGCGCGAAGCCCCCGAACCCGGATGAACGCCGTGACGCTCACCGAGACGGGTCAGGGGACGGCGTCGGGGGCCGATGGCCGGTTCGATCTGGACGAGCTGCGCGTGGCCGCACTGTCCAACCGCGGCATGATGGCCGAGCTGCTCCGCGACGACGTCGTCGCGCGCTGCCAGGGCGTCGGCGAGGTCTCGTTTGAGTTCGAGTCCCCGCCGGGCGAGTTCGAGATCATCACCGTGGACGTGCGCCAAGCCTGCGATGTGCTGGAGCAGTGGGACCGACGGCTGGATGTGGACAGCGTCGGCGCCATCGTGTGGCGGGAGTTCTTGGGCGATTTTGCATCCGCCTCGTTCCTGCGCCGCGGCCAGCTGTTCGCCGACGCGTTTGAGGTTGACGATTGGGTGGGCACGCCGCGGCGGCTCCCCCCTGCCCCCGACGACGACGATCCGGATCGTATCCTGGAGGCCCTCGCCGCGGCCGTCCACCGCCTCTCGCTCGCGAACGTTGCGGTGGACGCATCCGTCGGGGAAGCGCAGTTCACCAAGAAGTACGAAACGCGGGTGGATCCCGCCAGCCCAGACGCCGAGCGCGTGTTCGAGCGCATTCCAATCCACGGCGGCGGCCGCAACGAGGGCGTCACCAACCTCATCGTCTACGACAGCTTCAAGAGCACGCTTGAGCCTGACCACCCTCGCGGCGAGGTCATCAACAGCACCACCGACTTGACCACCGAAGGCTACGTCGTGAACTACGGGACGAGCTTCATCATGACGACGGAGTTCACTGACGACGGGCCTCGCGCCTTTGCGTTTGTCACGTACTCGCAGTCGGATGACCCCTTGTCGCCGTACCACGCCGACCAGACCAAGCTGTTCTCCGAAGAGCGCTGGCGCGAGGTTGTCTTCACCGAGGACGCGATCGAAGACGACCCCGAGCTTGCCGTCGAGGTCGTGTTCGGGCTTTAGACCGGCCGGCGAGCGCTACCAGACTTCGCAGACGTTGGCGGGCCGCATCGGCTCGCCCGGCTCGCAGGAGAACGTCTCCCAAAACTCGGGCAGGTGCGCGAGCGGACCGTTGACGCGGAACCGAGCGGGGCTGTGCGGGTCCGTCACCGCGAGCACGCGTGCCGCTTCGGGCGTCGCCTTCGAGCACCAAATCTGCCCCAGCGACACGAAGAACAGCTGGTCGGCGGTCAGCCCCTCGACGCCCGTCTCCAAGGCCTCCGGGTGCTTGTCTGCGTACTGCTTCCAGGCCGCGAAGGCTGCCTTGATGCCGCCGAAGTCGGCGATGTTCTCGCCCAACGTCAGCTGCCCATTGAGCTTGACGCCCGGGAGCACCTCGTACGTGTCGTACAGGTCCGAGACGCACTGGGTGCGCTCCTCGAAGCGCGTCACGACCGACGGATCCCACCAGTCGGTCAGGCG
>Ga0316189_10000700_pt1 | contig 33462 bp, 29 predicted proteins | sample LowCovwburrow_MG_FD_204930 | JGI IMG/M metagenome (GOLD analysis project Ga0316189, IMG submission 204930) | Coastal sediment microbial communities from Maine, United States - Lowes Cove worm burrow | ecosystem: Environmental > Aquatic > Marine > Coastal > Sediment | place: USA: Maine...
GGCTGGCGGATTTCGAGCCCGGCAAGCAGGTCAATCCGCTGATCTTCGCTTGGCTCGCCCAGTGTTTCATCCAGCGCCTCTGTGCCGAAGGGTGTGAAACTCGTGCGCATTTCACTGATAACGCGGCGCATGCGGCGCTCGTCCCCGCTGGGCCAGACAAGTGTGAACCCCTTGATCAATCCATCGTCCAAAGCAGCATAGGTGTAAGAACTGATCTGATCATTCTGCCCGGTCAGTTCGAAATTTCTGTTATTGCGTTCGCGTGTTCCTGTGGGCGGTACAATCTCAAGGGTCTGCATGATGTCATAAAGACCAAACAAGGTTGCCTGCGTTCCCGTCTGAGAGATCAGCAAAACCTTTGCACCCAGATCGGTCGTGGCATCATAGTGCACAAATGGTGGCTCAAAGCGGCTGAACTCTACCAACGCGGTTGGCATTTCAATCTCGATTCCGGCTTCGCGGTTGCTCAGGTAGCGCAGGTCAAGGCCTTCAAGAATTGAATTGTAGTCTGTTATCAGTCTTTCTCGCTGGAGCGTGGTCAGAATACCTGTCGGATCATACCCCATCGCGGTTTGATAGGTTTCCATTGCTGTGCGGGTGCCGCGACCAAATGCTCCATCAATAGCGGAATTGTAGAACCCTTCAGATTTCAAGGCTGTTTGCAAAAGTTGTCGTTCTTCGCGGCTGAGTGCCGCCTCGCTGCGGCGTGCTTCGCGCGGGGTTTCGTCGGGCAACTGTACCGAAACAGTTTCGGTTGTTTCGGGGGTCTCTTCAGCAGCGGCCGTCTGACCTTCTATCACGATAGGTTCAGCCGTTCGCGTGTTCGCGCCAATGGGCCAGTACTGCTGACGAAAATTCGATCCATCTGCAATGTAGCTGTCCCGTGGGATCAGGTTTTCGCGGACCAGTTCCTGCAGACGTTGGTTTGCACCTTCTTCGGTGAAGGGGCCGATCACAACGGCGTACCATCCTGACCTAAGTGCAAATCCGTTTACGTCCTCAAAAGCACTCGCATAGGCACGGGCGCGTATCTGGCCCTGCTGCAAACTTGGATGTGCTTCAATCTGAACCCAGGCAGTTTCTTGAGCAACGGCTGTTTGATGGAACAGAACCGTCGCCGCGAAAATTACAAAATAAAATAGTTTCTTCATCACCCTCTCGCGCTCGCATCGTTGAAATGTGCGATTCCGATTTCGAAAGTAACAGAGGATACGAGGTTTGCACCCGAATAATGCGTTCCGCCAATTGACCCTTGCTCCGGCGTTGCCTATTCAGAACGCGCTTTGCAAGAGGGCTTTACATGACAAGCGTGAAAAAGACCCCCCGCAGTTTTCAGGAAATCATCCTGCGACTGCAGGCCTATTGGGCCGAAAAAGGCTGCGCTGTGTTGCAGCCCTACGACATGGAAGTCGGGGCAGGGACATTTCACCCTGCGACAACTCTGCGTTCGCTCGGAACTGCGCCCTGGGCTGCGGCATATGTACAGCCGTCACGCCGCCCGACAGACGGGCGCTATGGAGAGAACCCGAACCGCTTGCAGCACTACTATCAATATCAGGTGCTGATCAAACCCAGCCCTCCGGACCTTCAGGTGCTTTACCTTGGTTCGCTAGAGGCCATCGGCGTCGATATGGACCTGCACGACATCCGATTTGTCGAAGACGACTGGGAATCTCCAACACTTGGCGCATGGGGCCTTGGTTGGGAAGTCTGGTGCGACGGTATGGAAGTCAGCCAGTTCACCTATTTCCAGCAGGTTGGCGGTTATGACTGTAAACCGGTTTCGGGCGAATTGACCTACGGGCTTGAACGTCTTGCAATGTATATTCTTGGCGTTGACCACGTTATGGACATGCCGTTCAACGCACCGGATGCGCCAATTCCATTGACCTATGGCGATGTGTTTCGCCAAACCGAGGAGGAATACAGCCGGTTCAACTTTGATATAGCAAACACAGAGGTCTTGCTGCGGCAGTTCGAAGAGGCCGAGGCGGAATGCGAAGCGATCCTTGCTGCAACGCATGACGATCCAAAGACTGGCAAACGCATCGTCATGGCTCACCCTGCGTATGATCAATGCATTAAAGCATCGCATATGTTCAACTTGCTTGACGCGCGCGGTGTTATCTCGGTTACCGAACGTCAGGCCTATATCGGGCGGGTCCGCGTGCTTGCCAAGAAATGCGCGGATGCATTTGTGCAGACCGATGCCGGGGGATACACTGCATGACCGGAAAAATTCTGGCTGGATTGATCGTTGTGACAGCACTAATTGCAGGGGTCGCACTCTACTATCTGCAGGTATACGCCTATTATGATGACGTTGAAGTAACTGAAAACCCGGTTCAGCTGACCTCGCTTGTCACTGGCTCTCCTGAATCGATCGTCGCAAACGATTTTCAGGGCATCGACGCTGACAGCTCGCCGCTTCGCTACCGGGCCTGTTTCACGACAATTCATAGTCATGCGATGTTGTCTGAAACCTATGTTCCCTATGACGACGCTGTTCCCTTGACCGCACCAAACTGGTTTGATTGCTATGATGCGGTCGAAATTGGTGAGGCGCTGGAAGCAGGTTCAGCACTTGCATATATGGGTAAGGCGGACATTATCTATGGGTTCGACCGGGTTGTTGCCATCATGGAGGATGGACGCGGCTTCGTGTGGCACCAGTTGAATGAATGCGGGGCCAAACTCTTTGACGGCCAACCATTGCCCGAGGGCTGCCCACCCCCACCGGAAAGAAACTGACCATGCCAGATCTTTTGATTGAACTCTTTTCCGAAGAAATCCCTGCGCGGATGCAGAGCCGTGCAGCGGCTGATCTGAAGCGTCTGGTTACGGACGGTCTGGTTGACGCGGGCCTGACCTATGCGAGCGCAGGCGCGTTCTCCACGCCGCGCCGTCTTGCACTTTCTGTTGACGGGCTGCTGGCGGAAAGCCCGACTGTGCGCGAAGAACGCAAAGGCCCACGGACTGATGCACCTGAAAAGGCGCTCGAAGGGTTCCTGCGCGCAACGGGCCTCACAAAAGATAAACTGGAAGCGCGGGACGACAAAAAGGGTCAGGTCTGGTTTGCCAAGATTGAGAAACCGGGCCGCCCTGCTGCTGAAATTGTGGCAGAGGTACTTGAAACAGCAATCCGAAACTTTCCATGGCCAAAATCCATGCGCTGGGGCTCAGGCAATTTGAAATGGGTGCGCCCGCTTCATTCCATCCTATGCATTCTCAGCAACGAAGCTGGTGCAGATGTCGTTCCGCTTGAGATTGACGGCATCAAAGCGGGCGATACAACCGAGGGTCATCGCTTTATGGGCAAGGGCCGCTTTGCTGTCAGCAGTTTTGAAGATTATGAGAAGAAGCTGAAAGCGGCAAATGTCATACTGTCGGCAGAGGAACGTGCGGACCATATCTGGGCAGAGGCCACAAATCAGGCTTTTGCGCTGGGCCTAGAGGTGGTGGAAGACCGCGCTTTGTTGGCCGAGGTTGCCGGGCTCGTTGAATGGCCCGTTGTTTTGATGGGTGAAATCGCCGAAGATTTCCTTGATTTGCCGTCAGAAGTGCTCCAGACCTCGATGCGCGAACATCAAAAGTTTTTCTCGGTAAAAGACCCGAAAAGTGAAAAAATTGTTCGATTTGTAACAGTCGCGAACCGTGAAACAGCAGATCATGGCACCACGATTCTGGCCGGAAACCAAAAAGTTTTGTCAGCACGGTTGTCGGACGCCAAATTCTTTTGGGAAAATGATTTGCGCGTTGCCAAAAGCAAAGCCGGAATGGCGACTTGGACCGACGCACTGGAAAATGTAACCTTTCACAACTTGCTTGGAACGCAGGCAGAGCGGATTGAGCGGATCGCAGCACTTGCACGTGAGATTGCTCCATTTGTTGCGGCGGACCCGAAACTTGCCGAAAAGGCCGCGTATGTTGCCAAGGCAGATCTCAGTTCAGAAATGGTCTATGAGTTTCCAGAGCTTCAGGGGCTGATGGGCCGATACTACGCCGCTGCTGCTGGCTTGCCAGAAGCGGTCGCGAATGCCTGCGAAGCGCACTACTCGCCGCTTGGCCCCTCTGACGATGTCCCGACCGAGCCTGTCTCGGTCGCCGTTGCCTTGGCTGACAAGCTCGATACGCTGACGGGATTTTGGGCGATTGACGAAAAGCCAACCGGCAGCAAAGACCCGTTTGCATTACGCCGTGCAGCACTTGGGGTCATCCGCCTGATCTTGGAAAACAACGTTCGCTTTTCCTGTGACCGCTTTATTGACAGTCAATTGTTGCGTCATGAAATCGCCAGAGATCGTATGAACGGATCTGGATCAGCGGTTCTTTTGAATGATATGCTGGGTGAAATCGCTGAGCATGGTGTTTTCGGCGCTGCAGTGCGCACTGTTCTGGACAAGCTTGAAGGGGATGCCCCCGAAGATGTTTTGCTTATGGAAACGCAACTTCCGGATCGTTCTGTCAACTTGCTTGCCTTTTTTCATGATCGCCTCAAGGTATTCCTGCGCGACAAGGGTGTGCGTCATGACGTGATTGATGCCTGTCTTGCAATGCCCGGTAAGGATGACCTGAGCCTCTTGGTCAAACGCGCCGAGGCGCTTTCGGACTTCCTGAAAACCGACGACGGGGAAAACCTGCTTCAGGGCTTTAAACGTGCAAACAACATCCTTAGTCAGGCCGAAGAAAAGGATGGTGTCGAATATTCTTACGGTGCCGATGTCAAATTTGCGGAAAGTGGCGAGGAAAAAGCGCTGTTTGCAGCACTAGAAACGACAGAGAAAGATATCGCGCCAGCGATCAAGGCCGAAGATTTTGCAGGGGCAATGCATGCTATGGCGGCGCTTCGCGGTCCGATTGATGCGTTTTTTGAGGCTGTGCAGGTTAATGCCGAAAGCGAGATTGTGCGCCGTAACCGCCTTAATTTGCTCTACCAGATACGCAGCATTTGTCTGAGCGTTGCTGATCTGACAAAGGTTGAAGGCTGAAGACAAAAGCGGCCTTTTTGAAACTGGTCGTGGTTTATTCGCCGCTGCGCGCGCTGCCGGGCAAGTTTTTCGTCTTCGACGAGGATATTTGTGGAAATTGGTGAAATAGCGGCGATATAGCCGAACCCACGCCCTTGTCAGACCACATTCCTGCGCTATGCTGCGCTGACGCAAAAGGAATGCTGCAGTGCGGAAAAAGTCTGAGATGCCGGGGTACACTGAGATAACCCCAAGTGCAGAGATCGAAATCCAGCTTCACGGAGGACGGGCAAAGTGCCTGCAAAGGTTGCTGCGTCTTGATATGCCTGTGCCAAAGACCCTTGGGCTTGCGTTTGATGCGGTGCATTCTATTGCTGCAGGGCATTTGCCGGACACGGCTGCAATGATGGCCGAGTTTGGCGAAGACCCGATCGTATCTGTACGCCCAAGTTCCGAGGACCCTGATTGGGGTGGCCCCGGTGCTATTCTGAATATTGGCATGAACGATGCGCACCACGCTAAGATCGCCAAAGAGGTCGGGAAAGAGGCCGCAGATGCGCTCTACCTGCGGTTCATCCAGGCTTACGCTATTCACGTGGCCCGGCTGGATCCGGACGAATTTGAAGTTGTCGACACAAATGCATCAGACGCTTTGGAGCAGGTTTTACAAGCCTATGAGGATGAAACCGATGAAAGATTTCCGCAGGATCCGGCGCAACAGCTGAGCGAAGTTTTGCGATCCATGGCGCGCGCCTGGGAGGGAACGACGGCACGTATTCTGCGGCAGGCCAAAGGCGCACCGGCGGATGCCGGTTTGGGACTGGTGGTTCAGAAAATGGCGCTGGGTGTCGGGGCCGGAGAGAGCGGGTCTGGCGTTATTCAGTTCATAAGTGAAATCACGGGTGAGCGAACGGTTAAGGGACGCTACCTGAGCCAAAGTCAGGGGCGTGATGCTTTGATTGAAGGTGAAGGTGCCTTGTTTCTGACAAAGGATGACCGCGGCCCTTCGATGGAAGAGCGCTGTCAGGCTTGTTTTGCCGACCTTATCGAATATGGCGTAGCGTGCCGTACACGCTTGCGCGAAGAGATGCAGATTGAGTTCACGATTGAAAACGGTGCGCTTTGCATTTTGGATGCGGTCAGGGTGCCGCGCAGTTCACGTGCTGCCGTTCGTGTGGCGGTTAGTATGGCAAACGAGGGTATTATCACCCACGAGGAAGCCTTGATGCGGGTTGAGCCGCGTGCGTTGACAGAGTTGCTTCACAAGCAGGTTGACTGGAAGGGAACCCGCGACGTCGCATTGAAAGGCATTGCCGCAAGCCCAGGTGCCGCGCAGGGCCGGATCGTGTTTTCCGCTATTGCGGCACAAGCCAGCGACGCCCGGGGCGAACCCTGCGTTCTTGTACGCCGCGAGACAGCACCCGAAGATATTCGTGGCATGCATTCCGCAAGCGCGGTTCTGACAGAGCGCGGCGGAATGAGTAGCCACGCCGCCGTGATTGCCCGTGGTCTTGGTTTGCCTTGTATTGTCGGCGCGACCGGGATGATCCTGAACACCCGGGACAAAATCCTGAAAACGCTCGATGGGCGGATTTTTAAGGAAGGCGACATTGTCACGATCGACGGCAGTACGGGCGAAGTGCTGGTTGGCGCGGTGAATTTACTTGAGCCCGCTTTGGACGGTGTTTTCCAGACTCTACTGACCTGGGCAGATGATATCCGAGATATTGGGGTGCGTGCAAACGCAGATACCCCGGATGATGCGCAAACCGCCCGCAATTTTGCGGCGCAAGGCATTGGGTTGTGCCGGACAGAGCACATGTTCTTTGAAGATGATCGTCTGACTGTGATGCGCGAAATGATCTTTGCCGATTCACCGGAAGACCGTGCCGCAGCACTTGAGCGTTTGTTGCCGATGCAGCGTGCAGATTTCACGCGCCTGTTTGAGATCATGCAGGGGCAGCCGGTTTGCATTCGTTTGTTTGACCCGCCGTTGCATGAATTTCTGCCGCATAGCCGTGAAGGTATGCGCGAACTTGCCGGCGCATTGGATCTGCCATTGTCTGACGTGACGCGCCGGGTCGAGGCGCTGGCTGAATTTAACCCGATGCTGGGGATGCGCGGTGTGCGTTTGGGAATTACAGTGCCCGAAATCTACGACATGCAGGTGCGCGCTATTTTCGAGGCGACCATCGAAGCGAGCCGAAATGGAGCACCCATTGTGCCGGAAATCATGATCCCACTTGTAAGTGCCAAGCGTGAAGTCGAACTGGTCAAGACAAGGATCGAGGCGGTTGCCGCTGCAGTTCGTACAATTGAAGGCGTTGAATTTGACTATCGGCTAGGCGTTATGGTCGAGACTCCGCGTGCAGCCCTGCGGGCGAGCGATATTGCATCCTGTTCCTCGTTCCTGAGTTTTGGAACGAACGATCTGACCCAGATGACTTACGGGTTGTCGCGCGACGATGCCGGCCGCTTTATGGGTGATTACGTTCAACAGGGCGTCTTTCCCGAAGATCCGTTCCATATGCTGGACACCGAAGGTGTGGGAGAGTTGCTTATGATCGGGGCAGAGCGCGGACGCGAAGCAAACCCCGATGTGGTATTGTCGATTTGCGGCGAGCATGGCGGAAACCCGGAATCTATAGCATTTTGTCGCAGTGCAGGGTTTGACTACGTTTCTTGCTCTCCTTTTCGGGTTCCAGTGGCCCGATTGGCTGCCGCGCAGCTCGTGATACAGGAACAAACTGTTTCCGCTAAAAACTAATGATATTAGATGGTTAGCTTGATAGAACCTGCTGGAAATGCGGTTTTTTGGGCTTTTTGTCAGCCAGATATGGCCAAAACTATGTTGCATTAATGCCACATGGGTAGACGTATGGCTTTTAATGGATTATGTCAGCCGCTGTTGTCGCTGTGGGGGCGACGCTGCTTTTGGATCTGAAAAGGTTAGAGAACATGCGTGTGCGGCTGACGTGGGCATTTTGCCTTTCGGTACTTCTGGGTGTGACCGGTGGGGTCAATGCCGAAGTACGAGTATCAACAGCAACCGACCCAACCGCGGCTTTGGATGGCCGTCTGACGCAGCTATTGGGCAGCGAACGACAGGCCCTGAGCGCGGTTCGCCCTAACCGTTTGCGCCAGTTGACGGCACCTCCACGGCCGCGTTTATCCGCGCGTCGAAACGGTGGTGGGAGCGAAATTACCTATTCACGCGAATGGCTTAAATCGCTGCCCCGTGCGAGCGGTGGTAACGAATGGAGCTGCCTTGCCGAAGCGTTGTATTTTGAAGCACGCGGAGAAAGTGTGCGCGGCCAGTTCGCCGTTGCAGAGGTTATTTTGAATCGTGTCGATAGTGCCAGCTATCCCGACACAATTTGTGGAGTGGTCAATCAGGGAACGGGGCGTCGTTATCAGTGCCAGTTCTCCTACACCTGTGACGGTCAGAAAGAAGTAATCAACGAAACTGCAGCCTATGAGCTCGGCGGAAAAATCGCGCGTGCGATGATTGATGGCACACCGCGCACCCTGACAAGCGGTGCAACGCATTATCACACCAAGTCAGTCAACCCGCGTTGGGCACGTAGTTTCCCACGTACAACAACCATTGGTGTACATCATTTTTACCGCGCACCAACACGGCTTTCCAGCAACTGATTATACGTCGGACATGGCGTATAATCTGACGCCTAAGGGCTTCTTGTCGGCCGCTCTTCGCGATACGGTTATCAGGCGACGCAGCCTGAGAACGAAATGACAAACAAAGACATTCAACACGCCTTTTCGCACCCGTCTGAACGGGCTGAAGCCACGGCAGAAAACGCTCTGCGTGACAGAATTTCTTTGCGTGATCATATTGTTGACGTCGAAATTGGCGCGTTTCAGGCAGAGCGCGGCACGACCCAAAGGTTAAAGTTTAACATCGTCGTCGAAGTGCGGCCATATTCAGACCCGCTTGACGATGATGTGGATCGTATCCTTTCTTACGACACGATTGCCGAGGCTATTGCGACAGAGTTGTCAGACGAGCGGTTGAATTTGCTCGAAACGCTTGCCGAGCGGGTCGCCGAACGCATTTTACATGAACCTCAGGCAATGCGGGTTTTTGTGCGTATCGAAAAACTGGACCGTGGGCCCGGCGCGCTTGGTGTTGAAATTGTAAGAACACGTAAAGATATGTCTGACGGCGCGCTTGAACCGCCAGAAGCCGAAAGCTTGCAGCAACCCGTTGTCGTCTATTTGTCAAACGAAGCCTTAGGATCAGAGAATCTATCGGGCTGGATCGACTCGCTTGTTGCGTCTGATGCGCCGGGTGTTCTTTGTGTTGGGGTCTCTGATACCCTGGCTCCACAGTCATCGTCCTCGGCCTCTCAGCGCAGAATTGATATGCTTGCGATCGAACAAAACGCATGGGTCCTTGCGGGAAGGGACGGGCGTTGTGTCGTGGTGAACACTCGGACAGAATTGGACTGGGCCATGAAACATCAACAGATCAGCGTATGGGCCCCGTCAAAGATGGTTCTGGATGCCGTCGGCGGGGCGTCTGTATCGCCTCGTGATGCCAGGGCATTGGCCGTCTGGCTTGCGGGGCTTCTTCATGCGTCCGAATTGATTGTTGTGGATGAAAGCAAACCGTTGAACGCACCTGTGCCAGCACGTCAAGTTGCGCTGACAGACAGAACGCTGTTCTGAAGCTTGCATATTTTTCCCTGATCGTCGAAAGGGATGGTTATGAATGTGTATTACAGACCAATCGTGCAATCAGATGCTGCGCGTCCATCCAACGCGATTACAGTGGCTGGGGGGTGGGGATGGTTCATTCAGGCTGAGCGGATTAACCGCAATTCCGCTTCTGAACTCGTTGATATTGCTGATATTCCCAAAGCGACGATAGAAGCAATCAGCGCTCCGCGCGCACCAATGGCAGGGCTGCATTTTAATGCCCCGCGCTTGATGGGCATCCTGAACGTCACCCCGGACAGTTTTTCCGATGGCGGGCATTTCCATGCCCCCGAGACGGCGCTCAGTCACGCAAGGCAAATGGAAACCAGTGGTGCCGATATGATCGATATTGGGGGTGAATCAACACGCCCCGGCGCCGAATCTGTGCCAATAGATCTAGAGATTTCACGCACCAAGCCAGTCATCGCGGCAATCCGTAGTGGTTCTGAGTTGCCAATTTCGATCGACACCAGAAAGACAGAGGTGGCCGAGGCGGCGCTGGCTGAAGGGGCGAATCTTGTGAACGACGTCTCGGCGCTTACCTTCGACAGAACCCTCGCCAACCTTGCTGCAAGGGACTCTGTTCCTGTTTGTCTGATGCATGCGCAGGGAGATCCGAAAACCATGCAGGCGGCACCGAAATACGACAATGTTCTGCTGGATGTCTTTGATTTCCTTTCAGAACGTGTCGATGCAGCGGTAGCGGCGGGAATTCCACGCAACCAGATTATGGTTGATCCCGGCATCGGTTTCGGCAAGACGGTTGATCACAATCTCACGCTTCTACGTGGCATCAGCCTGTTTCATTCGCTTGGCTGCGTGATCCTGCTTGGGGCGTCCCGCAAGCGCTTTATCGGCACAGTTGGAAACGCACCATCGGCGGAGGACCGCGCGCCGGGCTCTATCGCCGTCGCTTTAGCTGCTGTATTGCAGGGTGTTCAGGTAATACGTGTGCATGATATTAAAGAGACGCGGCAGGCGCTGAGCCTGCTGAATGCAGTTCAAAACATTGAGCAGGAACAGAAATGAGCCGAAAATTATTTGGTACAGACGGTGTAAGAGGTAAGGCCAACAGCTATCCGATGACTGCGGAAATTGCTTTGAAACTTGGGGCGGCCGCTGGCCGCTATTTTCGCAAAGACGGGCTTAACCGCCACCGCGTTGTGATTGGCAAAGACACCCGCCTGTCTGGCTATATGCTTGAAAACGCGCTGACTGCGGGTCTGACGTCAACGGGTATGAATGTTTTGCTGCTTGGCCCTGTACCAACACCTGCGGTTGGGCTGCTGACCCATTCGATGCGCGCGGATCTGGGCATTATGATTTCGGCCAGCCACAACCCGCACCATGACAATGGCATCAAGTTTTTCGGCCCTGACGGGTTTAAATTGTCAGACGAGGCCGAGATCGAGATTGAAGCAATGCTGGAAGGCGAGGTTCGCCCAGCGCAACCCAACAACATTGGCCGTGCAAGGCGGATCGACGATGGCCGCGGTCGCTATATCGAATATGCCAAAACCACCTTTCCGGGCAAACGCCGATTAAGTGGAATGAAGATCGTTGTCGATTGCGCCAATGGCGCGGCCTACAAAGCTGCGCCCGAAGTTCTATGGGAACTTGGGGCAGAAGTGATCCCTGTCGGGGTAAGCCCGAATGGGTTCAACATCAACGAAGGCTGCGGATCGACCCATACCCAGACTGCGGCAGAAACGATTGTTCAGCATGGGGCCGATGTGGGCATCTGCCTTGATGGCGATGCAGACCGCGTGATGATCCTGGATGAAAACGGGCGGGTCGCCGATGGGGACCAGATCATGGCGCTTCTAGCGACAAGCTGGGCTGAAAGCGGTAAACTTGCAGGCAACACGCTGGTCGCAACGGTCATGTCGAACCTCGGGCTGGAACGCTATCTTGCGGGCAAGGGCATAAACCTGCACCGCACCGCTGTCGGTGACCGCTATGTTGTCGAGGCAATGCGCGCTGGTGGCTTCAACCTTGGTGGTGAACAATCGGGTCATATCGTTATGACCGATTATGGCACAACAGGCGATGGTCTGGTGGCCGGGTTGCAGTTTTTGTCTGAAATGGCGCACCGCGAATTGCCCGCAAGCAAACTGGTGCAGAGTTTCGAACGCTGTCCGCAATTGCTGAAAAACGTGCGGTTCGAAGCCGGGAATGACCCGCGTGACACCAAAGCCGTCAAAGCGGCAATCGTCGAAGGCGAATCGCGGATCAAAGCGAATGGCCGCCTCTTGATCCGGGCGTCAGGCACTGAACCCCTGATCCGGGTCATGGGCGAAAGCGAAGACGAAGTTTTGCTGCATGAAGTGGTCGATTCAATTGTCGAAGCGATTTCTGCGGCCGGATGACGCGTATCTGTTCAGATGGGCTAAGTCGCTGGCCTGAACAAACCGCGTAGAACCTTCCACTGGCTGAGCGCCATTCCGAACAAGATCAGTGCCAGCGCTGCAAAGAATTGCGTTGGCAGATGTTCCCCAAGAATCAACGCGCCAAATATCAGTGACCAGATCGGCACCTGATAGTTAACGAGTGACATGAAACTTGGCCCGGATTCCCGCACGATCACAACAAGGATCAACTGCGCAACAGCCGTTGGAAAAATTCCGAGAACGAGAATGGAAAGGGTGGGGATCAAAGGCATGGCCTCTGGCACACCCTCAAGCCACAGGGCCATGGGCAAACTGATAAGGCTGGCCATCAGCATTGTCGCGGCCGCAAGGGCAATCTTTGAAACCGGGGGGCAAAGACGTGTGATGATCGAGCCTATCGCGTAACACCCGGCGGCGCCGAAACAGGCGAGGCGCGCGGTTGCCTCGTTGTCCACGCCAAGGCTCTTGAAGGCATTCAGCCCGATCAGCATCAGCACGCCAATAAAGCCAAGGGTAAAACCGGCCCCCTTCAACCAGCTAAGCCGTTCACCGGGCACAAGGAAATGCGCAAGTGGCAAGATCAGCAATGGCACTGCCGCCATCGTTACACCGGCAAAGCCCGAGGCAACATATTGCTGCCCCCAGGACAGCAGAAAGAAAGGAAAAGCGTTTGAAAAGAAACCCATACACAGCGCTGCCGCCCAGACCCAACCCGCTTTAGGCCCACGCAGCGGGGGCAGGCCCTTACCGCTTAGCAGGGCAAAGGAGACAAGCAGGATCGCTGCCAGCGTAACACGCGATGCCGCAATGCTGACCGGGCCAAAACCCCGCAACGCAACCGACATCATCATGAATGACGTACCCCAGATCAGACCGATTGTGATCAGCAGAATCCAGTTCTTCAGGCTGGGGGATGTTTGGGCCGGAACATTCATGCCGCTTTCATGGTTGTTTCTGACCAAAGAGTAAATCCTCATTTTTAGCGTTTTGCCGGGGCCGCGTTTCACGCTGCCCCGACCCGTATGTTAACCACGTAATTTGTGATGCAGAAGAATTGGAACAACCAGATCTTCCTCATCCGTCAGGTGACGCATCAGGAATTGTTCGATCCGGCTGACTGACCCGTGTAAAGCGCTTGCTTCTTTGCGGGCCTGCGGCTCGTCCAGGTGGATCAGTTTGATCACCCGGTTCCCGGCTTCTGTTAACGCATTCAATGTTTCATCAAGTACCAGATGATCCGATTCAAGCGTCTCCAACCCGTGGTCAAAGCGTTTGTCAACGCCCTTCAGCTCCCGGAAAAATTGCAGGTCTTCCCAGTGATGATGGCCGTGCAGATTACGAACCAGAAGATCGCCGTAATATGACAGGCGACCGGCAAATTCTTCCGGGCTTCTGTCTTTGTCCAGATAACGTTCTGTTTCTTCTCTTGTGATTTCGCTGAGTTGGCGAAACATTTTATGTGCTCCCATCCAGTTCTGAATCGAAGCGGCGAAATTCGGGTGATCCGGCCAAGCGTCGCGCGGATAATCCCGAAGGAGGAGCTGCATTTCTTCAGGCAGCCCCTCTCTTGTATGTATGCTTGTTTGGGTCATGCCCGGAAGTTGGGTGTTTGCTGTAGTGTTACAACATCACATAAGCGCACATGGAATGGTGCTGGGTGCACAGTGTTGGGAGGCAGAAACAACCCGGCCCACCCTCAAAGTACCTTGAAGGTAAGGGTTAACGATTTGACCTAAAGACTTTTATCCTGCTGAGTAGCGAAACTTTTTCCATGGCCTGCGTTCCGAGACAGTCATTCGAATTTTAAACAGCAAACTCCTGCTTTGAGCCCAGAGCAGAAGTGTCGAATTCTTGCTGCACGCGCGCGCAGCATTGAATTGAGCTGCGTCGCCGCAAAAGACGTGTTGCGTGGCAACAAAATATGCCGCCATTGGCACTGTCACATTAACTCGGCAATCGGCTGATTGCGTTCTCTACGTTGGACTTGGAATCTTGTAAGTCGTTGAAAACCAGCGACACGTTTTTTGAAAAACTTCGGTATTTCAACTTAGAAAAGTTAATGTGACAACGCCGTTATTATGATGCGGTGCACTAAAGCCCAGCAGGAAAACATGGACAACGAGTATTTTAGTTGATCATTACACTCGCACGCATCCCAGCGTCCAGATGACCAGGTATTTCACAGGTGATCTCTACGGGATCGCCAGTAGTCTGGACCGGTACGATAAACCATTCGACCGTCATCCCAGCCCCAACCTCAACTTCGCGGATTGCGCCTTTGACTTCGGTGATCAAGTTGCCATCGGAATCTGACGCTTCAACTTTGCGCGTAAATATCCTTTCACCCATCTCGTTGAGCGCCAGTTCATGTTTGATTTCATCGACATTCGTCAGGATCAGTTTATATGCGTGTCCGGTCACAAACTCGTAATTGTCTGGACTTAAGTACATACCGCCGTCATTGCTGCCCATTTCGATCACAACATCAATCACATTTGCACGGCTAAGGTCACCCTCAGCGACGACCGGGCTGGCCGCAGTCAACAAAACAATTCCTGAAGTCATTAAAATTCGTCTCATAAATATCTCCCCAATTAAAAGTATGCAAAAACCTTCGTGTCATACTCCCTGACACACCCTAAGCTTAATTATTTCATGCCCCGGTGCCATGATGTGGATCAAGGAATCTAGGATGTCTGGGGCTGGATGGGAGAATGGGAAGATTTGGCACCGCATTGTAGCCAGTGTCTATTTCGGGCCGTGTCGCCATAAGTCGGACGCAGCTCCTCTGGTAGTTTTGTCCGCATAGCGGACGCTGACTAATCAGCCGCGAACGTCCTCTGTTGTCGGTCTAGGCACATTTTGGGAATAGTAGGCGGGTCGGCGGGGAAATTCTGGTGTTTCAAAACTTGCAAGTTTTTAAAATCGACCCACAGAGAGCATTAAAGAGTTTAAAGAATCGCCGCCCCGCATCGGTGTAACGCGGGGCGGCTGACGTTTTAGTTTTTGGCTTGGTCGACGAGTTTACCTGCCGAAATCCACGGCATCATCGCGCGAAGTTTTTCGCCAACCTGCTCGATCTGGTGCTCGTCATTCATGCGGCGTGTCGCTTTGAAGAAAGGCTGCCCAACGGTGTTTTCCTGCATGAAATCACGCACAAATTTACCGTTCTGAATGTCGGCCAGAACTGCTTTCATCCGTGCCTTTGTTTCGTCGTATGGCAGGATGCGCGGGCCGGAAACATACTCGCCGTATTCCGCCGTGTTGCTGATCGAATAGTTCATGTTGGCGATGCCGCCTTCATAGATCAGGTCCACAATCAGCTTCACTTCGTGCAGACATTCAAAATAAGCCATTTCAGGCTCGTAACCTGCTTCTACAAGGGTTTCAAAACCCATGCGGATCAGCTCTACAAGGCCGCCGCACAGAACAGCTTGCTCGCCAAACAGGTCTGTTTCACATTCCTGACGGAAGTTGGTTTCGATAATGCCAGAGCGGCCACCGCCAATGGCAGAACAGTAAGAAAGGCCTATTTCCATGGCCTTACCGGTTGCATCCGTATCAACCGCAACAAGGCAAGGCACGCCGCCGCCTTTAACATATTCGCCGCGAACCGTGTGGCCCGGGCCCTTGGGTGCCATCATGATGACGTCAACACCGGCCTTTGGTTCGATCAGACCAAAGTGCACGTTCAGGCCATGCGCAAAAGCAATTGCAGCGCCCTCGCGAATGTTGTCGTGAACGTATTTCTTGTATGTCTCTGCCTGAAGCTCATCGGGCATTGTGAACATGATGAGGTCACACCAGGCCGCAGCTTCGGCAATACCCATAACGGCAAGGCCTTCGGCCTCTGCCTTGCGTGCAGAAGGAGAGCCTTCGCGCAACGCGACCACAACATTTTTAGCGCCAGAGTCGCGCAGGTTCAGCGCGTGGGCATGGCCTTGTGAGCCGTAGCCAAGAATGGCGACTTTTTTGTCTTTTATAAGATTAACATCGCAGTCGCGATCATAGTAAACGCGCATTTGGGCGCTCCTTTTTGGGTTTGTCTTCGTCTGGCGGAGAATACTGCGAAATGCAGAATACGCTCTGCAAAATTTGACGTATTTATCAAAATGTGAAAAAACTCATTCTCTAAATCAACGATTACCGAAATAATCATGCAACCAGATGATACAGACCGTCGCATTCTACGTCAGCTTCAGGCCGCACCAGAGCTTTCAAACAACGAGCTTGCAGAACGCGCCGGTGTTACCCCGGCAACCTGCTGGCGTCGGCTTGAGAAGCTGCAGACAAATGGCATCCTGCTTGGCCAGCAAGCTGTAATTGACTGGGCAGCACTTGGGTATACTGTCGAAGTCAGCCTTCGCATAACGCTCGACAAGACCCAAACCCGGGCGTTTGACGAGTTTATGGAGGCTGCGCGGGCCGTACCGGAAGTGATTGAACTTCAGACCTTTCTTGGCCGTGTTGATGTGCGTCTGTCCGTTCTGGCGCGTGACATGGCGCATTACCAGCATATCTACCGCACCAAAATTCTGACCTTGCCGCATATCGCCGATATCGAGGCGCTTATGCATGTTGCGGAAATCAAATCGTCGCAAGGGTTACCGTTGTGATTGAGCTTGATGATATGGACCGCACGCTTCTGCGTGCCCTTGCAGAAGATGCCACACAAAGCGCTGGTGCATTGGCGCGCCAGCACGGCTTTAGCCAGCCAGCCATATGGCGTCGCATCAAACGGCTGGAAGATGCGGGCGTGCTTAAGGGGCGAAGGGTTGTTCTGAACGCCGAGGCGCTGGGGTTTGGCGTAACAGTTTTTCTAGGGGTAAAACTGGCCACCAAAGGGCGCGTTAGTCTTGAAGATTTTGAACGCGCCATAACGGCCATTCCCGAAGTGCAGACTGTGCAGCATATTCTTGGTCTTTACGATTACAGGGTTAGGGTTGTTGCACGTGATATTTCCGATTTCGAGCGTGTGTTGCGCCGCCGCATTATGACCTTGCCCGGTGTGGGCGATGTAGAGGCGAATGTTTTACTGTCCGAAGAACGCAGGCCCGGGCCAATTGGTTGATGGTATACTGATATAGACTTTGCGTTCCTTTTCATCACGCGCTAGGCATTTCAAAACGTTTCTCGGAGATCTGCGATGACTGCTTTGCTTGATAATATCGACCCGGACGGCCTGCTGGAGTATTCGGTGGTTTTCACCGACCGTTCGCTGAACCACATGAGTGCTGCCTTTCAGCAGGTGATGCGGGATATCTCGGAGAATCTGAAAATCGTTTACAATGCTGATGCCATTGCGCTGATCCCCGGCGGCGGCACTTACGCGATGGAGGCGGTTGCCCGCCAGCTTGCAACAGACAAGAAAGCACTGGTCATCCGCAACGGTTGGTTTTCCTACCGCTGGACGCAAATCTTTGATGCTGGCAACGTTCCGTCAGAAGAAATCGTGATGAAGGCGCGCCGCAGCGGAAATGCGGTCGACGCACCCTTTGCGCCGGCACCGATTGACGAGGTTGTTGCTAAAATAAAATCTGAACAACCCGATGTTGTGTTCGCACCGCATGTTGAAACATCCTCAGGGATGATTTTGCCAGATGATTATCTGCGTGCCGTGGCTGATGCTATTCACGACGTGGGTGGTTTGTTTGTACTTGATTGCATCGCATCAGGGTGCGCCTGGGTCGATATGAAAGCAACCGGCGTTGACGTACTTATCTCTGCCCCGCAAAAAGGCTGGTCTGCGTCCCCGTCTGCCGGGATTGTCATGATGAACGAAGCCGCGCTTGCAAAAGTCAAAGCAACGCAATCCACGAGTTTTGCAATAGACTTGGGTAAGTGGCTTTCGATCATGGAGGCCTATGAGAACGGTGGCCACGCTTACCATGCGACAATGCCAACAGATGCGTTGCGTGACTTTCGCGATACGGTGATCGAAACCCGCGATTATGGGTTCGACAAGCTGTGTGATGCGCAATGGGAGCAAGGCAATCGTGTCCGGGCGGCCTTGGCTGCCCGCGGCATCAAATCTGTTGCGGCTGATGGGTTTGGTGCGCCGGGTGTTGTGGTTTGCTATACGAACAATGGGGATGTGCAGACCGGAAAAGCCTTTGGTGCGCTTGGAATGCAGATCGCCGCTGGCGTACCGCTGCAATGTGATGAAGGGCCAGAATACAAAAGCTTCCGTTTGGGGCTTTTCGGGCTTGACAAGCTTTATGATGTTGACGCGAGCCTTGCGCGACTTGAAGCAGCGCTAGATCAGGTATTCCCGTCATAAAAATTGGCTCGGAACGCGGTTTTATCGCGTTCCAAGCCCGGCGCGCATCAGCGTTTTTCGCACCGGTGCGACTGAGTAGAACGCGTCGAGCGCTTTCGCGCGCATGTCGCGAAGCCCCTGTGCACCCATCATTGATGCACGATTGAGCGCATCAATCCCGGTTACACGAAGACGGACTTCAGGATGGCGGCGGCGATGATAGGCCGTCAACATTTCGCGTGTGCCAAGCTGGTCAGGGTTCGCCTGCGCCAACTCAAGCAAAACACGCAAATCCCCTAAGCTCATATTCAAGCCCTGCGCTCCGATTGGGGGCACAACATGGGCGGTCTCTGCAATAAGTGCGGTGCGTTCGCCCTCCATTCGTTCGGCGATCTGGCTGATAATCGGCCAGATCGTGCGGCGGCTGGCGAGCGTAAGGGAGCCGAACAAGAAACAGGACCTTTCGTTCATTGCGGCCTCGAATTCGGGCTCTGGCAGATCATAAAGACGCTTGGCTTCCGGGCCTGTTTCCATCCAGACGATGGCTGAGCAGGGCAGACCATCCCGGTCAGGAAGCGGGACAAGTGTGAATGGGCCGCCCGAACGGTGAATTTCGGTCGAGACGTTTTCGTGTGGGATCGGATGCGTCACAGCAAAGGCCAGGGCCTTTTGCCCGTAGCGCGTTGTTTTAACGTCAATTCCTAACGCTTCGCGCACAGGCGAGTTTCGCCCATCTGCTGCAATCAGTAATTTGGCAGAGATACGTGCACCGTCTGAAAGTGTGACCAACGCCTCGCGCTCACGTGTCATCACACGATCTGTGCCAACACCGGGCCGGAACGACACATTTGGAAGTTCGTCTAAATGCGCAACCATTTCGCGCCGTAGCAACCAGTTTGGCAGGTTCCAGCCAAAGGGTTGATCGGAAATATCGCTTGCGTCGAAGTCTTTGACTACGCGGGGTTCTGGCTCCACACCACCGGCATCCACAATCCGCATGATCTGTAGCGGAGCGGCGAAGGGTGCTAATCTGCCCCATAAACCGCACTCATCCAGCAGCGTGCGTGCGGGTTGCAAAAAAGCCGTAGTTCTGAGATCAGACCCTTCAGCACTTGCCTCTGTCACCGGGGGCGTCGGGTCTACGCAAATAACCGAAAATCCGGCGGCACCAAAAGCCGATGCTGCAGTCAGCCCAGCGACGCCTCCGCCAGAAATCAGGATGTCTGTGTTTTCTCGTTCCATGGAGATGACCTTAGGGGGCGCTAGGGGGCGCGAAAAGACTTAGCCAGACAACTGCGACACAAAGCCCGCAAGATCATCGGTATGGTGATGGATGAAATCGGCATCATGCGGGTCAGGGGCCACATGGACGGTACGCATTCCCATTGCATGTGGGGCCGCAAGATTGCGGGGGTCGTCTTCAAACATCGCTGCCTCTGCTGGCCGCGTGCCATCAAGGTCAAACACATGCTCAAAGGCTTCACGCTCTGGTTTCGGTTTGAAGCCGGCGTGTTCCACGCCATAGACGGCATCAAATACATTTGCCAATCCGCGGGCTTCTATCACACGCTGCGCGTAGGGGGCTGTGCCGTTGGTATAGACGATCTTGCGTCCGCGAAGGTTACGAATGGCGGTTGCCAGCTTTGGATCAAGCTCCAGATGATCCATAGAGATATCATGTACATCCGTAAGATATGGCCCGGGATCGACATCATGTTCGCGCATTAACCCGGCGAGCGTCGTGCCATAGGTTTTCCAGTAGTGGCGGCGCAGATGGTCAGCCCTGTCCCTCGTCACGTTCAGCGATTCCATAACCCAGGCTGTCATGCGAACCTCAATCTGATCGAACAGCCGCGCTGCTGGTGGGTAAAGCGTGTTATCGAGGTCAAAGACCCACGTTTGAACGTGAGAGAAGTGTTTCGCAACCATAGGCGCAAACTAGGGTGAAGTGATCGCAGTTGCAACGCGACAATGGGTTGATTGCAGGGGCAAGGCGTGGGTAGTGTCCTGCACGGTCAGACGCGGAGATTCCGATGGCAGAAGTAAAGCAAACGCAAAAAGACGCCTATACATTGATACTGGAAGCGATTGATATCGGGGACTACAAACCCGGCTCGCGACTGGTGGAAAGCGATCTGGCAGAGCGTTTTGGAATGTCGCGTACGCCAATTCGCGAAGCCCTGCAGCGTTTGGAAACGCAGTCGATGCTGACGCGCGATGGCAGGAGCCTGATTGTTGCTTCGCTGGATCATAATCAATTGGCAGAGCTTTATGTTGTGCGTGCAGAGCTTGAAGGGCTGGCCGCACGTCTTGCAGCGCGCCACGCGGCACCCGAAGAGGTGCGCGTTCTACGTGAGATGGTTGAGGATGACCAGAAACTTCTGAGTGATCCCAACGCACTGTCGCGCGCCAACCGGAGGTTCCACAAACAGATTCATTTGGCATCGCACAACCGGTATCTTGTGCAGCAACTTGACCTTGTTCACCGGTCAATGGCGCTTTTGGCGTCAACATCACTTGCGGCCGAAGGGCGAGGAGAAGGTGCGCTTCAGGAACATAGCGATATCGTCTCGGCAATTGAGAATGGGGACGGGGAAGGTGCGTATCACGCGCTAAAAGCTCACATTTCAAAGGCCTTTGAAACGCGGCTGAAACTGGATGCAGACGCAGGGACCTGAGTTTTGGTTTTAGTCGGTGTTGGCTCAAACACGCCGTGTTTTGTTTTATCCCAGTAAAATGGCCGCGCTAGTATCTCATAGAGTGCTTTGTAAGATGCGATTGCACCGAGCGGGAAGTAAAAAAAGAGCGTTGGCACCCACCATTTGAGAAAACTGTGTTCTTTGCGCAAAACCGCAATGATGCCAACACAAACGGACGTAAGCTCCACAAATAAAAACAAGGCGGCCAAAAAGATGGCAAGGTTTCCTGATAGAACCTCCGAAAGAGGGTGCGAAAGGCCAAACACAATCAGCCAGAAAGACCAAAGAAAAGGCGCCAGTACGAATTGTGAAAGGGTGCCGAGGAAAACCAACTGAAAGCCAAAAAATTGCCGCCAACCAAGTTGCTGTAGCAATAATCGTGGCGAACGCATGTGGACGGCCCAAGTCATGGCGTATCCTTTAAGCCACCGGGAACGCTGCTTAATCCAGGGCACAAACCGGCAATTTGCTTCTTCTTGTGTCACGGTATCAACCAATTCGGTTTTGTAACCGTGGCGGGCAAGTCGGATACCCAAATCAGCGTCTTCGGTCACGTTGTGCGCATCCCAGCACCCAAGTTCTTCAAGGGCATCGCGCCGAACGAAAAGCGTGGTTCCGCCAAGCGGAATGGCGAAACCAAGCTTTGCAAGACCTGGCAGAACAAGCCGAAACCAGGACGCATATTCAATTGTAAAACAACGTGATAGCCAATTTGTCCGCGCGTTGTAGTAATCAAGAATACCTTGCAAACATGCCACCTCGGGGCCACATTCACTAAAGCGGCGAACGATTTTTTGGATTTGGTCCTGGTCAGGGGAATCTTCGGCGTCGTAGATACCGATAATCGAGCCCCTGCAGAAATCGAGTGCAAAGTTAGGTGTGCGCGGTTTGGTGCGCACCTGTCCCTTGGGAACAATAATTGTGCGCACCCACCGTGGTAAACTCGTTTCGGCAAGCGTGTTTTGGGTTGTGTCATCGTCCGCCTCAACCGCAAGGCAGATATCAAGAAACTCTTTCGGATATGTCAGGCGTTTCAGGCGATGTATTAATTGCTGTGCGATTTCTTGTTCTTTGTACAATGGAACAAGCACAGAGACGGTTGGCAGAATGGCTGTTGTGTTCTCCTGGTACAAAGCTGTATTTGCAATCTCTGCGGGTCTCGATTTTCGCAATTGGGTAACAACTGCGGCGATTTTCAGAATAGATAATAGACCCAGCGTGATTATGGCCCATCCGGAAAACAGCCCAAACACAACTGATGGAGAGAGCAGCACCCCAAAGATCAAAGTCATCGTTAAGAAAAAAAGGCTGATGCGCAGCGCTTTACTGTTCCATGATCGGCAGCTTTCGGTCATTGGCACACGGTTTTCGGAACGTTCCACAAGGTTGTCGCTTCGCTGATGGATCAATGACGTGTGAATGGCGTGTTCCGGCGCAATCATCATACGAGGTGTTCCGAGATGTTGGGGCAGGGTGCGCGCGAATTTGTCAAAGCGTTCCGGGTTAGCGGTTACATAGGCAACACCACCTGGAACGCGCTTCCATGGGACAATACAGTTTCGAATACAGGTTATGAGGCCTACCTGGTTTATGAGTTCCGGGTCAGGTGGTACGTTTTTGAGATCGGGTATTTCGCAACGCCATTGTTCCTTTAAAGCAAGAAACAGGTTGTTTTCACTAACCATATTATGTGTCAGCAGAACGTCGCGAAGACACGCACCGCGACGTTTTTTGAGAGCCAGCGCTCTTTCCAAATCTTCGGGCTTGAGATCTCCGCGTTCCACAAGAAGCGGCCCAAGTAAAAGGCGTGTGTTTTTCGCCGGAACGACGCGGGTCGTGACCGCAGTTCTTTCAAGTGGTTTAACGTGCATCATGCGAAATCAGTCCAATTGGCTGAGATCAGAGTTCCGCAATCTGAGTTAATGTTGAGTTAAGCTAATGTTAAAAAAAGGTTATTTATACTTCTGTCTTACTTCATCGCTTCGACAAAACGCTCGAACAGGTAGTAACTGTCCATAGGGCCGGGACTGGCTTCCGGGTGGTATTGCACAGAGAACACTGGTCGATCTTTCATGCGCAGACCGCAATTTGAGCCATCAAACAATGATACATGCGTCTCAACAACATTGTCGGGTAATGTTTGACTATCGACCGCAAAGCCGTGGTTCATTGACGTGATCTCGACCTTGCCGGTGTCAAGGTCCTTCACCGGATGGTTCGCGCCGTGATGCCCGTGGTTCATTTTTATTGTTTTTGCACCAAGTGCCAGGGCCAGCATTTGATGGCCAAGACAGATGCCAAAAACAGGAATATCTGATGTGTCGAGGATCTGTTTGATCATAGGGACTGCATATTCACCGGTCGCAGCCGGATCGCCAGGCCCGTTCGACAGGAAAAGCCCGTCTGGATTTTGCGCCAGAATATCCTCGGCAGTCGCGCTCGCGGGTAAAACAGTGACATCGCAGCCAGCCGAGGCCAGGCACCTCAGAATATTGCGTTTCGCACCGTAGTCGACGGCGACGACCTTGTGCTTTGGCGCAGTTTGTGGCGTATAGCCTTCTGGCCAAGCCCAACGCATTTCATTCCAGTTGTAAGACTGGGCACATGTCACGTCCTTGGCAAGATCCAATCCTTCAAGGCCCTGAAAAGCGCGCGCTTTTTCAACAAGTTTCTGTATGTCAAAGTTGCCGTCCGGATCATGGACCATGGCGACATGTGGCGCACCTTGCTGCCGAATTGCGCGCGTCAGCCGCCGCGTATCGATACCGCCAATACCTATCCTGCCGCGCCGTTTTAGCCACTCCGTAAGCTCTTCTGTTGCGCGCCAGTTTGATGATTCTGTCGGGTTCCATTTTACAACCATGCCAGCTGCAACCGGGTCGGTCGTTTCGTCGTCTTCTGGGGTAACACCGGTGTTACCGATGTGAGGGAAAGTGAAAGTGACGATCTGACCAGCATAGGATGGGTCGGTCATGATCTCCTGATAGCCTGTCATCGCCGTGTTGAAACAAAGCTCAGCCTGTGCTTCACCGGTTGCGCCAAATCCGACGCCGTAAAAAATGCTCCCATCCGCCAATACAAGGCACGCGGTGGGTTTTGTTTGTGAAGTTGTTTCAGCAGTTTTCGCGGTGCTGGCGGTAGACATTATGCGACTCCCCGGCTCAAATTTTTGAGAAACTAAGTGCGTTGTGTGCCGGGGTCAAGGAGATAAGCCGGAAATAGGAAATTTGTGTTATCCATAAAAAACAATGACTTATAGATATGTTGCAAGGTTGTAACAATTCCGATCTGCGGGTAAGGTCACATCCTTATGACGTAAATGGAAGCCTTGAGGATAAGGATGCCGATGGACTTGCAGACCAAACTGAGTTCGGCTTTGAAAGAAGCGATGAAAAGTAAAGATGCAGAGCGTCTCTCAACGCTCCGACTGATCAGCGCAGCCATCAAAGACCGTGAAATCGCCATGCGTGGTACGGGTGAAGAAACCCGTTTGACAGACGGGGATATCCTTGGAATCCTTGGGAAAATGGTTAAGCAAAGGCACGAAAGCGCACGGGCGTACGAAGAAGGTGGGCGGCTTGAACTTGCCGAGAAAGAGTTGAGCGAGATCACCGTTATCGAGGCGTTTCTGCCAAAGCAATTGTCCGAAGAAGACGCGCAGAAAGCGATCGACAAAGCGATTGCTTCTGTTGGCGCAGAATCAATTCGCGACATGGGAAAAGTCATGAGCGCGCTAAAATCGAAATACACGGGGCAAATGGATTTTGGCCGTGTTGGACCAATGGTCAAAGATCGGCTCGGTTGACCAATTCTGTTAGTTTGCAGACTGATAACGCTCAGATGGGATCTGGTGTCTGGGGGTTATTTGGTGCCCTCTGTTTTCGCGCGTCGGAACTTCCGAAACAAACGACCGTCAAGAACGAGAAGCCCGGAAAGCAGCATGAACAGTCCCAGGTAGACGTTGGTCGAAAGAGATTCACTCAGAACAATTGCGCCTAAAACGATGGAAACTGGCGGGACCAAAAGCGTTACAAGCATCGTATTTGACGCGCCTGCGAGGGCGAGTATGCGGTAATACAGCAAATAGGCCCCAGCGGTTGCGAATATAACATAGTATCCAATTGCAAGGAGCGTTGAACTTGAGACTGCGAAGCTCGGCACACCGTCGATAATAAAGGCTGCTGGCACCATCACAACAGATGAACCGGTCAGCATACCGGCAGCCGCAACTTCTGGTGTGAGACCACTAAGACGAATGCGGGCCCAAACGCTGGCGAAGGCATAAGAGATTGTGCCGCCTATTACAGCCAACTGTGCCAAAGATCGAATGTCGAAGTTGCGAAAAGACTCAAGCCCAATCGCTGTCGCAACCCCTGCAAAGCCAACAACTATACCCACAGTTTTACGGGCCGTTAGCTTTTCGTCCGGAAAAATTACGGTAGCGGCCAATGCGCCAAAAATAGCGGTTGCCGCATTGAACACTGCAGTCAGGCCAGATTCTATGTGAAGCTGCCCCCAGGCCATAAGCGAAAAGGGAAGCACATTGTTCAGAATTCCCATCACAAGAAAGGCCAGCCAGAGACGCGGTGAGCGCGGAATTGGCAGACCGCGGTATGCCACCCACCCCCAAAGCAGAATCGCGGCCCAGAAGACCCTGTGTGCAACGCTGGTGACAAAACCCACTTCGCGCAGTGTGATCGCAATGGCGAGAAAGCTTCCGCCCCAGATCAAACCGAGAAGGCAGAGTTCGACCCATGCGCGGGTTGGTATGTCTTGCTGTTGTACCATGGGGACAAAATATTCAGGTTATATGCAGGATACGACCCGAAACGTGCTTAAGGGCGTAAATATGAAAGTTGCTCGTTGATCTCTGTAAAAAGCGCTTTGCGTTCGTCTTCGCTCAGGAAAGCGCCGATTTCGACTTCGCGCCCTTCACCGGTCAATGTGACATAGCTTGGAACAGGGCCGCTGGCCGGGTGAATTTGTACACGTACCCAATGAGGGTTTGCTGACCATTCCTGCTGCGGGCCTCTTGGGTTGTGGCGGATCAATTCAATTCGGTCGGGCCATATGGAAAGAAGTTCAAGCAATTCACCATCGCGGTAACTGCGATTGAGGAAGTACCAGATCAGTGCAACGGCACCAAGCAGGAACGGAAGTAAGCTCCAGACGAAAGGTGTGCCCAGAAGCGGCAGAAGCGGCAGCAGAAGCAATATGCATGTGGCAGCGATGAAAATTACGAATCCGCGCTTGGGAAGCGATCTATAGGGCCACAGCGAAAGCGTGCAAACGGGTGGGTTCCCGTCAGCGAAAGTACAAGAGGCCCCGGGTTTCTCCGAGGCCTCTTTTGTTGTTCCAGTCCATTCGTAGGGCACTTAGTGGCTGTGGCCTTTGTCCCATTCTTCCTGCTTTGGCAGGATTTCGAATGTATGCTCTGGTGGAGGTGTTGGAAGTGTCCACTCAAGCGTGTCAGCGTATTCGTTCCAGTAGTTGTTTTCGGTTACGCGTTTACCGTATTTCAGCGTGTAGAACACGATACCGATGAAGAACACGAACGAAGCGAATGACAGGAATGCGCCGTAAGACGACCAGACGTTCCAGTAAGCAAAGGCTTCAGGATAGTCGATGTAGCGGCGTGGCATACCCTGACGTCCCAGGAAGTGCTGTGGGAAGAAGGTCAGGTTTGCCCCAATGAACATCATCCAGAAGTGCAGCTTACCTGCCCATTCAGGGTACTGACGGCCCGACATTTTACCAATGTAGAAATAGATACCGGCAAAGATACAGAACACCGCACCAAGGCTCATCACATAGTGGAAATGCGCAACCACATAGTAGGTGTCATGGTAAGCCCGGTCGATACCCGCTTGCGAAAGCACAATCCCGGTTACACCACCAACGGTGAAAAGGAAAAGGAAGCCAAACGCCCAGAGCATCGGGGTTTTGAATTCGATCGAACCACCCCAGAGGGTTGCGATCCAGCTAAAGATTTTCACCCCAGTTGGAATCGCGATAACCATTGTCGCCAGCATGAAATAAGATTGCTGCGTCAGCGACATACCAACAGTGTACATGTGGTGTGCCCACACGACAAAACCGAGGACGCCAATCGCGATCAAGGCCCAGACCATCGGCAGATACCCAAAGATTGGTTTCTTAGCGAATGTTCCGATGACGTGGCTGATAATGCCAAAGCCAGGCAGGATGATGATGTAAACTTCAGGGTGACCAAAGAACCACAGAATGTGCTGGTACAAGATGGGATCACCGCCACCAGCAGGGTCAAAGAAGGTTGTTCCGAAGTTCCGGTCTGTCAGAAGCATGGTGATCGCGCCAGCAAGAACCGGCAGGCTGAGAAGAATCAGCCAGGCTGTCACAAAGATTGACCATGAAAACAGCGGCACTTTGAACAGGGTCATGCCCGGGGCACGCATGTTCAGGAAGGTGGTGATCATGTTGATCGCACCAAGGATGGACGACGCACCCGAAACGTGAACGGCGAAAATCGCCAGATCCATCGAATAGCCGCCTTCGGTGGTAGACAAAGGTGGGTACAGAACCCAGCCAACGCCAGACCCCAACTGTCCATTACCACCCGGAGACAGCAAAGACGCAACACCCAGCATCGTGCCGGTGATGAACATCCAGAAAGACAGGTTGTTCATACGCGGGAACGCCATGTCCGGCGCGCCGATTTGCAGCGGCATCAGGTAGTTACCGAAACCGCCAAAAAGCGCAGGAATAACAACAAAGAACATCATAAGGACGCCGTGATAAGTGATCATCACGTTCCAAAGATGCCCGTTTGGCGTACAGGTCGCATCAGAAGCGGCAAAGCGCGCGCCTTCAAGACACATGTATTGTACGCCGGGTTCCATCAGCTCCATCCGCATGTAAACGGTGAAGAGGACTGAAATCAGGCCGACAACTGCGGCCGAGAAAAGATAAAGAATCCCGATATCTTTGTGATTTGTTGACATAAACCAGCGGGTAAAGAACCCGCGTTCATCATGATGTTCGTGGCCATGAATGGCTGCGTCGGCCATGTCTGCCTCCCAGTTCCCAAAATATTAAGGCGCAAAAGTCACTAACTTTGCGGCACGTTCCGGTACGTTATTAGAATGGTATCGGCCTGCGGGCAATGATCCACTGCGCCGCAGGGCAATTTTTTCTGGCTCAACTGGGTTTTTCTGTCGTTCCCAATGCCATTTAGATAGCTTTTAAGGCTATTTATTCGATGAAGGTTGCGAGATATGCGGCAACATCCTCGCCACCATCACGCAATTTATAGGTCATACCCGAACGGGCAGAATCATCGCTTAGGTATGCGCGAAGAAATGCTGTTGGATCGGCTACATATTCAGCAAGCGATTCTTCGTCCCAGACCAGACCAGCTTCACCCGCGGCAACGAGATCATCGCGATAGCGAAAACCTTCAATAGATCCCGCTTGACGACCAATCATTCCGAAAAGATTTGGCCCGGTACGTCCGCCGCGAAAGATAACCTCGTCTCCATTTGCAATTGCATGGCAGGATTTGCACTTTTTGAAAGTGTCTTCTCCGGCAGCGGCATCGCCTTCAGCAAATGCTGGCAACGCAGCAGTGGAAAGCGCAAGAGCTGCTATCAGTGTAATGGGTTTCATTTTGACCTCGTTTAAACAGGAAGGGAGTCGCGCCTAAAACATAGGATTTATCCCGCAAGTTAAAGGGGGGATGTTGTCGCAGTTTTTCTTGTGTGCTGGTTTAGTACCACTGTTGCGGTCAAACAGGTTCGCTTTCGAAAATTCTATGGAAGCAGCGCTTCAACGCGACATCCAAATCCATCATGGTAACGGGCAACCCCAGATCAACCAGACTTGTGACACCATGTTCCCGAATGCCACAGGGTACGATTCCATCGAAATGGGATAAATCTGGTTCCACATTTATGGATATTCCGTGAAAACTGATCCATTTTCGCAAACGAACACCTATTGCAGCAATCTTGTCTTCTTGCGCGGTGCCATCCGCGTTAATTGGTTTGTCGTGACGCACGACCCAAACACCAACACGCCCCTCTCGGCGTTCCCCTTTGACATTAAACTCTGCAAGGGTTGCGATCACCCACTCTTCAAGTTGGTTGACGAATTTGCGCACATCTCGCCCACGCTCCCCCACATTCAGCATTGCATATGCAACGCGCTGTCCGGGGCCATGGTAGGTATATTGGCCACCGCGTTTGCTGTCATAGACAGGAAACCGGCCAGGGTCTGTCAGATCATCAGAATTGGCCGAGGTTCCCGCTGTATAGAGAGGGGGGTGTTCGAGCAGCCAGATAGCTTCGGTTGCTTCGCCCGAGACGATTCGCGCAACGCGCGCTTCCATTTCGGCTACGGCCGTTTCGTACGGAACCAAGCCCCGAGAGGTCAGCCATTCTACCATTTTCAGCCTCAAATCTGACCAGTTAGCCCAACTTTATAAATCTTTTACGCAGATCGGTTTGCGGCTCTGTGTTAAGATAACGCTTATAAAGCAACAGTTGTTTATAGGAGGCGCACATGTTTTCAAAGCGCATAGTAATGACCTGTCTTGCGGGGGCACTCGCCTTTTCACCAGCGTCAAAAGTGCTTGCTGACGGGGGGGATATTGTAGGCGGTATAATTGGCGGCGTCATCGGGGGTGTTATCGTAAATAGTGCGACAAACAATCAACGGCGCACAACGACCACACAGACGACCCGCAATACATCAGTAAGCAGCGCAACACGTGCTGCTAACCGAGAAACCCAAACATCGCTGAACTATTTTGGTTTCCCTGCCGGAACACCAGATGGTCAGTTGGGTCGGCGCTCACGTGGCGCGATTTCGCAGTATCAGGTTTTCATGGGATATCCGGCAACGGGCCAGCTTACGCATTACGAACGGGATTTCCTGGTTTCATCCTATCACCGGGCCATTTCCGGCGGTTATGAAACAACTCAGATTGTAGCCTCAAACCCCTACGGTCCCAAAGGCCTTCTTTACACCTACCGGGACCAGGCGAACGGCAGCTATAACCAGCCTTTACCTCAATCGGCTGGCAAGACGGTAAACGGCTATGATCCTGAAGGTGCGGACGAAAACACACTGGCATCAACATCAAAAGATGTGCCGGAAATAACCGCAATAACCGAAGGCTCGACCGATACCGAACAAACGGCAATGGCGAGCCTGCCAAACTTTATGGCGGATAGTGGTAATCAGCGTTCGCTTGCATCGCACTGTAACCAAGTCAGTCTTTTGACAAACAGCAACGGCGGTTTTGTGACCGAGGCGTCGATGTCAGATCCGAACTTTGCCTTGAATGAACAATTCTGTCTGGCACGGACTTACGCGATCGCGCAGGGCGAAGACCTTGCAAGCCGCGTGCAAGGTGCAACCAATGCGCAGATCGAGGCGCAGTGCGAAGCATTCGGGCCAGCGATGAAAGACTATGTAGCCGCGTTGTCGCTGAAGCCGCATGATCAGGTGATGCAGGACGTCAGCGGTTTTATTCTGTCGACAGGAATGTCGCCTGCCCAATTGTCCGGCACGGCGAAAATTTGTCTTTCAGTCGGGTATCGCACCGACAATCTGGATGTCGCGCTGAGTTCAGCGTTGTTGCTGACAGTTCTGGGAGAGCAGGTGTATGGCGAATTGATGGGACACCATCTATCGCAAGGGTTTGGCACCAGCACGCGGCCTGATTTGGCGCTTGCGTGGTATCAGATTGGCTTTGATGCGTCCGACAATGGGGCGACGGCCGTCTTTGCGCCTGGAAATCCAGACCGAAACGCATTGATCCGCCGCGCGGCCTACCAAGCCAATGGTCAGGATGATCAAGCTGCATTAGGCGAAACCGAAACGGTTCAGCCAGTCACAACGCTGCCAACGTTTTCCTTGAATCCTTAGGGACTTCGCGCGGAGTTTGCAGCGAGTAGAAATATCTGAGGGGCGACCGGTAGGCGCCCCTCGGCTTTGTCAAAATAACCTCTTCACATCCCGCATCCGACTCGCTAATAAGCGCCAACTACCTGATCACGTGCGGTCGTGGCGGAATTGGTAGACGCGCAGCGTTGAGGTCGCTGTGGGGTAACACCCGTGGAAGTTCGAGTCTTCTCGACCGCACCAAAACAAGCCCTTGCGGCCCCTTTTTTTCAAGAATATCAGTCGCTTAGCTCCCCTCCTGAGACACATTGGGGGCACACGCCATGGTGATGATGATGAAGCTCAAGCACATTGATGAACTCTCTGGAGGCCGCAAACGATTCAGGCGGCGTTACCCAAAAGCGGTCGCCGAGATAATGGGAGAGACATTCTTTCAGGTTCCCATGAACGGGAAACTGAGGAAACCCGCATTGGGCCTGATCTGGAGCCTCTTAGAGGGCACAGGTTGCCGAGGAGCTGAGATTGTTGGCCTCCGCGTAGAAGACGTCATCCTTGACGGCCCATACCCTCATATCGGGTCATGTGGCATGAAGAGCGGCGGGTGAAAACAAAGGTGTCTATTCAACCAAAATCAATAATGAACGAAGTGGCGACTGGCGATATCTTTCCTGTGTTAGCCGCAAATCTAACCTGGGGTTACGGAAGCCCAGGGACACATGGTTTTAGAAACAACTATGTGGAAGACAGATGGAATTCAGGGGGGCATTCCACTGTTCTAGCTAGACAGCATTGCTCAAAGATTTGGATACCCTTTTTGAAGACCGGCGAGGTGGTTGAGTCTTCAGAAAAGCCCACAACCATTTGGGTCAAATTATTTGAGAGACCCTACCGAAATCTTTTCCTACTAGTTGTACTTTTTTATCTGCTCAGATTTGCAACCATTTCATACATTTGGCCAGTACTTTTCCCTTAAGTTTAACTGAAATTAGTAGAGTGATGTTGCTGTGTAGTCAGCGCTGAACCGAAATGCGTCGGCGCATCCGCCCGTCTGCCGCGAATTCCCAGTTCTCGTTGCCATAGGAGCGGAACCAGTGGTTGGCCTCGTCACACCATTCGTAAGCAAAGCGCACAGCGACCCGATTTTTCGTCCATGCCCACAGTTCCTTAATTAGGCGATAGTTATGTTCACGTTGCCATTTGCGCCTCAGGAACGCTTCAATTTCAGAATGCCCAGAGAGAAATTCAGATCGGTTTCGCCACTGGCTGTCGGCGGTATAGGCCTGCGTTACCAACTGAGGGTTGCGGCTGTTTCAGCCATCTTCAGCGGCGCGCACTTTTGGGCGGCAGTTGTTTCAGAAAATGGCGGAAGCGGGGGCGGATCATGAGATGGCTCCTGATAGATTGGATGAAGTCGAGGTCGCAGCGCCCTTGAAAAGCCAAGCTGACCTGGTGGAGCGAGCTTTCGTCAATTGGCCCGGAAGAACCTCAAAGGATGGCTGAAACGGTCGAGTTTCATGCGATTGTTTGCGCCAATGTGGCGGATTGGGCAGACCTAATTTAGCATTTCCAATGGTCGTAAGAAGTGGCGATCGTAGCGCCGAATACACTCCTTAACCTAAGCAAATTGGTAGACCTTCTGGCATTCGCTGTCAGTGAGGCTCTTTATGCGATAGGCCTCATAGTCAGCCAAAGATGCGAAAGAAAAAAGGCAGATGGCCAGGTCGTTTGGGCTTTCATGGGGCAAATAGTACCCATGATGCGTGCCGCCAAATTTCTCAACCAAGGGGATCCACGCGCGCGCGTATTCCTCGAACTCAGAAATCTTCGATGGGTTCAGTTCGTATTGAACATAGCAGGTTATCAACGGCTTTTCCTCATAAGGAGTTTAGCTAAGGGACTGTATTCATTTAATATTGAGGGCTGTTGCCGCGGGCGGCTACTCGGGTAAACCGATGGCGGCAGCAAACTGCCCTACGATGGGAACCCCCGATGTGCAGCGACTTGCTCAAGGTTTGATGACCACGATGGTTGTTCAGCGACGAATGTCCTGAACTTGTCTGCCACTTCCGGCTCTCCTTGCAGACCTCCCGCTGGAACGATCATTTTTGTGCCGTCGCCGCTGGACCATGGAACGCCGGAGCCGCACACCCGGCAGAACGATTTGGAGATGTCCCGCCCTGGCATTTGATAGGTGACAATGTCGTCGCTGCCAGCCAGCCAGTTGAACCCTTCAACCGCTATGAACAAATTTGATGCAAAGGCCGACCCAGTGATCTGTCTGCACTGATCACAACTGCATAAGAACATCTTGTCGAACGCGTTGACGACCTCGTACGATACCTTGCCGCACAGACAGCTTCCTTTAAGTTTTGGCATTCTCTCAATCCTCTTTGAGGGGTTTAACAAGACGGCCGAGGCACTGCAAAATATCCTCCGCTTGCTAAATCATTCCATGAAGGGTGGCTTGCGCGGGCTCGCGGAGCCGGATGAGATCGGCTGCCTCGCCGACGATCACGGCAGCAATGTCTGTGTCATCCGCC
>Ga0316189_10000701_pt1 | contig 33438 bp, 27 predicted proteins | sample LowCovwburrow_MG_FD_204930 | JGI IMG/M metagenome (GOLD analysis project Ga0316189, IMG submission 204930) | Coastal sediment microbial communities from Maine, United States - Lowes Cove worm burrow | ecosystem: Environmental > Aquatic > Marine > Coastal > Sediment | place: USA: Maine...
GCCCAGCAACACCAGGCCCAGACCACCGACAGCGAGCAGGACTGTGATGATCAACAATTCAACTCCGCTGACCTTTTGATGGCCCCGGTCGCCGTGATACCAGGCCAGGACCAGCGTGATGAAAAACCCGATGACCAGGGCGATGTCCATGATCCTGGCTGCGCTGTCGGATATGCCCCAGCGGTCTCCCAGCACATCTACCAATTGCATCAGTACCCATGCGCCTGCCAGGTAAGCCACGGCCCACTGGAAAATCTTGCGTTTTTTCAGGTCAGCGATCAACGACATGGCCGTACAATACCATTTCTCAAATGTTTCAAATGGCCAGGATGCGGTCCAACTGGTTGGCAAAAGCCATCCGGTCGGATTTGCTGAAGGCCGGTGGACCGCCGGTATCCACTCCGCTGGCGCGCATCGTGTCCATGAAATCCCGCATGTTCAGCCGTTGCCGGATGTTTTCTTCGGTGTAAAGTTCGCCGCGTGGATTCAGGGCCATGCAACCCTTTTCGATCACTTCTGCGGCTAAAGGAATATCCGCAGTGATGACCAGGTCGCCACTCTGCGCCTGCTCCACGATGTGGTTATCAGCGACATCGAAACCCGATGCGACCTGGATGGACCGGATGTGGCGGGACCTGGGTACCGCAATGGCCTGGTTGGCGACCAGCGTAACTTGCACCGCTACCCGCTCGGCTGCCCGGAACAGAATTTCCTTGATGACGTTGGGGCAGGCGTCGGCATCTACCCAGATTTGCATGGTGCTCATTATCTTTCCGTTAGTGCTATGGTTCAGGATGGGCAAGCATTATACTGCGCCTCCGGCGCGTTTCGTGGCGCGCCCTCTGAACAGGAATTTTTGATGTCCGATGACAGCCCCACCGAAACGACTTTTCGCGATCTGAATTTGCCCGCCCCTCTGCTGGCCACGCTCGACGAGGTAGGCTATGAAAGGCCGTCGCCGATCCAGGCACAGGCGATTCCCCATCTTCTGAATGGCCTGGACCTGCTGGGCCATGCACCCACCGGCACCGGTAAAACAGCGGCTTTCGCCCTGCCGCTGCTTTCACGGCTGGACATGGACGCACAACATGTGCAGATCATGGTGCTCACGCCTACCCGCGAACTGGCCATCCAGGTGGCTGAGGCTTTCCAGCGCTATGCGTCTGGCATCAAGGGATTTCACGTGCTGCCGATTTACGGTGGCTCCGGTTATTCCGGCCAACTCCGGCAGTTGAAGCGCGGTGTTCATGCGGTGGTGGGCACGCCGGGACGTGTGATGGACCATATGCGCAAGGGCACGCTTAAACTGGACAAGCTGCAGGCCCTGGTTCTCGATGAAGCTGATGAAATGCTGCGCATGGGTTTCATCGACGATGTCGACTGGATCCTGGAGCAGACACCGAAAGATCGCCAGATGGCTCTTTTTTCCGCCACCATGCCGAAGGAAGTTCAGCGAATCGCCAGCCGTCACCTGAATGATCCGAAAGAAATCGCCATCAAGACCAAAACCGCGACGGCTGATACGATCCGGCAGCGTTTCTGGTCGGTCGATCGCATGCACAAGCTGGATGCCCTGACCCGTATCCTGGAAGTCGAACCGTTCGATGCGATTATCATATTCGTGCGCACCAAGACCGCCACAACCCAGCTGAGCGAGCGGCTGGAGGCGCGCGGTTATTCGGCATCGCCGCTGAATGGCGACATGGCGCAGAAAGATCGGGAGCGCACGGTTGACCGGCTCAAGAAAGGAGATCTGGATATCCTGGTTGCTACCGATGTTGCAGCGCGTGGGCTGGATGTAGACCGCATCAGTCACGTGATCAACTACGATATCCCGCACGATACAGAAGGTTACATCCACCGCATCGGGCGCACCGGCCGGGCCGGCCGCAAGGGTGAGGCCATCCTGTTTGTTTCTCCCCGGGAGCGGCGCATGCTGGGCGCCATTGAAAAGGCGACACGCCAGAAAATCGAGCCCTTGCAATTGCCATCGACCGAGATGGTCAACAACAAGCGCATTGCCAATTTCAAGCAGGGCATTACCGATACGCTGGCTGCCGGCGACCTCGTGTTTCTTCATGGAGTGCTGGAGCAGTACCGGCTGGAGCACGATGTGCCCGCCCTGGATATTGCCGCTGCTCTGGCCCAGATGACTCTGGGTGATCAGCCTTTGTTAATGGAACCAGACAAGCCGGCACGTCATCGCCAGGCAGAAGAGCCCCGCGGCAAGCGCGGAGAACCGCGCAAGCACAAGGCGCCAACGAGTCCCGGTAAAGGCATGGAACGTTTCCGGTTGGAGCTGGGCCATCAGCACCATATCAAGCCCGGTAACATCGTCGGAGCCATTGCCAACGAAGCCGGAATTGATGGCAAGTACATCGGGCAAATCGACATTCAAAACCGCCATTCCTTCGTCGATTTACCCAAGGACATGCCGGACGATATCTTCCAGGACCTCCGTCAGCTGAAAGTGCGTGGGCAGCGGATGAATATTTCGCGTGTCAAGGCGAAGGGAAAAAGGCCGTCCAAAGATCGATAAATGACGGATGTCTCGACCAGGTTATTCTGCCTGTTCCTTTTCTGGTCGGGGTATTTCTGTAATCTGGTCAAGCACCAGGTCGCGTACTTCCCTGAGTTCGTAGGCGGTGAGCACGTTCGAATTGCAGAACACGACAACCGAAGTCCGGCGCTCCGGGTATCGGGCGTAATATGTCGTGAAACCAACCCATGACCCCGTGTGCGCTATCTGCTTCAGACCGCGATACGTCTCGACTCCCTGTCCCCAGGAATAATTTCCACTGACGCTATAGGTCTGCTCCATTTGGCTTACCAGGGCGTCACCCCTTGTGCCAAGTACGTTGTGGTAGAAGTTCTGATCCCATTTAAACCAGTCGTCCAGGTTCGTATAGACGCCGCCATCGCCTACCCAGCTCAGGTTGGTCATGAAAATGGAATAGCTGCCATCTTCATTCCGGTGATAACCATCAACACGGTTCCTGACGACGTCGTTCACTTCATCGTTGAAGAAACTCTGGTTCATTTTCAACGGGCCGAAAATGTTCTCCTGTGCGTAGGCGCGCAGTGACTGACCGGTAACGGCTTCGACGACCTGGGAGAGCAGGAAATAGGCGGTGTTGGAGTAGGCGAACTCAGTTTCCGGCGGCGCGAACAGGGGGATGGTTTTCACTCGCTCGTAAAATTCCCGAATGCTCAGGTAATCCTTGTTTTCCAGTTCCAGATCTTCGCCGTCAGCGGTTTTGAGCGCCGGCAGTCCTTTCTCATAATCGGGTATGCCGCTCACGTGATGAATCATCTGGCGGATGGTTACCTTGTGGCCATAGTCAGGCAGGTCCGGGAGATATTCGTGGATATCCGAATCCAGGTCGATCCTGCCTTGTTCGGCCAGCAGGGCGATCGCTGAAGCCGTGAACTGCTTTCCCAGTGAACCTGTGCGAAAGATCGATTGGCTCGTGATCGGAATATCGTGTTCCAGGTTGGCCATTCCAAAGCCGCTGCGTAAAGCCCACTGGCCTTGCTCGATAACGCCAAGGGCGCAACCCGGTGTGGTGTTATCAACGGCCCTGGCCGCGAACAGGCCGCCGACTTCCCGAGCGAGTCTAGCCTGGTCCAGGGTCGGTGCGGCATTGCACAAGCCCGCACAGCTAATCAGAACAGTCACAAGCGACAACTTTATCAACATGATTTCTCCTGGGGATGATTCCGCGGGGCCGTCAGGAACAGCAAGCTGAACAGTATTTTCGTTGTTTGAACTTGTTGTTCAGGTGATTGTGGTTATCAGGCAGTATAAACCATCGTCAAAAACGGCCTATACTAAGGTTATGAGGTTGTCTGGCTTCATTTTGATGGTGCTGACTTACGGGTATTGCACGGCGGTAGCGGGAACCGAAGTCTTCCACTGGGTGGACGAAAACGGAGTTTCCCACTTCACGCAGAGTGCGCCCTCTGCGAATGTCGCGGGCGTGAAAAAGATGACCGTGGAAGACACCACCCCCCCCGATTACGATCCGGAAGAGGACCGCTATGGGGTGGCTCAGCAGCAGGAGCGCATGGCCGCCTTGCGTGAGGAGATGAAGGACAAGCGTGAGGCAGAGCTCAAGCGTCAACGTGACGCTGCTGCGCGCCAGCCGGTTGTTCGGTACGAAGACCGCTACAACGGGTCGCCGTTCTGGAACCGGCCTTATTACCGCCCGCCACCAACAAGGCCGCAACCACCGATCGCGGTGCCTTACGAAACCGCGACCCTCAGGCCGCCGGGCGCGGGCCGCAACTAGCTTTCCCGGACAGGGTTCCCTGATTTGACGATTCGGTTGGTGGCCGCAACCAGCTCCCGAGTTATTTCCGGTTCATGCGAGGAATGCCCCGAGCCAGGTGCTACGGCATAGTCGAGTTCCGGCCAGGCTTTTGCCAGATCCAGCAAACTCTTGATCGGGCAGACGATGTCATAGCGGCCATGCACGGCAAAGGCTGGAATGTCGCGGATACGGTCTACCCGGTCCAGTAACAACGTATCCGGATCGGGGTTCACATTGCGGAAATAGTGTGCCTCAAGCCGGGCCACGGCCCAGGCTGTGTCGTCTTCGGCGAAATGGCTGAGGAATTCTTCGTTGGGTAGCAGGGTACAACAGGCAGTTTCATAAATGGCCCAGTGCCTGGCAGCTTCCAGGGCCAGTTCGCGGTCATCTCCGGTCAGTCGTTTCCAATAGGCTTCCAACAGGTCGCCGCGTTCGTCTTCGGGAATAAAGCCAGCGAACGTGTCCCATAATTCGGGTTGTACCATTCCAGCCCGGTACAGCCACCAATCGATTTCTTCCTGGCGAAGCAGCCAGATTCCCCGAAGCACCAGGCTTTTGCATCGCTCTGGATATTCCTGGGCATAAAAAAGGGAGATGGTGCTGCCGTAGGAGCCACCAAAAACATGCCAGCGGTCGATACCCAGGGTTTGACGCAACTGCTCGATATCACGAGCCGTATCCGCCATGGTGTTGTTGCTCAATTCGCCAACCGGGCTCGACCGCCCGCAACCGCGCTGGTCGAACAGGATGATGCGGAAATACTCCGGATCAAAAAAGCAGCGATCGAATTCCGTGCAACCGGCCCCGGGTCCGCCATGCAGGAACAGGATGGGTTCGCCCTCCGGGTTTCCGCACTGCTCCCAGTAAAGAGTATGGGGCGGGTCAAGCTCGAGTGTGCCGGTCTGAAACGGCTGGATGATTGGAAAAAAGTGCTCGTTGGCCATGTTTGTATCCTTGGGCGGGTTTTGACCCCTGAAGAACAAACAGCGATTATAGAGCCTCATAAGCCACAGATGGGTGAAGGAGGCCGTGATGGCCGGTGGGTTTGCCAAAGACGGAGCGGTTCAGGATCAAATCGATGCGACCATCGAGGATGCCGTGCAGCGCGCCCGCAGCCAACTACCCAGCGGCGAAAGCCTTGCCGAGTGTGAAGAGTGCGGCACTGCCATTCCCGAAGCGCGCCGGCAGGCGGTGCCGGGTGTCCGCCTTTGCGTGACGTGCCAGGAGGCGGAAGATTCAGAAAAAGCGGCCATATCGGGTTACAACCGCCGGGGCAGCAAAGACAGTCAGCTCCGCTAGGCCCGAACCGACAATCGGCGCTGCGCTTGAGCCAAATCAACTGGGGCCCCCGTCCAAGTGATTAAGGTTAAGACGTCACCAGGAACAGGGTTGTCGTCATGTTGACCGAACCGCAATTGCACGATTTCAAAACGCTGCTGAAAGAACGTTTCTGTGATTTGAGAGAAGAAATTCGCCTCGAGTTACTGAGGTCCGATGACGAGCACTTCATCGATCTCGCCGGACAGGTTCACGACCTGGAGGAAGAGTCAGTCGCCGACCTCCTGGTTGATCTGAACCTGGCGATCCTGGACATGCATATCGAGGAGATCAGGGAAATTGATGCGTCCCTGATTCGGATCGCCCAGGGTAGCTACGGAGTGTGCAACGACTGCTCTGCCTCTATTTCTGTTGACCGCCTGAATGCCTGCCCGACTGCACTGCGCTGCACGCCCTGCCAGTCTGCGTTCGAGCATAATCACATGGGTGCCGAGCACCACACGCTCTGAATCAAAGCTCCAGGAAGCGGTCCAGCAGGGGGAAATAAAGCGCAATTCTGATGGGCCGGCTTTCGGTCAGCGCCATGGCATCCCGGTAGCGCTGCAGTTGAGCGGAGTATCGTTCGGCTTCGCTTTCCAGGAATCCTTCCAGGTTACCACCGGAATGGCTCGATGATTTGTAGTCGATGATCCAGCGTTCCCCGTTTTCTACGAAACTGCGGTCCAGAACAAGGTTACGGGCCTGGCCATCCAGTATGGCTGTCAGCGCGTATTCGCATTCCGCTTCTTCACGGGGTCCAACCATCCAGCGGCCACGGTCCGATGCCAGGCATTTTGCAATGGCTTCTGAAGTCCGCTCGACAATGCGCTCCGCCTTTTTGCCGGTTACGCCATCACGGGCAAGTTGCTGCCGGCACCAGTTTTGACGAAGGGTCATGCCACCTTTCGTGGACCACTTGTCCAGGCCCTGTTCGGCGATGAGTTGGAGCAGGCGATGCACCAGGTTACCTGTCAGGCGCGCATCTTCGCCGGCCCAGCGAAATTCGATGTAATCATGAATATCAGGTTGTTCCTGGTTGACCTGCTCAATGGCGCCTGGGGGAGACGGCGTCTGCCAGTCCGCTGCCAGGCGCAGGAAGGGCTGTGTTTGCAGGACCGAACCCGCTTCTGCCCGGTCGTCCGACGGTGAGTCTTCTGGCAGCTTAATAAATGCGGCTTCGAGACCGGGAAGATGTTCCCTCCGAATCGCGGGCCATAGCTCCGCCAGCAAGGTGCCGCTTTTCACATTGAACTCACCTTTTTTGGTCGGCTCGATGGCCCCGAACAGGTGCAGGCTATTCTTGGCGCGGGTGGCGGCGACGTAAAGCAGGCGTCCGTTCTCCAGGCTCTGACGGCGCGCTTCAACGTCGGCGATGAACTGGATCAGGTCACCCTCGTGTTTCTGACGCTCTTTCTCCTGTGCATTGCGCATCGGAGACATGACGATCTGGTCCTGCCCAGCCAGTTCGAACCAGTGCAGCAACTTACCATCGTCATTGCCGGTGGACCGGTTCATCCCCGGCAGGATGACGGTGCCGAATTCCAGACCCTTTGCTGCGAAAATGGTCATCACCTGCAACTTATCACTGGCTGTTGCGTCGGGTTGTGCATGCAGGTTTTCCATGCGAAGGTTCAGCGTATCCCGATCAACGGGAAGGTTTTCTTCCTCCAGCGCATCAAGCAGGTCGAGAAAAGTGGCCGCATCGGCGAGTTCACTTTCATTGCTCACGCAGGCCGGGCCGCCCAGCAGGGTCCAGGTGGATTCGACCAGGGTTCGTGTGGAATCCCGTCCCCGCCTCTCCAGGGCATTCAGCAGAAGAGGAACTGCTCTGAGCAAACGGGTGTTCCCGTCGGCCGACAGCTTCAGGCCGCTTTCGGGGTCCGGACGTAAGCTGTCTTCCAGCAAATCAGGGATGACACTGGTTTTGTCCGCGCTGGCAAGTGCATCGAGATCGGACAAATCCAGCCCAATGCAGGGTGATCTCAAAACGGCCAGCCAGGCCAACCGGTCCGCGACCTGGGTCAGCGCCAGTGTCAGGGCAGCCAGGTCAATGACCGTGGGCGTTTCGGCCAGGGGGTTAAAGTTAATGGCCTGGTATCGGTAGCGTGGATTTTCAGACTTCAGCCGGTCAAGTTGTGACAGGATGGACGCGGCCTGTTTTCTCGACCGTACGAGGATCGCAATGTTGTCTTCCGGGTCGCTTTCGCTGATGATATCGACAACCCTTTGCGCCTCTTCCTCATCGTCGCGTTGCGGCGTAATACGCAACGTAACGGTGCCGTCGCTGCCGGCATCTGCGCGGGCGCAGGACGGGCTATAGTGAACCGCGTCTTTCAGGGGATCGCTGGTCTTTGGCATGACGTCACGAAATATGGTGTTGACCCACTCCACGACGGGTTTTGCAGAGCGGAAATTGACGCTCAATTGCAGGGGTTCAAGGTCGATATGCTGAAACAGTCCGCCTTCGAACGCCTGGATGAACAGGCTGACTTCCGCTTTGCGGAATCTGTAGATGGATTGCATCGGGTCGCCAACCAGGAACAGGGTCCGGCCGTCGCCGGGCGTCCAGCCCGCTGTCAGTCGTTCCAGTAATCGGATCTGGCTGAGTGAAGTGTCCTGGAATTCGTCCACCAACAGGTGTTCGATGCGATAGTCGAGCTTCAAAGCGAGGTTGCTGGGCTGGTCTTCGTCACCCAGTGCCTGGATCGCACGGGATGCGATTTCACTGAAATCCGTCTGGCCGGATTCCGACATCACCATTTTCCATTCCTGTGACGCCCTGATCAGGAGGCGCATCAGTGATTCCAGGGACTCCCACGACTCGTCATCGTAGTCGGGCCGGGGCAGTTTGCGCACCACTTTGAACCGATCAAGCAGTTCGTCATTATCCCCCATGGAATCAAGCAGAGCCTTGAACTGATCTTTAAAGTGTTGCCGCCTGTCTTTCTCTTCTCCTTTCGCTTTGCTGGGAGCGGGAAAGCCAATAGCAACCGTTCCCCCGGCGCGCCAGGTACCGTTTTGAGTTAAAAGCATGTTGACCAAAGCCACCCACTGCGGAAGCGATTCGGCGCTGTCCGACAGCATGAGATAGCCCGGTCCGGGCCCTCCTGATGCTTCAATCAGGGTCCGGATGGGCTGGGCTGCATCATCTGGCAGGTGCTCGAGCGCATAGACGAGACATGCAGAAAGCCCTGCGAGCAGGTGGTCCGGAAAAATTTCCATCGCGGATCGAAGCTCTTCTTCGATCAACAGGGTCAGCGCCTCCTCCAGTCCCTCGCGGTCAAACCCGTCTTCCGTCTTGATGGACAGCAGGTGGCCAATCCACTGCTCACGGTGACCGAGCATGCTGGTCAGCAAGTCGACCAGGCGGTCGTACTTGTTGTCATATCGGTCCAGGACCCGGATGACATCGGCCTGTAACTCATCGCGGTCGTCTTCTATTGCCGCCATGGTCCGGGCAGCGGCCAGGCGATACAGGGGTTTCGCATCTTCCGCCACCTGGTGATTGCCACCCAGTCCGGACAGGATCGGCAATTGGCGCGCCAGTTCGCTGCATAGGCTGTCGATGGTTCGAATGCGCAGGCGGCTGGGCTGCTGGAGCAGATTCCAGCCCCTGGCTTCGTCATTCCTCAGTGTCGCCAGTGCAAGTTGTCTGCTGGTTTCTTCATGGGGTTCAAGCAGGTTCTCAGGCTCTTTGCCTGCAGCCTGCAATCGCTGTACGAGACGGCGTCTCATTTCTGCCGCGGCTTTACGCGTAAACGTGATGGCAATGACTTCTTCCGGGTTTTCTGCCTGCGCCAGCAGTCCCAGCATTCGTTGCGTCAGGAGTTCGGTCTTGCCGGAACCTGCGGGGGCCTGGACGATCCAGGAACGCTCCGGGTCCTGCGCCTGCTCACGCTGCTGCCAGTCCACGGGGCGGGTCATGACAATCCCTCCAGTTCATGGATGCGGCACAGGGAATGGAGATCGCAATAACTGTTCGAGCAGGTTTTCAGGCCATCCTTTGGATCGACCCGGGCTTCGCCGGCAAGGAAGTCCGCCATCAGGCGATGCAGCACGGCCCGCCATTGTTCGATGGTTTCCGCCATGTTTTCTCCGGCTTCCCTGAGTTGTTTGGCGTTCACGGGCGGCAGTCCAGGAAAGATGTCCTTGACCGCAGTGACGCCCTTGTACACGCACTCGTCGTCCCGGATCACGGAAAAAACCACGGCAGCAGGCAAGTGGGTCGAGCTGATGGCATAAAGCGGCAATTGCGGGTCGTCGGGTCGGTCGCCAAACCACTTGCCAGGCTGCACTTTGCCGGTTTTATAGTCGATGATGATCTCTTCGCCGGATGGCAGCCGGTCTATGCGGTCAATGATCAGCCGAATCTGCTGGCCCTCAATTTCCTGCAGGATTTCGCGTTCAAAGGCCACTACTTCGAATGGATCCCGCTGCTTTTCCCTCTCAAGGTGGGCCGCAACCAGTCGTTGAAGGCGCTTGTTCTCGACATCTCTGAATTCTGGACGGTCAATCAGACTTCGCTCGTCATTGACGACTTGCTCCACATGCAGGCGGATTCGCTCCTGCAGTCCATCCGTTCCAAGCGCCAGCAGGTTTGCCTGCGAACCGGTCTGGCGCCAGAAATTTTCGAGCACTCGATGGATCAGGCTGCCGTGCAGAGCCGGACTGATGCCTTCAACGGGGGTTTCCAGGCCCTCCGCCCCCAGCCGGTTGACTGCAAATGCGCGAAACGGGCACAGGGCCTGGTGTTTCAGGATTGAGCTGCCGCCCCTCGCTGTGCCCGCTGCGGGAGGGCCGGGCATCAGCAGGGTATCGCTTAACGGCGGGCCTGATGCATGTACGCTGGACTGCCAGCGTTCTCCCGGCCAGCCTGGTACCTGGTCGACACAACGACAGGACCCTTCACTCAGCAATGGGCTGGCAAGCACCTCCTCGCCTTCCACCTGGCCGGGATAGCTAAAAATGCAATCGGGCGCCGTCTGCACCAGGCGCTGCGTGATGGTACGAGCCACCTCGAGTTCCCGTTGGGGGCTGGATTGCGGAAGAAGCGCTTTTTGCTGCAGCACCGCCGGGATAAAGGGGTTGGGCTGAGCGGCAGGAGGCCAGTTGCCATTGTTCAGCCCCATGACCCAGAGGTGATCGAACTGCAGGCCACTCACTTCGTACAGACCCAGAACCTGGATGTTTGCCGGAGGTGTGCGTGCCTGGAAGAGCTGTTCGCGGCAAACCTGCTGTAACTGCGCGACAGCGGCTTTGCGGCCCAGGGGTTTACCTGTCGCATCCAGCGAAGCCAGTCCGCGCAATGCGTCCTGCCATGCCTGGATGATTTGCCATGTTTCGGGATTCGTGCCGGTCCCGCCCGCATCCGGCCAGCCCACGCTCACCAGCAATCCATCAATGGCTTCCGCCCAGGCAGAGAATTTCCGGGAACCTCCGGATTCGCGTTGGAAGCGGTCCAGGCGATTGATGATTGATGCCATGACCGGGCTGTTCCAGGGTTGTGGTTCCTGCTGATCCGGCGGTAGTTCGTTGCGATCGCTGTCGTACTTATTCAGTTCGCTGGCCCGATACCGCACTTCTCGCAGCTTGAGTTGGCGCGGGTAATTTTCGCGCAGGCATTTTTCCAGCAGGGCACGACTGTTTCGTTCGGTGATGCCACCGTCGAACCAGGGCGAGCGCAGCACCCGGCCGACATCCTGAATCTCAATCCTTTTGTCCAGCCAACGCAGCAGGTCGAATGCCGATTCAATCATCGGTAACTGAATGAGTGGTTTGCCGAGAGAAATATTCCAGGGTTTGGCCTGGATTCCGCCCTCTTCCTGGGCTGGCGTCAGGATTTCCGCCAGGTGGCGTTCTACTTCCCGGCGCCTGGTGTGCAAATCAGGCACGACTACAGCGATGCTCGCGCGGGGTTCCGCTTCCGACCAGTGCCTGACCCAGCGCGCCATCTGTTCGGCTTCGTCCACGTTGTCCCTGCTTTTCCACAGTGCTGCACCGGGTCTGGCTGGCGTCAACTGCACAGACTTGATGTCAACCCCGGAAGCAGCCAGGTCATCAATCAAAGCCTGCTGTGCCGGATTGAACTCATCGAACCCCATCAGGCCGAATTTATCCCTGGGAGTCAGTATGTTGTCTCGGATGGCTCTAGAAAGAACGGCTATGCGGTCTTCTGGCGGCAGCCAGTTTTCCTGTCTGCAAAGCGCTTCAAACGACTCGTTCCAGTGGTGAAATGCAGCATGATTTTCGTTCTCATCACCGAGCCAGGCGGAGTGGCGCATGTCCAGTTGCCAATGAACGCAAATTTGACGCGTATCCCGCAGGCGCGCAGCCAGCGATTCCGGACGCAGCAACTGGCGGACATGAGCGTCCTCCCTCAATGTCCGTTCCCACAGGCTCAGCAACTGGTGCTTTCCGGGCACAGCTCTTTCGGTGCCCGGCAGACTTTCAAGGCTGGCCGTCTCCCATAGCCGGGAGAGCCAGGCTTCCCAGGAAAGAATGTCCGGGCTCGGCCACTGCCTGGCGCCCTGTTCCATGTGCCACTGACCGTACCGGATAGCCATTACGCGAGCCAGGCGGCTGTTGCCGGTGACCAGGGTCAGGCCATTCGCCAGTTCAGAGCACAGGGCATGAACATCAAGGGTGGAATCTGTCATGGGGTTATCATACTGTGTGCGTTCTCAAAACCTGAGAGATTTAGAGCGACCCGAACATGGAAATCATTTCAGCCGCCACTCTGCTGTTCCTGGTGATGGACCCGCTGGGTAACATACCGATTTTTCTTTCCGTACTGGAAGATGTTGCACCGGAGCGGCGTACCCGGGTCCTGCTGCGGGAGTTGTTCCTGGCTTTCATCGTGCTGGTGTTGTTCCTGTTTTTCGGTCAGTACGTGCTGGGCTTTCTGCAACTGAGTGAGCACTCCATTCGTATCGCAGGTGGAATCATCCTGTTTCTGATCGCCCTGAAAATGGTGTTTCCGGTGAAGCGCTCAGCGCATTCAGTGGAAGAAATCCAGGGAGAACCCATGCTGGTACCCCTGGCCATTCCGATGGTGGCGGGACCTTCAGCCATGGCCATTGTTATTCTGATGGCCTCCAACGACCCCTCCCGGATGCCCGAATGGTTAGCGGCTCTATTTATTGCCTGGTTGCTGACATCCATCATCCTGATATCCGCCAACGGTTTGAAACGCTTTCTTGGCAAGCGCGGCCTGATCGCGATGGAGAGGCTGATGGGCATGTTGTTGATTGCGCTGGCCGTGCAGATGTTGCTCGAAGGAATTTCCGCCTACCTGGCGGGATTGAAATAGATTGATGACTCACCTTGATATGAAAATCAGGAAAAGACCGGTACAGAGACCGGGCCAATCCGCAGGAGGTCTGACGGTATGAAGAAACTCGCCATCACACTGGTATGGATTTTTCTCTCGATCAGTTCCGTTGTGAATGCAGCCTCGGATGAGGAACTACTGACCTCGATGCTGAATGAATTCCTTGCCGGCGCTTCGGTTAGCGACGTGGCCGCCCACGAACGGTTCTGGGCGGATGACCTGATCTACACTTCATCGAGCGGTTTGCGGTTTGGAAAGGCGGATATTCTCGAGGGCATGAAGGCTGAACCCGAAGCGGGGGACGAAGAGCCCGAAGTGGTCTATTCGGCCGAAGACATCCAGATTCAATTACACGGTGATTCGGCAGTCGTGGCTTTCAGGTTACTGGGCACTCCTGCCGCTGGATCCGGTGAGTTGATGCAGTTTTTCAACACCGGTACATTCGTGAAACGAAACGGGCAGTGGCAGGTCGTAGCCTGGCAGGCCACGATCATTCCCGATGCTGAATAACAGCCCCTATTGCGTGATGACTTCGGCGTGGGTGGCCAGCCGGTAAGGCACGTTTTCAGGCACTGCTCCGTCACCCAGTGGCGGGCTCAGCCATTCAATCAGCCGGATGTCATCAAACCAGGTGAGATGCTCTGCTGACTTGTCCAGCGGCTCGACGGTCACAATGACGCGGTAAGAAATCGCGGTCACGCGGGGTGAATCGAAATCAAACCGCAGCTCCTGCCAGCCATCAGCCGTGAGGTCCTGTTGCCCGATCATTCTCAGTTTCGCGGTTTCGAGCGCTTCCAGCCGGTTTTGGTCTTTTTTGCGCCATTGTTCGTAGGCGGTGACCCTGGCGGGTGATTCGGTTCGGGCCGTCAGCACAAAGGATGTCGGCGAGCCGGGCTCGAACGTGTATTCGAAGGTGCGCATGCCGATCCGGCCTTCGTTCTGGCCGGCGGGAATGCTCAGCTGCATCACGTTCCGACCCAGTGGCGCATCTTCCCTCGCCACGATGGTCTGAGAGCCGTCTTCGATCCAACTGCGGTCCGGGGTGTCATACAGGAAGTGCGACTCCAGGTGACCCATGGGCAGAAGGTTTTGTCCGAGGCGTGTGCGGGATGACCCTGCAGGCCGGGGCTCGATCACGTTGAAAGGATCCTGCCAGCGGCGGCCGGGAATGGAAATAATGGTAGAGCCTCCCGGAAAAACAGCGCGCGGCAGTTCCAGGGTAGAGTTGGGAAGGGTGCGGAATTGTTTTCCGGTCGGCAAAATCACCGCATTTCCCCCCGATGCAGCCAGTGTTATGCCGCGGCGGCTGGAGAGCTTATCGACCCGTTTCAGAATCGACTGGCGAAAGGTGTCGGTCGCGGGTATCGGCGTATAGCCCTTGATCCGGATTGGCACTACTTCCGCCCGGTGAAGCCGGTCGCGATCCATCCACACGTACAGCAGGTAGGAGCGCTTGGTGGCGTAGTGGAACTGGTCGAAAACAAAATTGCCCATCGAGTAGGCAATCAGCCGGTCTTTGTAGATTTCGAAGCCCTGCACGATGTGGGGATGGTGCCCGATGGCCAGCACGGCGCCCTCATCGATGGATTGCTTGAGCCGGGTTTCAGTCACCATCGTGGGTTCGTCTGTGTATTCCCGGCTACCGTGGTATTGGACCACGGGCAGCAAGCCCTGTCTGGCTTCATTCTGCACGCTGGACCGGATATTCGCAGTCGTACCAAAAGCCGCTCCGCCTTTTTCGGTGCCCTGCGCGACCTGGTTGGGACTGAAGTTACCCGCCCAGCCCAGAAAACCCAGGAAACTCATGGGGTTGCCTGCCACATAGACGCGGAACGGGGTTAAAGCCTGGCTTTCAGTCATGCCGGCCCCGGACCAGCCCAGGCCGGAAGCGTCCAGGGCGTCAATGGTGGATTCAAGCCCGGTGGCCAGGTAGTCATAGGTGTGATTGTTCCCCAGCGTCACGTAGTCGACGCCCGACTGTTTCAGGGCTGTCAGGGCCTCGGGGGGCGTGAAAAAGACAACGGATTTAGGCGCATTTTGCTCCGGTTTGGTGCTCATGACCTGGGTTTCGAGATTGACCGAAGCCAGATCAGCCACCTCGAAGTAGGGCTTCATGTGCCGCAGCAGGGCCAGTGTGTCTTCCGCCCTGTGGCCATCGCGAATCAATATGGGCTCACCCTCAGCGGGTTTCGAAAAACGCCGCCCCATCATCGCATCACCGCCAAAAACCAGCAGTGCCCTGCCTTCGATGCGCTCCACCAGGGTCACGTCAGGCAATTCAATGGGGGCTTCTGCAGATGGCCGGGGCTGCCAGCCCAGTTCGAGCGGGCTGTAGCTGTGGATCATCGAAAAATGGTTATCTGCCGAATAGTGCAGGCTGTAAACTCCAGCCGTTTCGGCCGTCAGGGTAAAACGCCCACTTGCGTCACTGGTTGCCATGGTTTCCCCAATCCGGACCTCGGCACCGCTGATGCCTTCACCCGATTCGGTCAGGATTCTGCCGGTCAAATCGATTCCGGCATGGGCCGTCAAGGTGAGAGTGGAAAGCAGGGCAAATAGCACCAGGCGCTTGCAGAATGTCCTATTCATGGCTGTGGGCAGGGGGAGGGGCTGCAGACTTTAACGCTGTCCGCATTGGCGATCAGTGCAACCAGTGCAGCGACCCCAATGGCGCCCAGAATCCAGGCCAGCGTGTTGTCCTTGTTGTTGGAAGACAGGTTTTCCACGCGCAGGCTTTTCATGTCCTCGTAGCGGTAAAACCCCTTGTTGCCACCCAGTCCCTCTTCGGTCATATCGGTGACCCGGAACTTGATGGTTTTGCGGTCCAGTGTTTTGACTTCGACCAGGCTCCCGTAGTCGACGCCACGAGCCTTGTCGCTCTGCATGGCGTTCTCAATGTTCACGGGTTGCATGGTGGAGCAGGCTGCGAGATTCAGCAGCAGGAGGCTTAACAGGTATCGTTTGAGGAATAAGGACATCGGGTACATTGTACTGATATTGACGCATCGTTGAACTAGAATGAAATCAGCGAATTCACCGGGGTATCCGCCATTTTCAGATCAATCTGCCTTGCTGTCTTTTGTTGCTGTTGCCTGACGGGTCCGGCCCATGCGGAAGAGTCCACAACAGGAGACACGCGGTGGGAGTATGGAGTCAAGATATCCGCCGGTTATTTCAACTTCCGCAATTCCCTGTACGCCGAAATTGATCCAGACCCCCCCGGGAACCTGGGCGAGGACTGGGCCGAGTTCGCCATCAAGCCGTGGGCAGAATTCGAACGGGATACGTCCGCCGGAACCTGGTTCGGAGAAGCCAGTTGGGCCTATGCGCGCACCGGTGATGACGCTTCGGAAATATCAGGGGGGCACGCCAGCTCAACGGATTTTGACAGTCTGTACCTGGGGTGGCGTCACGGCTCCCCGGAAACCGGCCAATTCGAACTGGCCGGCGGCCGATATCCCTACCAGTTAGCGCATGGTTTTCTGCTCGCGGATGGCTATGCCGACGGTGGCAGTCGCGGCGCCATGTGGACCAACCCGCGCACAGCCTGGGCGCCGGGCGGCAGGATGCAATACCGCCTGCGGGGTCACACAGCCGAGGTTTTTTACCTGGAACGCGACGAACGGCCTGAATGGAACGCTGACATCCGCCTGTCCGGAGCCAATTACGAGTGGCAGTCCGCGGACCAGGCCTGGACGCTGGGCGCGGGTTACATGAAATTCAAAGCCAATGAGCTGGAACGGCAACTCGACGGCGCCGACGTCTGGAACTTCAGGATTTATACCAGGCCATTCGCGGTTCCACTGACCCTCGAGGCCGAGTGGGCCCATGAAGACAACGGCTTGTCGCTGGATTCCCACGCCTGGTACATACAGCCATACTGGGCCTGGGAAAATGTTGCCTGGCAACCGACACTCTACTACCGCTATGCCGTTTTCGAAGGTGATGATCCTGACACTTTGGCCAATGAGGATTTTGACCCGCTGTTTCCGGCGTTCCACGACTGGGGCAGCTGGTGGCAGGGAGAAATCGCAGGCGAGTACTTTCTCGCCAACTCCAATTTAAAGACACACATGCTGCGCTTGCACACGGCGCCGAAGGCTAATATCGGAACAGGCCTGCTTTACTTTGACTACTCGCTGGATCAGCCGGGTTCCTACCAGGGTGGTGTTTCGTCCGACGGGCTGGCCAGGGAAATCAACTGGTACATGGACTGGAGCGTCAATGAACTGTTTACTTTCAGTTTTATTCTGGCGAGAAACAACCCGGGACCAGCGGTCGAAGAAGCCTTCGGGCGCACAAAAACTTTCAGGTATGCAATGGTTTTTCTGATGTTCTCGTATTGATCACCCTCAGACTGACAAGCATCAGCTAAACGGGACTGCACGCTCGATAGAATGAGCCTTTCTCCATCACCAGAAGAATCGCGAGATGCTGTTGCCAACGGGGACTTCAGCCACTGTCATGATCATTTTAAGCTGCCTTGTCCTCGGCGGGTTCGGGCTGGCTGATGCCAGCGCGCAGGAACAAAAGCGCGAACTCCCTGCGGTTTCGGTTGAACAGGCTCCGGTGCTCGATGGCAACGTTCGCAATGATCCTGTCTGGCAGGCGGTAACCCCGACTGGCGGCTTTATCCAGACTTCTCCGGATGAGGGCCAGCCGGCGAGCCAGCGGACGGAAGTGCGGGTGATCTACACGGATGAAGCGATCTGGTTTGGCGCAATCATGTATGACGATGACCCGGCTACTATCGTGGCATCCGATGAACGGCGCGACGCGAGCCTGGCCGATATGGACGCCCTGCTGCTTATCCTTGATACCTACCGGGACGAACAGAACGGGTTTGTGTTCGGCACCAATCCGAACGGACTGCTGTATGACGGGCAGCTGAGCAAAGCGGGACAGGGCACTTCATTGGGTGGCACGATTGGAGCAGGCGGCGGATTCAACCTCAATTGGGATGGTGTCTGGGATGTCAGAACGGAACTGGGAGACTATGGTTGGAGTGCGGAGTTCAGGATTCCCTTTAAAACCATCCGTTACCCGTCACGAAGTGTTCAAAGCTGGGGAATCAACTTTCAGCGCAACATCACCCGGCGTAACGAAACGGCTTACTGGTCGCCCATCGGGCGGCAGTTCAACATTCTCCGGCTGGCTGATGCGGGTGTGCTTAACAATCTGGAGATCGACAGTCAGCGCAATCTGAAGATCGTTCCCTATGTGCTCGGCGAAGCAAGCGATATCGGGGAAGCTGGAAACGATACGGATGCCGAGTGGGGTCTTGACGTCAAGTACAGTCTGACGCCTTCTCTGACCCTGGACCTCACTTACAACACCGATTTCGCCCAGGTGGAAGCGGACGAGTCGCAGGTTTCGCTGGACCGTTTTAACTTGTTCTTCCCCGAAAAACGCCCCTTTTTCCTGGAAAATGCCGGCTTGTTCGCGGTGGGAAAAGCCCGGCAGGTCGAGTTGTTTTTCAGCCGGAGAATTGGTCTTTCCCGGGATGGGGACATCATTCCCATTGACTATGGTGCACGCGTTTCCGGTGCGGTTGCCGGCGTCAACGTCGGTGCAATGTATATGCAGACCGATGAACTGGCTGGCGTGGCGCCCTCTGACCGCTTCGGAGTGGCCCGGGTCAACAAGGAACTGCCCAACCGTTCATCCATCGGCGCCATCTTTGTCAGCCGCGAGGCCCGCGGCCAATTTTCTGATCTTTTTAGCAGCAACCGCACGTATGGCGCGGATGGCCGCTGGGGTATTGGTGAATACGGGCTGATTTCCGGCTACGTGGCCAGCACCTCAACCCCCGACCTGGATGGTAATGACAATTCCTGGTCCCTGGCAGGTGATTATGATTCCGAACGATGGAGCCTGGGCGCAGACTTCGTGAAGGTAGGCGAGGATTTCAATCCGGAGGTTGGTTTCATCAACCGCAGCGGCGGTTACCGCAATTATGCGGCCAATATCATGCGGCGCTACCGGCCGGATAACAGCCGCATAGGGTTGTTGGAGATCCGGCCACACGCCTCTTACAGTGGCTACTGGAATCTCAATGACTTCCAGGAAACGGGTTTCCTGCACATAGATAACCACCTGGTCTGGAAGAACGGCTACGAATTTCATACAGCCGTCAATTTTACGACCGAAGGTTTGTTGCTGCCCTACGAAATCTCGGAAGGGATCATCGTGCCTCCGGGCACCTACAGGAACTCGGAAGTAGCTTTGTACGGACAGACCAATGAAGGCGCCTGGATCAGTTTCAGCGCTAACCTGACGGTGGGGGGATTTTACAGCGGCGACCGGGTTCGCTTCACTCCTTCAATGCGCATGCGCCTTGGCGAACATTTCACCAGCGAGTTAAGCTGGATTCAGAACAACGTCGATCTTCCGCAGGGCGATTTCACGACGCAGGTCGGCCGGTTACGGCTGTCGTACTCCTTCACGCCTCAAATCACGCTGGAAGCGCTGCTGCAATACAATAATGTCGATGACTTTTTCTCCACCAACCTGCGTTTTTCCTGGCTCAGGAAAGCCAATACCGGCTTATTCATCGTGTTTAACGACATCAAGGGCTACGACCGGTTTACCGGAGAGCAGCCCAACCGTAACGTGATCGTGAAATACACCTACATGTTCGACGTGTTCTAGTAAGCCCTCCCGTAGTATTCCCGGTGCCAACGTTGCGGCTTCTCGTAGATGGCCGCATCGATGATGGACCACAGGTGAATCGCCCAGCCCATCAGGATCAGCCACAGCACCGCCGTCAATATGAACATCAGGCCAGCCACAAACCATCGACCCTGGAGTAACTGTCCCAGGCCTGGAATAAAAAAGCTCGCCAGCGCGGCGATCACATTTCCGCAGGATCCATTTCCCATGCTGTACCTCCTTTAAGCGTTTACAGGGTAATAGATGCAGAATTCGTGCCAATGTTTTTCGGGAGTTTGAAGGCGACAGATCGGCATGTATAGGCTACCGGTTGGTGAAATCAGCAAAATGTTGGTAAATTTTGCTGCATGATTTCATGATCCAGGTCCGCGAGATCATTCCGCCGAACTGCTATTTATGCTGGGTTATGTCACTAACCATCTCATTCGGGAATCAGTTCACCCCGCGTGAACAGGAGCGGGTCGCCGCGCTGAATGGCTCACTGGTCCAGGCTTTTCTTATAAAGGACGGCGATGCGGATACGCAAAGAAACGCGTTACGCCAATACCTGGAAACCATGGCATCCATCGGACGTCGTCTGCGGATGTTCGAAATTGCCAATCACCGGATCTTTGCACAACAGGGTCGACTGATTGTTCCATACGATGCGCACGGCACTTTGCTTATTTACAGTCTGGGTGAAGACTCGACCGAGCTGATAAGGGAAATCCGCTTGCCACACGGCACGCTGGTTACCGATTCGCTTATCACGTCACTGGTCGGTGAAGTGGAAAGGGTTATCGATCTCGAAAAAGAGATTTACCACCTGGATATTGACGATACACCGACCATCCAGGTTTCCCGGCTGCGTGACCTGGCCCGCCTGTTGCGGCGATTAAACAACTGCGGAAGCAGGCACGAGGCGGTTTACTTGTTGCGGTTCCTGGTGGCCAGGCTCTGCAGCACGCGTCACCGAAGCATCAGCTACGCGAAAAATCTGAAGCCGGAAACCATGCTGGTCAGAAATGAACTGGTCGAATTCATGAACGGCCCGTTCGCGCGACGTTTACGACTGCCCACGCGTTTGCTGGTGCGGAACATTTCGGGTTTGGTTACTCAGCCCAAGCTGATCGATGAGGTTTGGCAGGACACGATCGACCTCTGCGAAGTTCATGTGCGGGGAAGTACCATTACGAATGAAATCCGCCGCAGCACCCACCATGCTATGGGCGATAAGACGCTCAAATTAGCCCGGGCCTACCTGGATTGGCTGAATGGAGGTGACGCAGCGTTCCCGGATCCCGATCGTGAGATCCCGGTCGAGGCTGACACGGCAGCCCGGTCCAGCTCAGAAGTAAAAGCGCTCGTTGCTCGTATCGTCAATAATCTCGAACAGCTTCTTGGAAATGCACAGATTGCCTCCCGTGTCATTGAATGGCGAGCGGCTTATGCCAACGAGCTGATGATGTGCGAATCCGGCATGTCGATGGAAGAAGAGCTGGAGTCTCTGCTTACCAATGGTATTCAGGCTAATAATCGCTGGGTATACCAACACCGGCTGCGAAGCCTCGAGGCCAAGTCCCGCGATGGAGCCTGGAGCAGTAATGCCGGGGAGGTATTCCGATTACAGCTGCAAGATCTGCTTCGCCTTTTGCCAGGCGACGAAGCGTTCCAGGCGGACGAATCGGAACATCGGGCACGTGAAGCCGTTTCCCGGTTTGCCCATGCACTTCGTGCCAGCCACCAGGATGCTTTGTTTGCAGCACTGGATTCCCTGCTTTCGTTGTACCGGCATGATGAACCGTTCCGGGCCTTCGAGGACAGTTGCAGCTTGCGGCTGGAACTGGAAAGCCTGGTCGGCGACGGTGCCTTCCCCAGCCAGCGCTACCTGCTGCACCAATTGGATTGCGTTCTGGAAGAGCTCGGTTTTTTTGCCCTCAGGCACGTCGCATCGGGCTACCAGGAAAACGGCGTAGATCTCGAGGAATGTCTGCAAATCGTATTCATGTGCGCCGGCAACCTGCGGCACGACGGCCTGTTCTCGAGAGAGCTCTGGGATCTGGCCGTGATGCTGGTCAATCCCAGGCGCACATCAAACGAATTACTCGACGCGCTGGAGCAGATTCAACGCAACTATCATCGACTGGTATTGCGGGTTAGCGAAGCCTATGACGTGATGGCGGAGCACCTGGGTTACAGCATGGATGAAATGCGCGCCGTGCAGGGAAATTTTCAGCGCACCATGCACGACCTGAATAACCTGGTTCACTTCTCCGACCTGGCGCGGGCGCACGTAACCGAACGGCGTACTGAAGGCCGTGATAAAGGTAAGGGCGCGTTAGGTACTGATCCCTGGGATTTTGTTCACCTTTCACACCTGGATGATCTGACCCGGCGCGTCGAAGACTGGTCGGCCGTCAGTCTCCAGGCACGTTATGGCGGCAAGGGTTCAGGGCTGGTCTACATTTCATACCTGGGTATCCCGACGCGTGATGCATTTATCGTCCCGAACGTATTGCCGCGTTTAAACCTGCACCGGACCGAAAAAGATCGATTCGAACGGGAGATACTGGAACACGTCAGGGTACTGGAACGGGATGTTTCGAAAAATGATGGCGAACCCCTGAGGTTCGGGGATCCCGACGCACCTCTTTTGCTGGCGGTTCGCGGTGGTTCCGTATTTTCCATGCCGGGCATGTTATCAACCGTGGTTTTCGCCGGGATGACCAATGCGATAGCAGAGAAGCTGGCGCTGAAGGATGAGTGGTTTGCCTGGGACGCTTACCGCCGATTCCTGGCCTCATATGCCGCCGCTGTGTGGCACATCGACCTGGAAGAGTGGGACCTGGTGGAAAAAGCCAAGTGCGCGCTTGGTGTAAAGCTCAAAACTGACTTGCCGGGAAGCGTGATGAAGGAAGTCGTGAAAGCGACCAAAGCGGTGATCCGGGATCTGGGATACGGTGAACCGCTTGACCGGCTACTCAATGACCCCGAACTTCAATTAATCAACGCGGTGCGGGCGGTGCACGATTCCTGGAATGCCGAACGGGCCTGCAGATACCGGGACATTAAACACATGAGTGACAGCTGGCATACCGCGGTAATTGTTCAGCAGATGGCATGCGGCAATCGTTCGAATGAGGAGGAACTCAAGCCGGGAATGGATGAAATGGGCATCTCTCTGACCGGAGTCATTCCCAATACACGTATGACTACTTCGGGTTTCCGGGTCTTTACCGGCGATGTCAAGTTCAGCGCATGCGGCGATGACCTGGTAGGGGGGCTCACTGCTGCACAGTCCTTCGAGCCGGTGCAGGAACTGCGGGCGCAGGCTCCCATGCTGGAACGGAAGCTCAATCACATCAGCGCGCGTTTGCGACGTTACCTGGGTTCTGACACAGAAATTGAATTCACGGTTGAGCGCGGTGTATTGAGCATCCTGCAGACGCGAAGCGCCCAGACGGAGCACTATCTCAGCCCCCGTACATTCAGGAACCCGGGACCGGCTGCCGGGCAGGGCATCGGAATCAGTGGCGGTGCTTTTCGTGGCGCGGTGGCTTTTAACGAAGACGACGTTACACAATTAAGGAAGTCGGGAGCGGATGATCAGCCAGGTGTAGATGGCATACTGCTGTTGCTGGAAAATCCGATACCGGATGAAATACCCTTGATCCTGTCCGTTGACGGTCTGCTATGTGCCAGGGGGGGGTCGACATCCCATGCGGCGGTAGCTGTCCATGGGATCGACGATAAACCTTATACTGCTGTCATGGGCGTGTCAGAATTGCGCCTGTCAGGCCGTGAGGCGGAGCTTGTGCCCCCTGGCGGACAATCCGCTCATCGCATCAGAACCGGAGATGTGATTTCGATTCACGGGCAGACAGGAGACGTGTTCAAGGGGTCTCTCGAAGTGATGACTGTGACCGTTTCAGAACCCGAAGGAGAGTCATGCCAGTGACTCAATATTTTGCCCCCACCGCGTGAATACTCACTCCGTCCCGTTAACGGGTACGTTAACGGGCAGAAAATCTTCACCAAATAAAACCATCTTTTCGATTTCACCTGTCGGACCGATGCGGAATTCTGCGAACTCGCGCAAGCCCCAGGGCTCGTGCTCTATGAGAAAGGTGTCGAGGTGCCAGTGGCTCATGGGCATTTCCACTTTCTTGGTCTTGAGGACCCAATCGCGTCCACTTTTTTCGATGACGATCTCGCCCATGGCTTCACTTACCCAGGCTCCCTGGTAATTGTCGACCGGAAGGCTGAGCCGGGTTTTCTTCAGTCGCTGTTTTTCAGTTTCCGCCCAGTTTTCACCGCCATCGCCCGCCAGGTTGGTGTAAAGATCAAAGATTTCCTGGTTCCAGTCCCGGGCGCTGTCCGCTGCGTCGTTGTCCATCACTTCCCACAGCACCGCATGGCGCATTTCAGCGTGGTCCCGATTACCCAGTACAACAACAGCCCGGTCTCCAGACCGGTCCAGGCCGATAATAGCGATCAGGCCCGACAGGCTGCCGGTATGGAAATCGATTTTTCGCCCCTGGAAGTTCTGCTGAAACCAGCCCAGCCCGTAGCTGGTCCAGTCCGGTTGGGTCAGTGCGGTGGTCGGATAATAGTCTTCCCAATCGATCAGGATCTGGGGCTTGAACATTTCATCAAAACTTTCTTCGGTGATAAGCCGCACGCCGTCGGTGGTCACTCCGCCGCGAAGCAGGAATTGCGCCCACAGGCCCATGTCGTGGATTGATGTCCAGGCTGAGCCGGCGGCGTCGGCCAGGTCGGCCGGAAAATCCCACTCGGCTGCTGTGAGTTCTTCATCACTGTAAAAATAGGGCTGAACGTGAGACTGGCCGGCTTTGATATCGCCGCGAGTGCCATAGGTCTCCAGCATGCCGATGGGCTTCCAAAGGCGCTCGGTCAGAAAACGGTCCCAGCGCTGACCACTCAGGCGTTCGATGACCAGGCCGGCCAGTTCATACATCGTGTTCTGGTATATGTGCCGGCTTCGCAGTGGGGCTGCCGCCGGGACGGCACTGAGCCGCCGGATCTGTTCATCCAGCGGCATTTCCTGGAAAAAAGTCCAGCCATCCGTGCTGGGCAGGCCGGTCCGGTGGACCAGCAGGTCCCTGATGGTCAACTGTCCGGTCAAAAGCGGGTCGTTGAAATGCAATTCCGGAATATGACTGATAATGGTGTCATCCAGCGACAACCTGTCTTCATCAGCCAGCATCAGGATACCAGCAGCAACCATGGCCTTGGTGGTCGAGGCATTGGCAAACAGGGTGTGATTGTCCACGGCCTTCCCGCCACCTGCTTCAGTTTGGCCAAAACCCTTCTGATACATTACCTCTGAACGGGAGACGACCGTTACCGCCATTCCGGGAACATGCCACATTTCCATACCACGATCCACGAACGCATCCAGCCGTTCCCATTCGCTGCCGGCCAGCAGGGTGGTACTGGCGAAACATAGAAGCAGTGCAGTCAGAGCCGCATTGAAAAATCGGTGAGGAAGAGGGGTCATGTGCATTTCCTGATGTTTGGCGGTTTTGAATGGATGGACGTTACTACATTGCAGTGCAGATTGCCTCAGGTACTGCTAGAGTAAGTCTTTCCCGAAACATCATTCATGGTGAAAAGTCATGGCGTCCGATTCCAGCACGAGCCTCAAACAGTCACTGGGCGAACTTCTCGGCCTCGCACGCGGCCTGATGGCCGATCAGGAGCTGACCAACAGCGAGATCAGGTTCCTGAATGAGTGGCTCGAAGAGCGGTATGTGATGACCTCATCGTTTCCGGGCAATGTCATTCATGAGCGGATCAAGGAAGTGCTGGCGGATGGTGTGATTACTGAAGAAGAGCGCAGCCACCTGGTTGAGACATTGAACCTGCTGATCGAAGACCGCCTGGAAGACCTGGCCGAACAGGTCGACCTGACGGAATTGTGGTTCGACGAGGTTGGCCTGATCGAATTCCAACAGGCCCGTTTTTGCCTCACCGGCAATTTTGTCTATGGGCCCAAGGATGTATGCAAGACGGTGATTGAGCAGCGTGGCGGCATCGTCAAGTCAAAAGTGGGTGATGAAATCCAGTTCCTGGTGGTAGGTGGCCTGGGTGTAGATGAATGGCGGACGGGCGGCCTGGGCACCGAAATCGAACAGGCGATGAGACTCCGGGCCACCGGCAAAAAGGTGAAAATTATCCCCGAAGACTCCTGGGTGGAGCTGCTCTAACGGTTCACGATTTGTCTTTGGCAACCTGCACGATCAATTTGCCGAAATTTTTGCCCCGGAACAACCAGTTGAAATATTCAGGCGCTTTCTCCAGGCCTTTGACGATAGTTTCCCGGTAATTGATTTTGCCTTCAGCTACCCATTCGGTCAGTTTCCGGTTGGCTTCGGCATACTCGGAGACATAATTGAAGACCAGGAAGAACTGGTGCCAGGGCGGATTCTCCAGTTCGCCGAAAATCTGGAAGGGTGTCCGGGTTTCTGCGATCTTTTCCGCGTTGTAACTGGAGATGTAGCCGCAAATGGGAACCCGGGCGCCCGGATTGAGTTGCTTTGCCACCGCTTCGGATAGTGCTCCGCCCACGGACTCGAAATAGATATCTATGCCGTCAGGGCATGCCTCTGTCAGGGCCTCATCGAGATGGCCGGCCTTGTAATCAATGCACTCGTCAAAGCCCAGTTCTTTCCTGACCCAGTCACACTTTTCCTGGCCGCCGGCAACACCAACAACGCGCAGCCGTTCCATTTTCGCAATCTGGCCGACCACTGAACCCACTGCGCCGGAAGCGGCGGATACCACGATGGTCTCACCTGCGCTGGGCTTACCTTCCCGCAGCAACCCGAAATATGCGGTTCTTCCCGGCATGCCACAGACGCCAAGATAGGTGGAAAGTGGCACGCGGGTGGGGTCAACGGGATAGACCATCAGGTCGTTTTCTTCAGCAATGAAATGGCTTTGCCACCCGGATGGGCAGCAGACATATTCGCCTTCAGCGAAGCGCAGGGACCTGGACTTGATAACAACACCGGCGGTTTCGCCTGTTATGACCCCATCGATCGGCACCGGGTCGGCATAGGACTTCTCTTTACTCATCCGTCCCCGCATATAGGGATCCAGCGACAGATAGATCACTTTGATCAGCACCTGGCCCTTCTTCAATTTGGGTACGGGTTCTTTTTCAATCCTGAAGTTTTTCGCTACCGGCTCGCCCGCAGGGCGGCTGGCCAGCACGATACGGGTATTTTCAATGGACATTGACTTGCGCTCGACAGGGATCAGATTGTGTAATGATAACCGAAGGAACCGTATTCGGAATAATCGGAGAACCAGAATGAACTTCAACCTGAAAGCAGCCATGTTCACTGGCTTGTTAGTGATCAGCGGGGCCGTTATGGCAGGCACAGACGAAGGAGTCGCTTCCTATTATGCGGATTCTCTGGATGGCAATAAGACTGCCAGTGGAGAGCCCTATGACAAAAATGCCATGACGGCTGCCCACAGAACACTGCCGTTCGGGACGCAGGTAAAAGTGACCAACCTGTCCAACCAGAAAGAGGTGACGGTCCGGATCAATGATCGGGGGCCGCACGCAAAGGGACGTATCATCGACGTGTCCGGCGCGGCCGCGAAGAAGCTGGGGTTGATGGATTCAGGAACGGCAAAAGTCCGCATCACTTATACCGATTAGACGTCCCATGGCACAGCCGGAAATTCTGATTCTGACTCACGATGCACCGGAATACCCCCTGTTGCTCGATACCCTGTCCGGCGAGGGCGTCGTCATGACGGTCGCCACAACGGTGTCAGAAGCCCTGGAACTCTCCAGCAGGCCGACGATTATTCTGGGTGAGCCGGACCTCGTAGCAGAACTGTTGGTGGATTGGCCGGAGGTTCACTGGGTGCAATCGAGTTGGGCGGGCGTTACGCCCTTGCTTGACTGCGGCCGGCAGGACTTTCTGTTGACCGGAATCAAGGATGCCTTCGGCCCCCAGATGTCTGAGTACGTGTTGGCCTACCTGTTGGCACGGGAGGTCAGATTATTCGAGCGGCTCGGCCGGCAGGCCAACCGTAGCTGGTGGAATGAGCCTTCGGGAAGCCTTCGAGGTAAAACACTCGGTGTCATGGGCACGGGTTCGATCGGTAGCGACATTGCCCGCGCCGCCGGAGGTTTTGGCATGAGGCTGTTGGGATTCAGCAGGACCGGCAAGCCAGTGGACCCTTTTGAAACCATTTTTGCAGGCGATCAACTGGCGGAGTTCCTGCCGCCATTGGATTACCTGGTCGCCGTGCTGCCCGACACGCCGGAGACCAGGAGGCTTCTGGGGGCACCGGAATTTGCCCTGCTGAAAAAAGACTGTTACCTCGTGAATGTCGGCCGGGGTTCACTGATTGACGAAGCCGCATTGAGTGTTGCGTTGGCGGCGGGTGAACTGGCGGGTGCGGTACTTGATGTATTTGAAACAGAACCGCTGGGCGATGACAATCCGCTGTGGCATTCGCCCAACCTGCTGGTGACCGGGCATATCGCGGCGATCAGTCATCCGCGGGAAATAGCGGGAATCTTTGAACGGAATTACCGAAAATACTGTGAGGGCGAATCCCTGGAATACCGGATCGACTTCGCCCGGGGCTATTGAATCAACTGGAATGGGTGGATAAACAAATGGCAGGTGTAGAAGGACGGGTGGCGCTGGTGACGGGCGCAGGGCGCGGAATCGGACGGGAAGCGGCGCAACTGCTTGCGGGGCGCGGTGCCAGGGTCATGGCCGTCGCCCGCAGCGAAAGCGAACTGGCAGCGCTGGGCATGGATTACGTAGTGGCGGACCTCGGTACCGCCGAGGGATGTTCCCATGCCGTGGAGCAGACACGGCAGCGTCTGGGGCCCATTGAAATTTTTGTCTGCAATCACGGCATAGGCTCAGCCCATGAAAAAGTCATCTGGGACCAGGATCCACAGCTGTGGGACGAAACCATCCGGATCAACCTCGACGGGCCGTTCCACCTGTCCAGGCTGATCACCGCCGGAATGGTTGCCCAGGGATACGGGCGGATCGTTTATACCAGTTCAACGGCCGGCGAGGTGGCTGAGCCGGCCTCCGCGGCCTACAACAGCTCCAAACATGGACTGCTGGGCCTGATGCGTTCTGTGGCGGTTGACGGAGGAATCCACGGAATCACATCCAATGCCGTGCTGCCAGGCTGGGTGCGCACAGAAATGGCTGAAAATTCGGCCGTAGCCGAAGCTCAGGAGCGCGGAATCAGTACGGAAGAAGTGTGGGCGGAGCGGGCGTTGCTCTACCCGGCGGGCCGGGTAGCGACCCCGAAGGAAGTGGCGGAGATGATCGCTTTCCTGGCGTCGGAGGAATCCAGCGGAGTCAGCGGCCAGGCGGTCACCGTGGCACTGGGTGGCATCTACTAGGGCTTAGCCAGCGCTCTTTTCCGGCAGGTAGTGAATGACGCGGATATCCTCCAGCGTCACCAGGCCGCCACTGTTGGCGTCTTCTATCAGCGCTGAAAGCGTCGGCTGGAACGCTTCGATTTTTGCTTCCTCATCGACGATCTCAACCACCATCGACAGATCCGCTGAAAGGTCCAGGATCTTTGTGGTACGGATATGATCGGTGGCGCCGTAACCCAGAACACCTTTGAGCACCGTGGCGCCAGCCAGCCCGGCCTCGCGGGCTTTCTGCACGATCACTTCATGCAAGGGGTGATGCCCCACCTTGTCACTTTCCCCGATGAATATTCTCAACAATACGGCTTGTCCGGAAATTTCCATGCTTACCTCATGATGAATTCTATGATCAGCAGACCCAGCGCAAAGGCCAGGGCGGCGCCGGCCAGCGTCGCAGCGAAGTAGGTGGATGCAAAGAAGTATTCCTTGTCCTGCACGAACTGTCCTAATTCATAAATGAACGAAGACATGGTGGTGAATCCACCGCAGAAACCGGTGGCCAGCAGCAGCCTCATTTCCGTTGACATCAATTCGGACTTGCCGCTGATCCCTGCAATCACACCGATCACCAGGCAACCGGCCAGGTTGGAGACCAGCGTGCCATACGGCAGGCTGAATGCGGACAGGTTTTGCGTGGCCAGCGTCAGGCCATAGCGGCTGACACCCCCCAGCATGCTGCCGGCGCTCACAAAAACCAGTGCAATGAAAGTCTGCATCGTCGAAACTCTACCACTATGCAGCTGCGCTGGGAAACGTCCACGAGCGAAGCCTTGCGTTCCTTGAACAGCAGGGTTCGAACTCCCTATACTTTGCTGAAAATGCGGGTTTATTTCCAGTACATAAAACGGTATCTGTCCTGGTAAACCAGAGGCACGGGTCATCTTTCTCATGTTCACGGAGCAATCAGTCATGCAGACCGGAAAACAATACAGGCTCTTTCCAGGCGCAAAGAGTGTATTCATCATTGCGGTTCTGGCTACATTTCTCAGCACGGCCGTATCTGCAGATGTGGAGGATCTGCGAGAGCGGGTTGATCGCATGGAAAAGGCGATTTTGCAGCAACAGGCCGACCTCGATGCACAGCTAAAGAAACTGGATGAGCAATACACAGAGTTCAGACAACTGAAGAGTGAGCTGAACAATCTGGAAGAGGCGCAAACCTCGCCGAAACCCCCGGTCGAGTCCGGACCGGTGGACACCTATGCACAGCAGGGATCAGCGGCGGATATAACGGAGCCAGTTGCAGAAGAAGAAACGGCAGCAGAGCCTTCGGTGGATGCTGATGGTGGCCAGCAAGCCGCCGTGGCCGAACTGGCCCGTCGAGAGGAGGCAGGAACTGCGGAGCGCAAGGTCGATTCAGCGGCCACCCTTTATGACCCATCCAACACTCTCTATGATCCGGACTTCCCTGGCGCATGGCATTTGCCCGGGACCACCGCGGCGATGAAGATTGGCGGCTATGCGAACCTCGCCGTGGTGCACAATTTCGATCCGTTGCTGGCGACGGACAGTTTTATCGTGGGCTCCATTCCGCCCAAAGGCTCGGACGTTCCCGATGCCCGCGAGGGCACCATCGTTACGGCGGATCAGACCCGGCTCAACTTTGAGGTTCGGGAACAGACGACCCGGGGCCCGATGCGTGCTTTCATCGAAGGGGATTTCAAGGGTAATGGCAGCAGTTTTCGTTTGCGCCATGCGTTTGGCCAGTTCGGCTGGCTGCTTGCTGGCAAGACCTGGTCAGCTTTTGCCAATATCGAAGCTCTGCCGGAAGAGGTAGACACTGAAGGCGTCAATGGCGCCATTCTGCAACGTCAGTCACAACTTCGCTTTTTCCCCCGGCTGGGTGAGAACTACAATCTGATGTTCTCGGTCGAGGATCCACAGACTGAAATCCAGAATGGCGTCGGCGGCCAGGGGAACGGTGATCTTGTGCTAAGTGTCGACCGTTTACCGCTGGGCGGGTTGGGAGAATGGAAGGCCAAGGTTGCCGTCATTTCCCGCGACCTGAAGGGTCAGTTCGTCGACAATGAGATCGAAGGCTCGGCGGACGAAGACAGCACCCGGGGTTGGGGTATCACGACCAGCGGACGAAAGCCGTTAACTTTCTGGGGTGATGATGACTTCGTGCTGTGGCAAATTACCTATGGGAAAGGGCTGGGACATTACATCAACGACCTGTCCACCATAGGCAACAACGATGCGGTATTCGATCCACAAGGCAAACTGCACGCCTTGCCGGTTTTCGCCGGTTTGCTGTCTTACAGCCACACCTGGGCCAGCAAGCCATGGTTTCTGAAAGACTGGCCGGGCATATTTCGCTCGAACATCATGATCAGCTGGGTCAATATCGAAAACTTCGAATTCCAGGACGATGAGGCATACGACCGTACCTGGCGGGCTTCGACGAACCTGTTTTACTTCCCGGCGCAGAACGTCCGGCTGGGCGCTGAATTGCTTTGGGGCGAGCGTACCAACAAGGACGGCTCCAAAGGTGACGCAACCCAGCTCCAGGTTTCAGCGAGGTATAGTTTTTAGGTTAAAATGGCTCAGTGCTGCATCAGCTGTCCTCGCGCACAAAACTCCAGGCGATGGTTGACAGGGCCAGGCTGGCCGCCGAAATGATGAAGATGATGCTTTTGTCCGGAGCCCGGCTGATCATCAGGGCAACCCCCAGGCTGACCACCAGTTGTGGCAACACTACCGACAGGTTGAACAGGCCCATGTAGAGTCCCATCCTTGACTGGCTGACTTTCTGGGACACGATGGCGAAAGGCAGGCTGACCATCGCCGCCCAGCCGATACCCAGCACGGCCATAAATAAATAGATGCGCATCGGGCTGACACCATATCCATAGAGCCCGATATAACCGGCTGCCATGAACGCCATGCAGATCACGTGTGTCCTGATCCGGCCAATCCGGTGCGCCAGGGGCAGCAGAACCAATGCCGGTAACAGTGCCCCCACGGCGTTCAGCACCAGGAAGCTCATCGAGCCGACCCTGCCCTGGTCGATATCCGTCATCTCGGGCAGTTGCTGTTGCAGATAAGGAAAGAGAAACACGAAAGTCGTTTGTATGCCTACCCAGCTGAATGAATGCGCCGCGATGACTTTGCGAAAAGAAGTCAGGCTGCACTGACCTGGTTTGTCTTTTTCGAGCAGCGTCTGGGCGACCAGCAGGATGGTGACCACGGCGCAGGCGATCTCCGCATAATAGCTCGCCGGTTCGATGCCGGCAATGCGGCGGCCCATGGCGTATACGTCATACACCAGGAATCCCCACAGGGGCCGGATCGCGATCAGCATGCTGAGAAAAGAATCCTCGCCCCTGGCGCTGCCACCTGTCACGGACTTCTCTGCGACGGCATCCGGCTCGAGTTCACGGGGTTCGGTAATGAACAGCGGAGGAATAATGGAAAACAGCAGCACAATCACCGAGCCGGCATAAATCAGCACATAGTTGTTGAACACCGCACCAACAGCGTAAGCCAGAACGCCGAAAGTGCCCGAAATGCTCTGCATCCAGGTGTAGCCCTTGGTGCGTTCGTCACCTTCGTCTGTTACATCAGCGATGATGGACCGAGTAGGGTTAAAGCTGACGTTGATAGCCAGGTCCAGGGTCAAAGCCACCGCTATGGCGACGCCCAGAATTCCTCCAACCCCCATGCTGGAAGAGATGATATCCAGGTTGGGCAGCGCGAGCAGCATCAGTGCGGCCAGCAGGCCACCAATCAGGATGAAAGGCCGCCGCCGGCCGTTCCAGAACCAGACCTTGTCGCTAATCACCCCGATAAGGACCTGCCCGATAATGCCAGCCAGCGGGCCCGCGGCCCAGACCAGGCCCACATCATGAATGTCGAGATTGTACTGGGTGGTCAGGATCCAGCTCAGCGCCGAAATCTGGATGGACAGTGCAAAGCCCATCGCCGTGGACGGCAGGCTGAGCAGGGCGAAAAAGGAATGGCTCTTGGATTGCTGAAATTTACGCATGTGGCAGAACCATAGTGCTTTTAAGGTGACTTTGCCCGTTTTGAACGCCTGAATACGAATTCAGGCGGAGTCGTTCAGGGCTTGCGGCCACCGCAGGATCCGCGGACCTCGAGGGACATGGGCAACTGGCGTGAATGAACTTCTTCGCCATTGATGATTCCGATCAGGTTTTTGACCAGGGCCTCGGCAGCCAGCCGGGTATCCTGCCGTATCGTGGTGAGAGAAGGACTGAAGTAGGATGCCGCAGGAAGGTCGTCGAATCCCACGACGGAGACATCTTGTGGAACCTTGATGCCGCTCTTTCTGAGGCATTTCAGAGCGCCGAAAGCGATCAGGTCGGTAACGGCAAACAGCGCGTCGAATTCCAGGCCGCTTT
>Ga0316189_10000702_pt1 | contig 33399 bp, 27 predicted proteins | sample LowCovwburrow_MG_FD_204930 | JGI IMG/M metagenome (GOLD analysis project Ga0316189, IMG submission 204930) | Coastal sediment microbial communities from Maine, United States - Lowes Cove worm burrow | ecosystem: Environmental > Aquatic > Marine > Coastal > Sediment | place: USA: Maine...
GGCCAGCCTCGACCATTCGGTCGCGGAACCGGTCGACAATAGCCTCGAAGAGCTCGACGTCGGATTGCATGCCGTCACAAGATCACGCTTCAAACCCCGACACAACCCCACCGATGAAAGCGATCGGCCGAAGCCGACAACCACTGAGGCCATCACACGGCCCAACCTGAACCGGATCGCGCCCGCTCGCGCGTGCTGATCGGACCGGCGGCGGCGACGGGGTGGGCGCCGCAGCGCCCCGGCCGGGCCCAGGATTGCGACCGGACCCCCCGTGCCGCAGCCGCCAGCCCCGCAGGGTCGGCCGTCGTTGCTTCCGGGTTGCCATCGCACATCCCACACAACCCCAACCACCCGACCGGACGCACATGTTCTCGCGTTGAAACTGTGCCAGGTAGATTGCCTCCTTCTGAGCGTGCTACACAGCCACCCGCCCGGGGAGAATCTCATGGACCCTGCCGTATACGCGTTCGGCGGACTGCCTGCCGCCGGAAAGTCCACGCTCGCCCGCCGCCTCGCACGCAAGACCGGCGCCGTGTGGATCCGCATCGACACCCTCGAGCAAGGGCTACGCCGCGCAGGCGTGGAGGATGTGGGCGGCCACGGGTACGCCTTGGCGGTCGAGATCGGCCGCGATGTCCTGGAGGTCGGCGGGTCCATCGTGGTGGACTGCGTGAACCCGTGCCCCTCGACCCGTCGCATGTGGACGAACCTCGCCAGTGATGCAGCAGTTCGCTGTTTCGAGGTCGAGATCTACTGCTCCGATGAGGCGGAGCATCGCCGGCGCGTGGAGCAGCGTCGGGCAGACATCGAGGGCCTGCTGTTGCCTACATGGGCGATGGTCCAGGCGCGGGACTACCGGCCCTGGCCTTCGGACGTCCGGATCGACACCGCGGGCACGTCTGTCGAGCACAGCCTCCGGTCGCTGCTCGCCGCTCTCGGGTCGACGCCCAGCAGGTGAAGAAGGGGGTGCAGCGCTGCGAGGGCAGCCGCACCCGAGCCTCCGCTTGACCCACAGCCCAGGGCAACCTGGCTATCGCGGGGGATCTGGGGGCTGCGCCGGGGCCGGCCGCGCCCAGGGTGGCGCGGGCTCCGTGCCTGTGTGGACGGCTTCCGAGACCCGCCTGTGTTCGGTGAGGACCTGCGAATGCGTGCTCGCGGTGTCCATCGAATGGCATGCCAGCCACACCGCGCCGCGCGCAGGCGTGCGCAGCTGGACACTGGCCCGTCTCGAAGCGCTCCATGGCTTCCCTACCCATTGCTGCCGAAGGCGCCCATTGTCCCCGGGCCAGACGCAGAAAACCCCGACTCTCTTTCGAGAGCCGGGGTTTTAAGGTGGTTGCGGGGACAGGATTTGAACCTGCGACCTTCGGGTTATGAGCCCGACGAGCTACCTGGCTGCTCCACCCCGCGGCACGCCAGACGAGTAACGCGGCCGCCTAGGGCGTCAAGACCGCCGCTTGCGATGGTTCGGACGGACCCGCTTTGGCTTCGCTTTGGCGAAGCCTGCGCCCTTCTTTCTCCCCGCTCGAGCCGGCCGCTTGCCCGTCGAGATCTCCTTGAGCCGACGGACCTCGTCCATCGTGAGGGGGCGGAGCTGGCCGCGCTCCAGGCCGCGCAGCGAGACCGTTCCGAACGACTCTCGTCGCAGCCGGGAGACCGGATGCCCCAGCGCGCCCATCATGCGCCGAATGAGGCGGTTGCGGCCTTCCGTGACCGTGATCTCGATCCGGGCGTTCTGCTTCTCTGTGGTCTCGATGACGCGCGCCTTTGCGGGCGCGGTGCGGCCGTCCTCCAGGAAGATTCCCGTCTCGAGGGCGGCCAGGTCGCGCGCGTCCGGGGTCCGGTAGACCTTCGCGATGTAGCGCTTGGGGACCATCCGACTCGGGTGCGTGAGCGCGTGGGCCAAGTCGCCGTCGTTGGTCAGGATCAGCAGGCCTTCGGTGTCGTAGTCGAGGCGCCCCACCGGCTCGACCCGGATGGGCATCGGCGGGAGCAGGTCGAACACGCTCTTGCGGCCGTGCGGATCGCTGCGGCCCGTGATGCACCCGCGCGTCTTGTACAGCGCGTAGTAGACCAGCGGCGGCTCCTTGGGGAGCGGCCGGCCGTCGACCCGGACCTCGTCGACCCGGGGATCGACCAGCACCACACCCCTGACCGACTCCCGATTCACCGTCACCAGCCCCGCCGCGATCATCCGCTCCGCCTCGCGGCGAGAGGCCACTCCGCGGCGCGCCATCAGTCTCGCGAGGCGTTCACGACCGTCTTCCATCTTCTTCACCCTCCACCCGAGGGGCGCGCCACGGCGTGCCTCGGGGATGCTTTGGCGGCGCCATAACCCGGCTCATTCCTCGGGCGCCATGCTCCGCAGCAAGCTCGCGCGCTCGGCCAGCGTGGGGAGCGCGGCGAGGTCGGGCAGGCCGAACATCGCCAGGAAGGCGCCGGTGGTCCGGTACAGCAGCGGCCGGCCGGGGTCCTCCGCGCGTCCTGCGGTCCGCACCAGGCCCTTGTCGAGCAGCCCCTTGAGGACCCCGCCGCTGTCGACCCCACGCAGCGCGTCGATGTCTGGGCGGGTCACGGGCTGCTTGAACGCCACGGCGGCGAGAACCTCGAGGGCTGCGCTGGACAGACGCTGCGGCCGGGTCCCCCGCAAGCGGTGCACCAGGGCCCCGAACCGGGGGGCGGTGCGGAGCTGCCACGCGTTGGCGACCCGCTCCAGCATGACGCCGCCCTCCCGTGTGCGCTGCACCAAGACCCGCAGGGCGATCTGAACCAGCGAGGGCTCGACCTCGAGCAGCTCGGCGAGTGTCCGCACAGTGATCGGGGCGCCAGAGGCGAACAACAATGCCTCCACGGCGGCCACCAGATCGGGGTCGCAGCCGCCGGCTCGGGCCGGAAACTCGAGGACGTCGTTGTCGCTCACAGGGGCAAGGCCATCTGGTCGTCCTCGCCGGGCGCCGGCGTCTCCAGTCCCAGCAAGACCGCCAGGTCGATCGTGCCTTCCTCGGCCATTCGCTCGACCCGCACGACGGCCAGGTGGGCGTCCTGGGTCACGTCAAGCCATCCGAGCCGCGTCATCTCGAGGACCCCGATGAACGTCACGACCCGCTCCCCGATGGTGGGCAGCACCTCGAGCAGGTTCGCGAGATCGGCCACCGACCCGGCCCTCGGCAGCGCGGCGAGGATGTGACGACACAGCGTGCCGATGTCCGGACCGCCCTCCGCCAGGGTGTGCACTGGCTCGGGGGCCGAAGCGCGCTTGAGCAAGCCGAAGAACACGTCGAGCAGACCGAAGGCGTCTAGACCCGCGTCCACAGGCCGCCCGTCGTCGTCCGCGTTGGCAGGCGCACGCACCGCCACCTGCTCACCCACGCGGTCGAGCGAGCCGATCACCAAGGCCCGCAGCTTGAGCGCCTCGTGGTCGCGGAGCTGGCGAGCCAGACGTTCACGCGGATCCTCCGCGTCGTCGTCATCGACCCAGGTCGGCGGGCGCGGAAGCAGCTCGAGGCTCTTGAGGTGGATGAGGGTGGCCGCCATCAGGAGCCAGTCGCCAGCGAGTGATAGGTCGAGCGCGTCCATCTGCCCCAGAAACGACAGGTAGGCGTCTGCGACGACCGCTACCTGCAGGTCCATCAGGTCGACCCCGTCGCGGCGGACCAGGTAGAGGAGCAGGTCCAGTGGACCCTCGAACACGTCCGTGTGGACCGTGAACTGGGTCGGGCCGACCGCGTCCTCTCGGAGCTTGAGCTGCACGGGCTATCGAGTAACGAGCACGGCGAGGTTGCCGGCTGCGAGGACCCGCTCGGTGGACGACCCGAACACGAAGTTCTTGAGCGGGTTTCCGCCGTTGAACCCCAAGACGAGCACCTGCGCGCCGACAGCCAGGGCGTGCTCCACAAGCGCAAGGTGCGGGGCTGCGTCTGTGTGGATGACGTGCGCAGTCCATTCGCAGTCGTCCAGCGACTCCTCGAGGTCGGCCAGGATCTCGCCGCCAGTGCCGTCCTCGGTGATGAAGAAGGCGTGGACGGGAACGCCGAGCGGCACCAGGAACTGCCGAGTGGCGCGGACCGCATGCTTCGCTGCCTCGGAGCCGTCGTACCCGAGCGCCACCGCCGTGATGGGTGCAGCACCGGGCGTAGCCCACAGTGTCGGTGTCTCGATCCGGGGAGGCAGCCAGCTGCTCATCTCCCCTCCCTGCTTGGGGAACCGCTCCTCCGTCTCGCCGCGAAGCCCCATTACCACCAGATCGACGTCCTGCGCGTGCTCATGAATGGTGGCCGCGACCGCGCCGGTGGGCACCTCGGTGTGGGCATCGACGCCCTCCTCCGCAGCGCGCTTCGCCCAGCCCCCCACGAGGGCCTTCGCGCGGGCCTCCCGCTCTTCGACGAGCTCGTCTGAGACGATGGCGGTGCCGAACCCCATCCGACCGGCGAGGTCCTCCAGGAAGTTCCCGCTCGCCGGCTTGACGTTCAGCACCCGCAGCAACGTCAGCCGTGCATCGTGTACCTTGGCGAGCTGAATCCCAATGGACCCCGCCGCCTCAGCGTACTGGGATTTGTCGACCGGAAACAAGATGTGGATGGACACGTCACACCCTCACACGCTGGAGGTGGGCCATCTTGGCGATGCGCTCCTCGGCCAGCCGGTTGGAGGCAGCGATGCTGCCTACCCCCTCGTTCTGAGCCTTGTGGAGCACGCGCTTGACGGTGTTGAACACATTCTGGGCATCTGCCATGGCCTTCTCGCGCGACCATCCGTGGAGTTCCGCTGACACGCTCATCAAGCCCCCGGCGTTGATCACGTAGTCGGGCGCGAAGGTGATCCCCGACGCGCCGATGCGCTCAGAATCCAAGACTTCGTCCTCGAGCACGTTGTTGGCACCACCGGCCACGATCGGCGCTGTGATCTTCGGGATCGTGCGGGCGTTGATGATCCCACCGATCGCACAAGGGGCGAGCACGTCGACCTGCGCCGAGAAGAAGTCGTCGCCCTCCAACACCTCGCCTCCGAAGGCCTCCACTGCGCGGGCCGAATTGCGGTGGTTGATATCGGAGAACAGCAGCGAGGCGCCCGCCTCGTGCAGGTACCTCGCGAGGTGGGTGCCTACGTTTCCGAGCCCCTGGATGGCCACCTTTCGACCCGACAGCTCGCTGCTGCCGTGGACCACCTCCAGACAAGCCCGGATGCCATGGAACACGCCCCAAGCCGTGACCGGCGACGGATCGCCGCTGCCGCCCATATGCTCTCCGACCCCGGCGACGTGACGCGTCTCGCGGCGGATCCAGTTCATGTCCTCGACGTTGGTGTTCATGTCCTCCGCCGTGATGTAGCGCCCGCCGAGCCCGTCGACGTGCCGCCCGAACGCCCGGAACAGCGCTTCGTTCTTGATGGACCGATCGCCGAGGATCACCGCCTTGCCGCCGCCCAGGTCGAGCCCGGCGACGGCGGCCTTGTACGTCATGCCGCGGGAGAGGCGCAGCACGTCGCGCAGCGCAGCGTCTTCGCTTGCGTAGTCATACAGTCGGCAGCCGCCGAGTGCGGGCCCGAGGGTTGTGTCATGGATGGCAATAATCGCCCGAAACCCAAGCGCCTTGTCACGACACAGGACGACCTGCTCGTGGCCGAGCTGGGTCATCTCCACAAAGGGCAGCATTCAGCCTCCGCAGCGGGCCCTCATCCTAACCCCTTCCCTGTGACATCCTCGGCCTCGACGCCGTAGCGGGTCATCAGCCGGCGGAAATTTGGGCGCTGCATCCCGGCGGACCGGGCCGCCTTCGCGACCACGCCATCGCCGACCCTCAGGTGATGCACGAGGTACGCGCGGGTGAAGGCACCCATCGCCTCCTCCTTTGCCTTGCCGTACTCCAACGGGACCCATGGGCCGAAGGGGTCGTCGGCAGTCCCGACCTGGGACAACGGGGTGCCATCACCAACCTCGGTGAGCAGATCGTCCGTCAGCTCCTCGCCCGGCGCGAGGATCACCGCGCGCCGAATCACGTTGCGCAGCTCGCGCACGTTGCCCGGCCAAGGGCGCGCCTCGAGCTTGCGCAGTGCCTCAGGGGTCACGCGCTGCACGTTGCGCGCCTCGACTTGGTTGAACTCGTGCACGAACCGGTATGTGAGCAGCGCCACGTCTCCGCCCCGCTCTCGCAGCGGAGGCAGGCGGAGCTCGAGGACGTGCAGCCGATACAGCAGGTCGTTGCGGAATCGCCCGGCGCGGACCTCGGCGACCAGATCGCGGTGCGTCGCCGCGATCACGCGTGCGGTGAGCGGCTGCGTCCGGCCGGCCCCCAGTGGCTGGAACTCCCGGCTCTCGAGGGCGCGCAGGAGCTTGACCTGCATGTGCGGAGACATCTCGCCGATCTCGTCGAGCAGCAGCGTGCCTTGGTCCGCTTGCGCAAAGTACCCGTCTCGATCCGTCATCGCGGTGCTGTGGGCGCCCTGTTTCGCCCCGAACAGCTCGGACTCGAGCAGCTGCTCCGGCAGCGCACCAACGTTGACCCCAACGAAGGCCCCGCTGCGCCCCGAGAGCTTGTGCAGCGTCCGCGCGACAAGCTCTTTTCCGGTGCCGCTCTCCCCATGCAACAGGACCGGCGCGCTGGACCCCGCCATCCGCTTGAGCTTGAAGCGCACGTCGGACATTGCGGCACTGTGACCCAGGAGCAGCCCCTCACCGCCCTCGTCGCGCAGAGACTGAGTCTCTCGGCGCAGGGTCGCAAACTCGGCAGCGCGCTTGAGGACCTGCTGGAACCGCGGCCAGTCCGAGATGGGCTTCTCGAAGTAGTCCGCCGCGCCGGCCTCCAAGCAGCGCGTCGCCGTCTCGACGTCGCCGTGCCCGGTGACCACGACGCACTCGGTGTCTGGCGAGACCGAGCGCGCCCGCGTAAGGACCTCGAGCCCGCTGATCCCCGGCATCCACATGTCGACCAGCGCGACGTCCACGTGGTGGGCGGCGAGCTGTGCCAGGCCCTCCTCTCCGTTGTAGGCCTCGAGCACGTCGTAGCCCAGGGCGCTGATCGACCTCCGGACGGCCCGGCGGACCAATCCGTCGTCATCGATGATCAGGACGCGGGCGGTCAAGAGGAGACCTCCACCGGACGCAGAGGGCCCGCAAGATCGAGCAGGAGCCAGGGCTCGGCGACGCCCTCGCACCGCGGCTCGACCGCACAGAACCGACAGCCGTCGCGCTTGGCCGTGCGCACGAGGTCGGGTCGGAACGTGAGCGCCGCGGCACCCTGGTGGTCGGCATCCACGTACCACCGGTTTGCCGAGCGCCGCAGCCGCTCGGACAGATCGGGCACGTCGGAACTCAGCGGCGCCAACGCGCACGGAGGCAGCCCCTTGACGCCCCACTGATGACGCGCGAGCGCCGGCAAGGCAGCGCGGATCGTCCCCACCACCTCGGCGGCCGCGGGCGGCGGTGCCACCCCTGGCCCCGGCAGCGGCCACAGGAGGGTGACGGAGGCAGGGTCCGCGAGCGAATCGAGCACCTGCGGCAGCGACGCGAGCCCCCTCGCATCGAGGGGGAGCGTGACCCGGACCGCCTTCCGGACCGCAGCCGCCTCGGCTTCGCTGCGCACCGCGACGCTGATCACGGCGTCGATCGACGGCAGCGAGTCCACAAGCGCCACCGGTACGTGCAGGGTCACCGGATCGGACCCTGCGTCCCGCGCGGCAGCGACCAGCGCACTGACCCGTGCGAGCCGCGCGGAAGTGAACCCGGAGAGGACCAAGGAGCGCACGGAACGCGCCCGGGGACTGGGTCCCGCAAACCAGCGGATGTTCTCGAGGACTTCGTTGTCCGTCAGCGCGCGGGTCGGCAGGGGGGCGCCGGCCGGCACGCGACCCTCGAACTGCGGCTCAAGCCGCATCTGCAACACCTCAGGGGTGGCGACTGCCCCGCCCGCTGTCCATCTCAGGGACGGAACGGTCAAGACCGCGCGGCCAGGTCAATGCCGGTGCCCATCCCTCTCCTCTGTGTTGCCCACAGCGGATTATATGCCGAGCGACATGACCTGGCTGTGGGCTACCATCCAACTCGCAGGCCCCCTCGGATGCAGCGCCTCCGAAGGGCCTCCTCGCGATCGAACTCCTGAGTTCTCTGACGCGGGACTCGCGGTGTCCGGCGCATCGGGGGTCCACGCGCTCTGGCGGACCCCGGGCACCTACGATCTCCCCCAGAGCACGCTGCCCGCTGGCTACACGCTGCAGACGCGCTTCCCCGTGCCGGTCAAACCAGGGAAAACACGCCGAAAGGCGACGGGAGTGTGGACCGGCGTGGCGCCCGTGATCGAGCAGGCTCCCGGACGCGTCGGCCCGCCGGACGGCATGCGGGTGTTTGTGGACGGCGAACAGATCACGTTCTCGCCGCAGCTCCAGGGTCGCTCATGGCGGTTCAGCAACTCCAAGCTCACCGTGTCGTGGCCGAGCGAGACGCCGCCCGAGGTCACGCTGGAGTACGACACCGCGAAGGTGCTCCTGGAGCGGCGTGACTTCTCTACAGCGGAGCTTCCGGCTGCGGAGTTCGCCGACTACGAAGTCACTATCAACCAGATCACGCGGCCGGGCCTGCTGCTCCCAGCCCCGACGACGGCGACATGGGACGTGACGCTGCCACCCGGGGCCCGCTTCAAGGCCTACCCCGCGATCGCCCCCCTGCCGATCCGCAGCCTGACCAGCGACGGTGCCTACATCAGCCTGACCGTGGCGGCCGGCGGCGAAGAGACCCAGGTGGGACGCACGTTTGTGAGGGCAAACGAGTCGTTCCAGCGCTGGTCCCTCGATCTGTCGCCGTGGGGCGGACAGGCGGTCACGCTGAAGCTGGCGACCGAGCCCCATCGCAGCGCGGACTTCGACCACGTGTTCGTCGGCACGCCGACCGTGTGGGGCGCCGCGGACAGAGAGTTGCGACGCGTCGTGGTCATCGGACTCGACACCACCCGACCCGACCACTTGGGGTTCTTCGGCTACGACCGACCTACCACCCCCGAGCTGGACGCCGTCCTCTCCAGCGCCACCGTCTTCGATCAGGCATGGACCCCGGCCCCGCGCACCCGTCCGTCGTTCCGATCAGCGACCACCGGGCGCAACCCGCTCGACGCGGTGGGGGCAATGAACATCGGCGAGGTGTTCTCCCTCAACGGCTTCGCGACCGCCGGCCTCGTCGCCAACGTCCACCTGCAGCCGCGCTTCGACTTCCACCGCGGCTTCGACTCCTGGACGCTCGACGGCCAGGCGACGGCAAACTCCCAGGTCAACCGCGCGTTGCACTTCCTGGAGGAGAACGCGGACCGAGACAGCTACCTGTTCCTGCACGTGATGGATCCACACCTGCTCTACAAGGCTCCGGCCCAGTTCGAGCACGAGCTCGTCCAGGAGCCGGACCTCGGCCTGCCACCCGCGTTCAACCGCTGGGACGTGTACCGCTGGCAGACCGAAGGAACGCTGGACGCGAAGCGCAAGAACTACATCCGCGACCTGTACGACGCCGAGCTCCGCTACATGAGCGCAGAGCTGGGGCGCCTGTTCGCCGCGCTCGACCGGATGCCTGGCCGCAGCCTGGTCGTCCTGCACAACGACCACGGCGAGGAGTTCTGGGAACACGGCGGCTACGAGCACAATCACACGCTGTACGACGAGGTGACCCGCGGCCTGCTGATGTTCCGCTCCGGTGCGGGCCAGGCCGCGGGCCGGCGGATCTCGACGCCTGCCACGCTCGCGGACATCGGGCCCACGCTGTACGAGCTGCTGGGGCTGTCCAACCCCCCTCCGACGGACGGGCACAGCCTCGCGCCGCTGCTCCGCGGCGCCGACCCCGATGCCGGCGCGGCGAGCCGACCGCTGGGGGTCGGGCATCTGCGCTACGGCACCGAGCGTTGGGGTGTGGTGGTGGACCAGCACAAGTATGTGTTGCACACCGGGTCCGGCCGCGAAGAGCTCTACGACCTTGCAGCCGACGCAGGCGAGACCAAAGACCTATCGCCCGGCGTGCCCCTTACGCGATTTCGCGCCGCCCTGTCCGAAGCCCACAGCGACATGCCCGTTGGTCCGGGCTGGCGCATCAACGTCCAGCTCCGCACGTCCGAGCGCCGACCATTCGAGATCGAGCTCCCCGCCGCCGCGCTGCGCGCGGAGGTGATCGATCCAGAAGCCATGAACGACCGCCCCGCCAACCAGGCCTGGGGCGAGCCGCCGCGTCATACCCGAGGCGAGATCGGTGCCGTCTCGCTTAGCGAGGACAAGACGGTGTTGACGTACACGCCCGGCTCCCGTCCCGCGAAGGGAGCACTGGCGGTCCAGTTCGCCGAGCCCGTAGCACCGACCGGGCTGATCGTCACACGAAGCGGAGAGTCGCTGGCCGTCACGGAGAGCTCCGGCATCGCCATGTGGCGATCCGGTGCGGATCAGCTTGTGTTCGTCCCCGGCACCGTGGTGTTCCCACCGCCCAACGAGGCGGCGCGCATCGCAGCGCTCCGCGGGGGCACCGAACCGGCTGGCGACGACCGCGCGATGCTCTGCGCCCTCGGCTACCTGTCCGGAGCCGCCTGCGAAGGCGACGCCGGCGAGTAGTCGGCACCCGCAGCCGGCGCGAGCGGGCGGATTCCGGCGCGCTCGAACATCGCGCGGTCCTCATCCCACGCCGGGTTGGCCGTCGTGAGCAGCCTGTCGCCAAAGAAGATGCTGTTGGCGCCAGCCAGGAAGCACAGCAGCTGGGCGTCCTCGGACATCTCAGCACGACCCGCGGAGAGCCGCACCATCGCCTTGGGCATCAAGATCCGCGCCGTCGCGATGGCCCTGACCATGCCCACCGTCGAGACGCGCTCCTGGTCCGCCAGCGGCGTCCCCTCTACGGCGACGAGGGCGTTGATCGGCACCGACTCAGGGTGCTCGGGCTGGTTGGCGAGGACCCGAAGCATTCCGCAGCGGTCGCCGGTGCCCTCGCCCATGCCAAGGATGCCGCCGCAGCAGACCGAGATGCCCGCGTCCCGCACGTGCTGCAGGGTCTGCAGGCGGTCGCCGTACGTGCGGGTTGTGATCACCTCGCCGTAAAACTCGGGGCTCGTGTCGAGGTTGTGGTTGTACGCCGTCAGGCCTGCCTCAGCGAGCTGCTCGGCCTGGCCGGCGTCGAGCATTCCCAGCGTGCAGCATGCCTCCATTCCGAGCGCACGAACGCCGCGCACCATGTCGAGCACCTGCTGGAACTGGCGACCCTTCGGGCTGCGCCACGCCGCCCCCATGCAGAACCGCGTGGCCCCTGCGGCGCGGGCCCGTTCGGCCTCACCGAGGACCAACGAGACGTCCATCAGCGCTTCGGCCTCCACGCCCGTGTGGTAGCGCGCTGCCTGCGGGCAGTAGCCGCAGTCCTCCGGACAGCCGCCAGTCTTGATCGAAAGCAGCTGACACAGCTGCACCTCGTGCGACCCGAACGACGCGTGATGAACCGCGCCGGCCCGGTGCACCAGATCGAGCAGCGGGGTGTCGTGGATCGCCTGGACCTCGTCCTGGGTCCAGTCGTGACGAATGTCCATGCAACCTCCGGAGGGGGCTCCTATTGCGTCCCCACCCCACCGACGACTCGAGGGACCTCCAACCAGCCGCCCCAGGGCAAAGGCGCCCCCCCGACGCCTGCGCGACGATCAGATCCACACGCTCCAGATGGAGAATACGAGCCCAAACAGCAGCAACTGAAAGCCGCCGCCCAACGCCAGGGCGACACTCGGGCGGCGCGTCATCGACGCGAACATCATGCCGAGCAGCACCATCTCCACCACAGTGCCGCCGAGGAGCATCCCGAGATCGAGTGACGTCATCACCGCAAACGGAACCAGCAGGCTGCTGGTGTTGTGCACCACTACCCAGACGCCGAAACCGCCCAGCGCAGCCGGAATCACCGGATCGCGGCGCGTGCGCGTGTCGAGAACGATGTGGGGCCGCGCGAGGGCCGCCGCCACGATGGTCGTGATGCAGGCCATCACGAAGGCGGGAATCGTCATGATGGAGGTGAACAGCACGCCAGTGCCGGTTCCCAGGAGCGTCCCCGCAGCCGGAATGAGGAGATAGGTCAAGAAGAACACCATCGAAAGCCAGGTGGCCATGGCGCGGGCGAGGGTGCCCGAGGGGATCGGTCTGGGCTCGGTCCGAGACACTGTCGGAAGCGCCGTGATGACCGGGCCGAGCCCCGTGGACTGCAGGTCGAGGTCCACATCGATCAGCGAAGACCTGTTGGAGACACGTTCGAAGTGGGTCGGCATGGGCGGCTCCAGCACGGCGGTCAGCCCTGTCCTCATCGTAGGTCAGTCGCGTGCAGCCGGCTTGTTTCGGGATGTCACCATGCGGCCCTACGCGTCGCGCCACTTCCCCAGCAGGTCCATGAGATCCCGCTCCCGAGCCTCCGCGCGCCCGAGCTCCTTCTCGAGCTGCTCGACGCGGTGCTGCAGGACATCCACTTTGGCCATCGACGCCTTGAGGTGATCGACCGCGGCGTCGCGATCGAGCCCGGCGAGCACCGCGCTCGCCAGCGCCGGGGAGACCGGCACCTGGCGGGCGGGCATTGCGAGCTGCGGTGCCTCGGGGGCCTCCGCGGGGAGGTCGCTCAGCGGGACGGAGAACTCCGGAGTGTCGATCGACTCGGTGGGCGAAGGAGGATCCGGAGCGGCAGGCGGCTCGCGCAGACCGTCCTCGGGGGCCACCAGATACCGAAATCCGTACTCAGTCTCGGGCGCCAGCTCGATCCACGCGTCCGTGGGAAGCTGCGCCGCGATGTCCGGCGTGATCCGGGAGAGCGCGTAGCTCTGCCGTTGGCCCGAGTTGAGGACGTGGACGAACCGCCCGGCGCGCAGCGAGGCGGGGTCGATGTCGTCCTCTTCGTAGGTCGCCGAAGGCGAAGGATCCTGCCGGCCAACCTTCCGGATGCCGAGGATCCCCATACCCTCCCGGCACTCGAACCGAAGGACGAGGTTTCCGGTTCCGGAGCCCTCTTGTCGTGCAAACACGAGGAAGGGTTCGCCTTCGATCATCCCGTACATGGCCGAAGTCTACACAACCGCCAAAGGAGTGGACCCCTCGGTCACGCCACATGGGCCGCGATCAAGGCCGGCAGCCGCGGAACCGCCGCCATTACATGCTTTCTTGCTCTCTTGCGCAGCGAGCGGTAGAGCCGGACCAGGACGCGATTGGACGAGCGCAGTGCGAGCTCGTCGGTGACCCCGAGCAGGGCATCGGCCACCTCACCCTGTCGTTCGTCGAAGTACTGCTGCGGTGCGCCGGACGCGACCGCGGTGTCCCAGTGGGGCTCGAGTGCCGGGACGAATCGCGGCAGCAGCCGCGTGAGGGCGGCCGGTACAATTCCCGGAGCGATGCGCTGAAACGCGGCGTACCCGGCCTTCAGTGTGGCCCCAGACAACCCGCGCGTCCCGGAGACCTCGGCGTCGACCAACGCCGCGCAGTCCGCGATGACCGCGTCTCGGCGTGCCGGGTCGTGCAGCGCCTCGGACAGGCCGCCCATCAGTTCCTCCGCATGCCCGGACAGTGCGGCGTCGGGGCCTGCCCGCCAACGTCTCGGGCCCAGTGCCCCAGGTAGTTGCGGCCGTAGCAGCTGTAGCCTCCTGCGCGAAGAGCGCGGGTCACGCACTCGAGCGAACGCTCGTAGTCCCGGTCGTTCTGGGCGCGCATGATGTCGGCCCCCGGGATGTCGTAGGCGATCTTGTCGCGGATGTGGAGGCGAACCCACGGCCCGACGTTGTCGCACAGCATCTGGGCGGCGAACTTGGACGGCGAGGCCTTGAGCGCCTCGAGCACCGCGACCCGGACCGCACCGGAGTCCTCGGGCGCCTTCATCCGGCGGTCGAGACAGTCCAGGGCGCGCTTGCGCTTGGTTCCGTGCCACGCCTCGATGGCGGCGACGCGCACGCGCTCGTCTGCGTCGTCCATCATCGCCGCACAGATCATCGCGTCGGTGGTCGACTCCTTGCGAGCCGCCACTGCCTTGAGCGCCGCACCGCGTACCGCCCCGTCCAGGTCGTCGGCAGCCGCGTTGGTGACCGCGGCCACAACGTCGCCTTGCTTGCGGCCGGTCAGCGCCTCGGCTGCGGCCGCGCGGACAACCGCGGCATCGTCTTCTTGGAGCGCGGTGAGGAGCGTCGGGATAGCGGCCTCGGATGGGCGCACAGCACCGGCCGCCATGGCGCGTGTCTCGGGGTCGTCGTCGGACAGCACCAGCGCGGCGATCTGCGCGTAGGCCGCTGGGGCGTCGATGGCGCCCAGGCCCCGGACCAACACAGCGCGATCGGTGCCAGTGATGCGCGCGTCTTCGAGACCCCCCGCGAGGCACGCGGACAGGTCGTCGCGACGGGAGCCCGCGAGGCCCTTGATGACGTCCTTGTCGAAGGTGCCCTCCTCCGCGTTGTAGACGGCAGCGCACAGGCAGTCGTTGGCGGCCTTGATGTGCCGCGACTCGGCGAGTCGGCCCGCGGTGTACTCGCGAACGCTCCCCTTCTGCGCCGAGAGGCCCACACAGGCGGAGCGGTACGCGTTGCGCGCGAGGAAGGCATCGACCTCGCTCGACTCCTCGATAAAGCGCGGTGCGACCTCACAGGCCGACAATGCCCAACAGGGCAGGAGGAGCAACAACAGACGACCCAACGGTGCCTCCCGGGCGTGCGGCAGTGTATAGGATGCCGCCATGCGCCTGTGCGTCCTCGCCCTGCTTTGCGCGTCGTGCGGTTGGCTCGAGCCTGCCCCCGACCGCCCCTCCGAGACCCTGGTGGTCGCACGCGGCGACACCCTGTCGAAGCTTGCGCGCGCGCATGGCTACACGGTTCTCCAGCTGCGCGCGTGGAATGGAATCGAGGGGGACCTGATCGAGGTGGGCCAGCAGCTGACCGTGTACCCCGGGTCTCGCAGCGACAACCCAGCTTTCGCTGGGAGACCGGCCCCGGCCAAGCCCGCCGCACCCCGTGGTCTCGAGATGCCGCGCGCCAGGCCCTGCCTGGCGGGTCCAGATTCGGACGGGCTCGGAGAAGCGGGGATGGCGGCGAGCACCGGCCTGACCCAGGCGCAGGCCGCGGACGCGCTGCGCGCCTTCGTTCACCACACCCTCCCCTGCATCGAACCGGACGACGAGATTCCTACCGCGGCGCTGGTGCTGGAGCTCACGGTGGGCTGCGACGGCCGCGTGGAGGCTGTAGAGGCCCCGGACCGCGCCGGTTGGCCCGCAGATACCGCCGCTTGCATCGCAGGAACGCTGCGCTACACACCGTTCCCGGCCCATGGGCTGCCCGATGGCGATCTGGTCCTGTACCCCCTGCGTTACACACCTCCCTGAGGCACCAACCGGAGGCCGCCATGTCCCGTACCGCTCCGCTCCTGTCTCTGGTTGCACTGCTCGCATGTGACGCGCGGAAATCGCCTGATGACCTCATTGTGCTCCCGAGCGCCGACGCGGACACCGACACCGATGCGGACACCGATGCGGACACCGACACCGATGCGGACACTGACGCAGCGCTCGACTCCATCTTCAGCATCCAGATGGGCAAGCTCCTTGAAGGAACGGATGTTCGGGTCCAGGCTGTAGTGACCGGGGTCGCCCACAACGGCGTGTTCCTCCAGGAAGATCCGGGGGGCCCCTACAGCGGCCTGTGGGTGTTCATGGGCGACAGCTCCCAGTACGCCCCCGCAGTCCGCGGCGACCTGGTCGAGGTGTCAGGCCAGTACCAGGAGTACGAGCAGCAGACCGAGATCAACCTGCTGGACGGCGCCACACCCGAGTTCACGATCGTCGGCACCGGGACGGAGCTCGCGCCGATGGCCGTGAGCGTCGCCGAGCTTGTGTCGGACCCCGAGCCGCTGGAGGGCGTGCCGGTCATCACGGACCGGGTCATGGTCGTGGACCCCGACCTCGGCTTCGACGAGTTCTTGGTGGAGAGCGGATCCGCCGATCAGATCATCATCGCCGACGGCGTCTACTACTACGGCGACGACGCGCCGATCGTGGTGGGCAGCGCATTCAGCTCCATATCCGGGGTCCTCGACTTCGAGTTCGAGACCTTCCGGATTCAGCCGCGAGAGCAGGCAGATCTGGTTCTGGACGACAAGATCAAGGCCCCCCCGGCCATGCCGGCGAGCACCGCCGATCTACAGACGGGCGTGATCGCAGTGGACACGGAGGTGACGATCAGCGGCGCCTGGGTGAGCGGTGTGGGCCCGTCGGGCATCTTCGTGCAGGACGCATCCGGTGGCACTCACTCCGGTTTCTACAAGCAGCAATTTGCTAGCATCACCGGGCCGCTGAACGAGTTGCGCTCGCAGTTCAAGGTTGCCGTTCGCTCGGACGCCGAGCTGCAGTAGCCCAAGAGCGCGTATCGCGGTGGTTACCCAACCAAAATCTACCCGTGGTCACGCCGATTGTGGCGTACCATGCTTCTCCGGGACCCTCCGCGGGATTTGTTTGTCCGATCACCCTGCCTACCCACACTCCCCTCCGACGCGCCCGCCCAGCGGCCAGACGCTGCTGGCGGATGGTCGGTACATCCTCGTGCGCAAGGTCGCCGAGGGTGGCACGGCGTCGGTCCACCTCGGCTACGACACGTGGACTGATCAGTGGCGTGCGGTAAAGACGCTGCTGCCTGAATACGCGAAGCGACCCGCCCTCCGGCACCGGTTCGAGTGCGAGGCCGCGACCATGAAGTCGCTATCGCACACCAACATCATCGCGGTGTACGACGCCGGCACCGATGACGAGAAGGCCTGGATGGTCATGGAGTTCGCCGAGGGCGGCTCGGTGATCGACTGGGTCGAGCAGAACGGCGCGATGCCGCCCCGGATGGCATCGCAGGTCGTGCTGCAGTTGTGCGAGGGAATCGTCGCCGCGCATGAAGACGGCGTGATCCATCGCGACATCAAGCCGCAGAACCTCCTCGTCGATCGCGAAGGCGTGTGCAAGGTCACCGACTTCGGCATCGCCCAGGTGGTCCAGGAAGCGCGGATGACCATGACGGGCACCGTGATGGGGACCATCGGCTACATGGCGCCCGAGCAGCACGAGAGCGCCAAGCACGCCGACGAACGCGCGGACGTCTACTCCATCGCGGCCACCTACTACACGTTGGTGCGCGGCGAGGCCGCGACGCACCTGTTCATGGCGGACGGCGATGAGTTCCTCGGACTGCCCGATGGCATCGCGGACATCATCCGCAAGGGCAGCCAGTATCGGCGCGATGCGCGCTACCCCGATGTACGGGCGATGGCGAACGCGCTCGCCGAGGTCCTGGCCGAACTTCCGATGGACCCAGCGGACACGCCTCCGCTGGTCCCACTGAACGCCGGGAGCCTCGACGGTGCCGACCCGCCCAACCATAGCGCCGCGTCCGCCGCTCCCCCGCCCAGCGCCGAGATCGAGCTGCGCAAGGAGAGCAGCGTCGAGTCCATCGCGAGCCCGCCCAGCCTGACCACGACCGCGGTGTTCCAGGATTCCCTCCGGGAGCGGTCCCAGGACTCGCAGATCTCGCACGGCTCGCGCAGCTCCCCGTCTTCGCTCGCAGTCTCGTCGCGGGGCGCCGGTCACCGCGCGGTCCACCCCTACTCCCGCCACGAGCAGATCCAGCGGCGGTCTCAGGTCAAGATCGCTGTGCGGATCGGTCTGTTCGCTGCCGCGTTCGCCGTCCTCGCGCTGCTCATGTACAGCATGCTGTCCGGCATGCTCATCGACATGGCAGAGACGCAGGAGTCCACCGCTCGCAACGAGCTGTTCGACGCCGTCCAGAACCAGCTCTCCCTGCTGCCCAAGGTGGAGCCGCTCGCAGACGGGCTGTCCAGCTACGAGTCACTGCAGGCGCTCTTCGACCAGATCGGAGGGGAGTCCGACCCACAGATCCGGCTGGTATCGGCGCGGCAGCTGCACGATCTGATCCAGACCGACATGCCCCGCGAGATTCGGGCGGACGGGGTCAGCTCCCGCGAACAGTCGGCGCTGCGGCAGCTCGAGGCCTCGGCGGAGGCGGTAGGCAACGCGCTCTATCGTCACAGCAAGGCGCAAGGCGCCATCGAGCGCAGACGTCGCACGCCCGGCGGCTGGTTGGCCACGCGGTTCGGGTTCTAGATGCCACCGGCGGCGTCTCGTTAGAGCCCCTTACGCGCGGCCTCATGGATGGCCGAAGTCGCCTTGTCGTCCAGCGGCGTCGCGCGGTGGGCGACGACCACACGCAGCCGTTCTCCGTGGGTCGACACCGAGATGCGCCCCCGCTCAAATGCGGCTCCCCTGGTGGACCAGGTCACGGCCTGTGGGGTCTCGAGCTCGCTGCGGTCCCATGCCACCAACCCGAGCCGGGAGCTGGGCTCCGCCGCGAGCCAGCGCTCAAGATCCGCACGGAGCGCGGCGATCGGGTCACCGCCCAGCGTGACGGCCACCATAGGCGCGACGAAGTCGATGACCAACAACCGCAGGTCGCCGGACTCCACTTCGACATCGCGAACGGCGCCGGTCCAGGTGAGTGTGCGCCACGTCCCGTCCGCGCCGTTGAGCGAAAGCTGCCCTTGCACCGGCTCGTCGCGCGACAACGGGTTCACTCCGGTCAAGACTGCCACCTGGGTCACCGGGTGACGAACCACGAGGGCTGTGCCCGAGGACACTGTCCGGCCAGCGCCGTAGGTGGGCACCCGGGTCGTCACGCCCCCCTCGAGCTCCTGCTCGGCAAAGCCCGTCCGAGTGTGTTCCGTCACCGTCACGGTGACCGGCACCTCGGCCCGCGCCGCACCGGGCGTGACCCCGGGCTGGACCACGGGGCAGAGCTGGCGCGGCCCCACCGCTTGGCCGGGGAGCAGCCCAGCGGCCGCCCGGTCCACCAGGAAGGCTCCGGCGCGGCCCCCCGGTCCCAACAGCGGAATCACCTGCCGATCGGAAGCTGCCAGAGGAACTCGGGCCTCCGCCCGCAGATCGGTGCCTTCGGCCGTCAGCCGGATCCGAAGCTCCCCTGATCGTTCGGTGGGCAGCTCGCACGCCACCTGCCAAGCTCCGCCGCTCACGCAGTCCAAGCGTTGGGTCGGCGTACCGCCGACCGTGAACGCGCACGTCCCGGCCAGCGCCAGCGCGCCTCCCCACAGGATCACGCTTGCCCCACGGCAGCGTCCATGCCGTCCCAGACCGACAGCATCGCGAAGGCAGCCGCCCTACCCAGAGTGTCCGCCGCCCAGCCGCGCAGGCCCAGGCCCGGTACCTCCACCGCGACGATCCACTCGCCGTCCTCGCGCGCGACGTCTGTCAGCCATCCGCCGGACACCAGCACACCGAGGATCACGCCGGCGGTCGCCAGGTCGTCTAGGTCGGGGAGCAGCCCGGTGCCGACCCACAGATCGAGGTCGACGACGCGCCCACCCGAGCGGTCGCGCATCCCCTCGTGCCAGGCCCATCTCGGATCCGAGACCAGCTGTGCCGCAAGCTCATCGGTGCTCAATCGCGCCTCACTTCACAAGATGGTACACGCAGCGCGCACCGATCAGGCCTCACCCGCCTGCCCGGACGGCGTCTCCCACACGGCGAGCATCGCGTATGCAGCGGCGCGGCCCAGCGACTCGGCCGCCCAGCCCTTCAGGCCCTCGCTCCCCACGTCGACGGCCACGATCCAGTCGTCGCCTTGGCGCACGACATCAGAGAGCCAGTCGCCGGCAGCCAGCGCTCCGAGGAGCACGCCAGCGGTCGCAAAGTCATCCAGATCGGGCAGCGCGCCAGTGCCATCCCACAGGTCGAGGTCGACGACGCGCACGCCAGCGCGGTCGCGCATCCCTTCCTGCCATGCCCATCGCGGATTCGAGATCAACTGCTCCGCAAGCTCGTCGGTACCCACTGCGCCTCCCGCGTGGATGGTACACCGCTGGTGCTGCGGACTACACCGGAGGTTGAACGTGCTCGCGGATGAACGACGCGATCTCGCCGATGGCGGTCCCCGGCGCGAACACGGCGTGAACGCCAGCTGCCTGCAGCGCCTCGGCGTCGGGTCCAGGGATGATGCCGCCAGCCACCACCAGCACGTCGTCCATCCCCTCGGCGCGCAGCCCGGCGACGACCTCGGGCAGCAGGCGCATGTGGGCGCCCGACAGGATGGACAGCCCCACTACCTGGACGTCCTCTTCGAGTGCCGTGCGGACGATCTGGGCCGGCGTCCGATGCAGGCCCGAGTACACGACCTCCATGCCTGCGTCCCGCAGGCCGCGCGCAACCACCTTGGCGCCGCGGTCGTGCCCGTCGAGGCCGGGCTTGGCAACCAGGACGCGGATGCGGGGGGCACCGGTCAAGCGAGCGTGCCCTTCGCAATCACGATGCGCTGAATCTCAGAGGTGCCCTCGTACAGCGTCGTGATGCGTGCGTCACGGTACAGGCGCTCCACCTCGTATTCCTGGCTGAAGCCGTAGCCCCCAAAGATCTGGACGGCCTCGTACGCACAGAAGTTGGCCGTCTCAGAGGCGAACAGCTTGGCCATGCTGCACTCGAGGCTTCCGCGCTCGCCCCTGTCCTTGCACGCCGCGGCGCGCCAAGTGAGCAGCCGAGCCGCATCGATGCGGGTACGCATGTCCGCGATCTTCCACTGGATCGCCTGGTGCGCGCTGATCGGCTTGCCGAACGTCTTTCGCTCCTTGGCGTAGGCCACCGAAAGGTCGAGGCAGCGCTGTGCAATGCCGAGCGCCTGAGCCGCGATGCCGATCCGCCCGCCGTCGAGCGTGGCCATCGCCACCCGGAAGCCGCCCCGGTCGTTGTGCAGCAGGTTGCCGGCCGGGACCTGCATGTCGTCGAAGATCAGCTCTGAGGTGGACGAGCCGCGGATCCCCATCTTCTCTTCGAGCTTGCCGACGGAGTACCCAGGAAAGTCGGACTCGACGATGAACGCGTTGACCGCCCGGTGCCGCTCGGAGACGTCCAGGCTGGCATACGTCACGACGACGCTGGCCTGCGGACCGTTGGTGATCCACATCTTGGTGCCATTGAGCGTGTACCCGGCCGCCGTGGGCTCGCACCGGGTCTGCTGTGCACCTGCATCGCTGCCCGCACCGGGCTCGGTCAGCGCGTAGCAGCCAATCTTCTCTCCGGTCGCCAGCGGCGTCAGGTACTTGTGCTTCTGCTCCTCGGTCCCGAAGGTGAGGATCGGCCATCCCGCGAGACTGTTCTGGACGCTGACGATCACGCCCACGCTCGCGTCCGCGTAGCTGATCTCCTCGACGGCCAGCACGTAAGACATCAGGTCCATGCCCGCGCCGCCGTACTCCTCGGGAACGAACACGCCGAACAGCCCCATCTCCGCCAGCGAGGCGACGACTTCAGTGGGGAAGACGTGGGTCCGATCTCGCTCGGCGGCGCCGGGGAGCAGCTCGCTCCGCGCAAAGTCACGTACGAGGTTCCGGATTGACTCCTGATCTTCGGAAAGCTCGAACAACACGTCTCCTCTGTCTTGGACCGAGACTCGTAACCCTGATCAACCGCCCACGAACGACGCCGCGCGCTTCTCCAGGAATGCCGCCATCCCTTCCCGTTGGTCAGCCGTCGCGAAGCACAGCCCGAACAAGGTCTGTTCCGCGGCCTGCCCTGCCGCGAGCGCGCCGTCTGCGTGGTCGTGGATTGCCTGCTTGCAGAGGCGGACCGCGACCGGCGCCAGCGCACAGATGCCGTCCGCGACTTCGAGCGCAGCGGCGAGCACATCGCCCTGCACGACCCGCGAGCACAGCCCGATGCGGAGCGCCTCGTCGGCGCGGATCATTCGCCCGGTGAGGCACAGGTCGAGCGCCACCGCTCGGCCCACCCGGCGGACCAGCCGCTGGGTCCCCCCGAACCCTGGGATCACGCCCAGCTTGACCTCGGGCTGGCCGAACTTCGCCTTGTCGCCCGCGAGGATGATGTCACACGCCATCGCCAGCTCGCAGCCGCCACCCAGCGCGAACCCGCCCACTGCGGCGATCACGGGGACCGGCAGCGCGGACAGGCCGTCGAACACCGCCTGTCCGCGCGCGGAGAGTGCGGCGGCCTGGACCGGGTCGAGCGCCGCCATGGCCGCGATGTCGGCACCGGCGACGAACGCCTTTCCACCCGCCCCAGCGACCACGACCGCGCGCAGCCCTTCGTCTGCGGAGAGCGCTGACACCGCCTCCTTCAGCGCGTCGAGCACCGACGCATCGAGCGCGTTGAGCGCATCGGGCCGATTCACCGTGAGGATCTCGACCCCGCCGCGGCGCTTCCGCAACAACACATCCGCCATCACACACCTCCGTAGTCGTAGAAGCCGCGGCCCGTCTTGCGCCCCAGCCAGCCGGCCTCGACGTACTTGCGCAACAGCGGACACGGCCGAAACTTCGGATCCCCACCCATCCCGTCACGCAACACCTCCAGGATCGCCACGCACGTGTCGAGCCCGATGAAGTCCGCCAGCGTGAGCGGACCCATCGGGACGTTCGTGCCCAGCTTCATGGCCGTGTCGATGTCCTCGACCGAGGCGATGCCCTCATACAGCGCGAACGCCGCCTCGTTGATGTACGGCATGAGGATCCGGTTCACGATGAAGCCCGGCATGTCCCGGCCCTCCACCGTGGTCTTTCCCATGCGCTCGGCGGCGGCGGTGACGGTCGCGAACGTCTCGTCGCTCGTCGCCAGGCCACGGATCAGCTCGACGAGCTTCATCACGGGGACGGGGTTCATGAAGTGCATGCCGACGACCCTGTCGGGGCGGTCGGTGTGTGCCGCAATGGCCGTGATCGAGATGGACGACGTGTTGCTGGCAAGAATGGCCTCGGGTGCCGCCACCGTCGCGAGTCCTTCGAAGATCCGGAACTTCAGATCGACGTTCTCCGTCGCGGCCTCGATGATGAGCCCGCACTCGGACATCTCGGACACCTCGGTGGCCGCTCGGATGCGACCGCGAGTCGCGCTGGCCTCGGCCTGGGTGATGCGCTCCTTCTTCACCAGCCGCGCGAGGCCGGCCTCGATCCGCCCGATGCCGCGCTGGTGCGCGTCGGCGCTCACATCCTGAAGAACCACGTCGTAGCCAGCGCGCGCAGCGACCTGCGCGATGCCGCTGCCCATCTGTCCGGCGCCGACGACGCCAACGTGCTGCAGACCCATCTTAGACCCCATAGAAGAAGCGCGGACCCCTATCACGCGCACCGGGCGCTGGTCAGGGATTCGGGATACCCGGAGTGCTCTCGCCGGGAGGGGACAGCGCCGTGCGGTTCGCAGCTCTTTTTCTCTGGGTTCCGCTCTCAGCGTGCATCCGTGATGTCCCTCTCGGGCCAGACCTCGGCGACTGCGCCGAGGCCCCCGAAGGCCGGTATGGCTACGGGGAAGCGGGCATCGGGCGGTGCCTCGCAGGCCCGGCCGACCTTGCCTTCTTCCAACAGGACGGTGCCACCCTGCTGGCGGTGTCCAACGCCGACCCGTTTCGCTCGTTTCTGACCGGCAGTGTTCTGGTCCTGGACTTCGGCGCGCTGGCTGAGCGTCTCGATGCGCGCTCCGCGCCGCTGCGCATCGACATGGCGAGCGTCACCTCCTGGGCGCTCCCCATCTTCGACGACGACGACGGGGACGGCGTCGGCGGCAACCCATACCTGGGCGGCATCGGATACCTGGCGGAACAGCAGGCACTGCTGGTGACCAGCCGACTCACAGAGGACTCGAACCTCCGCTCCGGTCGCGACGATGTCTGGCTCGTCGACCTCACGCAGCTCGAGCAGCCGGGTGGCGGCCTGTCGCTCATGGGCAGCCTCGTCCTGGAGGACGACCCGTTCCCGGTCGTGGTCGACGCCGCGGAAGAACGCCTGTTTGTCGGCAACCTCACCGACCACTCGGTCTCGGTGCTGCAGAGCGCTGCGCCCGGCGAGGACAACCTTCCCGTCTCGGTCGTCGACGTCGCTCCCGGAGCAGCGATCACCCCGGGTGTCTTCGACGACGCAGACGGCTCGGGCACCCTGGCCGAGCTGGGCACGCTCGCAGTTGTCGACGTCGAGACCACGCCCACGGACCACTGGACTCTCACCTACATCGACGGCACCGTGCGCGCGCTGGTACCCACCGACGATGACCCCGTAGTCGGGATCGCCAGCTGGGACTCCACGGGCGCCGAGTACCGGCCCTCAGCGATCGGCATCGAGGAGGGTCTGTCCGACGTGCGCGACCCCTTCGTCGACCTGATCGAGGGCTTCGCAGCGCTGTATTTCGCCTCCCCCAATGGCGACATCCGGCGGGCCGACGCGGGCACGCTGGCCGGCGTGTGGTCGCTGCGGGATGAACCGCTGCTCTCCGGTGCGCTTCGTTCGTCACCCGCCGCTTCCCTGCTCCCTGAGTCGGCCGGCCTGTGGTTCGACGTGCGGGATGCACCGGGTGAGGCCGCGCGCATCGGACTCGCCAGCACCCTCGACGGCATCAACTACCAGGTCGAGGGCGACGTGCTGGTGCCCGTGGGCGGCGAGTCGTACGAAGATCCGTTCGTCGCGTTCGACCCCCGTGCACAGCGCTGGCGGATGTGGCTGACCCTCCACATGCCAGCCAGCGGCCGGTACACCATCGGGCTGTCCGAGAGCGAAGACGGGCGGAGCTGGACCGAGCCGGTGGAGGTCTTCGCCGACCCCACCCTCGAGGCGGCCGCGCCGGCTGTCACGTTCTCCGAGGGGCGCTACATCATGGTGCTGGCGGTCGGGGACGGGGTCACCTGGGACCACGCCCAGGCCACCTCGTTCGACGGGCTCACCTGGAGTCCCGCCGATGTGGTCATCCCCGGCCAGCTCCCCATGGCAACCGAGCCCCAGCGCGTCGGCATCCAGCTGGACTCCATCGGCGCCTGGCGAATCGAGGGCCGCGACATCGGCCCGTTCCAGTCTCTGCTCCCCGCGAGCGCCGGGGGTCCCGTCGACTTTGGTGGGTTCGAGGTCTCGCTCACCCACGGACACGCGTTCCCAAACGGCCGGGTCGCCAACCGCCGCGCTGCCGTCGGGCTGGTCCCCGGCAGCGTCATCGACTTCGCCGGTCGGCCCCTCCTCTTCGCAACCACGATTGGCGCGAGCGGCCGGGAGCGCATGGTCATCATGGAGCCTGGCGGCGAAGACTGGCAGACGCTGGTCGAGCCGGACGAGCACGACGGCGTACCGGGTCTCGAGGAGATGCTCGAGATCACTCCGGCGCAGCGCGGATTCAGCCCGGTGGTCACGACCGATGACCAAGGCCTGGTCATGTTCTACGCCCTCCGGAGACAGGAGAACACCCGCATCCACCGCGCGGTGTCGACGGACGGACTGTCGTGGACCCCGGACGGCGCGCAGGTCCTCGATGACGACCCGGACGAGCTGTGGGACAACGTCAACCGCACCCCCCACTCCATCGAGGTGCTCGATGACGGGGAGGTACGCCTCTGGTACACAGGCACGGACGGAAGCCGCAGCCGGATCGGCAGCGCGGTGGGTCCGATGCGGGGCCCGCTTCAGCGAGAGCTCGGCATCGGGCAGCCCTTCCGGATGGGCACAGGTCTGCCTGGCTCCTTCGATGACTCCTCGGTCAAGGACCCTCTTGCGTTCTCGCTCGACGGCCAGACCCACCTGATCTACGCAGGCTTCGATGGGGGCGCGTGGCACTTGGGGCACGCCGTGCTGCGCGACAGCGGCGCGTTCGCGCGTCGCGTCAGCGCGACCACCGATCTGTCGGTCTCCGCAATGGACGGTGCGGTCCGCAGCTTCAGCGCGTTCGGCGTCGAGTCTCCGGTGCTCCTCGACGGTGAGTCCGACCCGCTCCGACTGTTGTACGCAGGCAACGACGGAGAAGCACACCGGGTCGGCGAGGCCGTGCTGTACCGCTCCGGCCCGGAGTCCGTCTTCGCAACGCAGCGCATCCCGACCGCAGGCGATGTATTGTCCTTCGATACCGAGCGCGGCGGCCCTGGCGACCGCGTGATCGAGCTAGGCCAGCTGGTCGACGAGTTCGCGACGGCCGGCGTCGGGATGTCCGGGATGGCGCTAGACAGCGACCGGGGCTTCCTGTACATCACTTCCAAGCTGGACAACGAGATCTTCGTCGTCGACATCCGCGACGACTCCTCCGGCGACTTCGTCGATGCCAACTACCTCGACCTCGAGGGCGTCCTCCGGATCGAGACCGGATCCGCCCGGCCCGGCTTCCGAGCCGCACAGATCGCACCCAGTCGCTCGCTGATGTACCTGACCATGCTCCGCCCGGATGGCGTCGTCGTCGTCGATCTGCCCCGCGTGGTCGACAACGACGTCAAGGACTCCCAGGAGCTCGTCGCGGTGGCCGTTCTCCCGCTACCGCCCGCCTCCCGCGACGAGGGCGAGACGACCCTCTCCCTGATTGGTGGCGCGGGGATGGCGCTGACGCCCGACGAGAGGATGCTGCTGGTCACGCACTTCCGTGCCAACGGCGTGTCGGTCGTCGACCTCGACCAGGGTGCCTGGGGCCAAGAGGTCGCCTGGATTCCAGACATCGGTGAGGAGCCGCACGTCGTGCGGATCTCTCCGGATGGGCGCTGGGCGGTGGTCGCGAACTACGTCGGCGAGCTCGAGGACAACTTCACCAGCGCGACGCTGGCGGTGATCGACCTCGACCCTACGAGCGAAGGCTACTTGGAGGTTGCCGCGTGGCTGGTCAATCGATGACACTGCTCACGATGTTGTTGGTGTTGGGCGCTTGCCGCCGGGTAGAGCCCTACGCGGGCGCGTTCGACGTCCCGGTCGCTGCCGCAGTACTGCAGCCCGAGGTCGGGGGTCCCTTCGAGGAGCCCGTTGGTGTCATCGCCAACGGGCACGGTGGCCAGATCGTGCAGCTGGCGCTGAAGCAGGCGCGGTTCCTGACGGACGACCCCACGGTCTCCTTCCTACGGACGCACCAACTCGCCACCGGCGATGCCCGTCTGCTTACTTCAGTGGCGATCCGGTCCACCACCACGCGAGCCGTCACGGTCTGGGCCGGTGACGCCGCCGAGCAGACGCTGCTCCGGGTCCCCTGGATCGTGGACTGCGACGTGGCGGCGCCGGACTACGCCCCCTGCGACGACGTCACCGGCGACGCGCCCGTCGAAGCCCGCGCCTACCTCGAGGTCCTGTCTCGACCGCAGAGCGCCACCTTGTCGGGGGTGGGGATCAAGACGGGCTGGACGACCACGGAGACCTGGACCGTGACGTCAGACGGAGAGAGCTGGTCGGTCCGCGGGTCGCGCAGTGGCCTGCAGCCGCACCGCGCCCTTCCGAACGAGGAGTTCGTGGCCCTCGACCGCCGACTGGAGTTCCTGCTCGACGGCCCGGGTGAGGCGGGCGAGGCGTTCCAGATCAAGACGCGAAGCGGCCTGTCCGAGCACAACGTCGGCGGAAGTCCGCTGGCCATCTCGCTGACGCCGGATCAGTCGCTCCTCGCTCTGATCGTGCACATGAAGAGTGACGACCGCCCGGCGCTTCGCTGGTACGACCCGGTCAACAGGGCGCTCGCCGGGGACGTCGCGCTGCCCACGGGCGCGTGGCCCCACCGCATGTCTTGGACCGAGGACGGTCGCCTGTTGGTAGCCGACCGGGATCTTCCGGCGGCATACGAGGTCGACCCTGGTGCGCTCGCCCCCGCCGAGACCCACGCGCTGCCATGGCCCGCGCTCGATGTCGCGACACTCAGCAACGAGTCCGGGCGGCGCCTGTACGCGGTGCCCATGGACGGGCTGTCGTTCTGGCTGTTCGACCGAGACACGGACGCGCCGCTCGACGTGAACGAGTCGGCCGCCGGAGCGCAGGGAGTTCAGTTCACTACCCCGATTCAAGGCATCGAGGCGATGCACCTGCCCTATCTCATGACAGAGTTCACCGATGATCAGGTCCGGCGAACCGGCCGCTCGGTCGCGATCAGCCTGTGGATCGGCGATGTGGTGTTCGCGCATGAGGAGACGGGCTGCCTGGTGCAGGACTCGCTCGGGCCGCGCACGCTGATCGGTGGAGGCGGCACCGGGTCGACCGACGTCAACACGGAGTTTGCCGGCTCAATCGCCCCGCCAGTCCTGGAGACCAACGGCGCGTCCAACCGGCACGTCATCGTCAACAGCTGCGCGGGGATCGCGCAGACCGAAGGCTGGGAGGTCCGGTTCGACCAAGCCTTGGGCGCGTGGACCGTCGACGGCTCCCTCTCGGGTCTCCAGCGCAACCTCGCCTCCGAGAACCAGCGCTACCTGTCGGACGATGGCTCGGTCAGCTTCACCATTCGTGGCGGCGCCTCCCCGAGTCGCGATGGGTTTTCGTTCACATTTGCGATCAACGATGGCGTCGCGCGAGCCGATGGGGACATCGAAGGAGATGGAAGCCGCGATGTCTCGGTGCCGGTCTCGGGAGACCCGGTATACTTCTTCTATCGCGTGGGCTTGCCAGGACCGGTCGGCGACCACTCAGGAGATGGCTTCTACCCCATAGATGTGCGCCCACTGCTCCTGGTTCCGGGTGCTGGTGCCAGCGAGGTGGGAAGAGTGGATCCACAGGAGGCCCTCATCGACGTGGGCTGGCAATGAGGTGAGCGCCCGATGGAAACTCGCTGGGCGCAAAGAACCGAAGACGCAAATGCGGTATTCTCACTCCGCCGCACTTCCCATCACTCTCGGTAAGGTACTTGGAAGATCGTCCCCACGAGAATCAGCCGACAGTGGCCCTGCCACGCACTCCGGGCCTCGATCCGTTCGAGATTCAGCCCGGGGCCATCGTGTTGGACCGCTTTTGTGTAATTGGACAAGCCCGACACGAGCCCAGCGGCTGGCGGGTGCTGGTGACCGACCTGGACCGCAGCCTGGGGAGCGCCCCCCTCCATCAGATCGAGCTGCACCACCTCGCGGTGGACCAGCCCGCCGAGCGCGCCATCAAGCTCGCGCTGCCTGTCTACATGTCCGAGTCGCTGCGCATCCACGCGGACTTCGCGATCGAAGGCGGCATCGTGCTGGCGTGTCACCCCGTCGAAGGCGCCATGCTGCAGCGTCCCCTCGCGATATCCGACGCACACATGGTGCTGGTGGTATTGACTCGGGTCCTCGAGGGGGTCCACCGCGCCGGCCTCTCCGGTGTCACGTTCGACCCTCGCGACCTCCGTCTGGATTCTTTCGGGCGCCTCCGGTTCGCGAACTGGCACCACTTGAGGGGGCTGATCGCCGCCGTGCCGGGGTCACCCGGCATCCGTCGCGACGTCGTCGCGCTGGTTGAGCTGGCGGAGCAGCTCTCTCCCGACCTTCGGAGCACCCTCGGCTCGGCGCCGAAGTCCGCGGTGGAGCTCCTGAAGCGGCTCGACGACGGTACGGCCCAGGTGCCGACGTTAGCCTCCTCGGCGGGCTCATCCCTCCCCGTCTTGCCCCCGTTCACCGGTCGGGCATCCACGGTACTCGCGCTGCATCGAGCGGTCGGGAACAGCCGACACGGCGGTCCGCAGCCCGTGGTCGTCAGCGGCCCCCACGCGTCCGGCCGGTCGCGCCTGACAAGCCAGCTCGTGCTGGAGCTCATGCGCGGCGAGGGTGTCCTGATCGTGCACGTCGACCACCCGGAGGACAACCCAGCCACCCGCGGTCTGTCTCGAATCATGGCACAGGTCGCCCAGGCCATCCTTGGACTCGGCGCCGACGAGCGCGCCGCCATCATAAAGCGCATCGCGGTCGCGGTGGGTCCCCACGGCGGGCTGCTCCGGTCATTGGATGCGCGGCTGGCGAGCTTGCTCGGAGAGGTCGAGACGCTGCCCCACCTCGCCGTCGAGAAGCGCTTCGTCCGGCACGCGGCCACCGCTGCTGCTCTCCTGAGCGCGCTCGGCACGCCCACAAGGCCGCTGCTGCTGGTGCTCGACGACGCCCACCGCAGCGACGCCTCCACCCGCGCGCTCATCTACCACCTGCTGGTTCCGGGGCAACAGCACCACACCACCGTGCTGCTCACCACGCCCGAGGGCGAAGCCCTCGATCTTCCTCGGCCCGCCGAGCATCTCATGCTCCAGCGCCTGAGCACGGCCGAGCTGAACAAGCTGGTGCACGCGGTCCTGCCGGGAGTCATCGAGCAGCCCGAGGAGATCGTTCGACACCTGGTCGAGCACGGCGCTACGCAGCCGGGCGACGCGTGGGACCACCTGCGAGCCGCCGTCCGAGGTGGCCTGCTGCTTCACGCCGACGCTGCCTGGCGCTTCGATCGCTCCGCCCCGGCGAAGGTCCTGCCGTTCGAGCCGATCGGGAGCTTCGCGGAACTGCCTCCCGACGCGCAGCGGATCGCGGCACTGCTAGCGGTCCGTCCCCAGCCTGCAGAGCCCGCGTGGCTGCGCCGAGTGATGGGCTGGCAGTCCACGCGACTGCGGGAATCGGTCGAGGCCATCGTCGACGCCGGGCTTACGCTCATCGAGTCATCCGGTCGGCTCGCCTGGGTCTCTGGAGGCGTCCGGGATCGGGTGATCGCTTCGGCCCCGGCGGCGTCGCTGGCACTCGCCCACGGCGAGATCGCCGCCTGGTTGAGCACCGTCCACTCGCGCGGCACTGCGCCTCAGCTGGCCTGGCACGCCGAGCACGCGCCGCCCTCGCACCAACCGGAGGAGCTTCTCGAGCTGCACCTCCGCGCGGCCGAGGTCATGCTCGAGGCATACGACGCAGAGCGAGCCCAGTGGCACGCCGATCGTGCGCATGGCGCCGCACTCACGCCGCCCGACAAGCGGCGTGCACTCGAGGCGCGCGCCGACGCCCTGATGCTCCAGGATCGGCCAAACGATGCACTGGCCGCGTACCTGAACGCGATCGAGCACGCGGACGACCGCGAGCAGGCGCTGTCGATTGCCCACCGCGGTCTGCACGGGATGTGGATGCGGGGTGCGATCGATGCGTCGATGGCGCTGGCGGACCGCGGGCTGCGCGCCGTCGGGCTGCGCTTGCCGCAGGGTCCCATTGAGGCGGTCGTACAGGCAGTGTGGGCGCTCACACGAGCCATCGCTGGGCGTCCGAGGGCGCAGGGCGGCCTGGCCGATCAGCTCTGCGGTCTGTACACCTACTTGACCATCACCGGCGCAACGAGCCACCCCCATGTCGTGCTCAGCAGCATCGCGCGCGGGCTGGAGTCCGCCAGCGGGCGCCGGTCCGCGTCTGCGTCCCGCGCGCGGGCCATGTTTGCTGCTGTGCTGCCGTCCCGGGGGCCGTTCACCACCTGGGCCGCACGGCTGATCGGTCGCGCCCTCCACGACGCCAACGCCGCCGGTGACGCCGAGGCGGTCGGCATCGCGCACCACGTCCAGGGAGACCGGCTCCTCGCCAGCGGCTCGTACGACGAGGGGCAAGTCGAGATGAACGCCGCCCTCAAGGCGTTCCAGCACGCAGGCGACATGTCCATCGGGGTCAGCACAATGTGCGTGGCCGCGCTGTACGCATTCGACCGCGAGCCGGTGCCCGCGCTGCAGGATCGGGTGGCAACGGCCACCGTGAGTGCGTATCGGCAGCGCAATCGATCGGTGTTGCCGGGGCTGGCAGGCATGGAGCAAGTGCTGGCGGCGCGAATGGGGCAGCCCGTCACCGTCCTGGATAGCGCCTTCGAGCCACTCGCGAACGACGTTGTCGGCGCGGTCGTCGGCGACAGCATGACTGCCCACGCGCTGCTCATCGCGGGAGACGCGCACGGGTCCTCGCTGCACGCCAACCGGGCGCTGCGTCGCCTCTCCGGCACCCGGATCTATCCGCCGTTCCTCGATGTGGCGCGGACGACCGCCGTCCGCTGCGTGATCAGCGCCAGCGTGGGCGAGCCGACCCGCGACGTGCTCGCCTATGAGCGCGACCTGTGGCGACGCGCGCGCCGCAACCCCTCCCTGAAGGTATCCAGCAAGCTCGTCCGCGCGCTGCTGTACATGCGAATGGACCGCGCCGCCGAAGCCCGCGAGCTGCTTGCCTCCGTGATCGAACACGCATCGACCCACCGGATGCCCTGGGTGACGCTGGAGGCCCACGAGTGCATGGCGCAGATCCTTGCAGGGCGCGACGCGCGCACCGCCCGCGCGCACGCGGACCTGGCACAGACACTGCGAGCCGGCCTCATCCCGGACGCCGAGCCGTCGCCGCTCCCCCGCGCGGACGGCGCGGCACAACCGGACACCACTCAGACCCGGCTAGACGCGCTCATCGACAAGCTGCCCAACATCGTCGCACCGCTGTTGGGGTCGTCGGAGCTGCGGGTCGAGACTGCCGCGGGGCTGGCGTGTTGGGCCTCTCCGGAGCTCGTGGAGCTCGTCCTGGTGAACATGGTGCTCGCAGCGCGCGACACCGGCGCACAAGGCGCCATCCGCCTGCTGGCCCAGCAGCGCCACCTCGACTCGTACAAGACGGCCGAGCTTCCAGGGTGCGCACCCGGCGACTGGGTCCGAATCGGCGTGGAGACGCTGGGCCGCGGCAAGGGGTCCCGCGGAGCGTTGGCGGAATGCGGCGACCTGTGCCGGCGCGCCGGCGGTGCCTTCGAACAGCGCGACGGCTGGCTCGTCGCGTGGCTGCCGAGTGCTCCGGGCGCCGCCGTTTCGCGCAGCCGCCGTGTGGTGTGGATCGTCCACCGCGACCCGCGCGTGTGCCGCACGTTGGTCGACGGCGTGACGCGCTTGGGCTTCGCGTCTCAGGTGAGCGATCAGTTCGTCCACGTTGACGAAGCCGACATCGCCATCGTCGAGGACGCACTGGCGCCTGCAGGATCGGACTCAGACCGGGTCATCCGTGTCCGACCCCGCGGCAACACGCAAGGGCGGGGGCGCGCCGAGCTCGGGTTCCCCTTCCTGGTCAGGGAGTTGGAGGTGCTGCTGGCGGCCGCTGCGGAGGAGGCAACGACCAACGCATCAGCACCGCGGTCTGTGTGAAACCTGCGCCGGGCGTGTAGATCAGCACGAGCTGACCGGGCGAGACGAGCCCTTGAGACCAAGCGATCCATAGCCCCAACGGTGCCGATGCAGTCGACAGGTGCCCGTAGCATTGGAACTGGCGCTCCATCGGGACGGTGTTGGCAGGGTCCATGCCGAGCGTCTTGGCACAGACCGCGGCGAACCACGCGGTGGGCTGAGGGGTGATCAGCAGGTCGACGTCGGCAGGCGTGTATCCGGCTCCCTCGAGCAGTGGCGCGCAGACCTCACGACACAGCTCGGGACCCTCGACGGCGAGCCGCGCTGCCTTCTGGGGATCGCGCGCCTCGATCTTGAACGCGGCGGGGACACGCGGCGCGTCGTACCAGCGCCCCGGACCCGGCCGCGCCAGCACGAGCGCATCGCGGTAGTCCGACCGGGTCAGCTCGTCCCAGGCGAGGATCCCGTCGTCCGCATCGACTCTGCGCAGCACCTGCGCCGCGGCCCCGTCTCCAAGGATGGTCGATGACGTCTCGCGATCATCCACCACGCGCGTCGCCATCGACGACTGCACGAGGAGAGCACACTTGCGCCCG
>Ga0316189_10000703_pt1 | contig 33394 bp, 22 predicted proteins | sample LowCovwburrow_MG_FD_204930 | JGI IMG/M metagenome (GOLD analysis project Ga0316189, IMG submission 204930) | Coastal sediment microbial communities from Maine, United States - Lowes Cove worm burrow | ecosystem: Environmental > Aquatic > Marine > Coastal > Sediment | place: USA: Maine...
GGAAGGGGGAGCTCTCCCGTGCGCTCCTTCCTACCGCGACATCCGCACCTCGCCCTGCACATCCACGGCCGAGCCTGGTTGCCAGGGCGGCTGTCGTGGGCGTCTCGTTCTCTCCCGCTAACGCCCGCGACTCCGGTCAATAGGATCCGGAGCGTTGGATGTGGTCGTGATGCAGGAGGTGGCGCATGGGCGCCCGGAGCGGAGAGTCGTCGGGGCGAGACGGGAGCAGCGAGAGAGCGGATCGTCGCGGATCGATCCCCGAGTGCGTTTCTGACCTGGCGGACCTGCCCGAAGCTCTCTGCGTCAAGGAGTGCGCGGCGTTTCTGAGGAGCAGCCCCGCAGCTCTCCGCCGGCGGGGTTGTTCACGTCGCGGCTCAGCTTTCTGCGTGACCAAGCAACTTGAGGTATTCTCGCCTAGTGACGGGGCGCCAATCAGACTCCGGAACGAGGTCAAAGAGGTCGATTGGCTCCCACTTCCCCAGGCTCCCTCGCCGGACCAGGTACTTCAGGGCAAGACGACGAACGCGCTTTGACTCATCTCTCTCAACGAGTCGTAGAAGAGCGTCATTGGTTGCTGACGAGCGGTTCCAAGCGAGCACGCCAACGACTTGCGCCCGACGTTCCTCCTCCGAGTCCTGCGCCCATCTCTCAAGAAGGGGGAAGAATCCCTCGGCTTGAGATGCAGCGACATAGCTCAGCCACGCATCCCGTATCTCCATACTTGGACCTTCCAAAGCAAGCTCCACCAGGGCATCGACAATAGGTTCGTCGGAAGTGCCATGAGCGACGCAACGACCTAGCTCCAGCAGTTTCGCGGCCCTTCCAGACGGTGGGAGGCTGCGAAGATCCGCCAAGTCGTCGCGCGTCAATTGCTCGGGACAATCCGAAGTTCCTGTCTGCTCCTGTTTTGAAGTCATTGTGACCGTCCTAGCCCCGAGGGATGGGGATGAAATATGCGAACTGTTCGAGGACCCCCGGCTCGAAGATAGTCTCGATTTTACCTGGCATGCCGTCGATCTGCTTGGTGCGAACCAGTCTGTCATGCGCTTGGCGGCAGCCTTCGCCGCGCTCGATGAGAGGTGAGCGTATCGCGCGGTCTTCTGCCCAAGGATCTTACCCACAACCGCCAGCGGCACCCCAGCCTTCAGAGCATCGCTCGCAGGCAGCTCGTACGCCCGACACTCCGCTGCGAGCCCGGCAAGACAGTGGGTGCTCTCCTTTCACCAAGTAGCGACGCCCGATGACGCGCCCTACTGCGAGCGGCGCTTGCCGGTCCTCCTGTTATGCTCCATCGCCTCCGAGACCTTCTCGACAGCCTCAGTCAGGACAGAGTCGGCAATAGGCGTTCCGCTCGCTGTGGTGGGGAAGATTCTCGGTCATCGGCGTCCTGAGCGAGTCGGCTGCATGAAGTCTCTGCCCAAGACCCCCCACTCGATCGCCCGAGAGTAGATGGAGCTCAGGATGAGGAGGCAGGCGTTCGCCACATAGGGCGTGTCCGACATAGATGCGTGGAAGCGTGCAACGTCGGCAAACTCGATCTCGTCCATTCGATGGCGACCGAACTTCGGCACCAGTCGAGCGCTCAGGACCTGGCCGTAGTTCTCTTGGGTCTTCGGCTTAAGATGAACCGCGACGTGCTCTCGCAGGAACCGGTCCGCGAAGAGCTCGAAGGGGGGGGCCGATGCCTGATGCCTCGACGCGAGCGGACGCTTCGCCGCCGGCACACGCTTCACCGCCGGGGCACGCTTCGCCGCCGGAGCGACGTATCCGCTGACCTTCTCAGTCGCGCTCTGGACAGCCTCTTCAAAGCTGACCTCGGTGGTCGCGCCGATCCTGGAGCCGCGGTCTCGGGATATCCACTCCTCCCGATCGGGCTTCATGATTCCGGTCTGGACGAGCACCCAGGTGATCCCGAGCTCACGGAGAGCCTCCGCGGGTGCGTCGTAGAGGGAGTGTTCGATGAAAACGCCCTTCTTGATCGCCCGGCGCCCTGGCGGTTAAGGGGTTTGAACTGGGAATCTCGGCGAGTTGCTGGGTACTCGGAGGCTCGTGGAGGCTGAAGCGGCGTCGGCGCACGGACGCTCCACGAGGTGCGCCAACCGCTCAGCAGGCGCGCGAGGTGCGTTCGTAGGCCAACTCACCGCCCTTGCCGGGCTTCGCGACGCGAGGTCGGCGGCTGGACGCGCGAAGCCGACCGCGACGCCTCGGCGCGGTCGCTCGAGCTCCGCCAACCTTCCTCTGCGACCACGCGAGAGAGGGCCCACGACCGTGTCGCGGACCCTCTCGAAGCGCGTCGCGCTCGCCAGCTACGTCGTAGCTCTGCGACTCGTTCGCAAGCCCCCCCTACTTGGGGCACTCGCAGCGCTCACACGACGGGGCGATGCTTGTAGACCGCATAGACGTTCCCCTGAACTCTCGACACTCGCGGACGATGTCGAGGGCGGTGTTGGAGACGGGGACGACCTTCTGTCCGGTCTTGGAGTCGGGCAGGCGAAAGCAGCGGTGGTGGCTGGACCTCCAGCGTCGGATGACGTCGGTGAGCGCATCTTCCTGTCCGTCAAGGCTGAGCCTCAGGGCCCTGTGCTCGGTGTCTTGGAGGACCTCGACCGACGAAGCCTAGCCTCAGGGGGGGCACCTCCAGAACGGCACTGAAGTCCGGGCGGGGCGTCAAACTGCTTGCGCCGAGATAGTCAAGCATCGGGATTGGGCCGTGAACTCAGGCCGAAGTGCGCTCACGATCGCCGAGTCGAACCGGCCGCCACGTTCGGCCGGCGGGTCGCGGCACGGGCCCGGCTCTTTGACCTGCCGGCCATCGCCGGCGGAAGCGCCGGTCGGGGCCCGATGAGCGCGAGTGATCTCCCAAAAACTGGATCGATCCTGGATCGAATTCTGGATCGATCTTCGAAAACCGCCGTATCTGCCCGTGTACAGCCCCGCACGGGGGGCCGCGGCTCTGACCCTGGATCAGGGGGACATCGGCGTTGAGTTGGTTGTGGACCAGCTTGACCACGGAGCCGTCCATCGGATCGATCTCGATGTACATGATCGAGTCGTGGACGGCGTACCAGAGGTTGGGGGTGTCCCAGAGGCCATCATCGCCGCCGGTGGTCCCGGTGGTGTCGCCGGTGGTGTCGCCGGTGGTGTCGCCGGTGGTGTCGCCGGTGGTGTCGCCGGTGGTGTCGCCGGTGGTGTCGCCGGTGGTGTCGCCGGTGGTGTCGCCGGTCGGGTCACCGGAGGTGGCGGTCGCGGACTCGGTCTCGTTGGCGGAGGTGGAGGTGTCCGAGGCGCTCGCGGCCGTGTCGCTGGTGGCGTCGCCCGAGTCTGTCCCGGCGGAGGTCGAGTCTGTCCCAGAGGCGGAGTCTGTCCCAGAGGCGGAGGCGGAGGCGGTCCCAGAGGCGGTCCCAGAGGCAGAGGCGGAGGCGGAGGCGGAGGCGGAGGTGGAGGCGGAGTCTGTGGTGGTGTCGGAGTCCGTTGCGCTGGCGACCGAGTCTGTGGTGCTGGGATCGGTGCCGCAGGCGGTGAGGGCGAGCGCCCACAGGGTTGAGAGGAGGTGCTTCGTGTTTAGGGGGTGCATTGGGGGCTCCAGACCCGAGGACGGAGGTCAGTCCTCGTCATCGATAAAAGTCGTCAACAGCTAGGGCGCGTCAGTGGTGACGCCGAATCAGTGTCAGATCATCCCTGAACGCTGTCTACAAGGTCTTATCTGCCGGTTGGCCGGATTCTTCGGTCGCAGGAGAGCGTCCGCCTTGTCGGGCCGCACGAGGAGGCAGAGGGGCCGAGGTGGCCGCGCCTCGACGCCCCGGAGGCGGGTCTCGGCGTGCGTCCCTTTCGGGGGGGGTAAAGGCCGGGGAGAGGACGTCCACGGTCCCCAAAGGCCAGATGCGGCTTATGCGCACTTTGCGGCTGCCAGCGGAAGAGGAGGCAAAATCGCTCATCCTGTGCGAGGATGCACCTATCGTCCTTTGCGCACGGGCGCGTCAGCCCACCGGAGAAGCTCGCATGCATCCTTTTGTCCTGAATCGAATTTGCCTGTTGGGCCTCACGGCCGGTTTCGCCCTCACCGGCTGTGGGGACAGCGGCAGCGGCGACGACACGACAAGCTCCGCTTCCGCCTCCGCCTCGGTGACGGTGACGGTGACGGCTAGCGGGACCGCCACGGCGGGGACCGAGTCCTCCGCCGGCGTGACGACCGACGACGGAGGCGGGACGAAGTTCGACCTCGGCGACGACGAGCCGGTGACCGGCTGCGGCGGAGGCGACGGCAGCTGCAACATGCTCGATCTCCTCTTTGTCATCGACAACTCAGGGACGATGGGCGAGGAGCAGATCAACCTCGCGGCCAACTTCCCGCTCCTGGTCGAGCGTCTCGGCAATATCAAGGACTCCAAGGGGAAGCTGATCAGCGCCGACATCAACATCATGGTGACGACCAGCGACATGGGTCATCCGGCCTGCGCGCAGTACCAGAAGGACGACTACGTCCCGGCTGAGGGATCGCCTATCAACACCCCGTGCACCGATCGCCTCGAGCGCTTCACCAGCCTCGACGGCAAGAAGTCGATCCAAGAGGCGTGCACCAACGCCTGCTCGGGCATCGCCCCGGACGGTCCCTTCATCCACTATAAGGTGAACGGCGCCTCGAACGTCGAGGGGGATGACATCGCCGGGGCCCTGAGCTGCATCGGCCTCCAGGGGATCGATGGCTGCGGCTACGAGGCCCAGCTAGAGTCGATGATGCAGGCGCTCGACCCCTCGGCGGAGTGGAACGAGGGCCCGCAGCCCTTCGTCCGCGACGGTGCGGTGCTCGCCGTCGTCATGGTCACCGACGAGGCGGACTGCTCGGTCCTCGCCCCCGGCGGCTACAATTTCTTCGACAATGGCAAGGGCGACGACGCCAACTACAGTCAGTACTGGAACACGGACCCGAAGGACGGCGAGAAGCGGGTCACCTCGGCGGTCTGCTGGAACGGCGGCGTCCAGTGTGTCGACGGTGACAACGATGGGATCTACGAGAACTGCAGCTCGGCCGACAGGGGCGTGCTCCATCCGAGCAGTGCTCGCTACACCCGCTTCCTCAACGATGTCCTGATCAAAGGCAAGCAAAAGGACGTGATCATGCTCGGGATCCTCGGGATCCCCGAGGTCACGGCTCACAACCCAGACCCGCCCTACGAGCCGATCGCCGGCGGCGTCGCGGATCTCGTCTACCGCCAGTGGACCGACGCCGACATCCTCCCGGGAGACGGCGGGACGGCGGCGTCCAAGCAGTTTGAGTTTGGCATTGGACCTGGCTGCACCGGCACCGACGGCATGGGCAACTACACCGGCCAGGCGATCCCGCCCGTGCGGATCAAGGAGGTCTGCGAGAGCCTCAACGAGGAAGACCGGGTCCGCTGCTGCATGGAGTCGATCTGCGACGACGACTTCTCGCCAGCGATCGAGTGTCTCTCGGGTCTCCTCCAGGAGAGCTTCGCGCCGCAGGGCTAGCGCTCGTGCTCAGACGAAACGGCCGCTCCCTGATCGGGGCGGCCGTTCTTCGAGGCTGGCTCGGTGACGCCGGGCGGCCGTTCTTCACCGTCGGTGACGCCGGCCGGAAGCTCCGTCATGGAGGTTGCTGGCGCCCTACGGCGATCCCGGGGAGCGCTCAGCGACCGAGCAACGAGTCGCAGGTGGGGCTCCCAGAGATCCCCCGACGATCCCTAGGAGATCGTGGTTCAAGTCTGGTGTGCTCCCGGGGAGCAAGCGTCGGTGCTTGGCTTCGACGAAACGCCGCTATGTCGGATCGTACCGCGAATTTCGGCGGGCCGATGAGGGCCCGGTGTGCGCGGTGGACTCTTGCCGCGGTCTCCCCGCGGGGGACTCAGCGGCTGCCGTCTTTGCGGAGGTGGACGGAGCCAGTGCGGGTGATCTTGAAGCGCCGCTTGCTGCCGCTGCCCTCGACGTGGATGAAGCCCTTGGCCCGGAGGTGACGGACGACGAGGCGGAGCTGATCCGAGGTCAGGCTGGTGAGCTGGAGGAGATCCGCCTCGCGTCGACCTCCCTTGCTCTTGCTCAGGGAGCGGAGGACCAGAGCGTCGCCGTTGGGCACGTCGGCGCGTCGGCGAATCACCGCGGGGCCGCTCTCGCTGAGGTCCATGAGCGGGTTGCCATCCGCGTCGAACTCGACCCCGTCACTGGGATCGGGCTCAGGCTCAGGCTCCTGGCGAGGTCGCGTCTTGGCGACGTCGATCAGCTCCTGAACCGAGAAGACCCCGAGAACGGGGGCGATCTGCTCGCTGCTCCGCGCGGCTTCGATGAGCTCGCCAAGGGTTGTCGAGTCAGGGAGTTTGCGAATGACCTCTTTGAAGATCTCGCTCAGGGATTGGGTCCAGGCGTCCTCGACCCGTTCTTCCACTTCGTTCACGGATGAACCTCGCACCAGTACCAAACTGTGTGATCTCGCGTAGCGGAGTCTTTGTTGCCGCCTCTGCGTCCCGTCCAGGACCGCAGGGGGGCTCCAATCCACAACGTCGCTTAGGATGGTGCGTTGCCGGGTCGAGCGCTGTCAAGCCCATGCTGGGCTGAGAGACCTCAGCGCCCACCTCTGGCGCTCGCCGAGGAGCCCTCGTACGTGGGTCTGCTGGCGGCCTCAGCGGTCTCTATGTCGGAGCTGCCGGGGATGACGATCGCCCTATCGAGCGCACTGGATCGTCACCACGACCTGCTGGGAGGCCTGTCGTTGAGCTTCCCTGAGCCCGGGGGCCTGCGCTCGTCGGTCCCTCGGCTCCGCTTCGGTCGCGGACTGTGGCGCGGTCGATCTGGGCTGGCGGGACTTTTGCCACGGCTGCGAGGTCCGGGAGGTGTTGACAGTTGGGGGTCAGCAGAGCCAATTCGGCCGGGTGCCGGTTCATAGGCTTGAGATCGAAGCTCGCCCGGGGCTCTCAGACGCGCTCGCGGAGTCGACGGCGAGGCGCCTGCGCTCCGAGCTGGCGATCACCGCGGCGGTCCGGACCCGGCGGGTCTACCTCCTCGACCTCGACCTCGACGATGAGGGGGCGGCGGAGGTCCTGGATAGGCTCGTCGATCCGGTAGCCGAGGTGGGCGCGCTCGGGATGCTCGACGACCCGCCGGGGGAGGGGGACTCGTCCTGGTTTTTGACCATCGGCCTGCGACCCGGCGTCACCGACAGCGTCGGTCGCTCGGTGCGTCGCGCGGTTCAGGACATCCTCGGGCGCGATGTCGTCGGCGAGGTCTACACGGCGACGGTCTACCGTCTCGACGGGATCCCGCGCGAGGAGGCGGAGCGGGCGGCGCGTGAGCTCCTCTACAACCCCCTCATCGAGCGGCTGACGATCGAGGGGCGGCAGCGATCGCTCGATCTCTCGGTCCCCCGCGCCGGCGCCCCGCGGACGCCTGAGGTTGAGACCGTGCGGCTCCTCGGGGCGAGCGACGCGGAGCTCGAGCGAATCTCGCGGGAGGGGATGCTGGCCCTGAGCGTCGCCGAGATGCGGGCGATCGAGGCTCACTTCGCCGAGGTCGGCCGCGCGCCGACCGACGGCGAGCTCGAGTGCATCGCCCAGACCTGGAGCGAGCACTGTAAGCACAAGATCTTCGCCTCGCCGATCGACTACACCGACCCCTCGGGGGAGCGGCGCTTGATCGAGGAGGGGCTCTTCCGCGCGACGATCCGCGGCGCGACGGAGGCCATCGCGGCGCAGCGGCTGGAGACCCTGCTCGACCCCGAGGACGCGCCGTTCCTGGTCTCGGTCTTCCACGACAACGCCGGCGTGATCCGCTTCACCGAGGCCGATCACCTGGTCTACAAGGTCGAGACCCACAACTCGCCGTCGGCGCTCGATCCCTACGGCGGGGCGATGACGGGGATCGTCGGGGTCAACCGCGACACCCTCGCGACGGGCCTCGGCGCCGACAACCTGACCAACGTCTGGGGCTACTGCTTCGGCCCTCCAGACTACGACGAGGCGCTTCCGCCCGGGCTGATGCACCCCCGGCGGATCCGCGACGGTGTCCACCACGGGGTGATCGACGGGGGAAACCAGTCGGGGCTGCCCTACAGCCGCGGCTTTGAGCTCTTTGACCGCCGCTACGTCGGCAAGCCGCTGGTCTACTGCGGCACGGTCGGGGTGATGCCGGTGTTGAGCGCCGGCCGACCGAGCGAGGTCAAGGTGATCGAGCCGGGAGATCTGGTGGTCATGGTCGGCGGACGGATCGGCAAGGACGGGATCCATGGCGCGACCTTCTCGAGCGTCGAGCTCGACGAGGACTCGCCGGTGCAGGCGGTCCAGATAGGCGATCCTATCACGCAGAAGATGATGGCCGACTTCCTCGCCGAGGCGCGCGAGGCAGGCCTTTGCTCGGGGCTCACCGACAACGGGGCCGGCGGTCTCTCGAGCAGCGTCGGCGAGATGGCCCTGGCGACCGGCGGCGCGGAGATCGATCTTGCCCTCGCGCCGCTCAAGTATCCCGGCCTCGCGCCCTGGGAGATCCTGATCTCCGAGGCTCAGGAGCGGATGACCTTGGCGGTCCGGCCGGGCGAGATCGACACCTTGATGGCCCTCGCCGCTCGCCGTGAGGTGGAGGTGACGGTGCTCGGGAGCTTCACCCAGAGCGGTCGCCTAGTGGTTCGTCACGGCGAGGCGATGGTCTGCGATCTCGACCTCGAGTTCCTCCACGACGGTGTGCCCTTGCCGACGCTCTCCGCGCGCTGGAGCCCGCCCCAGCGGACGCTGAGTGAGGAGAGCCTCGTCGAGGCACGGCTCGCGGATGGCCGCGCGGCGGAGCTCCTCCTAGACCTGCTGAGCGCGCCGAACGTCGCCTCTGGGGAGGCGATCGCCCGCTCCTACGACCATGAGGTCAAGGGGCTCAGCGTGATCAAGCCCTGGGTCGGGGTTCGCCAGGACGTACCGTCGACGGCGACGGTGATGCGGGTCCGTCACGGCCGGCCCGAGGGGATCGTCCTCGGCGAGGGGATCCACCCCTACTACAGCGATATCGACACCGAGGCGATGGCGATGGCCGCGGTCGACGAGGGGGTCCGGCGGGTGCTCTGCGGCGGCGCCCGCCTCGACCGCCTCGCGGCGCTCGACAACTTCTGTTGGCCCGATCCGATCCTCAGCGCCAAGACCCCCGACGGCGAGCACAAGCTCGCCCAGCTCGTCCGCTGCTGCGAGGGCCTACGGGCCGCCTGTGAGGCCTACGGCGTGCCGCTCGTCAGCGGCAAGGACTCGATGAAGAACGACGCGACCCTCGGCGGGGTCAAGATCTCGATCCCACCGACGCTGCTGGTCAGCGTCTTGGGGCAGCTCGAGGATGTCCGGCGCGCGCTCGACCTGACCCCGCTCGCCGCTGGCGACCGGATCGGAGTCGTCGGGGCGACCGCCGATGAGCTCGGCGAGGGCGAGCTTGCGCGGGCGCAGGGGCTCGTCCTTGACGGGGTCCCGCGGACCTCGCTGGATCGCTGTGCGGAGCGCTATCAGGCCTTCGCGCGGGTCCGGGACGCGGGCAAGCTCCGCTCTGCTCACGCCCTCGGTCGCGGCGGTTTGGCCCTCGCCTTGGCGCATATGACCGTCGCCGGCGAGCTCGGGCTCGAGGTCGACCTCGACGGGATCGTCGGAGAACTCTCCGCGGTCCGGACGCTCTTCAGCGAGAGCACGGGCCGGATCATCTTCACCTGCAGGGACGAGGACGCGGGCGCGGTCGAGGCTGAGCTCGGCGAGCACGAGCTTCATTGGCTCGGCGTCGTCGGACCGCCGAGCGGCTGGCTGCATGTCCGATGCCGCGGTGAGACTGTTCTCGGCGTCGGCGGGCAGGTGCTACGTCGTCGCCTTCAACGTCAGGGAGCCCAACGATGAGCGTCAACGACCCGATCCAAGAGCTCTTCGCGATCGATCGCCGACAGGCCCGCGATGTCCGCGTGCTGGTGATGACCGGCTACGGGCTCAACTGCGAGGCTGAGACCGTCGCGGCCTTCGAGCGCCTCGGCGCCCAGGCGGAGCCGCGGCACGTCGCCGACGTGCTCGAGGGTGGCGAGGACGTGCTCCGGTCCTACCAGATCCTCGCCTTCATCGGCGGCTTCTCCTTCGGCGATCACATCGCCAGCGGCCGGGTCTACGCCAACCGAGTCCGCTCCCGCCTCGGCGATCGACTGGGCCGCTACATCGACGATGGCGGCCTCGCGCTCGGGATCTGCAACGGCTTTCAGACCCTGGTGAAGCTCGGCGTCCTCCCGGCCCTCGGCCGCTGCGTCGGCGATGGGCTCGCGCCGCAGTCGGCGTCGCTGGTCGCCAACGAGCGCCTCGGCTACCGCGACGCCTGGGTCCGCCTCGGCTTTGATGACGCCAGCCCCTGCGTGTTCACCCGCGGCCTCGGCGGGCGGACGTTGGAGCTGCCCAGCCGCCACGGTGAGGGCAAGCTCGTCTTCGCCGACGATGAGACTCGGGAGGCGGTCGAGGCTGCGCATCTGATCCCCGCTCGCTACGTTGACGACGCAGGCGAGCCGACCGAGGAGTGGCCGGCGAACCCCAACGGCTCGGTCGGGGGCGCCGCGGGGCTCTGCGATCCGAGCGGGCGAATCTTCGGCCTGATGCCGCACCCGGAGGCGTACCTGGATCCAGAGAATCATCCGCATTGGCGGGCCCAGAGCGCGGCTGGTGAGCTGCCGCCGGTCGGCCTTGGCCTGCATCTCCTCGCGGGGGGCGTGCGCGCGGCGATCGAGGGGCTCTAGGAGGGACGGCCCTGACCGAAGGAGCGCCGGTGAGCTCCTCGGCCCGGCCCGCGCTCCGCCGGTCAGGCCGACACGAGCCCCTGGACGAGACCTTGAGGCCTGAGGGTCGCGGCGAGGCGGGCGGCTCTGAGAGGTCGCCTGACCGCTCGCGGGCTTCCTGACAGATAGGCTGTCTCGGTCGAGCTGAGACGCTCAGACGTCGAGGATCTTGGTCGCCGCGGCCGGATCCATACCTGCCTGAGCGGCCAGCTGGAGGAAGAACTGGCGACCGACGGCTTCGCGCTGAGAGGCGGAGACCAGCGGGGCGATCGCCCGGAGGATCTCGACCCGTTGTTCGCGGGGGAGCGCGGCGAGGCGGGCCCCGACGTGATCGATCGACGGCGGTTTCTTCAGCATCCGCGCGAACTCACGGCGTCGCTCGTCGGGGACTGGCATCTGCTTGAGCAGCGCCTGGAAGCGGATCGACTCAGCGTCGTCGATGGTCCCGTCGCAGTGGATCAAGAGGGCGGCGAAGCTCGCCTTGTGCTCTGCGAGAGTCGCCGCGGTCGCGGTCCAGGCGTCGCGCCAAGAGGCGAGGTCCGCCGGATCGGCGCCGACCATCGACGCCACCCGCTCGACGACCTCGAGCTCCGCCTCGCCGACCTCACCGTCGGCGAGGGCCATCGCCCAGGCCCGCTCGAGCAGCGGTTCATGGAAGAGGGGGAGGATCGGCGGGAGCTCCTGGAGTTGGGCGTTGAGGGCGTCGCGGCTCGAGACGAGGGCGATCCAACGGTCTTGATCGGCCGGGCTGAGCCGTTCGTCGATCATCGCCAAGACCTGGTCGCACTCACCTTCCTTGAGCACGCCGTCGGCGTGAGCGACCAACCCGCAGGCGACGAGTGTCCATTCCTGTTCCGGTGTTAGCGGCATTTGAGCCTCCCCTGGCCAGACTACACGAGAAGGTCGCGGGCTGGCGATCATGGCCGCGCGGAGGCGAGCGGCGAGGGGGCGAAGGCGCGCTCAATCGGCGCCGCAATAGCGCAGGCAGGTGTCCGGCGGATCCGGGAGCTTGTAGACGTAGAACTCGCCGCAGTTGCGCACTTGGACCTCGACGCTCCAGTTGCAGGGTTCGCCGAGCCAGTGGAAGCAGACGTCACGGCTGACGATCTCGTCCTCGACCTTCGGGTGCACGCCCTTGAGCCAACCCGGCGCATCGGTCCCGCAGGAGTAGATCTCGGGGGCGTCGGTCGGCATCTGCGAGCCCGCGGCGCCGTCGAGCCGGAACCACCCGTTCTCGGTCTTGTCGCACTCGGTCACCCCGTCGGGCCCGTCATTGAAGGTGACGTTGCGGTCGGCCTCGTCGAGGGTCGTGTAGTTCAGGCATTCCGGGGGCGTCTCCTTCATGCAGGTCTCGGAGCAGCCGTCCTCGGAGATCGTGTTGCCGTCGTCGCACTCTTCGCCCTCGTCGACCTGGAGCGCCCCGTCGCCGCAGGCGGGGTTCGGCGTGCACTCGGTCGTACAGCCGTTGTAGAGCCCGTCCTCGTTGGCATCGCCGTCGTCACACTTCTCGAAGCCGGTGTAGATGTAGCTGTCGCCGCAGCTCGCCGGCAGGCAGCTCCCGGGGCAGGCGTCGCTGTCGTCATCGTTGCCGTCGTCGCACTCTTCGACGCCGACGTTGAGGGTGCCGTCGCCGCAGACGTTGAGGGTGCAGTCGCTGTAGCAGCCGTCGTCGTCGGCTTCGTTTCCGTCGTCGCACTCCTCGACGCCTCCGTAGGTGTGACTGTCACCGCAGACGTTGTTCAGACACTCGGGGGTGCAGCTGTCGGTCCCGTCGAGGTTGCCGTCGTCACACTCTTCGTCATCGTCGATGATGCCGTCGCCGCAGCCGGGGACGTGGAGCTTGCAGGCGTTGGTGCAGCCGTCGTTGTCGACCTGGTTGCCGTCGTCGCACTGCTCCTTGCCGAGGTTGACGTAGCCGTCGCCGCAGACGTTGGGGGTGCAATCGTCGAGGCAGCCGTCGTCATTGTCGAGGTTGCCGTCGTCGCACTCCTCGAGGCCATCCCAGACGAGACCGTCGCCGCAGCCCGTGAGCACGCAGGTGACGGTGCAGGCGTCGTTGTTGGAGGCGTTGCCGTCGTCGCACTCCTCGCCGCCGTTGACGATCCCGTCGCCACAGATCGGCGGATCCATCGTCGTGTTCGACGTCGGGCCGGTCGTCTCGTCCATCGTCGTGCTTGACGGTGAAGAGGTCGGGCTCGAGGTCGTGTCGGAGTCGGTGCCGCTCGTCGTCCCCGCAGAGCCTGAGGCGCTTCCCGACGGGGTCGGGGAGCAGGCGCTCAGGGTGAGGACGAGGGCCGAGTCGACCGTAAAGAACCACCAAGCCAAACGCATAGGAGCATCATCGCTGGCGGCTCTGGAGTTCTCAAGGTCGCGTCATGACGAGGGGGGTGCAAGCGCACGGGCCGCTCGCCGAGCGCGACTTGTTATCGCGCTCGGTAGACCACGCGGCCCCGGTTTGGGTCATAGGGGGTCACAGCGACGGTGACGCGATCGCCCAGCACAACCTTGATGCGAAAACGTCGCATCTTTCCTGCGAGGTGTGCGAGGACGAGGTGCTCGTCGTCGATCTCCACCCGGAAGAGCCCGCCAGGGAGCACTTCCCTGACGATGCCGTCGAATTCAATGAGATCATCTTTAGCCATTGGCCGGTGCAGAGTATGGGTGCGCTTGGGCTTGCGCAACCGTCAACGAGGCTCGGCGCAGGTCGCGTTCGCAGGCCGTCGCCAACGGAGGCTAGCTCGGGGAGGAGCCTCGTATGTGGCAAAAAGCCGCGAGAGGGGGTCTAGAGGGGTCGCTCTCGCGGACGGCTCGGGCACGGTGGATGCTTCTGCGCACGGGGCGCGATGGTTCAGGCCGTCGCTTGTGCGCCGAGTCTCGACCTCGCTTGGCGCTGTCGCCGACGCGCGGTCGCCCAGTACCCTCGTTCGCGGGTGGCTGGGCTTTTGTTGACGCGCATCGCCTGCCAAGTAACCTTCCGCCGGCTGCCCGCGGCCTCGCCTGAACGCGAAGCGCCCTCGGGCGAGGCCGCGGTTCATCTGCCAGGGAAATCCACGACGACATGAGCGATCTCGAGAGGGCACCAAGATCCGGTTCCAAACGCCGCGGCGGTCGAAAGGCCGCTAGCTCTGACGGCGGAGGTGCTGCCACGGGAGGGGTGGTGAAGGGCGACCTCGCCTCCGAGGCCCGTCGCAAGTACCTCAACTATGCGCTCAGCGTGATCACCTCGCGGGCGATCCCCGATGTCCGTGACGGGCTCAAGCCGGTCCAGCGGCGCATCCTCTATACGATGTTCGCCGATCTGGGACTGACCCACGAGTCGCGGCATCGCAAGAGCGCGAAGGTCGTCGGTGACGTCATCGGCAAGTACCACCCACACGGCGACTCGGCGGTCTACGAGGCGATGGTCCGTCTCGCCCAGGACTTCGTGATGCGAGTGCCCCTGGTCGACGGTCAGGGCAACTTCGGCTCGATCGACGGCGACTCTCCGGCGGCCTACCGGTACACAGAGGCGCGCCTGACCGCGGTCGCGGCCGAGCTTCTCCGCGAGCTCCGCAAGGACACGGTCGAGTACCGCCCGACCTACGACGGTACCGGCAACGAGCCGATCGTTCTCCCGGCGCGCTTCCCCCAGATCCTGGTCAACGGCGGCACTGGGATCGCCGTCGGGATGGCGACGAGCATCCCGCCGCACAACCTCGGCGAGGTCGCCCGCGCCTGCATCCTCTTGATCGACAAGCCGGAGTCGAGCTTGCGCGCGGTGATGGGCAAGATCCGCGGCCCGGACTTCCCGACCGGAGGACAGCTAGTCGCCAGCAAGGAGGAGCTGGTCAAGATCTACGAGAAGGGCCGCGGCTCCTGCAAGCTCCAGGGGAGCTGGAAGGTCGTGGAGTCCAAGGGGGGGACGACCAAGATCGTCATCAGCGCGGTTCCCCACGGGATCGAGAAGAGCGCGCTCGTCGAGGAGATCGGCAACATCATCCTAAACAAGAAGGTCCCGGGTCTGATCGACGTCCAGGACCTGTCGACCCGGGACATCTGCGTCGAGCTCGAGCTCAAGGGCAAGAACAAGGCCGATCCCGACCTGGTGATGGCCTACCTGATCAAGCACACGCGGCTCCAGGTCAGCGTCAAGTTCGACATGACGGTCCTGGTCCCGACCGCCAACCCCGAGGTCGGCGCGCCTGCACGGCTCGGGCTGGTCGACATCCTCAAGCACTTCCTAGGCTTCCGCTTGGTCACGGTCCGCCGGCGCTTTGAGTACGAGCTGCGCAAGCTCCTCGAGCGGATCCACATCCTCGAGGGCTTCGAGATCATCTTCGACGACCTCGACGGGGCGATCCGTCTGATCCGCCGCTCCGAGGGCAAGGCTGACGCCGCCGCAAAGCTGATCAAGAAGTACGAACTCTCGGAGATCCAGGCCGAGGCTGTGCTTGAGACCAAGCTCTACCGCCTGGCGAAGCTCGAGATCCTGAAGATTCGCGAAGAGCTAGCCGAGAAGCGCAAGGAGGCGGCGCGGATCCGCAAGATCCTCAAGAGCGAGGCGAAGCTCTGGGCGGTCGTCCGCTCGGAGCTTGAGGAGGTCGTGAAGGAGTACGGCGACGCACGACGGACCAAGATCAGCGATGAGAACGTCGCCGAGGACTTTGATCCCGAGGCCTTCATCGTCGACGAGGATGCCTATGTCCTGCTCACCCGCGACGGCTGGATCAAGCGCCAGCGGTCGATGAACCTGGCGACCACGCGGATGCGTGACGGCGATGAGCCGATCGCGGTCGTCGCCGGCTCGACCCGCGAGAGCGTGGTGATCTTCACCAACCTGGGATCGGCCTACAATCTGCGGATTAACGACGTCCCGGCGTCGACAGGTCACGGGTCGCCGATCCAGCAGCTCTTCAAGTTCAAGGACGGCGAGCGGCCGATCGCCGCGGTCGGCACCGACAAGCGGGTGATGGAGGAGTTCGCCTTCCCCCGCCCCGAACTCAGTGAAGAGTACGAGGATCCGTACCCACACATGCTCGCGGTGACCAAGGGGGGGATGGCGCTGCGCTTCACCCTCTGGCCGCACAAGGACGTGAGCACCTCGCGGGGTCGTATGTTCGGCCGCCTCAAGAAGGGCGACCACTTCGTCTCGGTGTTCAAGACCTACGCCGACGAGGGCTCCTGTGTGCTCACTCGGCAGGGTCGACTGCTCTGCTGCATGTCGCAGGACATCAACCTGCTAAGCGGCCCCGGCAAGGGGGTGACGATGATCAAGCTGGCGGCCGACGACGCGGTGCTCGGCGCCTTCCCGGCCAGCCAGGGCGTGTCGATCAAGAAGTCGACCGGCGCGGAGCAGAAGATCACCTCCGGCAACCGAGCGATCACGAACCGTGGCGGTCGCGGTGCGGCGCTGCTCAAGCGCGGCAAGGTCAAGCAGCTCATCTGGCCCGAGCTCGGAGTCCCGGAGCTGGCCAACACCGACACGAAGGGGAGCAAGTAGATGGCCCGGAGCAACTCAAGTTCGAGCTACGACGCCTCCTCGATCCAGGTCCTAGAGGGGGTCGCCCACGTCCGCAAGCGGCCGGGCATGTACATCGGCGGCGTCAACAAGGACGGCCTCCACCACCTCGTCTGGGAGATCCTCGACAACGCCGTCGACGAGGTGATCAACGGCCACGCGAGCGAGATCCAGGTCAACCTCGACGCCGACCACAAGGGGATCACGATCATCGACAATGGTCGCGGGATCCCGGTCGATCGCCACCCGACCCTCAAGGTCCCCGCCGTCGTCGCGGTGTTTACCAAGCTCGGCGCCGGCGGCAAGTTCGACGGTTCGAGCTACAAGCACTCGGGCGGCCTCCACGGCGTCGGCGCTGCGGTGGCCAACGCCCTCTCGGAGCAGCTTACGGTCTCGGTCTGGCGCGACGGCGGTCGCTGGGAGGCGAGCTTTGTCCGCGGGATTCAGGAGGGGAAGCTGCGCAAGCGCGGCAAATCGCGGGGCTCTGGCACCAGCGTCTACCTGCGCCCCGATCCCGAGGTCTTCGGCAAGGTCACCCTCGATCCGATCGTTCTCCGCGCCCGCTTGGAGGCCAAGAGCTACCTCCACAAGGGGCTCAAGATCATCTTCAGCGACGGGACCAACCCGAAGAAGGAGACCTTCTTCCACGCGGACGGGATCGCGGAGTACCTCAAGAAGCTGATCCAAGTCCGCGGCAAGCCGTCGGTCCACAGCGGATCCTTCTATCTCGAGCGCAACGAGGACCCGAAGATCGAGCTCGCACTCGCCTGGACCGAGGCGACCGACGACGCGCTCTACTCCTTCGTCAACGGGGTCCCGACGCCCGACGGCGGGACTCACGAGCAGGGGCTGCGCAACACCCTAGGCAAGAGCTTGCGCGCCTACATGAAGGACAACAAGCTCGATCCGAAGGGGGTCAGCGTCACCCTCGAGGACATCAAAGAGGGGATGGTCGCGGTTCTCAGCGTCTACGTGCTGGAGCCGCAGTTTCAGAGCCAGACCAAGAATCGGCTCAACAACCCCGAGGTCGCAGGTCACGTCGAGGGCGGGATCCGGCCGGCGATCGAGCTGTGGCTCAACCAGAACCGCTCGACCGCTGAGGCGATCATCGCCCGGGTGATCGCGACGGCGCGAGCGCGGGCGGCCTCGCGGGCGGCCTCGCAGGCGGTCTCGCGCAAGGGGCCGACCGCCGGTCGTCTCGCCCTGCCAGGCAAGCTCGCCGACTGCTCGAGCCGTGACCCGCACAAGTCTGAGCTCTTCATCGTCGAGGGGGACAGCGCAGGCGGCTCCGCGAAGATGGGCCGCAACCGCAAGACCCAGGCGATCCTGCCGCTTCGGGGGAAGGTGCTCAACGCCGAGCAGGCGAGCCTCAGCAAGGTGCTCGGCAACGAGGAACTCGGCAATATCGTCAAGGCGCTCGGCTGTGGGATCGGCAAGGAGTTCGACATCAGCGGCCTGCGCTACCACCGGATCATCCTCCTGATGGACGCGGACTCCGACGGCCATCACATTGCGACGTTGCTCTTGACCTTCTTCTACCGTTACCTGCCGGAGCTGATCCGTCGCGGGCACGTGTACATCGCCCAGCCGCCGCTCTACCGGGTGGACATCGGCAAGCAGACGATGTGGGTCGCGGATGATGCGGGGCTGCAGAAGATCCTCAGCGAGACCAAGCGTGGCAAGCCGGAGATCCAGCGCTTCAAGGGTCTCGGCGAGATGATGCCGGAGACGCTGCGCGACACGACGCTCGATCCGAAGCGCCGCCAGCTCGTCCAGGTGACTATCGAGGACGAACTCGCGACCGATCAAGCGATCCAGTCGCTGATGGGCAAGGACGCCTCCTCGCGGTACGCTTTCATCATGGAGCGGGCGCCCGAGGCGGAGCTCCTCGACGTGTGATCAGGGGCGACGAGGGCGGAGCCTCCCCGGAGCTCTCTGCCGCTCGCCTTTCGAGCGCGGAATTGGCTGTGGCCGCGAGGACTGTCCTGGCGGCCACAGATGCGGCTCGTGTCGGCCTTCGCCAGCTCGATGGTCAAGCCCATGCTCGTCGCGTGGACCAGCTCGACCCGGCTGTGGACGTTGAGCCGGTGGTAGACAGCTCGCCCCTCGAACGCAGGATTGGGTGTGGCCGCGAGGTTTGTCCTGGCGGCCACAGATGCGGCTCGTGTCGGCCTTCGCCTACTCGATAGTCAAGCCCATGCTCGTCGCGTGGACCAGCTCGACCCGGCTGTGGACGTTGAGCCGGCGGTAGATCTGACGGACGTAGGTGCGGACCGTGCTGAACGAGAGCCCCGTGCGGGTCGCGATCTGCTTGTCGGTGCAGCCCGAGATCACCAGCCGGGCGATCTTTGCTAGGCGTGGCGGGAGCTGGACGTTGCGGGGGCTGAGAGCGGCCTCGTTCTCCGCGAGCTCCGGGATCATGAGGGTGTAGCTGCCGTCCTCGGTGCGCACTTCGATCTTGAAGTGAGGCCATGAGGAGAGCGTTTGTTCGTCGTCGCTGAGGTTCTGCTCAGCGTCGCTGCTACGGGCGACCACCTTGCCGCCTGGATCGGCGAGGAGCGCAGGGCGGCGGTAGTTGCTCACGAGGTCGACAAGGGCGTTGCGGATCGACGGCTGCGGAGCCTCGACGGCGCTCACCTCGGGCGTCGGCGGCGGTTGCGCTGCTGGCGCAGGCTGAGGCCAGCATGCAGCGGTTTGGGGCTGGGGGGCGGCGGCGGCGGCGGAGTTCATCTCGGTCATGGAGGGTCGTGGTGGTCTTGTGGGTTTTGGTGGCCCGCAACGGTGGTCCTGTCCGACGGAGGTGACAGCGCTGGGGTCGAGTGTCCTCTTGGTAGTGCGATCGACGTCCTGATCGATCACGAAAAGTGCAGACGAGCCGAAACGTGGGCGTCCTCGCGCGTCAGAGCCAGAAAAACGGCACTATTTGCAGCGCATGCGCGGTGCTGCGCGGGCATTTGGGCGGTGACTGCCCCGGGAATTCCGGAGTCCGGGGCTCCGCCTCGCTCGGATCAGTGGGCGCCGTCGTCGCCGACGTTGGTCAGCTGCTCGCGGAGGGATCGGACCCAATGCTCGAGATCGCTGAGGGTCGTCTTGAGGAGGCTCGGCGAGCGGGCGAGGAGGCGCATCTTCTGGTTGAGCAGCTCCCGGGCCCTGCGCAGCCGAGAACGCGCCGTGCCCTCGGGGATCCCGAGGACCTGAGCGAGCTCGGGGGCGACCATGTCTTCCCAGTAATAGAGTTCGAGGACGACCTGGCAGTCGAGGGGGATCCGTCGGAGCGCTTCGAGGAGGAGGCGCTGCTCCTCGTGAACGGCGATAACCGCGCTTGGTGAGGGGCTGAGGTCGTCGAGCGAGATCTCGGCGAAGTCGGGCTCGTCGGTCGTGCGGTCAGCGGTCTTCCGAGTGTCGCGGAAGTGCATCCTCAGAACGTTGTGTGCGACCGCGAAGAGGTAGGTCCGGAAGCTCGCTTTCTTGCGGAATCGATCCCGGCCCTCGATACACCCCAGGAACGTCCGCTGGATAAGGTCGTCGATGTTGTCGCCGACCTTGTTGGCAAAGAAACGGCAGATGGCCTCAAAATGACGCTCAAAGAGTAAATTGCCGGCGTCGCGGTCGCCGGCGCGCCAGTCGTCCAAGAGGTCGAAGTCGGTGGGCTCGCGCGCGATGCTGTCACGATACCACGGAGCCTGAGGAGACCCCACAGATACGCATGCTCAGGCCCGCCCGTGCTAGGATTAGGGTGCCGATGGGGGGGAAGGGCGATACGGGCCTCGGTGCGAGCTTCGGCGCCGCACGTTCAGTGCCGACGCGGATCGAAGTTCAGCAGGTGAAAGCCTCTGTTCGCGAGCGGCTCTTCGGGATCCAGGCCGACAGTCCCCGCCTCGGCGAGTATCGAGTGGTCCGCAGGATCGGCCGTGGCGGCATGGGTGCCGTCTACGAGGCCATCGACGCCGCCGGTGAGGTTGTCGCGCTGAAGACTCTGCGTGGCTTCTCGCCGACGATGCTCTACCACCTGAAGAATGAGTTTCGTGCGCTCGCCGGGGTGACCCACCCCAACCTGATCGGCCTCGACAAGCTCTACGTCAGCGGCACCCAAGCCTACTTTACGATGGAGCTGGTCGACGGTCGCGACCTGGTCCGCTATGTCCGCGGCGATGCTGGCGTGGGGGTCTGCACTCCGGAGCTTGTCGATCGTCTCCGCGGTGTTCTCCCGCAGCTCGTCGACGCCGTCGCGGCGCTGCACGACGCCGGCAAGCTCCACCGTGACCTCAAGCCGTCGAACGTGCTCGTGACAGCGGAGGGCAGGGCGGTGGTCCTCGACTTCGGCTTGGTCCGCGACACCAGCGAGGTCTCTGCGCTCTCGAGCTCGAACGAGGCCTTCGTCGGCACGCCCGCCTATATGGCGCCGGAGCTCGCGTCCGGCGACAGCCTAAGCCAGGACTGCGATTGGTACGCGGTCGGGGTGATGCTCCACGAGGCGCTGGTCGGGGCTTTGCCCTTCGACGGCGGTGGCTTTCAGGTGCTCCTCGACAAGTGCAGGGGCGCAGCACCGCAGGTGGCGAGGCAGGTCCGTGGGGTCCCCGAAGATCTGGGGGCGCTCTGCGATGGTCTCCTAAGCCGCGACCCCGTGGACCGTCCGTCGCTCGCCGAGATCCGAGCCTGCGTCGGCGACCCGCCGCCGCAGGAGATCGTCAAGGCGCCGACGGTCCGGTCGATGATCGGCAGGGATCGACAGTTCGCTGCGCTTCGGGTCTCGCTCGCCGAGGTCGTCGCGAGCGGGCGTCCTGGGGTCACGTGCATCATCGGCGAGTCAGGGATCGGAAAGAGCGCGCTCCTCCTCGAGTTTATGGAGGAGATGCAGCGAGCCTTCGACGCGAGGGTGCTCTCCGGTCGATGCTACACCTCCGAGTCCGTCCCGTTTCGGGCGCTCGATCCCCTGATCGATGGGCTCACCCGGGTGCTCGTCGAGCTCGAGCCCGACGAGGCCGCGGCCCTGGTGCCGCCGGAGAGCTGGGCGCTGGTTCGCCTCTTCCCGGTGCTCGGTCGGGTCGCCGCCTTCGCCGATGCCGGTGAGGAGTCGGGCCACTCCAACGATGCCGCCGAGATCCAGCGCCGAGCGATTGCCGGTCTCCGCCAGCTCCTCTCGGACCTCGCCGCAGAGCGCCCGTTGCTCCTCGTCATCGACGATATCCAGTGGGGCGATGAGGACAGCGCGATGCTTCTGCGGGAGATCCTGTCGGGCCCCTCCGCCCCGCCCGTGCTCGTCGTTCTCGGGATTCGGGCCGGCCGGGTCGCCGACAACGGCGTTCTCCGGAGCCTCGCCGAGCTCGAGGACGGGCCCAAGGTCGAGCACGTCGAGCTCGGTCCGCTGACCTCCGATGAGGCTCGGGCGTTGGTCGCCTCGCTCAGCAAGGTGGACGTCGACGATGAGCGTCTCGGGCCCCTCGTCGACGAGGCTGCGGGGGTGCCGCTCTTCCTCGTCGAGCTCGCTCATAATCTCCGCTCGACGACCGGCAGCGCCGCCGTGGTCGCACTGAATCAGCTGATCCGAGACCGCCTCGCAGGCCTCCCAGAGAGCGCTCGGTCGCTGCTCGAGATCCTGGCGATCGCCGGTCGGCCGCTCGCCCCGGCGCTGGCGGTGAGGGCCGCAGAGCTCGGCCAGGGTGGACGGTCGATCATCCCGCGGCTGAAGGCGGCGCACCTCATCTGTGAGCGCAGCACCTCCGACGACACGGAGATCGAGATCTTTCACGAGCGCATCCGGATCGAGATCATCGGCGGGATCCCGATGCTCCAGCGACCGAAGCTCCATCGGACCCTCGCTTTGACGCTCACCCGGGCGGGGGCGCCCGCGCCTCTCCTGGCGCTGCACTTCCGCGCTGGCGGTCTTCGGCCGCTCGCCCTCCGCTACACCCTCGTGGCCGGGGAGGAGGCGATGGCCGAGCTGGCGTTTCGCCGCGCGGTTGGCTTTTTCTCGAGTGCGCTCGAACTCGCGAGCGTCGGTCCGGAGCTGCGCGGGATCCATCGCAGCCTCGCCCGGGCCCTGGGCTACCTCGGGCTTGGGAGTGAGTCCGCAGAGCACTACTTTGCCGCCGCGGACGGGGCTGATCCCGACGAGGCGAACGAGCTGCGTCGCTGCGCTGCGCTGACCCTCTTGCGCTGCGGAGAGATCGAGCGGGGCACGACGGCCCTGCGCGGTGTGCTTCGCGAGGTCGACGAGTCATGGCCGGGCGGCGGCATGCGGGCGAGCCTCGCCCTCGCCGGAGAGCGGCTACGGCTGCGCCTCCGGGGGCATCGCTTCAGGCTCTGCGAGCCGGGCTCACTGACGCTCGAGGAGTACGCGCGCCTCGAGACGCTCGCTGCGGCGAGCGAGGGGCTCTCGGCGAGCGATCCCCTGCGGGCGATGCTTTTTCAGTCCCGCTACCTGCGGGCTGCGTTGGCGGCGGGCGACCCGAATTACATCGCACCGGCGCTCGCCGGCGAGGCGGCCTTCATCTCGCATATCGGCGATGGCGAGCGGGTCAGCCGTCTCCTGGCCGAGTCTCGGACGCTCCTCCAGAGCTGCACCGACACTCGACCGGAGGAGACGTGGAGGCTCTGCGCGGGGGTCGTCGCCTTCGGTCGCGGTGACTGGCAAGAGTGTGCCCGGCAGGTCACGGCTTCGCAGGCGCTCGGGCTCCGCCATCAGGGGTCGGCGTACATCCTGACGATGGGCGGCTTCTTTGCGCTCAACTCGCTCTTCTATCTCGGCCGGCTGAAGGAGCTGCGGAGCCGCCGGGCAGCGCTCCTGAGCGAGGTCGACGAGGGCGGGGATCTCTGCGGATCGACCACTCTTCGCGTCGGGATGCAGGCGTTTGTCCACCTCGCGGACGGTGACTGGGAGGAGGCGCGCGCTGAGGTGCGCGGCGCGGTCGAGCGCTGGCCTGACGGAACTTTCGCGGTCCAGAGAGCCTGGGCGTTCCTCTCGGAGCGGGCGATCGACCTCTACGCTGGCGATCCCGCGGATGCGTGGCGGCGGCTCACCGCGGAGTGGCCGGGGTTTCGCCGCAATATCAGCTTTGGCGGGTCCTACATCCGGATCATGGGCCGCTTTTGGCGGGCCAACATCGCCCTCGCGGCCGCGGTCGCGGTTGAGCCCAAGTCTCTGCGCGTCGCAACATCGGAGCTGCGCGAGATCGAGGGCGAGAACGTCGCCTGGGCGAGTCCCTTCACGGCGCTCCTGCGCGGCGGGATCGCCATGGCGCGTGGTGATGAGGCGCGGGCCGCCGCCGCCTATCGCGAGGCGATGGAGGGCTTTGACGCGTCGGATATGGCGATCTGGTCCGCGGCCGCGCGCTGGCGCCTCGGCGGTGTGATCGGTGGCGACGCTGGCCGCGTGGACATCACGGCGGCTGTGGCTGTGGCTGCGGCTGAGGGGGTCGTCTCCCCGCAGCGGCTCTTCGCCTCGCTCGCGCCCGGCCTGTGATAAGCGGTTCGTCGTGCTCCCGGAGATCAACATCCGCGCCTACGGGATCCGCGTCGCACCGTCGGCGATGCGCTGGCGCGCGACTCGGTCCTCTGGTCCCGGCGGTCAAAACGTCAACAAGGTCGCGAGCAAGGTCGAGCTGAGGGTCGCCCTCGTGGACATCGAGGGGCTCCGCGAGGAGATGCTCGCACGGCTCCGTGCCATCGCCGGACGCTTCATGACCACAGGGGATGAGATGGTCATCACGAGCACCTTGACGCGGGACCAGGCGCGCAACCTGGCTGACGCCCACAGCAAGCTCATCACCCTCCTTGAGCACGCGGGTCGTCGTCCCCGGCGGCGGCGCGCGACCAAGCCGTCGCGGGCGGCGAAGGCCCGGCGTCTCACCGAAAAGCGGCACGCAGGCGAGAAGAAGCGAAACCGGCGACTCCGCAGCGACGATTGAGCTCGGCGCTTTTTGTTGGAGGTGCGGCGCTAGTCGCTAGGACTCGCTAGGCCGTCTCGCCGCCGTCGATCGCGAGGGCTTGGCCGTTGATCGCCGCGGCTGCGGGCGAGGCGAGGTAGCTGACGAGCGCGGCGACCTCTGCGGGATCGAGGAGGCGTCGCTGTGGCGAGAAGCGGGCGAGCGAGGCCTGGGCCTCGGCGGCGCTCCGTTCGGTCGTCCGTTGGATCGTCGCGATCGCATCGCTGGCGATGTCGGTGTCGGTGAAGCCCGGACAGACGGCGTTGACCGTCACCCCTACGCGGGCGACCTCCACCGCAAGGGCTCGTGTCCAGCCGAGCACCGCGGCTTTGCTGGCGGAGTAGGCGGAGGTGTAGGGGTAGCCTTTGAGGGCTGCGGTCGAGGCGATGGTGATCACGCGGCCGCCGCCCGCCTCGATCATCCCCGGGATCAGGGCGCGTGCCAGGGTGAAGGGGGCCCGAGCGTTGACCGCGAGGAGGCGGTCGAAGAGATCGTCGTCGCTCCGATGAAGTGGGGCAGACGCGGCCATCCCGGCGTTGTTGACGAGCACGGTGATCGTCCGCCCAAGGGCGCCTACGAGCCTCAGAAGCGAGGATGTGAGAGCCTGGGTGCCGTCGCGGGTGCTGAGGTCGGCGGTCTCTCGGGCGATGATCGTCGCCTTCGCGAGGTGTTCGCGAGCGCTGCGTTCGAGCCGCTCTGGATCGCGGGCGACGAGGATCAGATCATGATCGTCGGCGAGGTGATCGGCGATCGCGAGGCCGATTCCTCGGCTGGCTCCGGTGACGACGGCGAGCGGGCGCATAGCGCCGAGCATACTCGAGCGCTCCGGAGCCTGCGTTGAAAGTGCTGCCCCGTGTTCTCCGAGAGCTCCGTGTTCTCCGAGAGCCCCGTGTTCTCTGAGAGCCGCGAGAGCTTGGCTATCGGCAGATCACCGTCGTCTGGGCCTCGCCCCGCTCATCGGGCGACGTCGACAGGAGCGAGGCGAGAGCGCGAGGAGCCGAGCCTTCCACCGCGGCCTAGTGGTCGATCGCGATCGGCTCATCGCCGAAGAAGGCGAGATCACGGAGCGAGACGGAGGTGCCAGGCGGACCCCGGAGCGTGAGCTTGACGGAGGTCGCGGAGACTCCCGAGCTCCACGGGATCGGCGGGCTTTGCCATGATCGGGTCCGCTCCTCGGGCAGGGCGAGGTCGACGAGGAGTGTCCCGTCGATGCGGATCTCCAGAGAGAGCGGGCCATCGCGAAGACGGGTGAGGTGGGCGATCCAAACCCCAGGCCCTGTCGGAAATTTGGTTCGTGGAAAGGTTAGGGGTTCGTCGGCGTTGAGGACGAGTGAAAGCCCGTCGAGCTTCGGAGCGGGTCGGATGCCGGGGCGAAGGCGGGAGAGGGAGCGGCCGCGGACCCACACCGCGTGTTTCGGCGGATGGCCGAGATCGCGCTGCGGGCCCCAGGACTGGGCGAGGAGCTGGTGGGAGCCTGCGGTCGCGGTCGGCCGTGGGAGGAGGCGAAGCTCACGAAGCTGGCCGTGAGGACAGTCTTCGGAGCCGCGGGCCTGCGAGGATCCGCGGACCTTGACGGTCCGGGTCGGCTTCTTGGCGGCAGGGTTGAGAGGGATAGGACCGAGGGTCCCTCGCTCGCGGACTCGGGGCGGAGGTTTGAGATCGACCCGCTTCCTCTTGCCGAGTCGGACCTGCCACTGGGCGGCGCTGCCGTGCTCGCCGGGTAGGCCTGCGATAACCAGGGCGGCGGCGTCGGCTGGATCCGGGAGAGTGATCGTGAGGTCACGCTTCGGATCGAGGCAGAGATGGCCCTCACGCCAGATCGCACTTTTCAGCTTGAGCGGCTCGTCGCCGACAGGCTCTCCGCCGACGAAGCGCCAGACCCGGGGCGCTTGCAGCGTTGGATCGACCTCGACCTCAAAGAGGCCGAGCCGCAGCGCCGAGCGGGTGACGCGGCTCGGGGCGGCCTCGACCTCAGGCGTCAGGCGATCGGTGTAGAGTTCGTAGAGGCTGACGGGGCGGGCGCGAAAGGGGGGAGGGAGCTGATCGTCGATCGCCGCGACGAGCGTGCCGTCGGTCTTGCGGGTGTAGGCATGACTGGCCTCACCGACGAGGAGGAAGACGCGCGGTCGTGCCGGCAGAGCGACCGCCTCGTCGACGAGGAGAGCGTGGAGCGTGGCGTAGGTGACCTCGGCGCTGCGGTAGGGGAGGACGCCGACACCGTGGCCGAGGACCAGGGCGCCGCCGACCTGGTTGAACGCGTGGGAGCTGTGCCAGCCCTCACCGCCAGCGATCACGAGGGCGTTCTCCGGGAGCTCCGCGGCGATGGCCTCGACGAGGCGCTCGGAGCCGGCGTGCTCCTGGACGCGGATGACCGGGTGGAGGATGAGCGGCAGGCTGACCGCGCCGAGCAGGAGCGTCGGCAGGAGGACGCAGAGGAGAGTCTGGACGCGGCGCCTTTGGACCCGACGTTCGACGAGCTCGACGAGCCCAATCACGGCGTAGACCGCGAGGAGGATCGCCAGCGGGGCGAGCTCCGGTATCAGGTAGCGGCCGTAGTAGAAGAGACCCGCCTGCGGCAGGTTGCGCTGGGAGTAGAGGAGGAGCGTCGTTACCGGGATGCTGGCGAGGCTGAGCGCCCAGGTCGAGGCGACCGGCGGTCGTCGGAGCAGGCGGAGCGCTCCGAGGGCAGCGGCGGCGAGGAGGGGCGCGCTGAGCCCGGCGAGCGCCGGATCGAGGCGCGAGAAGGGGCGCCCAAGCGGCGTCGGCTGGCCGAGCAGGAAGGCCACGATCGCCGCGCCGCCGGCGACGAGGAGAAGTCGCGGGAGCTGGCGACGGACGCCCCCAAAGCGGTCTCGAAGCGGCGTCGCGATCAGGCGATCGACCAGCGCCCAGAGGGTCAACCCTGCGAGGGGAAGGACGACGAGCGTCGACGGTCGGAGGGCGATGAACTCTCCGATTTGCCGGTGCAGCTCGTCGTAGAGGTAGGGGAAGACCGAGTACGCGTGGAGGACGAGGCTCGTCGCCAACGTGAGGCCGTAGAGGAGGGGCGCAAAGCGGCGCTCATCGGCGCGGCGAAACCAGAGCACGGCGAGCACGAGCGGCGCTGCCAGCCAGGCGTTGCCGCGGATCCACGCCAGCGAGCCGAGGAGCCCGGCTGTGATCCAGTGGCGCTCTGAGGCGAGGGCGACCAGGAGCGCGCTGAGGCCGAGCGGGAGAACTAGCGCCTCCGTGAGCGGCGTCCGCTGGACCCAGATGACGAGGGGCATCGTCGCCAGAAGAGCGGCGGCGAGGGGAGCCGCCCATCGTCGCGTCGGCCACAGCCGAGCGGCGACCGCTGCGATCGCGAGGATGCTCAGCGCGGCGTAGAGGTAGAGGATCCCGGCGAGCTGCGCCGCGCCGAAGATGGTCCCCCAGATCGCGAGGAGGGTCGGGTGCATGTGCAGAAACTGCGGCGCGATCGAGCCGCTCTCGCGGTCTGTCAGGTAGAGCCCGGGACGGTAGGCGCCCTCGTAGATCCCCCGCCGCCAGGGATCGCCGTCGGTCGGGTAGAGGCCGAGGAGATCGATCGCGCCGGGGCTCTCCGGAGCCGCGCCGGCGGCCGCGAGGACGGGATCGTAGAGCTGGAAGCCGCCGCTGCGCAGGAGATGCTGCGCGCGGAGAACATAGGTGCCCTGATCGCGGCCAGCGAGGGCCGCGCTGTGGAGCTGCGCGCGGAGGGCGAGGCCGCCAAAGAGGATGAGCACCAGGGCGATCGCCGGCGTGCGGGTCTTTGGCGTTGGTCGCGGAGGGAGGGCCCGACCGCGAGGCCAAAGGAGCGCTGCGAGAACGACTCCTGCGACGGCGAGCCAGGGGGCGGAGAAGCGCCCTAGCGTGCCGAGGAGGACGCCCACAAGGCCGGCGAGAATGAGCGTCGAGGAGGTCGCGACCACCAGGGTCTCGACCGCTCCGCTCGTCGGGTGTGCGATCCGCCAGCGACGGCTGATCGCGAGGGCCGCAGCCGGCCATGCTAGTGCGACGAGCAGGTGCACGGGCGCGAGGATAGGTCGCGCGCGGCTTCGCGGACATCGTCCAGGTCAGCGTCGATCGACAGGTCGATGCGGAGGCACATCGATCTTGTGAGGAGACTCTCTGCGCAAGCGTTGTGTCAGGGCGCGCAGCTCCCTGCGCACCGGAATGGTCACGGGAGGGGCCTTAAGATCCGTCGTCTCCTCTGGCATCCTCGCCCCGAGATGGTCACGTATTTCAACGGCGATTTTGTGGATGATGACGACGCTACGATCAGCGTCCGCTCTCGCGGTTTGAACTATGGCCTAGGCTGCTTCGGTGGAGTCCGCGGCTACCTTGCCGATGACGGCAAGCAGGTCTTCGTCTTTCGCCTCGCGGACCACGTGGCCCGCCTCCAGACCTCAGCCAAGGTGCTCTTCATGCGTCTGCCTGGCGATCATCGCCAGGTCTCGGAGATCATCCTCGATCTCATCCGCCGCAACGACGTCCACTACGATGTGTACGTCCGGCCGTTGCTCTTCTCGAACTCCAACCGCCTCTCGCCGCTCCTGCGAGAGGAGGACTCCTGCTTCACCGCCTTTACGATGCCGCTGCGTCGCTACATCGACAAGGACAGCATCGACGTCTGCATCTCCTCGTGGCGTCGGGTCGCCGACAACGCGATCCCGGCGCGGACCAAGCCCACCGGGATCTACCTCAACAGCGCTCTTGCGCGGCGCGAGGCCCATGACAACGGCTTTGACGAGGCGATCTTCCTGACCGAGCGTGGTCAGGTCTCCGAGGGCAGCGCGGAGCATGTGTTCATCGTCAAGCGGGGGATCCTCTACAGCCCGCCGAGCACCGAGGACAACCTCGACGGGATCACCCGCAGGTCGCTTATCACCCTCCTCTCGGAGGATCTCGGGCTCCCCTTTGTGGAGCGCTCGCTGGGTCGCTCCGAACTCTACACGAGCGACGAGATGTTCCTCTGTGGGACTGGAGCTGAGATCACGCCGGTCCGCTCGGTCGATCGCCGTCTGGTCGGCGACGGCTCCATCGGCGAGATCACCAAGCGCCTCCAGGGCTACTTTGGCGATGTCGTCCGTGGCCGCGTCGAGCGGCGCCGCGAGTGGCTCTCTCCTGTCTGGGGCTGATGCCTGGAGCGTCCGGCCGAGGGGAGACAATGGCCGAGCATCTGATCGTACGGGGGCGCTGGATCATCCTCGCGCTCCTCGTCGCGCTCTGCGCCTGGATCCTCCCCGGGGTCGGCAATGTCCGCGAGGACAACGACGTTCTCGCCTTTCTCCCGCCGGACCACCCGGAGGTCGTCAATTTTCACGAGGTCGCGGATCGCTTCGGCATGCTCGAGGTCGGGCTCGTCGGTTTGGCGCCGACCTCCGGCGACATGCTCAGCCTAGAGGCGGTCGATAAGGTCCGGGGGCTCGCCAAGGAGCTCGGTGAGCTCGGCGGTGTGAAGGTCGTCCTCTCCTTCACCGATCTTCCGAACCCTGTGGTCAAGGACGACGGGCTCGAGGTCGCGGAGCTTGTCCCCGAGGACCTGCGTGATCCGGCGGAGATCCGCGAGCGGGTGCTCGGCTCGCGCAACGCGGTCGGCAATTTGATCTCCGCCGACGGCCAGGCGGCGGCGCTCTTGGTCTTCCTCATCCACGAGCAGGAGCGCGACGCAGAGGCACGGGCGGCGTTCCTCAGCCAGATCCGCGAGGCGACGGAGAGCCGCTGGGACGGCGAGGTCCACTTCACCGGCGCGCCCTTCATCGAGCAGGACGCCGCCCTGGCGAGCCGCTCTGACATCGTCCGCCTCTCACCGATCGTCATCGGCGTGCTCGTGCTGGTCTCGGCGATCCTCCTCGGATCGCTGATGGCGGCGGTCCTCAATGTGCTCGTCACCGGGCTGGGCGTTGGTCTGGTGATGGGCGCGCACGGGGTCTTTGGCGAGGCGTTGACGATCGTCTCGTCGTCGATCCCGGTGATGATGGTCGCCCTCGGCGGCGCCTTCGGGGTCCACGTTCTCGCGGGCTTTCAGCGACAAGAGGGCGCGAGCAGCCGGGAGCGGGCGTCCGCTGTCGTCCGCGAGCTGTGGCGTCCGGTTCTCCTCAGCGGCCTTACGACCGCGGTCGCCTTCTTCGCCCTCCTGGTGATGCCTCAGGTGCCGATGCAGCGCTTCGGTGTCGCCGCCGGGGCCGGCGTCCTCATCCTCCTGGCGCTGGCGCTCTTGGTGATGCCCGCGCTCCTCTCGTTGCTGCCTGCGGCGGCGATCAAGCCCAAGCCGGAGCGGCCGATGCCGTTGCGCCTACGGCCGCCGCTGTGGATCCTCCTCGCGCTCGCGGTCGGCGGAGTCGCCCTCGCGTCGCGCATGACCGGCGATCCGGACACCGGCAACGTCTTCTCGGAGAACAGCGAGCCTCGGCAGGCGAGCGCCTTCTTCGACGAACACTTCGGCGGATCGACCTTCCTTCAGGTGACGATCGAGGGCCCGCTCTCGGAGGCGATCACCCTCCGGGAGATCCGGGAGATCAGCGAGCAGGTCGCCGCGATCGAGGGGATCGTCGACATCCGCTCGGTGGTCGAGCCGGTCGAGATCCTCAACGATGCCCTCGGCGGTCGGCGTGGAGTCCCCGAGACCGCCGGCCGGGCGTCGCGGGTGCTCACCTATCTCATCGGTCACCCGGCGATGGCGCAGCTGATGACCGACGACGCCAAGGGGGCGCTCATCCACGTCAAGCTCGCGCCGATGACGGGCCCGGAGCAGGTCGCGGTGACGGCCAAGGTCCGCGCGGTGCTCGATCGCTACGCCGATGAGGGGGACACGATGTACGCGGCCTCGACCTCGATCCCCGAGGTTCGCGAGGTGCAGGTTGCAGAGGTCGGGGCGCGTCTGGAGCGGCTGCTCGGTCATCCTGTGGACCCCTCGCTGCTCGGCCCAGGGGCGCCGCTGACGGCGACACCGGAGCTCCGCAAGGCGCTCACGGAGCTCCGCGATCGGGCCCTCGACTCCGAGGACAGCCCCGTTGAGGGGGTTCCTCGTGAGGAGATCGACAGCATCGATCCCGCGAGCCTGATCGAGCCCCGCGGTCCGCAGCTAGAGGCGCTCTTGCGCGAAAAGCTGCCGACGCTCGCCGAGAGCGACCCCGAGGGGGTTGGTTTCGCCGCGAAGTTCCTCGGCTCCTGGATCGACGAAGAGCTGATCAATCATCGCGCTCGTCAGCGCTGCGGGGCGCTCGGTCTCGAGGCCGCAGCGGCAGACGAGGGAGACGTCGGCGACAGGGCGGCGGTCGCGGGGCAGGGGGCGGTTCTCACGTGCGCGACGATCGAGCCTGCGCTTTCGGAGCTCGCCGACGAGGAGTGGCGGGTCGCCACGCCGCCCGCAGGCGCTGAGACCCGTGAGGTCGCCTTCCGTCCGCGCCTCACCGGACAGCCGGTGATAGGTCAGGCCTTCGCAGAGAGCGTCACCTCGTCGCTCCTGCGGTCGACGGCGGTCTCGATCCTGGGGCTCGGGCTGGTTCTCCTGGTCGCCCGTCAGCTCATCGCCTTGGCGCCGGCGCTGTGGACCCTCGCCATCACACTGGGCGCGCTCTCGCTCTTCGGCGTGCCGATCAGCGTCGGCACCAGCATGGTCTCCTGCATCGCCGTCGGCGCTGGCGTCGACTTTGCCATCCACCTCCTCTTCCGCGCCCGCAGGTACCCAGGGCCGGAGTCGGGGGAGCGGGCTGTGCGGGAGATCGGCGCGGTCCTCCTGATCTCGGCGTTCCAGCTCTCGGCGGCCTTCCTGGTCCTGCTGGACTCCGGGATGGCCCCGCTGCGGGACTTTGGCATCGGCCTGGCGATCGGCCTCCTCGGCGCCGGCCTCGGCGCGTGCTGGCTTGTCCCGGAGCTGACCCGCGGGTCGAAGAAGGCGTGAGCGACGCCCTTGAGCGCTTTAGGTGTGACGTGGATCACTTCTCTGCCCGAGGGACGGGGATTTACCGGCGATCCGGCCATCACCTTGGGATTCTGACCCATCGGGATTAAATACCTCTGTGCGCGCACCGTCCAATGCCGCCGTTACCCCTCCTCGCCGAGCACAGGATCACCATGAAGCTGGCCTCACTTCTCCTCGCTACCCTCCTCGCCGCCCCCCTCAGCCTCAGCGTGGCTGCGCCCGCTGACGCTGCTGAAGACTCGGCGGCGCTCGGGGTCAAGATCCTGCAGGTCGCCGACAAGAAGGCCTCGGCATACCCGAACCAGAGCTACACGGCGAACATGACCATCTTCAAGGGCGGCAAGAAGACCAAGACGATGGTCTTCGAGATGAAGATGAAGGATCTCGAGAAGCAGTACATCAACTTCACGGCGCCCGGGGACGTCGCCGGCATGAAGGTCCTGATGACCGACGCTGACACGATCTACGTCTACACCCCCGAGTTCCAGAAGGTCCGCCGCGTCGCCGCCCACACCCAGAATCAAGGCTTCCTCGGCTCCGAGTTCTCGCCGGAGGACATGAAGCTGGCCAAGCTCTCCGACGCCTTCAATGCTGAGGTCCTCGGCAAGTCCGGCACGGAGACGACGCTCGCGCTGACGCCGAAGCGTGACGGCGTCACCTCCTACCGCAAGCTGGAGATCGTCATCGACTCCAAGGTCGGCGGGATCACGACGATCCGCTACATCGACGGCTCCGACAAGGCCGTACGTGTGCAGACCCGGTCGCAGTGGAAGGCCGCCGGCAAGGCGAAGATCCCGACCAAGATCACGATGAAGAACCTCAAGACCGGCGACGAGACAGTCATCGACATGACAAATATCGATGTGAAGTCTGAGATTGCCGATGATATCTTCTCTCGCCGCACCCTCTTGCGCGGCTGAGAAGTCCGGTGAGTACGACAGGCCTCCTTCTAGCTTCGTCACTGAGCCTCGGCATCGCGCCGGCCCCCTCCGCAGCGCGCGGATATGAGGGGCCGGCCGTAATTGGGGCCTCCGATGATTCGTCGAGGGCGGCCGCTCCGGCCCGCAGCAGCGCCTCTTCGGCGGCTGAGCCCGTGGCCGAGGAGAACCTGGACGAGCTGTCGATGGACGATGTCTTCGGCGCTGAGGAGCCCGAGGGGTCCAGCGCCGAGGCTGCGACCGCAGCTCCTGAGGTCGCCGCAGACGACGGCGATGGTTCGATCGACAGCCTCGACGATGTCTTCGGAGACGGCGGGGGAGACGGCGGGGGAGACGGCGGGGGAGACG